>ORMF010068635.1_pt1 | contig 172346 bp, 113 predicted proteins | sample 1779871 | NCBI WGS metagenome assembly ORMF01 (sample SAMEA104232316, study PRJEB22302) | groundwater metagenome | biome: forest; feature: aquifer; material: groundwater | place: USA | collected 2011-08-07 | depth 5.4 m | reverse complement strand
CCGGGACTACCAAAGCCCTGGCCCACTCTTGGGGGACGCCTCCCAGCTCAAGCAGGTCTTCCTCAATCTCTTCCTGAACAGCCTGGAAGCCATGAACGGCCATGGGGGCCAGCTCACCCTGACCACCCGCCAAGACGGCGCTGAGCTCATCTGCACCGTCACCGACACCGGGACCGGCATCGCCCCGGAGCACCTGGCCCACCTGGGCGAGCCGTTCTACACCACCAAACCCCAAGGCACCGGCCTGGGTCTGGCCGTGGTCCAGGGCATCGTCAAGGAGCATGGGGGGCGGCTGGCGATTTCCAGCACGCCAGGCCAAGGTACGAGCGTTTCGTTATTTCTTCCTCTGCTGCAATAACTTCCACGATTTAGGCCTTACCTAGACTTTACCGGTATTTTCATTGACTTTCCGGGACAGTTCTGCTTATATAGAAACCAGTAACAACTGACAACAGTTGTTATTTTTTTGTGCCAAGGAGCTCATGATGACCGAGATTCTGACTGTCCAGGACCTACATACGTACCTTAAAGTGCCCAAGCCGACGCTCTACGCTTTGGCGCAGAGCGGACGGATTCCTGCCGCCAAGATCGGCAAGCACTGGCGCTTCCGCCGGGAAGACATTGACCAATGGCTCAGAGCCCAGCAGTGGAGCAACCGTCCGTTGCAGCGCCGCAACCGGAAACCAAAGGCTGTTCCAGCGTCAATTATTACTATCTCTCAACAAGCACAAGATAGCAGCAAGTAACACAATTACAAGGAGTTATTGATAAGAATGGCTGTGAAATGTCCGCTGTTTAATTCGCAGAAGGTGATCTGCCGCGTCAAAGAGGGCAGTCAGCACCGGTGGGTTGGCACCGAGCGGACCTGGTATATCAGAAACTATTGCGAGACAGACTATTACGTAGACTGCCAGGATTTCGAAGCCTACCTCGAGCAGCAGGCGATTGTGAAAGGCAAAATCCTGGTTATTGATGATGAGCAGACCATGCTTGAGACGCTGAGCAGTTTCTTCGGCAGCCGCGGCTACCAGCTGATGACTGCCACCTCGGCTGAGGTGGCCCTGAAACTGATTAAGGAAGAACGGCCTTCACTGGCGCTGATTGACGTCAAGCTGCCAGGCATGAACGGCATCGAACTGCTGAGGATCATCAAGCAGGATTACCCGACGATCAAGACCTTCGTGGTCACAGCCTACGATGAGGAAAACAAAAAGGCGGCTGAGGCGCTTGGTGCCGACGCCTTCTTCGCCAAACCGATCGGGCTGGACGAGCTCAAGAAGAAGGTAATCGAGGTGCTGGCTGCCAACGAGCGGCACACCAGGACCCTGGTCAAGAGCCAGGTGCTGGAAGGTGTGCCGGAAGCCAAGCTGCTCTTCGTGCTCGAGGTGCTGCCGAATGAAGAGGACCGGCTGACCCGGTATCTCCGCGATAGCTTCACTGACCAGTCCCGCTGCGGCGGGCGATACCAGACGGATTTTGCCTACACGATCAACGAGACCCAAGAGAAGCTCATGTCATTTAAGCCGGATATCGTCCTCATCAATTTCGACTCGCTGTACCAGATCCAGTGCGGGCAGCTGGCGTCCAGAATTGTTGAATCCCCCTACAAGCCGAAGGAAGTCATCGTGTATGGGCTGAATCTTGAAGCCAGCGATAAGCAGACGATTGAGCATCTGGGGATTCAGTACGTGGATCAGCGTCGCACGTTTGCCAAGTTGGTGACCACTGTGAAACAGACAGCGCTGCGAAATGGTTTGAAAGCCGGCTGATCGCCCTATGTCCGATTGTGTGATTACCGGTATTGGGGTGGTCGCGCCGAATGGGATCGGCAAAGAGGAGTTCTGGACCCGCTCCTTAGCCGGAACCAATGGCATTCGGAAAATCTCGCTCTTTGAAACGACGGCGTATCGGTGCCACTACGCTGGAGAAATCGCGGATTTCCGCCCAGCCGACCATCTTGGGGCGAAAGGATTGCGGAATCTTGATCGAACTACGTTGTTAGCGCTGGTGGCCGCGAAATTAGCGCTCGAAGACGCCGGCATGCCACCTGAGCAGGCACGCGTGGCCCGGGTCGGCGTTGTCCTGGGATCCACGATGGGTAGCGTCCACTCGATCAGCGAGTTCGATAAGGAGGGTCTCCGTGAGGGGCCCCGGTACGTGAATCCTGCACAGTTTCCCAATACCGTGATCAATTCTCCGGCGAGCCAGGTGGCGATCCGGTTCGGCCTGCGCGGGCTTAACGCGACGATTTCCACTGGATTCACCGCAGGGCTGGATGCGATGGGATATGCGCTCGACATGCTCAAGCTGGGCCGCGCGTCTTCCTTGCTGGTGGGTGGTGTTGAGGAGCTATGCCTGCAGACGTTCCTGGGCTTCTACAAGCTTGGCATGTTGATGACCTCGGTCAATGGATCCATGCCGCACCTGGGCCCGTATCGTTCTGAAGAGGCTGGAACCCTGCTCGGTGAAGGCGCCGCGTTTTTCCTAGTGGAGACACGTGAGGCAGCTCAAGCGCGCGGGGCGACTATTTACGGCCAAGCGCTGGACTACGCGTCTGAATTCCACCCTGACTCAATGTTCCGCTATGACGCAGAGGCCAAAAGCGCTGTTTCTGTATTGACGCAGGTTTTCGCATCAGCCGGCGTTCGTCCCCAGCAGATTGACCATATCTGCGCCAGCGCCAATGGAACCAAAGTCTGCGATGCCATGGAGCAAACGGCTGTGAATCGAGTGTTCGGCCCAACTGCACCGCCTACAACTTCGATCAAGATGCTTATCGGCGAATCCTTCAGTGCCGGCGGCGCACTCCAGGTGGCGTTGGCTCTTGGCGTGCTTCAACAGGGGGCATCGCGCGTGGCGGTGACATCTGTCGGTCCCATGGGCAACTCGTCAGCCCTTATTCTCGGTCGCTGACCCATGCCGAAGACAACGACGGAGAAGCGCGTGGCGGCCGGCGCCGGTCAATTAACCTTGAAGGACCACGTCATCCTCGTGACAGGTGGTGCGCGGGGCATTGGCCGGGCCATTGTTGAGGACATCGTGCGGCATGGCGGCCGGGTTGCGTTCACTGTTCATACATCACAGGCCGAACGCGCTTCTGATCAGGTGCTGCCGATCAAAGCAGATGTCCGCGAATTGGGCGAGATGCAGGCTGCGGTATCCAAAACAGTGGACCATTTTGGCCGCCTTGATGCGCTCGTTAATAACGCGGGCATCGTCCGCGACAAGGCGTTGATGTTAATGGAAGCGAAGGACTGGCACGATGTTATCGACACCAATCTCACAGGCGTCTTCAATGCTTGTCGATCCGCGATCATCACTTTTATGAAGCAGAAGCAGGGACGGATCATCAATATCGCTTCGGTGGCCGGCCTCATGGGCGCGGCCCGGCAAGTCAACTACGCGGCTGCCAAAGCCGGCATATTGGGGCTGACGCGGTCGCTGGCCCGCGAGGTTGCGCCGTATGGGATCACCGTGAATTCCATCGCACCAGGCTACATTGACACGGACATGACACGAGGGATTGCTGAGCAGCAGCGAGCAGAGATGGCCAAGAAAATCCCGCTTGGACGATTCGGCACCGCAGAGGAAGTGGCGCACCTGGCCACGTACCTTCTGTCTGATGCCGCAAGCTATGTCACTGGGCAGGTCTTCGTCATCGATGGCGGTTTGTTGCTGGGTTAGGGAGGCACGATGAGCACGATCAACATTGACCAAGACGTCAAAGCGATCATTGCCGAAATTATTGAGATGGATCCAGACAAGATCGATGCCAACGCGCATTTGGTTGAGGACTTAGGGATGGATTCGATGATGGCGCTGGAAATTCTCGCGACGCTGGAGAAGAAGTTCAAGATCAAGCTGCCTGAAGAAGAGCTTCCCAAAATTACCACGGTAAACCGAGCCATTGAGCTAACGCGGAAGTATGTCAAGTAAGCCGCGCCTGATGGAACTCGATTTCGAGGCCATCAAGGGGATCATTCCCCAACGGTTCCCATTCCTTATGCTCGACCGGGCAGTGGAGATCGAGCCTGGAGTCCGGATTGTGGGGTTGAAGAACCTCACCGGAAACGAATGGTTCTACCAAGGCCATTTTCCGAAACGAGCCATCACGCCTGGCGCGATGATCTGCGAAGCGATTGCCCAAACCGGGATTGTCTTTTTTCATCTCTCGCAGCCAACATTGCAGGATGTCACGTTCCTGATGGGCGCACTCAAGATCCGTTTCCTCAAGCCGGCATGGCCTGGCGACCAATTGCGCATTGAAGTGACTCCTGTTCGCCTCCTCTCCCGCGCCGGCATTCTGAACGCGTCTGTGAGTGTAGGGAAAGAGGTGATCGCGAAGGGCGAATTTGCGCTCGCTGCCAAGGACAACCGCGAGCTATGAAGCGGCGGGTTGTTGTCACTGGTTTGGGTGTCGTGTCCTCGATTGGCATTGGCTGGCAGGCGTTTTGGAAAGCATTGTTAGCCGGCCAATCAGGGATCCGGCGCATTTCAACTTTTGATACCACGGAATACCCGACCCATTACGGTGGTGAAGTCAGCGGTTTCGATCCTTTGCAGTTTATGGGTTCGGATGTTGCGCGACACCTCGGGCGGGGAACCCAGTTCGCCCTCTCAGCCGCGGGCATGGCCCTGGATGACGCAACACTTGGGCCCAATGCTCGGCGACAAATGAAAATCGGGGTGTGTCTTGGGACCACGATGGCCGATATCCAGGCTCTTGAAGCCATCAATGAGCAATGGGTCCGGTCGGGTGATGAGCGTCAGCTTTCCGCATCGCTGTTTCCGAAGTATCCGAGCTGTACCATGAGCACGAATGTGGCTAAGTACTTGGGTCTTGTTGGGCCAAACTTTATGATCCCCACGGCATGTTCTGCCGGGAACCATGCCATCAGCTATGCCGTTGATTTGTTGAGGCTTGGCAAAGCGGATGCGGTGATCGCCGGCGGATCAGATCCGTTTTCACGGATCGCCTTCACGGGGTTTAATCGGCTCTTTGCGCTCGCGCCCGAACGCTGTCAGCCCTTCGATAAGAACCGGCAGGGCACCATGATCGGGGAGGGAGCCGGGGTTATGGTGTTAGAGACATTGGAATCAGCTCAAGCGCGTGGAGCCACGCCGTACGCTGAAGTGTTGGGGTATGGTCTTACGTGCGACGGTAGTCACATGACCATTCCAGATGTTGAGGGTGTTAAGCAGGTCATTAGAAATGCTTTAATTGATAGCGGGATAACACCGAAAGATGTGAATTACGTCAGTGCTCATGGCACCGGCACCTTGGCTAACGATCGCACGGAATGCGACGCGCTTCGCGCGATATTTGGCTCAGATCTCGATTCCATCCCTGTCAGCTCAATCAAATCCATGTTGGGTCACACCATGGGAGCTGCAAGTGCGCTTGAAGCTATCGCATGCGTACTTTCCATATCTCAAGGAAATATCCCTCCAACTATCAATTTCGAAACCCCAGATCCAGAGTGCAATATCGATTGCGTACCGAATCATGGACGAAAACAGACGACCAAGGTCGCCATGAATAACTCGTTTGCTTTTGGTGGAAATAATGTATGCGTAGTCATGAGGTGTTGCAAGGACTGGTAAATGGAAAAGCCCTTTGATGTAGTGATTATCGGGGCCGGCCTAGGTGGTTTGGTTTCTGCGAACTATCTAGCCAAAGCGGGACTTCGGGTTCTTCTTCTGGAGCAGCATTCGCTACCTGGAGGGTGCTGCTCATCCTTTGAGCGAAAGAGCTTCATCTTCGAGAGTGGGGCACACTCGCTAGGGAGCTGCAGAGAAGATGGCTTATTCAGCCAGATATTCGAGGAACTAGATCTCCATGGATCATCGGGGATTCTTGTACGAAGAGCGGTGCCGTCCGATTCGGTGATAACTCAGGATTTCACCCTGTCAATTCGTGACACGCTTAGCGATAACATTGAAGAGCTCTCTTCAATCTTTCCTGCTGAGCGAAATAGAATTAAGAAGTTCTTGAACGAAATCGACGGCTGTGATGTGAGGGCGACAAAATCGCTCCTAACTTACATTAATAGGTATCAGAAGATCACATTTCGTAAAATGCTCGATGAATATTTCGATGATGAGAGGCTGAAGCAAGTGTTCTGCGTGTTTCTTGGTAACGTGGGGCTTCCTTCCACAGATGTTAACGCGCTTAGAGCGATTGTTATGTTTAGGGAGTTTATTCTTGATGGAGGTTATTACGTCGTTGGAGGAATGCATAAGCTTGTCGACCGATTAGCCAGCGAGTTTGTCAGTCGTGGGGGTACGCTTCGATATCAAGCGAGAGTGATCGGAATTCATTTGGATGACCATGGTGTTAATGGGGTATCTGTATCAACGGGGGAACAATATAACACTCGAGTCGTTATTTCAAACACGAGTCCAAGTCAAACGTTTAGTTCCTTGCTTGAGGATCACACCACTCAGTTTGGATCTGAAATAGACAAATATAAGTCTAAAATCCAAGGACTTCTGCCATCTGTGTCCGCAGTTGTTATATATCTTGGTCTCAAGCGTCAATTGGATGAGATGGGGCACGGGCGCACCGTTTGGTATATGCCAGCCTATGATGCCGACCAAGTATATGCAGACGTTCTTCATGGGAAACCCGATCTCGCATGCAGGACCTTTCTCGCCGCCTTTCCTGCGCGATTTGATGAATCTCTTGCTCCTGATGGGTTTGAGTGCGTCAACATTTTTGCACTTGCTCCCTTCATGGATGAGCAATTTTGGAAGCACTCTAAGGTCAAGCTAACCGAGGCTCTTATTAAGCGCGCGGGCAACCTAATTCCAAATCTTCAGCAAAGAATTGTTCTACAGGAGACAGCAACGCCGATTACGATCCAACGATATACGCTGAATGATAAAGGCGCTATGTATGGCCTCGCTTCGACCATGTCTCAAATGGACGCTAAAGTGATGCCTCAGAAAAGCATAATCCCTGGTTTGTACTTCGCCAGTCATTGGAGCACGATTGGGACGGGGCAGGGCGGAACCCCCATGGCTGCATTTGCCGGTAGAAATGCTGCTAGGCTTGCCCTCCGTGCTTTGAGATAGCCACTTACAAGCAGACGTGAGTTTTAAATGAGGCCTAAAGGGCACGAGGTCATTATTATCGGTGGCGGTATCTCGGGTTTAACCGCGGGCACTTACCTAGCTAAGGAAGGCGTTAAAGTAATCCTACTTGAGCGTCGAGAGAAGATTGGGGGTTATTGCGGGTCGTTTACTAAAGATGGATACACATTTGATGAAGCTGTTCACTATGTCAACAATTATGGACCCACCGGCGTCCTCCGAAGCATCTGTAGGGACCTAGGAATTGAAAACAATGTGCCGGTGATACGAATTGACCCCTCGGATCGGCTGTTAATGCCCGGTATAGAAATACTTATACATGCTAATACTGAACGAACCGTGGATGGACTAGTAAGTTTGTTTCCAAAACAAGGACAAGCTATTCGTCGTTTCTTTAATCTGATTCAGGATTTCAGTTTCAGCAAGTTATATGTGCAGTGGCATAGGAAGAGTTTTAGAGAGTTGCTGGACGCTTACTTCTCTGACGAGAAACTGATTACTGCCCTAAGTGTATTTGCAAGCACCTTGGGCCTAGCCTCACGCGAATTATCCGCAATCGCGGGGCTTGCCTACTACCGGGGTTCAATTTTAGATGGCGGTTATCACGTAGTCGGAGGCTCACAGAAGCTATCGGACGCACTCCTTAATCGATATCTCCAGCTCGGCGGAGAGGTATTGCTTAACGCTCAAGTAGAGAAGATTGTGTTTAATGGTTCTGGGATATGTGGCGTGGACGTTGCCAATGGAGCGCGAATTAGCGGGAAAGTTGTCATCGCGGCCTGCGACGCAACCCAGGTTCTTACTAAGATGTTTTCAGCAGGCGTTGTACCCGCCACGACCGTACAGAAAGTCGCTAAGATGATCCCCTCTCTCTCGAATTTCATTGTTTATCTTGGTCTGAAGGGCAGGCTCGATACTGAGATACCAAAGTCCTGCAATCTCTGGCATTTTCCATTTTCTAGTGAAGGGGACGGATCATTCGATATAACGAAGGACGATCGATCAGTAGGGTTTGTTCACATTGCCCTTTCATCACTACACGATCGATCTCTTGCGCCACCCGATGGCGAAACACTTATTCTATTTTCAGGAGCGCCGTACTTATCTAAGGACTATTGGGATAAGCACCGCTACAGGCTCGCTAATGTATTGATAGAAAGAGCGAGCCAAGTTATCCCCGATCTACAGAATCGAATAGTGATGACATTGCCTGCTACCCCACACACGCTGCACCGCTATACATTGAACCGCGATGGCGCCTATCGTGGTTGGGCGTTAACAAGAGAACAGGCGCGATGGGATAGCTTGCCTTCAAAAACACAAATCCCAGGACTTTTTATAGCCGGGCATTGGGTAACAACGCCAATTGGAAATGGCGGCGTTTCAATGGCTGCAATTTCTGGAAAGAACACTGCCAAGAGTGTGCATCGAGCCATAACTGCAAGTCGTTTGATTGGCAGGCAGATCGCGGACGTAAAGCAGAAGCGTTCTGTGGCTAATGCATAACTTTGCGTTTGTTGGGCACGTCCTTGGGCTGAAGCATCTTGCACGACTTACTAAGGGGATTAAGCTAGGCATAGATCGCATTCCTCCGCGCATGCTGGAGAGCGTTATGCCCTATCTTCCACCCATTCAATATGCTCAAATCGGCCCGGTAACAGGATTGACAGGGAGTACGGTTCAAGGATCTGCCTTACTATGTCCTCTAATGCCTCGGCATTTTGTTAGCCTACCAAGCGATACGGTGAAACAAAAAATACGGGATGCTATAGCCTTAGGAAGAAGGTTAGGCGCTAAGATCGTGGGTCTGGGGGGCTTAACATCGGTCTGTTGTGATGAGGGCAGAGAAGTGGCTGATTGTGGAGTGGCAATTACGAGCGGAAATACTTTAACTGCGGCTCTGGCTATTAAGGGAATTATGCAGGCTGCTGACTTATTGAATCTAGACTTAAAGAATGCCAGATTGGCAGTGATAGGTGCTACAGGTGATATTGGGAGTGCGGTCACAAGGGTACTGGCGCCCAAAGTCGAAGAAACAATCATTGCGGCGAGAAATCAAGATCGTCTAAATGAGTTTGCAGACGAATTGTCTGGTGGAGGAGCTTCTAGAATCTCAATTGTCAAATTTCCACGGGAGGCCGTTCAAGGGGCAGATATTATTTTCAGCGCGACAAGTGCCGTAACTACCGTACTAGACGCGACAAGTCTATTGCCTGGTGCCATCGTCTGCGATGTAGCTATCCCTCACGACATTAGTCGAGAGGTGAGAACTCTTCGAGATGATATTCTTGTTTTTGATGGTGGGGTCGCAACCTTCACACCACTAGAATCTTTAGCAAACAATTCCCGCTGGAATAGCCTCTTTCCTAACCCCACACAGATATACGGATGTTTAGCCGAGACAATGGTTTTGGCTCTCGATGGTCGATACGAAAATTTTTCAATCGGAAGGGGTGGAATTACAGAGAATAGAATTTCGGAGATGTGGGATATTGCAGTTAAGCACGGTTTTTCGCTTGGTGATTTTCATTGTGGTGAGACGATGTATTCACAAACAGAGATTGGGAAGATAAGAGGACACCTGCGAAGCCGAAGGAAGAATCTGTGTTGGTAAATTCCTTTGCTCTTAGCATGTATTCAGTCCCACCAATACTTGGCGCAATCTTTGCGCTTGGGCTGGCTATTTTTATCTTGGCTCATAAGCCTAGGTCGCAAACTAAGCTAGCGTTTGCTGGTCTTTGCATCTCCATCATATTCTGGCTCGCACCGTATGCAATTGCATACTCTACCAAAGATCAATTATTAGCTACGAATTGCGCAAGAGTAGCTTGCACTTCCGTCGCGCTTTTTTCTCTATTTCTATATCAATTTGTTGTTTCATTTCTTGCTCTGAAGTCTGAATACTTCCTTCTCCGTTTATCCTATGTCGTAACTTTCCTACTTCTCCTGGGTTTTCTTTTTACAAACTTATTCTTGAGCGGCACATATCAGTACTTTTGGGGGTACTATTCCAAAGCTGGCCCACTGCATCCGATTTACTTAGCAGCAAGTTATTCTATGTGGCTCCGTGGCTTCTACTTGCTTTACAAGCAGTTAGGCAAAGAGGAAGTGCCATTAAAGCGAGCACAAATCAAGTATTCATTACTTGCGTTTCTTGTCGCGGTTCCCGCTACGATCGACTACATTCCTAAGTACGGTGTTGAGTTTTATCCGATTGGGTTCACTTTCGCATTGCTCTTTGTGCTAATGACAGCGTACGCAATTGTACGGCACCAACTGATGGATATTGAGGTCCTAGTAAAGAGGACCGTGGTGTTCGCTGGGTTGGTGACGGCAGTCGTGGGAGTTGTGTCGCTTGTTGCCTTCGTGTCCCAGGATGTGTTGGCCCACTATGTGGCTGTTCCGAAATGGATCTCGAATATCTTATCCGCGGCGATTATTGCGGGGCTCTATGGCAGGTTGAGAGACTGGCTGGTTAATGCGACGGACACGTATTTGTTTCAAAAGAAGTACGACGTGCGGCAGTTGCTGAAGAAGTTTACGGATGAAGTGATGGTTCAGCTCAATCTGGATCAGCTGGTGAAGATGACGGTGGAGACGCTGACGCAGCTGATGAAGCTCGATAGCTGCAGTCTGCTGCTGATCAACAAGGATTCGCGCAAGTTTCAGTTGGTGGCGGCGAAGGGCATCGAGGCTGGAAAGCTGGAGTTGGATGAGGTCGAGCCGTTCATGACGTTCTTGCGCGAGACGCATGAGCCGATCGGGCTGGATGGCGAGCTGGGCAAGATCAAGTTCCCCGAAGCGGTGACGAACCGGCTCAAGGAGTTGAAGGCGCGGCTGTGCCTACCGATGGAGATCCACGAGGAGCTGGTGGGCGTGCTGTGCCTGGGCAAGAAGAAGTCGGATGAGGAGTTCACGAAGGAAGACCTGGACGTGCTCTCGCCGGTGGCGAAGACGCTGGCCATCGCGGTGAGCAATGCGCAGCTGGTCGAAGAGCTGCAGAAAACGCAGGCTGAGGCGGCCCAGAAAGAGAAGCTGGCGGTCATCGGCACGCTGTCGGCCGGCATCAACCATGAGATCTGCAATCCGCTTGGCATCGTGAAGGCGCAGTGCGAGGCGTTCCTGCTGGACCAGCAGGACGGCATCCTGGTGGGCAAGACGTCGCAGGATCTGATGGACCGGATGAGCTCCATCCTTCAAGTCGCGCTGAAGCAGATTGACCGGGCGACCGCGATCACGCAGAAGCTGTCGAACTTCGCGAAGCCGATCAAGGAGCCGACTGCCCAGCCGGTGTCCATCCCGCAGGAGATTGATGAGGTGCTCCTGCTGGTGGGCCATGACTTGAAGCTGGATAAGATCGAGGTGGTGAAGGAGATTGACCCGAACTTGCCGTCCATTTTGGTGGACCGGCGGCAGCTGCAAGAAGTGCTCTTTAACATCCTCCGCAACGCTGGCCAGGCGATCAAGCCGCCGGGAACGATCACCGTGCGCGCCCACACCCATCAGAATGATGTGCGGGTCATCATCAGCGACACTGGCAGCGGGATGCCGCCGGAGACGCTGAATAAAATCTACAACCCCTTCTTTACGACCAAGGAGCCTGGCAAAGGCACCGGGCTGGGCCTCTTCATCGTGCGCCAAATCGTTGAGCGCAACAAAGGGCGCATCACCGTGGAGAGCACGGTGGGCAAGGGGACGACCTTCTACCTCGACTTCCCGGCGCCGCAGCTGGCCGGCGCGGTGGCCTGAGCATGGCGAACCCGACGATGGTCGCGATTGACGATGAGCGGGAGTTCACCCGGACGATTGACCAGTTCTTCTCGGCCCGGGGCTTCACGGTGCACGTGGCGATGACCGGCACCTCGGGCCTGGAGCTGGTGATGTACCACAAGCCGGATGTGGTGCTGGTGGACCTGAAGCTGCCGGGCATGGATGGGGATGAGGTCCTGCAGGCGATCAAGAAGGACTACCCAGCGACCAAGGTGATCGTGATCACGGCGTATAACGACGGGGGCAAGACCCGCGACCGGCTGCTGGCGCTGGGCGCGTTTGCCCACTTCGACAAGCCGATTTCCTCGCTGCGGGACCTGTTCGCCACGGTGCAGAAGGCGGTGGGCGCGTTTCCTCCGGCTACGCCATGAACACGTATTTGACGTTCGTGAAGCTGATGCGCGAGCACCGCATCCGGCTGATCAAGGTCGGCATGTTCGTCGGGCTGTACGTGGTCGTGGTGGGTGCCCCGGTCATCGTCATCGCCATCGGCTTGCCGTACCTGCGCGCGCGGTTCCAGCAGCTGTGGTGGGTGGCCCCGGCGCTGCTCTTAGGCCTGCTGGCCTCGGCAGCCCCCCTGATCTACCTGGCCTTGCTCCGGCGCATCGAGGGCCGGATCCTGCGCGATCAGCGGCGCTACCACCGCACGCTGATCTCGGCTTCGCGCGGCATGATCCGCATCAAGGACATCAAAGCGCTGTGCCGCCTGATCGTGCACGTGCTGAACCGCACCGTCCAGCTGACGCACACCGGCCTCTTCCTCTATCACCCGGAGGAGCGCAAGTTCTTCCTCTCAGCGGTGCGGCATAAGACGATGATGCCGGTGGAGCTGACGGTGGAGGCGAACGATCCGCTCATCCAGGTGGTGGAGACGCACAAGGACATCATCCTATTGGATGAGCTGCAGGCTGAGATCGCCGGCAGCAAAGGCGAGAATGAGCGCGCGCAGCACCTGGCGTGGGCGTACTCCTGGATGCGCAAGCTGGAGGCGAAGGTCATCGTGCCGAGCTTCTCGAACGACAAGCTGCTGGCCTTCTTCGTGCTGGGGGCGAAGCGCTCCGGTGAGGCGTACACGACGGATGACATCTCGGTGTTCGCGGGATTAGCGAACCAGGCCGCACTGGCCATCGAGAACGCGATGTTTTTCGAGGAGCTGCGCAACAACGAAGCGTACATGATCCAGTCTGAGAAGCTGGCCAGCCTGGGCCAGCTGGCCTCGGGCATGGCGCATGAGATCCACAACCCGCTGGCCATTATCTCGGGCGAGGCGCAGCTGTACCTGGAAAGCTCCCGCGGCAAGGACGGCAAGGTGGACGAGATGCTTATGAGCATCATCGAGGAGTGCCAGCGGGCGGCCGACATCACCCGGCGCATCCTCCGCTTCGCCAAGCCGGCGCCCAACGACTCGGTGCCGGTGGACATGCGGCACGTGATCGAGGAAAGCCTGGCGCTGGCCGCCTACCAGGTGCGGCTGGACCGGGTCCAGCGGACGCTCAAGATTGCGGAGACCCTGCCGAAGGTGCGCGGCAACCAGAACCAGCTCCAGGAAGTCATCCTGAACCTTATCCTGAACGCCTGCCAGGCCATGGGGGAGCAGGGCGGCACCCTGGTCCTGTCGGCTTCCTCTTTATACGACTCCTACGTGGAGGTCCGGGTGGAGGACAATGGCCCTGGGATCCCGGCCGATAAGATCAAGAAGGTGTTCGAGCCGTTCTACACGACCAAGGCCACCGGCACCGGGCTGGGCTTGTTCGTGAGCCAGCGCATCGTCCGGCTCCACGGCGGCACCATGAACGTGGAATCCACGGTCGGGAAGGGCACCTGCTTTACCTTGGTGCTGCCGGTGCACAAAGCATCCCCGGCGCCGGTCCCGACGGCTGACGTCGGTGCGAAGCTTGCATCGTAACCGCCTTTCAGGTATGGTCTTAAGTGGACGCGACTACCGCGAGGCCCATGGTTAAACTACTCGTCGCTGACGACGAACAAAAAATCTGCCGGCTGCTGGAGTCGTTTTTCTCCGAGCGAGGCTTCCAGGTGTTCACGGCACATGACGGCGCTTCCACGATGGCGTGCATCCGCGCGGAACGGCCCCACCTGGTCTTCCTCGACCTGCACATGCCTGGCCTCGGGGGCCTTGAGATCCTTCAGCAAGCCCGCGAGGTGGACGCGCTCATCAAGGTGATCGTGATCACCGCGGTCGAGGACGAGGAGACCATGAGCCGCGCCCGGTCGCTGGGGGCCATTGACTACGTGATCAAGCCGTTCAGCCTGGAGTACCTGAAGGACGAGGTGCTGGGGAAGGTGAGCGCCTCGCTGTACGAGGACCTGCGGGCCAAGAACGAAGAGCTGCAGTCCTCCCTGGAGAGCATGCGGCAGGTCACCCGCGGCATCGTCTCCGCCTTCTCCATGGTGGTCTCGAAGATCGACCCGCACTACACCCACGAGCACGTCTCCCGCAGCGTCGAATACGCCGGCAAGATTCTGGCCAAGATGCGCGGCAAAGGGGTCTCTTTCAACGGGATGCCGGAGGAGGTCTTGCTGGCCGGCATCCTGCTGCACGACGTCGGCAAGATCTTCACCCCCAAGGAGATCCTGTTCAAGCCTGGGCCGCTGAATGATGAGGAGTGGGCGATCATGCGCCGGCACCCGACCGATGGCGCCGAGATCCTGGAGCAGATCGACGGGCTGAAGGACATGGCCCAGATCGTGCGCTGCCACCAGGAGGCGTACGACGGCTCTGGCTATCCTGCGGGCCTGAAGGGGGAAGAGATCCCCATCGGCGCGAGGATCGCGACGGTTGTGGATGCCTTCGATGCCATGGTCACCGACCGGCCCTACCGCAAGGGCATGGGGGTGCTCCGGGCGATCGAGGAGCTCAAACGCAACCGCGGCACCCAATTCGACCCCTTGGTCGTGGACACCATCGTGGAGATCTACCAGGAAGGCAATCTCCAGCAAGCCTGCCTGCTGGACCCGGCCCATCCTGTGCCGCCAGGGCAGGTGAACGGCCATCCGCACTAAGACTTCCTTTTCCTAGGCCCCCAGTGTACAATTGCCCGTCATGCAGCTGAAGGACCAAGTCGCCATCGTCACCGGGGGTGCCCGGGGCATCGGCCGGGAGATCGCCCTGGTCCTGGCAAAGGCCGGCGCGGACGTCGCGCTCTTCGATATCAACCCCCAGCAGCTCGAGCAGACCGTGGCGGAGCTGCGCGCGTTAGGCCGTCGCGCTGAAGGGTTTAGCGTCGATGTCACCGACGGGAAACAGGTGGACGAGGGCGTCGGGAAAGTCCTTGACAAGCTCGGTCGCCTCGATATACTCATCAACAACGCGGGCATCACCAAGGATGGTTTGCTCGTCCGCATGGACGATGCCCAGTGGGACCGGGTGATCGACATCAATCTGAAGGGCACGTTCCTGTGCACCCGGGCGGTCGCGAAGCACATGATGAAGCAGCGCCGCGGCCGGATCGTGAGCATCGCCTCGGTGGTCGGCATTTTTGGCAATCCGGGTCAAGCGAACTACGCCGCGTCCAAGGCCGGCATCATCGGCCTGACGAAGGCCGTCGCCAAGGAGCTGGCCAGCCGCGGGATCACCTGCAACGCGATCGCGCCAGGGTTCATCAAGACCGAGATGACCGAGGCGCTGCCGGAGCAGGCGAAGCAGCGGCTGCAAGAGGCGATCCCGCTGGGGTCGCTGGGCGAGCCGAGGGACGTGGCAGAGGCCGCGCTGTTCCTCGTCAGTGACGCCGCTCGGTACGTCACCGGCCACGTGCTGGTGGTGGACGGCGGGCTGGCGATGTAATGCAGTCAACAAGGAGGACGTGATGGCGGAAGCTGTGGCGGATCGGGTTCGGGCGATCATCGCTGAGCAGCTCGGGGTCAAACTCGAGGAAGTGACGGATGGCGCGTCGTTCATCGAGGACCTGGGCGCTGACTCGCTGGACACGGTCGAGCTGGTCATGGCGCTGGAAGAGGAGTTCGGGGTCGAGATCCCGGACGAGGACGCCGAGAAGATGAGCTCGGTCGGCGAGGCCATCAAGTACATCGAATCGAAGACGGCCGGCGCGAAATAACCCCGGCCGACATAATCCAACTTCAGAGGACGTCCCGCCGCCGGCGGGACGTTCGCGTTTAGAGGTCAGGCATGCACCGGGTGGTCGTGACAGGGTTGGGGGTAGTGACCCCCATCGGCAACGACGTGCCGTCACTGTGGGAGAGTTTGATGCACGGCCGCAGCGGCGTGGCGCGGATCGCGTCGTTTGACCCGAGCGCCTTGGCCAGCCAGATCGCCGCGGAAGTCAAAGGGTTCGACCCCGCCCTCTACCTTGCCCCGAAAGAGATCAAGCGCTCCGAACGGTTCGTGCAGTTCTCGGTCGCCTCGGCGAAGCAGGCGGTCAAGGACTCCGGGCTGGACTTGGGCGCGATGGACCCGTTCCGCGTCGGCGTCGTCATCGGCTGCGGCATGGGCAGCATGCGGCTCATCGAGATGGAGGCCGAGGTCGTCCGGACCAAGGGCCCAAGCAAGCTCAGCCCCTTCATGATCCCGATGCTGATCGCCAACATGGGCTCGGGCCAGACAGCCATCAGCCTGGGGGCGAAAGGGCCGAACTTCTGCACCACGACCGCGTGCGCCTCGGGCGCGCACGGCGTGGGCGAGGCGTTCCGGATCCTCCAGCGCGGCGATGCCGACGTCATGGTCGGCGGCGGCACCGAGAGCTGTATCACGCAGCTCTCGGTCGGCGGGTTCTGCGCGCTGCAAGCCCTCTCGCGCCGGAATGATGCGCCGGAGCAGGCGAGCCGGCCCTTTGATGCGGAGCGCGACGGGTTCGTGATCGGCGAGGGTGCCGGCGTCATGGTCCTTGAAACGCTGGAGCATGCGAAGAAGCGCGGGGCGCGGATCTACGCCGAGCTGGTGGGCTATGGCGCGACCGCCGACGCCTTCCACATGACCGCGCCGGATGAGCAGGGCAATGGCGCTGCGCAGGCGATGGCCAAGGCGTTGGCCGATGCCAAGATGAACGCCGCCGAGGTGGCCTACATCAATGCCCACGGCACCTCGACGGAGCTGAACGACAAGATCGAGACCCTCGCCATCAAGAAGACCTTCGGCCCGTCCGCCAAGATGGTCGCGATTTCCTCCACCAAGTCCATGACCGGCCACCTGATCGGGGGCGCCGGCGGGGTCGAGGCGGTCATCTCGGTCCTGGCCATCCAGCATGGCGCGATGCCGCCGACGATCAACCAGGAGCACCCGGACCCGGCGTGCGACTTGGACTATATCCCCAACACCGCCCGCAAGCAACCGGTCCACGCCGCCCTTTCCAACTCCCTCGGGTTCGGCGGGCACAACGCGACCCTCCTGTTCAAGCGTTTCACCAGCTAAGCCTCCACTGTGTTGGCGCGGCCTGATGCGCGCTTCTTGTTGCGGGACGTAGACTTATGGTAAGCTCCCCCTATGCCGATGGACAAGGTCCGGCAAGCGCTCGGCGATCTGCTGATCGACCGGGGGATGGTCTCCCCGGAGCAGCTTGCGCAAGCGCTGGCTGAGCAACAGCACACCGGGGAGTTCCTGGGCACCGTGCTGCTTCGCATGGGGCTGGTGACCAAGGAGCGCCTGTACCCGATCATCGCCGAGCAGATGGGCCTGCCGTACGTGCCCCTGGCCGAGGCCAAGGTCTCGCCGGAGGCGCTCGCCAAAGTGCCCCCGAAGTTCGCCAGCCACTACCGGCTGATGCCGCTTGCGCTGCAGGACAACATGCTGCAGATCGCGATCGCCGATCCCTTCGACGTGCAGACGCTGGATGAGCTGAAGCTTCTCCTGGACTGCGACATCAAGCCGGTCTTCGCCAGCCCGCAGGAGATCCAGGAGGCGATCCAGCGCCACTACGGCGTGGGCGCCTCGGCGGTGGAGCGCCTGTTGGACGCCGGCGCGCACAGCGTGACCATGGCGTCGGCGACCGAGGATTTGACCGCGAAAGCGGACGAGGCCTCGGTCATCACGTTCGTGAACCAGCTCATCCTGACGGCGGTGCGGGACCGGGCGACTGACATCCACGTCGAGCCGTTCGACCAGGAGTTGCGCATCCGCGAGCGCGTCGACGGCGTGATGTACGAGATGTCGGTGCCGCCGGACGTGGCCAAGCTGCACCAGGCGATCGTCTCCCGCATCAAGGTCATGTCGAAGCTGGACATCGCGGAGCGGCGCCTGCCGCAGGACGGCCGCGTGAAGGTCCGGATCGACCAGCAGGACCTGGACCTGCGCGTGTCGGTGCTGCCGACCGCGTACGGCGAGACGGTCGAGCTGCGCCTGCTCTCCACGGCGATGCTGTACAGCCTGGAAGAGCTGGGCTTAGCCGGGGACGAGCTCGAAGCGCTGCTCGAGCTGATCAAGAAGCCGCACGGCATCATCTTCGTGACCGGCCCGACCGGCTCAGGCAAGACCACGACGCTGTACGCGTGCTTGAACCGCCTGAACCACCCGAACGTGAAGATCCTCACGATCGAAGACCCGATCGAGTACCAGCTCAATGGCATCACGCAGCTGCAGGTGCACCCGAAGATCGGCTTTTCCTTCGCGGCCGGGCTGCGCTCGATGCTGCGGCACGACCCGGACATCATGATGGTGGGCGAGGTGCGCGACCCGGAGACGGCCGAGATCACGATCCGCAGCGCCTTGACCGGCCACCTGGTCTTCTCGACGCTGCACACCAACGATGCGGCCGGCGGCATCACGCGCTTGCTGGACATGGGCATCGAGCCGTTCCTCGTCTCCTCCTCAGTGCTGTGCTTCATCGCGCAGCGCCTGGTGCGCGTGGTGTGTCCCGCGTGCGCCGAGGACCGGCCGGCGGAGGCCTGGCTGGCCGAAGAGTTCGGGGTGCCGGTGAGCGAGCTGCCGAAGACCATTCGCTACGGCCGGGGCTGCGCGGCGTGCAAGCAGGCCGGGTACAAAGGCCGGACCGCCATCAACGAGACCCTGATCGTCACCGAAGCCATCCAGAAGCTGATCGTCCGCCGCGCCGACTCGCACGAGATCACGCAGGCGGCCCGCCAGGCCGGGATGCGCACCCTGCGGCAAGACGGCTGGCAGAAGATCCTGCAAGGCCAGACCACCCCCCAAGAAGTGCTGCGCGTGTCGTAACCTCGCGCTATACTTTCCACAATGCCCCAATTCGCGTACCGTGCCAAAGACAGCCGCTTGAAGATCATCGAGGGCGTGATCGAGGCGGACAGCGAATCGGTCGCGATCAGCCGCCTCGGCGGGCAGGGCATTTTCCCCATCTCGATCGCCGAGGCCGGCGCGCCGGTGGCCGGCGCCATCGTCTGGCGCGACCGCCGCGTCTCGAAACACACGCTCGCCTTCACGACCCGCCAACTCGCCGATCTGCTCAGCGGCGGCCTGCCGCTCTTGAGCGCCTTGACCCTGCTGAGCAAGCAGACCGAGCACGCCGGCTTGCGCCGGATGGTGGAGCAGATGGTGGCCGCGGTCCGCGACGGGCGCCCGCTGAGCGATGCCATGGCCGAGCATCCCCGCGTGTTCCCGCCCCTCTACGTCAGCATGGTGCGGGCCGGGGAAGTGGGCGGGCAGCTGGAGCAGTCGCTCGACCGGCTGGCGACGCTGTGGGAGCAGGACGCCGAACTGATCGGCCGGATCAAGAGCGCGGCGGCCTACCCGGTGTTCGTGCTGGTGATGGCCGTGGCCATGACGCTTTTCCTGATGTCGTACGTGATCCCGACGCTGTCGCAAGTCTTCTCCGAGTCCGGCCAGGCGCTGCCGCTGCCGACGAGGATCGTGCTGGCGGTCAGCGGCGCTCTCCGCGCATGGTGGTGGCTGCTCCTCGGGGCCGCGGTGGCGGTTGGCGCGGCGGCGAAACAGTGGGCCGCGAACCCCGCCGGCCGGGCCGCACTCGATGCGGCGTTCATCCGCCTGCCGGGGATCGGGATGCTGGCCCGCAAGATCGAGACCGCGCGGATGAGCCGCAGCCTCGGGGTGCTGCTCGGGCAGGGCGTGCCGCTGCTCACCTCGCTGGAGGTCGTGGCCAGGAACATCACGAACTCGCTGCTGCGCGATGCGGTGCTGAACGTGCAGGCGCGGGTGCGCGAGGGCGCAAGCATCGCCGCGGCGCTGGGGGCCACGCACCAGTTCCCGGTCTTCGTCAGCAACATGATCGCCGTCGGCGAGGAGTCCGGGACGATCGACGCGGCCCTGGCGAAGGTGGCGGTCGCCTATGAGCGGGACGTGGACCGGACGATCCGGACGCTGACGACGCTGCTGGAGCCGATCCTGCTGGTCGTCGTCGGCGGGGTGGTGATGTTCATCGTCTTGGCGATGCTGTTGCCAATTTTCCAACTCGGGTCGGTGGTCCAATGAGGGGGTCCCGGATGCGGCGTGGCTTCACACTCGTCGAGCTCATGATCGTCATCGTCATCATCGGCATGCTGGGGGCGATGGTCGTGCCGCGCCTGGCCGGGCGGGCAGAGCAGGCGCGCTCGGCGCGCGCCCGGGCCGACCTGTCCATGATCGGGGTGGGCCTGGACCTGTACGAGCTGGACACCGGGCAGTACCCATCGTCGCTTGAGGCGCTGGTCTCGCGCGAGCGGCCCTCGGACGTGCCGGATGACGCGCAGTGGAGCGGCCCGTACTTGAAAAAGGGGCTGCCCAAGGACCCGTGGGGCCGGCCGTACACGTACACGCGCGAGTCGCAGCACAATCAAGATTACGATCTATTGTCGCTGGGGCGCGACGGGCAGGCCGGCAACGACGACATCGTGAACTGGGAGTAATTCCTTGGGGGCACGGGGCACAGGGCGGGGGGCAAGGAAATCCCAAGGTTTTACTTTGATCGAGCTGGCGCTGGTCGCGGTCGCGCTTGCGATGCTGCTCGCCGCGGCGATGCCGCGGTTTTCTGACGTGGCCGGACGGCTCCGCTTGGAACAGGCGGCGTTCGGCATGGCGCGAGGTTTGCGCACGGCGCACGAGCTGGCGGTGACCCAGGGCCGCGTGGTGACGTGGGCGTGGGATGACGATGCCCGCCGCGCGCGGCTGGCCACGCTGGATCCGGACGGCCACCAGACGTGGCTGACCGGCACCCTTGGGCACAGCGAGACGGTCCCTTCGGCCCTGACGGTGGCGGTGGAGTTCGATGACGCGGCAGAGGCCGGCCAGTTGCAGTTTTATCCGGACGGCACCAGCCAGCCTGGCCTGCTGCGCCTCTCGGATGCCCGCGCCTCGTACACGATCACCATGGACCCCTCTACTGGTCAGCCGCGGCTTGCCGCCGCCCATGTCGCGCCGTAATTCCCGCGGCGTGTTACTCGTCGAGGCGGTGCTCGCCTCGGTCGTCATCGCGGTGGGTCTGACCTTCATCACGCGCGGCCTGGGCAGCCAGGTCCATGCCGTCGGCGTGATGGAGGAGTACGACACGCTGGCCAGGTTGGCCGATGATGTGCTGGCTGATCTGGAGCGCTCGGCGCGCGCCGGCCAGCCTCCGACCACCGCTGCCGAAGGCGCGTTCGAAGCGCCCTGGAGCGCCTACGGATGGACCATCACGGCCGAGGCGTTGCCAGAGACTGACCCAGACCTGCGGTTGGCCCGCGTGTCGGTCCGCGTGCGGCGCGCCGGAGAGGCCTCCCGCGCAGACACGGTGACCGCGCTGTGGCCGCTGGATCTGGTGCCGGCGGAATGGCTGTAGGGAAGCGCGGTTTCACGTTCGTGGAGCTGCTGTTGGCTGCCACGATCCTGTCGGTGCTGTTCGTCGGGTTGGGCGCGCACGTGCGCGGCGGCGTGATCGTCTGGCGGCGGACCACGAGCGGGCTGGAAGCGCTGCAGCGCCGGCGGGTCGCGCTGGACCGTCTGGGCGATGACCTGGCGAACGCGGTGCTCTTCAACGATGGGTCTGTGGATGCGCCGCTGCCGGCGCGGTCCTTCGGCGAGTCAGAGCTGCGCTTCGTGTCTGTGGACCGCGGCTACAGCGTTCGCGCGCCGGCGCTGCGGGTCATCACCTACCGGTGCGGGGACGAAGATGGCGTGGCCGGTTTGTGGCGCACGAGCCTGACACTGGCCCAAGCCCGGATGAACGAGGAGGTCAAACCGCAGCGGATGCTGGAGGGCTGCACCGCGCTGCGACTGCGGTACGGGTACGCCGGCGCCGAGGGCATCGAGTGGCAGGACGCGTGGCAGTTTCCGGATGAGCAGCCGCAGGTGATCGAAGCGCAGTTCGAGTTCGCCGGCCGCCCGACGCTGCGGCAGGTCCTGATCATTCCGACTGGCGCGCTCAAGCCTGTGGAAGCGCCATGAACTCGCGCGGCAGCCTCTTGATTGTGACGCTATGGATCGTGGCGATCTTAAGCGCGTTGGCCGTGTCGATCGGCCGCTCCCTCTCCATCGAGACGCGGTTGACGAAGCTTCGCCTGGCGCGGCAAGAAGCCGAGGCGCTGGCGCGCGGCGCTGTGCTGGCCGCCGTGGAGTTATTGCAGGATGATGCTGAGGCCGGCTCGGTGGATTGGGGCGGGGAAGCGTGGGCCGCGCCGCGCGTGCTGACGCCGGGCGAAGGCCAACAGGTGACTGTGACCGTGACCGATGAGGAGCGCAAGCTGAGCTTGGCCGGGCTGACCGAAGCGCAGTTGCAGCAGCTGATCCCGAACGGCCAAACGGTGCGCGCTTTTCTAGATTGGCAGGACGCGGCTGATCCAGCGGAAAACGACCCGCCGTTCTATCCCAAGAACGCGCCGGTCGAATCGCCGGAAGAGCTCAACGAGCTGCCGGGGATGACGGCGGACGATTACGCGCGCGTGCTCACGGTCGCCACCCCGTACACGGTGGCCGGCACGCCGACCAACCTGAACACCGTCACGCCGGAGGCCTTGCAAATCCTGGGCGTGAGCGTGCCGGCGATTCAGCAGATCACGCAGTTCCGGGACGGGCCGGACGGGCCGGACCTGCACGAGGCGGACGGGTATTTCACGCACGAGACCATGATCGACACGCTGCGGGGGCTGGGCATTTCGGACGCAGACATCAACCTGGTCACCGGCCTGGGGGACGCGTCGCTTACCTTTACGGTGGTGGCCGAGGCGGTGCTTGAGCGTCCGTTCGCGCGGGCCCGCATCGAAGCCGTCGTCCGGCGCTCTGCCGGCGGCGCAGAGTACCCACGGATCATCGCATGGCGGCAGTAAGATGAGCAAACGGCTGGTGGTGGAATGGACGCGCGCCTCGCTGCGCCTGGCCATGGCTGAGCGCGTGGGCGGGAAGTTCCAGTTGCGCTCGGTGCGGTGCGCGCCCCTGGCCGCGGACGGCACGATCCCTGAGAAACTGCGCGGTTTCCTGGACGGGCAGAAGGCGGCCGGGGCCGAGGTGACGGCCGTCATCCCCCGGGAGCAGGTGATCACCCGCGTGGTCAAGTTCCCGACAGCCTCCGACGCTGAGTTGGCGTCGATGGTGGAGCTCTACGCCAGGGCGCAGCTGCCGTACCCGCGGGAGCAGACCGTCGTGGACTACCAGTTGCTGGACCGGCGCGAAGGGTTCAGCTGGGCGGCCATCGTGGCGTGCCAGCGCGAGGTCGTGGACCGGTACGTGGCCATCCTGCAGGAGGCCGGGCTGCCGCCGCAGTGCCTGACGGTCAGCGCCTCGGCCGTCTCGGCGTGGTGGCGGCTGGCCGCCGCGACGCTCACGCCGAAGGTGCCGAGTCCATGCCTTGTGATCCACGTGGATGACGCGCGCACCGATTTCGTGCTTACGACCGAGGAGCGGACGCTGTTCGCGCGCAGCCTGGCGCAAGGCTTCGGCGACTGGACCTCGCCCGGTGAAGCCATCGAGCTGCTGCTGGCCGAGGTGGACCGCAGCCGCACCGCGGCGCGGAAAGAGCTGCCAGGCACCGAAGTGCGCGCGATCATCGTGACCGGTGTCGCCGGGGCGCAGGCATGGGCGTCGGACATCGGCCAGCGGATCGGGCTGCCGACGCTGGCGGTGCCGCCGCACCAGGCCTTCGGCGCCGGGCCGGCGATCCAAGCGCAGGAGATCTCGCCGGTGGTGATCGGCGGCATCGCCTGCGCCGGCACCGAGGGCCTCTTGAACCTGACGCCGACTGAACAGCGAGGTCTTGTGCAGCACCGGCGTCAAGTCCGCGAGCTGGCGCTGGTCAGCGCGCTGGGCCTGGGCGCGCTGGTCTTGGGCGCGGCCGTGCTGGGGGCCAACGTGTCCCGCCACTCCCGGCACGTCTCGCAGGTCGAGGCGCTGATCGCGCAGCTTGAGCCTGAGGCACGCAAGGTGAAGGAGCAGTCGCGCGCGGTGCAGCTCGTCGAGACGGTGCTGGAAGACCGGCGCCGCGTGGCCGCGGGGCTGGCCGGCATCTTCGGCATGACCCCGGAGGGTGTGGGCTTGGAAAGCGTGAACGTTGACCGCACCAAGCGGGAGCTGTCGGTGCGCGGCAATGCCGAGTCCACCCAGGCGGTGCTGGACTACGTGGATCAGCTGCGCGGCGTCGACGGCATGGAAGAGGTTCGGTTGAAGTACTCCACCCGCAGGGTCACCCCGTCAGGCGAGCGGACGGATTTCGAACTGCTGCTGCGGCAGGGCCGGGAACACTTATGAGGCTGCCGACGCTGGCGATATCGTCGTGGCTGACGCGGCTGGCACCCCGCGAGCGGCGCTTAGCCCTCAGCGCCGGGATCCTGATCGTCAGCTGGGGGGTCGTGTCGTTCCTGCTGCAGCCGCTGTGGAGCCGCGGGGAGGAGCTGAAATCCGAGGCTGCATCGCAGACCGAAAAGCTGGATGCGCTGAACGCGCTCATCGCGCAGCAGCAGACGGTCGCGCACGCGTACGAGCAGGTGGCCGCGTACCTGCAGCCAACCGAGGCTGGCACACAGGCCGGACTGCTGAGTGAGCTGGAGAGCCTGTCGCGGCAAGCAGATCTGCGCCTGAACCTGAAGCCGCGGCCTGGCAAGCGCGACGCGCATGGCGAGCGCTTGGAGATCGAGGTGGATGTCGAAGGCCCGCAAGCGAAAGTGCTGAGCTTCCTGGATGAGGTCCTCACGATGCCGCGCCTGGTCTCGGTGGAGCGGCTGCGGCTGGCCAGCGTGCCGGCGAAGACAGACACAGTCCGCGCCAACCTGATCCTGCAGCACATCACCCTCCGCTAAGTCACACCAGCCCAACAATTTGGTTGACATCTTTTCCACAGGGAAGTAGCCTCAGGTATCGTCTGCTCTCTACCTAGAGAGTGTGCATGGTTCCACAGACAACTGTGTATCTGATCAAAGACCTCTCCCGCCTCAGCGGTCATTCGGTGTACACCCTCAAGTTTTACCTCAAGCTGGGCCTCATTTCCGAGATCGGCCGCAGCCCTGAGACGCGGTTCCGCTATTTCAACGACCACACTGTGGAACGGCTCCTCGCCATCCGCGCCTTCCGCAAGCAGGACAAGAGCCTTGCGGAGATCAAGGCGCTGCTCGCGGGATGAGTTATTTCACGACGCTGGGCCTGAACAAAGAGCCGTTCTCCATCAGCCCGGACCCGTCGTTCTTCTTCCGCTCGCACTCCCACCTGCAGGCGCTGACGCGGCTTGAGATCGCAATCCGCCTGCGGCGGGGCCTGTCCCTCATCCTCGGCGACGTCGGCACCGGCAAGACGACGCTGGCCCGCACGCTGCTGGCGAACTTCCCGCAGGAAGACGGGTTTACGTTCCACATGATCATGGACCCGTCGTTCGAGTCCGAGTACCAGTTTCTGATGTACCTGTGCCGGATGTTCGGCGTGCCGGGCGCCTACAAGTCGACGCTCGATTGCCGCGAGGCGATCGAGCACCACCTGTTCCAGAGCGGCGTCAACGACGGCCGCACCACGGTGCTGCTCATCGATGAAGGGCAGAAGCTCTCGCTCGACATGCTGGAGAACCTGCGCGTGCTGCTGAACTTCGAGACCACCGACTACAAACTGCTGCAGGTCGTGATCTTCGCGCAGATGGAGCTGCTCGGCCGGATCCGCCGGGTGCGCAACTTCATGGACCGCGCAGCGCTGAAGTATCTGCTGAACCCGCTGGACCCGCAGGAGACCGCCGAGATCGTCCAGTTCCGGCTGCGCTCGGCCGGGCTGGCCTCCGGGCAGCAGCTCTTCACCCCCGAGGCGCTGCAAGCCATCTACCAGTCCACGCAGGGCTACCCCAGGAAGATCTCGCTGCTCTGCCACAACGCGCTGGAAGCGCTCGTGATGCATGAAAAGCCGATCGTGGACGAGGCGCTGATCGACGCGCTCGTGCGGGAAGAAGCGTGGGTACATGAAACTGTTGCCTGAAGAACGGCTCCTGAAGCTGCTGAGAGGAAAACCCAAGGGCGGGGCCCCTCTGCCTACGGCGTCGGGACTGCCTCACCCGGCTGCGCCGGGTTCGGTCGCAAGCCCCGGCGTGCAGATCACCATCGTCGCGCTGCCGAAACGCTCGCCGATGGTGATGGTGGTCGCGGCGTTTATCCTCGTGCTCGCTGTCGAGGCGGTCATCGTGATCGTGCAGCTTGTCCGGCCGCTGCCCCTGGTCGCGGTCGCTGTCCCGGCGCCGGCCGCGAGCCAGGCCGAGACCGCAGCACTCCCCGCAGCCCCGTCAGTGGCTGCCAGCGCCTCGCGGCCGCTGTTTACGCCGCCGGCCGATGCCGGCACGTCGGAGACAGCCCGGCGCGCGCCGCCCAGCGGGGCGGCCAAAGAGCTGGCCGCGCGCTTGACGCTGCTGGGCATCATCGCCGGCACGCCGCCGCAGGCGATCATCGAAGATTCCGAGTCCAAGAAGAGCTACTTCGTGGCCCAAGGGCAGCAGATCCTTGAGGGCGCGATGCTGGATGCGGTGTTCGACACGTACGTGGTGCTCGATCTCTCAGGCGAGAAGTTCGAGCTGCGTCTGTAACTGGAGAGAGGAGGGATGCTCCACATGGTCCGTCGGTTCCTGCAATTCGCGCTGATCGTGTTGATGGGGGCGACACCGGCGTGTCCCATCGCGGTGATGGCCCAGGTTCCCGGAGCGGCGGAAACGCCGCTCCGGACCGGGCAACGCATCTCCCTGGACTTAAAGGGCGTGGACATCCTGGACGTGCTCAAGCTCCTGTCGCAGCGCAGCGGCCTGAACTTCGTGGCCGGGCGCAACGTCTCCGGCCGCGTGACCATCTTCGCCAACGACGTGGACGTGTGGGAGGCGTTCCAGCTGATCGCGGACGCCAACGACCTGGCGTACGAGAAGCGGGGCGACATGGTCAGCGTCATGATGGCGCGCGATTATGAGCTGCTCTATGGCGAGAAGTTCCAAGAGCGCGGCGAGCACCTCGTGATCCCGCTCAAGTACGCGAAGGTCATCCAGGCCGCGACCGTGCTGAACCAGATCAAGTCGTCGGTCGGGCGGGTCGTGGCGGACGAGGCGTCCAACACGCTCGTCCTCAACGACGTGCCGGCCAAGCTCCAGGAAATGCGCGACCTGCTGAAGCACCTGGACCGGCCCAGCGAGACGCGCGTCTACCCGCTCAGCTATGCCGAGGCTGAGCAGCTGAAAGAGAAGATCCAGGAGCTGCTGACGCCGGTCGGCACCTTCAGCTTTGACGCGCGCAGCAACAAGGTGGTCGTCACAGACCTGCCGGAAGTGCTGAAAAAGATCGACCGGATCATCGCGGCGTACGACGTGCCGGAAGGCGAGGTCCTGATTGATTCCCGTATCATCAAGGTCGAGCTCTCGGATGAGTTCAGCTACGGCATCGACTGGCAGCAGATCTTGGGCGGCATCGATGCCCGCACCCGCACCAACTTCCGCGTGCTGAGCGACATTGTGGGCGGCACGGCCACGGGCGCGGCCCTGCGGATGGCCACCGGCAGCGGCAACACGGACGTCGTGCTCGAGGCGCTGAAGGCGGTCGGCAAGACCGAGACGCTGGCCAACCCGCGCATCATGGTGGCGAACAACCAGGAAGCCCGGATCCTGGTCGGGACGAAGGAAGCCTTCGTGACGGTGACCACCACGGTCCCGTCCACCGGGTCGGTCGTGTCCTCGCCTGAGATCCAGTTCGTGGATGTGGGCACCAAACTGTTCGTGACTCCGAACGTGAAACGGGACGGCCACGTGCGCCTGAAGATCCGCCCCGAGGTGAGCACCGCGGATGTGCAGACCTTCAGCGGCAACCGCATCCCGATCGTGACGACGACCGAGGCGGAGACCACGGTGCTGGTCAAGAGCGGGGTCACGATCATCATCGGCGGCCTGATGGATGAGAGCAAGGTCCGCAACGTCAGCAAGATCCCGATCCTGAGCGACATCCCCCTCCTCGGCCTGCCGTTCCGCAGCCTCACCACCACCAAGAACAAGACGGAGATCGTCGTCTTCTTGACGCCGACGGTCGTCCTGCCGGACGGCACGACCCCGGTGCCGCCGCCCGGCACGGCGATGGACCCGGACATGCCTGGCGGCGCCGCCCAGAACGCTGTGACCGAGGAGTATCAGAAGACGGTGCGGACCCGCCTGCAGCAGCAGATCACGGAGAAGTTCCGGGACGGCGGCCTGCCGGCCGGCTCGGCAGTGGTGGAATTCGTGCTGCACCACACCGGCGCGGTTTCCGGGGCCCCGTCCATCAGCAGTCCGGACGGCATCGGCTTCATCCAAGCCGCGACCGTGGCCTTCACCAAGGCGCAACCGTTCCCCTCGTTCCCCGAAGGCACGAAGGCCACGAGAGTCCGGTTCCGCATCGCGGTCGAATACGAGCCATAAAGGCAGTTGCGTGGCTCACAGTCCAATGTTAAGCTAACGCGCAACACCGACGGAGGAATTGTGCATGACGGGTTCGTTGGCAGGCAAGTGGGCGCTGATCCTCGGGGCCTCAAGCGGCTTCGGGGCGGCCACTGCGCGTGAGTTGGCCGCAGCCGGGGTCAACATCGCCGGCGTGCACTTAGACCGCAAAGGCGGGATGGTAGGGGTTGAGGCGCTGATCCAGGAGCTGCAGGCCCGCAAGGTCCAGACCGCGTTCTTCAACGTCAATGCGGCCGATCCCGAGAAGCGCAACGAAGTGCTGGATGCGCTGACGCCCAAGCTCGGAGGCGTGCCGGTCATCGTCCTCATGCACTCGCTTGCCTTCGGCACCCTCAAGCCGTACGTGTCCGAGGACCCGAAGGCCCGGCTTACCAAAGATCAGATGGAGATGACCCTCGACGTCATGGCCCACAGCCTGGTCTACTGGGTGCAAGACCTGGTGGCCCGGAAACTGCTGGGGGCCGGTTCGCGCGTCTACGCGATGACCAGCTCAGGCGGCACCCGCGTGTGGCCGACGTACGGCGCGGTCTCCGCGGCCAAGGCAGCGCTGGAGTCGCACATCCGCCAGCTCGCGATGGAGCTGGCCCCCCTGGGGGCGACGGCCAACGCGATCCGTGCCGGCGTGACCGACACCCCGGCGCTGCGCAAAATCCCGGGCAATGCGCAGATGATGGAGTTCGCCAAGATCCGCAACCCGCACCAGCGGATGACCACCCCGGAGGACGTCGCAACAGCGATCGTGGCGCTCTCGAATTCCGGCACCGGCTGGCTCACCGGGAACACCCTCGGCGTCGACGGCGGAGAGGACATCGTCGGATAGCCCACCCGGGCGTTCGATCGGCCGTGCATGCGCGTTAAGCGTCTTGAGATCTTCGGCTTCAAGTCGTTTGCCAACAAGACCACCATCCGCTTCGAGCCTGGCGTCACCGCCATCGTCGGGCCCAACGGCTCCGGCAAGTCCAACGTCGTCGACAGCATCCGCTGGGTGCTGGGCGAGACGAACCCCCGCGACGTCCGCGCGCCCCGCCTCGAGGACGTGATCTTCAGCGGCACCGACACCAAGGCCCCGCTGTCGATGGCCGAGGTCCACCTGACCATCGACAACAGCTCCGGCCTCATGCCGATCAGCTTCACGGAAGTCACCATCACCCGCCGCGTGTACCGCTCCGGCGAGAGCGAGTGCTTCATTAACAACGCCCCCTGCCGGCTGAAGGACATCCGTGAGCTGTTCATGGGCACGGGCCTGGGCGGCGGCACGTACGCCATCATCGAGCAGGGCCACATCGACATGGTGCTCTCCTCGAAGCCGGAGGAGCGGCGGGTCGTGTTCGAGGAAGCCAGCGGTGTGGCCAAGTATCTCCAGAAGAAAAATGAGGCGCTGCGGCGGCTCGAAGAAACCGAAGAGCACCTGGTCCGCATCGCGGACATCGCGGGCGAGGTCAAGCGCCAGGTGTCGGCGCTGGAACGGCAGGCCAACAAGGCACGCCAGTACAAGACCCAGTGGGATGAGCTGAAAAGCCTCGAGTTGCGGCTGGCCGCGGATGAGCTGCGGCAGGGCGCGGCCCGGTTCGGGGCGCTGGAGCAGCAGCTCGAAGCGTTGAACGCCACGCGCCAGGGGATGGAAGGCCAGCGCCAGGGGCATGTCAGCGCGATCGAGGCGTGCAACGCCGAGGTCTCCGCGATCCAGCAGCGGGTCCAGGCGCTGCGCACCGCGGCGGTCGAGTGCGCCAGCACGATCAGCCAGCACGAGAGCCAGGTCGGCATCAAGTCCCGCTGGATCGAAGAGCTGGCCGGCCACGGGAAGCAGCTGGAGCACGAGCAGGCGCAGATCCAGGCGCGGCTGGCCGCGCTGGGCGAGCAGTTGGCCCGGGCCGGCGGCGCGGACGCTGAAGTGCGCGCACAGCTCACCGGGTTTGCGGCGCAGTTGGCGAGCGGCGCTGAAGCCTTGGCCGCGCTTGAGGCGACCGCCCAGGCATGCCTGGCCACGCTGCAGATGGCGAAGGCCGAGGTGTTCGACGCAGCCTCCGAAGCCACCCAGCAGCGCAACGCCGGCAACGCCGCGACCTCGCGGCTGCAGAGCTTGGATGCGCAGCTCGGACGCATCGACGGCCAGCGCACGCAATTGGCGCAGCGCGCGCAGGACGTGACCGCGCGGCGCGACGCCGCGGTGCAGGAGCAGCACGCGCTCAGGGGCCAGGCCGAGGAGATTCAGCGGCGGCTGGCCGAGACCCAGGGCGCGCTGGATGCGGCGCAGGCGCGGCGGCACGAGCTGGCCGGCCGGCTGCACCAGATGCGCGAGCAGCTCGCCCGCGCCAAGGCCGGCGCGCAATTGGCTGAGGACTTGTGGCGGCGGTATGAAGGCTTTCCCGACGCGGTCAAGACGCTCATGGGGCAGTCCATCCCCGGGCTGCTGGGGGCACTCGTGGACCTGGTGCAGGCCGCCCCTGGCTACGAAGGCATCGTGGAATCCGCGCTCGGCCCCATGGCTGATGCGCTCGTTGTGCGCGACCGCGAGGCGTTGATGCGCTGCCGCGAGACGCTGACCGCGCAGCAGCTCGAGGGCGTGCGGTTCATCGTCCTCTCCGACTGCCCGACGCATACCGCCCCTATGGAGCAGCCGTCCTCTGTCGCGGTGTCCGGGGCGGTGAAGCAGTACGTGCAGACCAGCCCGGCGTACCAGCCGCTCGTGGACTGGCTGCTGAATGACTCCTGGGTCGTCGATGACTTGCACCGGATGATGCATGATCCGTTGGTGCCGCAGGGCCGGCTGGTCAACCGCGAAGGCGACCGGTGGGACCGCCGGTCATGGCGGTTCACCGGGTCGCAGCGTTCGACGCAGGGACGGATCGGCCGCCGCCAGCGGTGGGAGCAGTCGGGGGCCGAGGTCGCGCGGCTGGACGCTGAGTTCGCGCAGCTCGACGCGGACGCGTCGCAGGCTGAGCAGTCGTGGCAATCGCTGCTCGGCCAGCAGGAGACCGCCAAGGGCGAGCTGGCACAGGTCAGCCCGGGCATGCACAAGCTGGAAGGGCAGACGCACCAGCTGGACCGCGAAGCGCAGCGCATCCGCGATGAGCAGGCCGCGCTGGAGCTGGAGACGCAGGAGCTCACCGTCCAGCGCGAGCAGTCGCGGGCCTTGCTCGCCGCGGCGCAACAGGCGGCTGAGGCGGCGCAGGCGCGGCAACAGTCACTGGAGCAGGCCCTCACCGCGGCGCAGGCTGCGCGCGAAAGCGCCGACGCGCAGCGGCAGCAACTGCTGCTCTCGCGCGCGCAGCTGGAGATGTCGCACCAAGCACTGCAGGAGCGCGCGGCAGCGCTGGCCAGCCGGCGGCAGGAGCTGGATGCCGAGCAGAGCAGTCTGACCCAGCAGTTGGACGCCAAGTCGCGGCAGCGCGATGACGCAGTTCGCCGGTCGCAGGAACTGACGCAGCAGATCGAGGAGCACCGCCAAGGGATCGGAAGTGCCGGCGGCGAACGCGCGCGGTTGGACGACGAGGCCGGGCAGGTCGAGGCGTCGCTGCGCGAGGCAGAGACCAGGCGCGACCAGGAGCTGCCACACTTGCTCGCTCTTGAGCAGGAGCTCGCCGCCGTCGCCAATACCATTGCCCAGCAGCACCAGCAGCTCTCTGAGCGCGGGTTTCGCCGGCAGCGGATCACGGAGCGGCTGCGCGAGCTCTACCAGATCGATGAGGCGACGCTCGACGCGGACGTGAAGGCAGAGGCTTCGCCGCTCGGCGATGAGCAGCGCGGCCAGATGTCCGAGCAGGCGCAGAAGCTGCGGTCCAAGCTCGAGGGCCTCGGCCCGGTGAGCCTCGGCTCCGTCGAAGAGTACGATGAGCTGAAGCGCCGGCACGAGTTCCTGCAGACCCAGCAGAACGACCTGGTCAAGGCCCGCGACGACCTGAAAGCCTCCATTGCCCAAATCAACCGGACCGCGCGCGTGCAGTTCCGCGAGACGTTCGAGAAGATCCGGCAGGAGTTCCAGCACTACTACACGCGGTTGTTCAACGGCGGCCAGGCGGACGTGATCCTCATGGACGAGGAAGACGTGCTCTCCTGCGGCATCGACATCGTGGCCCGCCCGCCGGGGAAGCGCCTGCAGAGCATCAGCCTGCTCTCCGGCGGCGAGCGGGCGCTGACCGCGATCGCGCTGCTCTTCGCGCTGTTCAAGGTCAAGCCCTCGCCCTTCTGCATCCTGGATGAGATCGACGCGCCGCTGGATGAGGCGAACGTGGACCGGTTCACGCGCGTGCTGGAAGAGTTCCTGGCGCTGTCCCAGTTCATCCTGATCACGCACAACAAGAAGACGATCACCAAGGCGGACTCGCTCTACGGCGTGACCATGCAGGAAGCCGGGGTCTCCAAGATCCTCTCGGCCAAGCTTGATTCCGCCAGTCCTGCCCCGGCCCCGGCAGAAGAGGCCCCGGCCGCCGCTTCGTAAGTCCTTCCGCGAGAACCTTCTGCTATAATGAGCGTTCCCCAATGACCGACGCATTGTTTGACCCAATTGACGCCATCCTCGACGACGTCCGCCAGGGCCGCCTGGTCATCGTGGTGGATGACGATGACCGCGAGAATGAGGGCGACCTCGTGCTCGCGGCCGGCTTCGCCACGCCTGAACACATCAACTTCATGGCCAAGTTCGGGCGGGGCATCATCTGCGTGCCCATGGACGGCAAGGCGTTGGACCGCCTGGCGTTGCACCCGATGGTCAGTCCATCCGAAGACCCCATGAAGACCGCCTGGACCATCTCGGTGGACGCCCGCCGCGGGGTGTCGACCGGGATCTCGGCCCATGATCGGGCCCTGACCATCCAAGTGCTGCTGAACCCGGCCACCGTTCCCGAAGACTTGGTCCGCCCTGGCCACGTGTTCCCGCTGCGGGCCAAGGAGGGCGGGACGTTGCGGCGCGCCGGGCACACTGAAGCTGCGGTGGATTTGGCGCGGCTGGCCGGGCTGCCGCCGGCCGGCGTCATCTGCGAGATCATGAAGGACGACGGCTCGATGGCCCGCCGTGAAGACCTGTTCGCGTTCGCGAAGGCGCACCGGTTGAAGATGTGCACGATCGCGAGCCTCATCGAGCACCGCCGCAAGTTCGAAAAGCTGGTGCGGCGCGTGGTCACGACGCGCCTGCCCACCACCGCCGGCGAGTTCGAGTTGGTGTGCTACGAGACCAGCGTCGACGACCGGCAGCACGTGGCCCTGGTCAAAGGGCCGATCGGCGACGGAGCGCCGGTGCTGGTCCGCGTCCACTCGCAGTGCCTCACCGGCGACGCGCTGGGCAGCTTGCGGTGCGATTGCGGGCCGCAGCTGGACCGCGCCATGGCGATGATCCAGGCCGCCGGGTGCGGCGTCGTCCTGTACATCAACCAGGAAGGGCGGGGCATCGGCCTCACCAACAAGCTCAAGGCGTACGCGCTGCAGGACCAGGGCATGGACACGGTCGAGGCGAACCATGCGCTGGGCTTCGCCCCGGACCTGCGCGAGTACGGCATCGGCGCGCAGATCCTGGTGGACCTCGGGCTGAAGGACCTGCGCTTGCTGACCAACAACCCACGGAAGATCGTGGGCCTGGAAGGCTACGGCCTGCGGGTCATCGAGCGGGTGCCCATCGCGATCTCACCGCAGCCTGAGAACGCCAGATATCTCGACACGAAGCGCGAGAAGCTCGGCCATCTGCTCGATGCCCCTCCTAAGTAATCCCCGGCGGACGGCGGCGCTGCGCGCAGGCCGCCCGGTCGCCCGAGGGAAGCATTTCGTCCTCATCGCGTCGGAGTTCAACCGGGCCATCAGCGATGCGCTCATCCGCGGCGCCATCGGCGAGCTGCTGCGGGCCGGGGCCTCGTCCGAACGCATCCGCGTGTTCTGGGTGCCGGGCGCCTTCGAGCTGCCGGTGGCGGCCGCGAAGGCGATCGAGAGCCGGCCCAAGCCGCACGCGGTCATCGCGCTCGGCTGTCTGCTGCGCGGGGAAACGGTGCAGTATGAAGTCCTCGGCCACGCGGTGGCCCAGGGACTGACCCAAGTGGCGGTCGGCGCGCGCGTGCCGGTGAGCTTCGGCGTGGTCATGGCCGACACCGAGGCCCAAGCCAAGGCACGCGCTGGTGGGCGGCGGGGCAACCGGGGCGCCGAGGCAGCGCTTGCGGCCCTCGCGGTGTTGCGGCTCTTCGAGCAATTCTCCTAATGCGCCGGCGGACGAAGTCCCGTGAATACGCGCTGCAGATGTTGTACCAAGTGGACATCCGCCACGCGGACTGGCGCCAGATCCTCAGCGAATTCTGGGTCGAGCACGAGGCACCGGAAGAGGTGCAGGCCTTCGCGAACCGCCTGGTCGCCGGCACCGCGCAGCACCATGACGACATCGACCAGCTGATCACGAAGCATGCGGACAACTGGGACATGAAGCGCATGGCGATCGTGGACCGCAACATCCTCCGGTTGGGCGTGTTCGAGCTGCTGCACCTGGAGGAAGTCCCGCCGACGGTGTGCATCAACGAGGCCATCGAGCTGGCCAAGCGCTTCGGCGACTCGGAGACTGGGAAGTTCATCAACGGCATCCTGGACGCCGTCTACAAAAATCACCCGCGCGCGGCCGGGACGAGCGCCGCCCCGAACGGGGAGCACGTATGATCCCCCCACCTCTTTGCCACGAGCCCGCCACAGGCGGGGGCCCCCCGCCCCCCGGGCGGGCGCCGGCCGCCCGTCGGTCGGCAGGCCTGCGCAGTGTTGCGCACTGCGCAGGTGTACAAAGAGGTGGGGGGATGAGCGGCACGGCTGACCTGCACATGCACACGCGCTACTCCGACGGGACCGATACGCCGGAGCGGGTCGTGGAGCTGGCCGCGCAGGCCGGCCACCGCGCCATCGCGATCACCGACCATGACAACACGGAAGCGATGGCCATCGCGCGGGCCTGTGCCGAGCGCGCGGGCCTGGAGCTGATCCCAGGCATCGAGATGTCGGCGGCCGTCGGCCAGGCCGAGGTCCACATGCTCGGGTTCTTGATGGACTTCGCGCATCCAGGCCTGCGCCAGCATCTGCGCGAGCAGCAGGCGCGGCGGTTGCGGCGGATCGACCGCATGGTCGAACAACTGCAAGCGGCCGGGGTGGCCATCACGGTGGCCGATGTCATGGCCAAGGCCGGCGACGGCACGATGGGGCGCCCGCATGTGGCGCAGGCGCTGGTGGCCCGCGGCCACGTCAAGGACGTGCCAGAGGCGTTTTCGAAATACCTGAGCCCGGGCGGCCCTGGGTTCATCCCAGGCTCCACGGTGGCGCCGAAGGACGTGCTCCGCATTATCCTCGCCGCCGGCGGCGTGCCGGTCCTGGCGCACCCGATCTACCTGAAAAACGATGCGCTGATCGATGAGTTCGTGCGCGACGGGCTCGCCGGGGTCGAAGTGTACCACTCAGGCCACGGGCCGCAGGAGATCTCGCGCTACGGCGCGATCGCACAGCGCCTCGGGCTGGTGGTCACCGGCGGCAGCGATTACCACGGCCGGGCCAAGGAAGGCGTCGCCGTGGGCGCGGTGAAGGTCCCGTACGAACTGGTGGAAGGGCTGCGCGCATGGAAAACGGCGCATCCGGCACGCGGTACATGAGTCTTGCGCTGCGCTTGGCGCAGCGCGCGCGCGGACAGACCTCCCCAAACCCTGCGGTGGGCGCTGTGTTGGTGCGCCGCGGCCGCATCGTGGGCACCGGGTACCACCGGCGCGCCGGCGGCCACCATGCCGAGGTGGAGGCGCTGCGCCGCGCCGGCACCAAGGCGCGCGGCGCCACCCTCTACGTGACGCTTGAGCCGTGCAATCACACCGGACGCACGCCGCCATGCTGCGACGCGGTGCTGCGCGCCGGCGTCTCCGACGTCGTGGCTGCCACGCGCGATCCTAATCCCCGCACCAACGGCCGCGGCTTCGCCCGCTTGCGCCAGGCCGGCGTGCGCGTTCGCACCGGACTCTTGGGCCCGGCTGCGCGGAATTTGAACGCGCCGTTTGAGAAGGCGATGCGCACTGGGTTGCCGCTCGTCATCGGCAAGGTCGGCCAAAGCTTGGACGGCAAGATTGCGACTGTGGCCGGCCAGTCGCGCTGGATCACATCACGCGCGGCCCGGCGCGATGCGCACCGGCAGCGCGCCCAGGTGGATGCGATCCTCATCGGCATCAACACGGCGCTGGCAGATGATCCGCGCTTAAGCGTCCGGGGCATCGCCCACCGGCAGGATCGTCCCGTCAAGGTGATCGTCGACTCGCGGCTGCGGGCGCATCCTCGGCTGCAGTGCCTTCGCGGGGCCCCTGCGATCATCGCCACAACGGTGCGCAAGCCTGGGCAGGCACGAGCGCTTGCGCAGGCCGGGGCCGAGGTGTGGGTTGTGCCGGGCCGGGCTGGGCGCGTCTCGCTGACCGCGCTGTGCCGCCGGTTGGCGGCGCGCGGCCTGCAGTCCGTCCTCATCGAAGGGGGCGGGGAAGTGCTGGCCAGCGCGGTGCACGAACGGCTTCTCGACCGGGTGGTGTGGTACATCGAGCCGGTGCTGCTCGGCGGGCGCGCAGCCCCCGGCGCCCTCGGTGGGGCCGGGGTGGCACAGCTTGCGAAGGCGGCCCGGCTGCGGGACGTGACGGTGCGGCGGCTGGGCACGACCGTGTGCCTTACAGGCCGCGTGGTGTATCCTCGCTGATGTTCACCGGACTGATCCGTGATGTGGGTGTCGTGACCCGCCTTGCCAGCGGGCGGGGCCTCGTGCAACTGGAGATCGAGGCGCCGCGGTTGGCTGAGCGGTTGAGCGCGTCCGAAAGTGTGGCGGTCAACGGCGTGTGCTTGACGGTGACGCGAGCCGCGCGCGGGCGGCTCTCGTTCGAGTTGATCAAAGAAACGCAGCAGCGGACCGCACTGGCGCGGCTTGCTTCCGGCGACCGCGTGCACTTAGAGCCCAGCCTGACGCTGGCTGACCGGTTGAACGGGCATCTGGTCCTTGGGCACATCGATGGGACCGGACGCGTGCTCAGCCGGCGGGAGCGCCCAGGGATGGTCGTGTTGACCATCCAGGCCTCCGCTGCGGTCCGGCCGTGGCTCGTGCCGAAAGGGCCGATCACCGTGGATGGCGTCAGCTTGACGGTCGGGCCAGGGGTGCGCAGGGGCACGTTCATGCTCTTCCTGATCCCAGAGACGCTGAAGCGGACGACCTTGGGCGAGCGCCGCGCCGGCGAGCTCGTGAACCTGGAAGCAGATTATCTCGGCAAGCTTGCGCGGAGGCCTCGGCTGGCCTAGTCGGTACCGCGTCCTTATGTTAAACTGGCGTCTTCGTGATGGTTCCCACCGTTTCATCCTATCGGGGCGTGGCTCAGCTTGGTAGAGCGCTTGGTTCGGGACCAAGAGGTCCTGGGTTCAAATCCCAGCGCCCCGACCACTCTTCTCTGAATCCCCTGTGCGCCGCATGGACGCGCTTCGGATGAAGCGCGTCCATGTCTTTTATTCCGGACGGGTGCAAGGGGTCGGCTTCCGCATCACCGCCGAGGAAACGGCGCAGCACCTCGGCGTCGTGGGCTGGGTCAAGAACCTGCGCGACGGGCGGGTGGAGCTGGTGGCTGAGGGCGAGGAGGCGCTGCTGCGCGAATTTCTCGCCGAGATCCGCAACGGCCCGATGAAGAACTTCATCCAGCAGGTGGAAGTCTCGCTGAGCAGCGCCTCCGAGACGTTCGAGGATTTTGAAATCCGGTACTACTGATGTCTACCCGCCGGTCAGCCCCTACGGCCGCCCGCGCCACCAAGATCGCGCAGCTCCGCGCCGCGATCGAGCGCCACGATTACCGGTACTACGTCCTCGACCAGCCGGAGATCTCCGACGCTGAATACGACCAGCTGTTCCAGGAGCTGCGGCGGCTCGAGGCCGATGCGCCGGAGCTCGTGAGTCCGGACTCCCCCACCCAACGCGTGGGCGGCATCCCGTCCGCAGCGTTTGCGCCCATCCGCCACGCCACCCCGATGCTGTCGCTCGAGAACGTCTTCGATGAGGACGGCTTGGCGGCCTGGCACCAGCGCGTGGCCAAGCTTGCCGGCGGCCGGCCGGTGAGCTTCCTGGTGGAACCGAAGATCGACGGGGTGAGCCTGTCGCTGACGTATGAGGGCGGCCGGCTCGCGCAGGCCGCCACCCGCGGCGACGGGACGACCGGCGAAGATGTTAGTGCCACCGTGCGCACGATCCGCGCGATCCCCCTGCGCCTGCGCGGCCAGGCCCCGGAGCGCCTGGAGGTCCGTGGCGAAGTGTACATGGCGCTCGAGGACTTCCGGCGCTACAACGCGAAGGCTGCGGCCGATGGGGGTGAGACCTTTGCCAATCCGCGCAACGCGGCCGCCGGCAGCCTGCGCCAAAAAGATCCGCGCGTGACAGCGACCCGGCCCCTGCGCTTCGCCGCGCACTCTCGAGGCGCGCTCGAGGGCGCGCGCCTGTCGCGCCACTCCGAGTTCCTCAGCCTGTGCCGGAGGCTGGGTTTGCCGGTCAGCGCGCCGGCGCGCGCCTGCCGCAGCCTGAAGGAGGTGGCGGCCCAGTACCACCGCCTGGAGCAGCTGCGGCCGACGCTGCCCTTCGAGATCGATGGCGCGGTGGTCAAAGTCGATGAGTACGACGTGTACGGCCGCCTGGGGCAGACGGCGCGTTCGCCGCGGTGGGCGGTGGCGTACAAGTTCGCCGCACATCAGGCCACGACGCAGGTGCTGGATGTGGAGCCGTCGGTCGGGCGGACCGGCGCGATCACGCCGGTGGCGAAACTGGCGCCGGTTGCGTGCGCCGGGGTGACGATCTCCAACGCGACGCTGCACAACTATGATGAGGTCGCACGGCTGGGCGTGCGCATCGGCGACTGGATCCTGCTCCAGCGCGCCGGCGACGTCATCCCGCAGGTCGTCCGGGTGCTGGAGGAGAAGCGCACCGGGAAGGAGCGGCCTATTGCGCCACCGAAGCGTTGCCCGGTGTGCGGCGGCACCGTCGTCAAGGAAGCGGAAGAGGTCGCGTACCGGTGCATCAGCCCGGCGTGCCCGGCACAATTGGAGCGGGCCATCCGGCATTTCGGCGGCCGCACCGCCATGGACATCGAGGGACTGGGCGAAGCGGTGATCGCACAGTTGGTGGCGCACGGCCTGGTGAAGGATGTCAGCGATGTGTACCGCCTGACGGCAGAGCCGCTCCTGGCGTTTGAAGGCTTCGCGGAGAAGAAAGCGGACAAGCTGCTCTCGCAGATCGCGGCCAGCCGCGGCCGCGGGCTATCGCGGCTCTTGTACGGCCTCGGGATCCGCCACGTGGGGGAGCGGACCGCACAGGTGCTGGCCGAGCGCTTCCGCGAACTCTCGCGGCTGGCTGACGCGGAGGCGGACGCGCTGCAGCAGGTCCCGGACGTGGGGCCGGTCATGGCCGAGACGATCGCGCAGTTCTTCCACGAGCCAGCCACGCGCACGCTGATCGAGCGGCTGAAGGACGCCGGCGTGAAGATGAGCGAGCCGGCGCCACAGCGCACCGGGCCGCAGCGGTTCGCTGGGCAGACATTCGTGTTCACCGGGGAGCTGGCCGGGATGCCCCGCGGCGAGGCCGAAGCGCTGGTGCGGGAACGCGGCGGCAAAAGCTCCTCCAGCGTCAGCAAGACCACGACGTACGTGGTGGCCGGGGAGGCGCCCGGCTCGAAGCTTAAGGCCGCGAAACGTTTGGAGGTCCAGGTCCTCGATGAAGCCGCATTCCGACGCTTGCTCAATGCCTAATCGCATCCCGCGCCTGCTGCTGGCCGCCATCCTGCTGATCGCCGGTGCCGGCTGCGAGTCGTTCCAGCGCAAGTTCACCAGGAAGAAGAAGACGGATGAGGCCACGCCGTCGCCGGTCATCTCGTTCCAGGACTACAGCCGCACGCAGACGCCGATGGACTTATACCGCAAGCACTACTTGATGTTTGAGTATTGGAACAGCGAGCTGCAGGACGCACTGGAGAGCTCGCCGGTGAACCCGAAGCGCATCCGGCTGGCGTCCGAGGAGTCCTGCCTTGAGCTGCAGGCGCTGCAGCGGTTGTTGACCGACGAGGCCGGCGCGCCGCTCGCCGCGGCCATCGAGGAGCGGCAGGGGATGGACCGGCAACTGCAGGACCGGACCCTGACCCGGCCAGCGGCGCAGCTGCTCAAGAAGACGATCGACGCGCACGCCAGGCTTGTGAACGGCCAGTTCTTCTGGCGCTCGGTGCAGAACCGGCTGAATCCGCGGCCGGCCGCGGCCGCCCCGGAGGCGCCGGCAGCCCCAACGGAGACGGTCCCCGCGCCGTGACCGTCTCAGGCATGCACGCCTCGATCGATGAGTACCTGGCGTACCTGCGCCTGGAGCGGGGCCTAAGCCCGACGACCATCGAGAGCTACCGCGGCGACCTGACGCTGTTCGAGGCGTTCCTCCAGCGACGCGGGGTCGCCGATGCGGGGAAGGTTGGGGCGGCGCAGGTGCGGGGTTTCTTGCTTGGGCTGCGGGAAAAACAGCTGTCCCCCGGCACGGTCGCGCGGAAGCTGGCGGCGGTGAAGGGATGGTTCCGGTACTTGGAAGGCCAGCGCACGGTGACCGAAAACCCGACGGCGTTCATCGAATCGCCGCGGTTGTGGCGCCGGCTGCCGCAGACGCTGAACCTGCAAGAGATCGAGCGGATCTTGGGCAGCGTGCCGGAGGAAGGGTTGGGGCTGCGCGATGCCGCGATCCTGGAGCTGCTCTACGGGGCCGGGCTGCGCGTGTCCGAACTGGTGACGCTCGAGCTGGCCCACTGCAACTTCGATGCCGGGTTTCTGCGGTGCATCGGCAAGGGCAACAAGGAACGGATCGTCCCGCTGGGCCGTCGCGCCGGCGAAGCCATCGCCCGCTACTTGAAATTGGAGCGGCCCAAGCTGACGGTCCGCGCCCTGCAGTCGCCGTTTCTCTTCGTCAACCGCGGCGGCGGAAGGCTCACGCGCCAGCGCGTGTTTCAGCTCTTGCGCGCCTATGCCCGCGCCAGCGGCATCACCAAGATGGTCGGCCCGCATACGCTGCGCCACTCTTTCGCCACGCACCTGCTCGAGCGGGGCGCGGACCTGCGCACGGTGCAGGAGCTGCTCGGGCACGCGAACATCAGCACGACACAGCGCTACACCCACGTCGATCGGGCAAGACTCAAGGCGGTCCATGAGCAGTTCCACCCCAGGCCGTAAGGTCGCCATCCCGGCGGCCGTGAAGCCGCTGCTGGCGCGGATCGGCCGGCTGGCCGAGGCGCAGCAGATGCGCGCGTACGCGGTCGGCGGCTGCGTCCGCGACTGGCAACTGCGCCGGTGCGGGCTCGACCTCGACATCGCCGTGGAAGGCGACGGCATCGCCCTGGCCAAGGCCGCGGCGAAAGCATTGGGCGCGCGCCTGCAGGCGCACGAGCAGTTCGGCACCGCCTCGTTACGCTTGTCTTCCGGCCCGATCCGGCGCGTGGACTTGGCGAGCTGCCGGCGGGAAACGTATGCGCGTCCGGCGGCGTATCCTAAGGTCGTGCCTGGGACGCTGGACGAGGATCTGTTCCGCCGCGACTTTACGATCAATGCGATGGCCGTGGCCCTGACCCCTGGCCGCCTCGGCGTGCTGGTCGACCCGTTCCACGGCGCGGCCGACCTGCGGCGCCGCCAGCTGCGCATGCTCCACCGGCGCAGCTTTGTGGATGATCCGAGCCGCATCCTGCGCGGCATCCGCTTCGCGGTGCGGTTCAGGCTGCGCTGGGAGCCGGCGACGGCGCGGGCGCTGCGGGCGGCGATGGGCGAGGGCGCGCTGGGCCGGCTCAACGCCGGGCGGCTGCGCCGGGAGCTGGACCGCATGCTGGAAGAGGAGGATCCGCGCGCGTGCCTGCAGCGTCTGGCCGAGCTGGGCGCGTGATGGGACTCGGCGTGGCGTCGGTGGCCGAGGACAGATCCGCTGTTGAAGGAGTGATGCGCGAAGTGTTAGCATGGTTGCGGAGTTCCCACCTGATCGCCATCGTACGAATCGAGGAGGAGTACGGCTGATGCGCGGTGCGCGCTCTGAGCGGTTGGCCCAGGAGTTGCAGCACGAGATCGCGTTGATCTTGCAGCGCGAGGTGAGCGACCCTCGGGTCGGGTTCATCACGGTGACCCGGGTCGAGCTTTCGAAAGACCTCTCCCAGGGCAAGGTGTTCTACAGCTGTCTCGGCAGCCTGGCCGACCGCGCACTGACCCACGCGGCGCTGGTGAGCGCCGGCCCGTACATCCACGCGCTCATTAAGAAACGGTTTCGGTTGAAGATCATCCCGAATGTCCAGTTCGTGTTCGACCCATCCATCGAAGGAGCCATCGCGATTTCTGACACGCTCGATAAGCTCGGAGGACCGTCCTCGTAGCATGACGGACGGTTTCCTGCTGGTGGCAAAGCCGGCAGGGGTCACGTCGCACGACGTGGTTCAGCAAGTCCGCCGCAAGCTCGGCATCCGGCGCGTGGGGCATACCGGCACGCTGGATCCCATGGCCGAAGGCCTCCTCATCATCCTTGCCGGCTCCGCCACCAAGCACCAGCAGGCGTGGCAAGGGCATGATAAATCGTATGAAGGCGTGCTGCGCCTTGGCGTGCACATGGACACCGGCGATGCCACCGGCGCGCCGGTGAAGACCGCGCCGGTGCCGGCGCCGGATGCGGCACAGCTGGCGCGCGTGTGCGCCTCCTTCGTCGGTCCGCTGGACCAGCAGCCTCCCGCCTACAGTGCCGTGAAGGTGCAGGGCCACCCGGCGTATTGGTGGGCGCGGCGCCGGCAGCCGGTGGCGTTGCCGAGCCGGAGGGTGCAGATCCTGGAACTGGCTCCGCTGGAGTGGACCGGCGATGCGATCTCGTTCCGCGTGCAGTGCTCGTCCGGCACGTACGTGCGCACGCTCGCCGAATCCATGGCTGAGCGGCTGGGCACGGTGGGGCATTTGAGCCGCCTGGTCCGGCTGCGCATCGGCGCGTTCCGGTTGGAGGATGCGCTCACGGCCGACGAGGTCGAGCGCCTGCCCTCCAGTGCGGTGTGCGACCGGTTGCGTTCTGTGCACGGCCTTGCGGCTGGGGGCGCGCTCCCCGCATGAAGGTGCTGACGCGGCGCACGCGGGCCGGCTGGCGCCGCGCGGTCATCACGGTCGGCGTGTTCGATGGGGTCCATCTCGCGCACCAGCGGCTCCTCCGCCGTACGATGGCGCTCGCGCGCCGCACCGGCAGCGCCAGCGTCGCCGTCACGTTTCATCCTGATCCCTACCACGTGCTCGCCCCGCAGGAGGCGCCCCCCGCGCTCATGTCGCTCCAGGCGCGCCTGCGTCATCTCGCCGCGTCCGGCCTCGACGCGACCGTCGTCGTCCAGTTCACCCGCGCGTTTGCGCGGATCCGCGCCGAGCGATTCGTCCGGGAATTTCTGGTCCGCCGCCTCCGGGCCGCCGCGATCGTCGTCGGGGACAACTTTACGTTCGGGCAGGGACGGCACGGCGACGTCCGCACGCTTCGCGCTGCGGCCGCCGCTGCCGGGGCGCGGGTCTTCATCGTGCCGCCGGTCATGCGCGGCGGCTCGTTGGTCTCCGCCTCGCGCATCCGGCGGCTGATCCAGGCCGGCAAGCTGCGCGCGGCGCGCGCGCTGCTCGGGCATGCGCCGACGCTGGGCGGGCGCGTGGTGCAAGGCGCCGGCCGCGGCCGCCGACTCGGATTCCCGACGGCCAATATCCGGTTGCAGGATCAGGTCGTGCCGCCGCACGGCGTCTACGCGGTGCGCGCGCGTCTTGAGCCGGGGGTGCCGGGTGCGCGCCCGTGGCCCGCGGTCATGAACCTCGGGACTCGGCCCACCTTCGGCGGTGGCGCGGTCTCGTGCGAAGTCCATGTGCTGGGCCGGCGCGGCGCATGGCTCGGCCGCACCTTGTCACTGGAGCTGGTCCAACGCCTGCGCGGGGAACAGTGCTTCCCAAGCCTGGCCTCATTGCAGCATCAAATCCGGCGCGATATTGCCAGGGCGCGCCAGAGGCTCGCGAGGCGCTGACGCGTACGATTCGTGCATAACCCGATCGAGGTTCCGCGCGCTCCCTCCGGCCAGAATTGTCTTCCCGGATCTGTCGTAACCCTCAATATTCTTAGCGAGTTAACCGCAATTTCCTTGACACCGGTGGGGGGCGGAGCTATAGTTCTAACCGTGTTGTGGAATGAAGTGGTAGAAAGTGGTAACCCGCCAGATTCGGATCCGGTAGTCACGAGCAGGCAAGCGAGGCGCGCGGCGGATGTTTTACGGCGAATACGCACATACGATCGACCGCAAGGGCCGATTGATCGTCCCTGCCAAGTTCCGGCAGACCCTCAAGACGCACGACACGCCGTCCCTCTTTTTGACCCGCGGTCTCGACGGCTGTCTCTTCCTGTTTCCGGAGTCCGAGTGGCGCGCGGCGGAAGCGCGGTTCCGCCAGATTCCGTTCACGAAGGCCGAAGGCCGCAAGTTCAACCGGCTGTTTTTCTCCGGCGCGACCGAGGTGACGCCCGATGCGCTCGGCCGCATCCTCGTGCCCAAGAGCCTCAAGGATTTCGCGGAGATCGCGGAGGACGTCGTGTTCGTCGGCGTCTCGACGCGCATGGAGATTTGGGCCAAGGCGCGGTGGGCCTCGTTCTACGAGAGCTCGCGGCAGGGATTCGAGGACGTGGCCGAGAAGGTGCTGCTGGATTGACATGAGGGACGTGGATGTGGTCGAGCAAGCGGCAGCACGGATCGTGGAGCTCGTGATGGAAGCGATGGCCTCACCCGCGTGGCACCAGCCGGTCCTCGTCGATGCCGTGCTCGAGCACCTCGCCCCGGCGCCGGGACGCACGATCGTGGATGCGACCCTCGGCACTGCCGGCCATGCGCTCGCCCTCCTGCCCAAGCTGCTGCCGGACGGCCGCCTCATCGGCTTCGACCGCGATGCGCAGGCGCTGGAACTCGCACGGCCGCGGCTGAGCGAATTCGCGCCCCAGGCGTCATCCGCGCAGGCCGATTTCCGCGAGCTGGGCGCGGCCCTCGCTGCCCTGAAGATCGGCCGCGTGGACGGGGTGCTCCTCGACCTCGGCGTCTCGAGCCTGCAGTTCGACACCGCGGAGCGCGGCTTCAGTTTCGCCAAGGACGCCCCGCTCGATATGCGCATGGACCGCCGCGCCGAGCCCACGGCCGAAACGCTCGTCAACACGCTTTCCGCCGAGGAGCTGACGGAGATCCTCCAGACGCTCGGGGAAGAGCGGTTCGCCCGCCGCATCGCCCGCGGCATCATCGAGGCGCGCCGCACCGCCCGCATCACCACGACCGCCCAACTCTCACGCATCGTCATCCAGGCGTATCCCTCCGGCGCGCGCCACGGCCGGCTGCACGCCGCCACCCGCACCTTTCAAGCGCTGCGCCTGGCGGTCAACGATGAGCTCGGCGCGCTGTCGGCGGTGCTGGAGCAGCTGCCCGACATCCTGGCCCCCGGCGGCCGCGCCGTCATCATCAGCTTCCACTCGCTCGAAGACCGGCTCGTCAAGCATGCGTTCGCGCAGGGCGCCCGCGAAGGGCTCTGGCGTGTCCTGACGAAGAAGCCGCTCCAAGCCTCGGACGCAGAAGTGGACCGCAACCCCCGCGCCCGCTCCGCCAAGCTGCGCGCCGTGGAGCGCCTAGGCTGATGACGCTTTCACGCTGGCTGCGGGTGCTCGGCGCAGTCGTCGCGATCGCCTGTGTCCGTGTTGCACAGCACCAGGCCTTGTATGACCGCGGGTACGCGGTCGGCGAGCGGGTCAAGCGCATGCACGTGCAAGGCACTGAGGTCGCGTGGCTGCAGGCCGACGTGCACGGGCTGGCCGCGCCGGCGCAGCTGGCCAAGGCGTCGCGCGACCGGCACTTGAAGCTTGTGGCGCGGCGGGAACTTGCCCCGCGACCCGGCGACCGGGTGTACGTGCGGATGGCCGCTGCCGTAGAGACCGAGGATTGATGACGATGACGGCGCCGCGGCGTGGGCGCACGACGAACGAGCGCATCCTCGCCGTCCTCGCGGTGGGACTCGGACTGCTCGGCGTGTTGTGGGTGCGGTGCGTGTACCTGCAGGTCCTTGACCCGCGCGGCTACGCCAAGATCGCCGATGCCCAGCACCGGGTGACCCAGCCGCTGCACGCGATCCGCGGCACGATCACCGACCGCAATGGCCGCCCGCTGGCTCTGAGCATCGCCGCCCCCTCGATCTTCGCCGACGCCCGCCGCGTGCATGAGAAATCCGCCATGGCCTCCCGCCTGGCCCGCCTGACCGGCAAGGACGCCGCTGCGATCCGCCAGCGTCTGGAGCGCGACAAGGGGTTCGTGTGGATCGCGCGCCAAGTCGATTACGAGCTGCTGCCCAACCTCATGGAACTGCGCGATGCCGGCATCGGCACCCAGGAAGAGCTGCGCCGCGTGTACCCGCAGGGCCGGCTGGGCGCGCACCTGCTGGGCTTCGTCAACGTGGACCACCAGGGCCTGGAAGGGCTGGAGCTGTCCTTCAACAGTTCGCTGCGCGGCGAGGACGGGCTCACCTCCACCTTGCGCGATGCGAAGGGCGACCCGCTGGTCGGCCCCTGGACCCGGCACGTCGAGCCGGTGGAGGGCGGCGACCTGGCGCTGACGATCGACAGCGTCGTGCAGCAGGCGGCCGAAGAGGCCCTAGACTGGGGCGCGAAGAAGTTCCGCGCCCGGGGCGGCTCCATCATCGTGATGGACCCGTACTCCGGCGAGATCCTGGCGATGGCGAATTACCCGACCTACGATCCCAACGAGCCAGGCAAGGCCTCGCCGGAGCGCCGGCGCAACCGCGCGGTGACAGACCTGTTCGAGCCAGGCAGCATCTTCAAGATCGTCACCGCTGCCGCGCTGCTGGAGGAGGGCAAGGTCCGTCCGGAGGAGACCTTCTTCTGCGAGAACGGCGCCTGGCCCACCGTGGCTGGGCACGTCCTGCACGACCACCACGGGCACGGCACCTTGACGTTCCGCGAAGTCATCTCGCTCTCCTCCAACATCGGCACGGCCAAAGCCGCCCAGCGGCTGACGCCGGATGAGCTGTACGGCTTCATCCGGGCCTTCGGCTTCGGCCGCAAGACCGGCATCGACGTGCCGGGTGAAATCAGCGGCATCGTGCCGAACCCGAAGACGTGGTGGAAAGTGTCCATGTACAACATCCCCATCGGGCAGGGCATTGCCGTCACGCCGATCCAGCTGGCGGTCATGACCTCGGTCATCGCCAATGGCGGGCTGCGCGTCACGCCGCACGTGATCAAAGGCGTGCGGGCGCCGGGCGGCCGCGTGATCCGGCCCAGCCGCCGGCCGGAGCCGGAGCGCGTGCTCAGCTACGCGACCGCCACCACGATGCAATCCATCCTTACCGACGCCATTGAGTCAGGCACCGGCCAGCTGGCGAAAGTCCAGGGCCTCACGGTGGCCGGAAAAACCGGGACGGCTCAGAAGCTCGAGCCATCCGGCCGCTACTCCCACAGCCGCTACGTGGCTTCCTTCGTCGGCTTTGGGCCGGTGCCTGACTCCCGCGTCGTGATCACCGTCAGCATGGACGAGCCCCGGACCACGTACTTCGGCGGCACCGTGTCGGCGCCGATGTTCCGGCGGATCATCGAGCAGTTGGCGGCCTATTGGGGTCTGGAGCGTCACGCCCCGGCGCAAGTCGCGCGGGCGTCATAGAGGGGACCAGCCGAAGCATGACGTTACGTGATCTGCTGTACGGGGTGACGGCCACACCGGTCGCCGCAGTGCCGGTGAGCGGGATCTCGCGGCACTCGAAGCAGGTGCGGCCGGGGGATTGTTTCGTCGCCATCCGCGGGGCCAGCTCGGACGGGCACCAATTCATCGCGGAGGCCATGGCGCGTGGCGCCTCGGCGGTCGTGGCCGAGCAGTTGCCGGCCGAGCTGCCGGCGCAGCCGTGCCCGTGCATCGTGGTCCCGGACACGAAGCAGGCCCTCGCGGTGTTGGCTGCGAAGTTCTACGGCCACCCCTCGCGCAAGCTGCGCCTGCTGGGCGTCACCGGCACGAACGGCAAGACCACGACCACGTATCTGATGAAGCACATCCTCGAGGCGTCGGGCCGCCGCACCGGGATGCTCGGCACGATTGTGTACCAGATCGGCAGCCGCGAGATCCCCTCAAGCAACACGACTCCCGGGCCGCTTGAGCTGCAGCGGTTTTTCGCGCAGATGGTGGGCGAGGGCATCGAATGGTGCGCGATGGAGGCCTCCTCGCACGCGCTGGCCCAGGGCCGCCTGGAAGGGCTGGAGCTGCAGGCCGCCATTTTTTCGAACCTTGGCTCCGACCACCTGGACTACCACAAGACCCGCGAGGCGTACGGCGCGGCGAAACGCCGCATGTTCGACTACGTGGGGCCGTCAGGCTACGCGGTGATCAACGCCGATGATGAGTTCGGCCGCGCGCTGGCGGAAACACTGCCGCACGGCGCGGCGCTCACCTACGGTATGGACCGGCCGGCCAAGTGCACGGCGGTCGACGTGCGCTGTTCGTGGCAGGGGGTGACGTTCACGCTGGAATCCCCGTGGGGAGCGCTGCCGTTGTCGGCGCCGCTGCTGGGGCGGCACAACGTCTCCAACATCACGGCCGCAGCCGCCGCGCTGATGGCTTTGGAGATCTCCCCGGCGGCGGTCCGCGACGGGCTCTCCAGCGTGGCGACGGTACCGGGGCGGCTGGAGCAGGTGGCGAATGAGACCGGCATCAACATCCTGATCGACTACGCGCACACCGCGGATGCGTTGCGCATGGTCCTCGCCTCGCTGCGGGAGCTCACCCGCGGGCGGCTGATCGTCATGTTCGGCTGCGGCGGCAACCGGGACAAGAGCAAGCGGCCGGTCATGGGCAAAGTCGCGAGCCTCCTGGCTGACCACGTGGTGTTGACCTCGGATAACCCACGCAGCGAAGATCCGATGGAGATCATCGCGCAGATCCAGGGCGGCTTCGCTCCCAGCTTCACCGAGTTCCAGGTGGTCCCCAACCGTGAACAGGCGATCGCCACAGCGCTCCAGGCGGCCAAGCCGGACGACACCGTGCTCATCGCCGGCAAGGGGCACGAGGCGTACCAGATCTTCGAGAACGTTTCGATCCCGTTTGTGGACAAGGATGTCGTGGAGCGATGGCTGCACCCGAAGCCCACGGTGACCGTCTCATGACCTGGACCCTCGCTGATCTTGCCCAGGCCACGACCGGTCAGATCGTCCAGGGCGACCCGGCACTCCGCGTGGTCGGCATCACGATCGATTCTCGGCACGTCCAACCGGGCGAGGCGTTCGTCGCGATCCAAGGCACCCGGTTGGACGGCCATCGGTTTCTCGATGAGGCGGTGCAGCAGGGCGCGGCAGCGGTGATCGTCTCGCGCCTGACCCCGTCCGATGGGGGGGCCGGCACCGTCCCCACCGTGCTGGTGGAGGACACGACCGCGGCCCTCGGCGACCTGGCGCGGTTCCACCGACGGCGGCTCGGCGTGCCGATCATCGCGGTGACCGGCTCGTGCGGCAAGACCACCACCAAGGACATGATCGCGCACATGATCGGCGAACCAGGCACCGTGCTCAAGACGACCGGCACCCAGAACAACCACATCGGCGTGCCGCTGACGCTCCTGCGCTTGGATGCGGGGCACCAGCGCGCGGTGGTGGAGCTGGGGACCAACCACCCTGGCGAGATCGCCTACCTGGCCGGGATCGTGGAGCCCAATGTGGCGCTCATCACGAATGTCGGCCCGGCGCATCTGGAATTCTTCGGCTCGCTGCTGCGCGTCATGCAGGAGAAGCTGTCGCTGTTGCAGGCGCTGCCCTCCGACGGCACCGTGATCCTGCCCGGTGACCAGCTGGATGTGTGCCTTGAGTCCCAACGGTTCCTGCCGCCGGGCGTGCGGGTGGTGACGTTCGGCTCCATGGACCGGTGCGACCTGCAGGCGCTGGACGTGCAGCGCGTCGAAGGCGCCACGGAAGGGATGTCGCTGCGCCTGCGCGACCTGGCCCAGCAGTGGTTCGTGCCGCTGCCGGGCTATCACAATGTGGAGAACGCGCTGGCTGGGATCGCGGCGGCGTGGGCGATCGGCGTGCCGCTCTCCGACGCGCGGCGGCGCATGGTCGGGTTCGCCGCGCCGGCGCTGCGCTCCGAAATCCTCCACGGGCGGTCGGTCACCATCCTGAACGACTGCTACAACGCGAACCCGCTCTCCTGCGCCCGTGCGCTTGAAACGCTGCGCGACATGCCGACCGGGCGCAAGGTCGCGATCGTCGGCGACATGCTGGAACTGGGCGAGTTCGCCGACGCGGCGCACCAGGCGATCGGCCGGCTTGCCACGCAATTGGGCATCGACACGGTGCTGGCCGTGGGCCAGTACGCCGAGCACGTCGCCCGCGGCGTCGGTGACGGCGTGACGGCGCGCGCGCGCACCTTCGGCACGGTGGCCGAGCTGCTCGAGGCGCTGCCGCGCCTGGTGCAGGCCGGCGACCGCATCCTCGTCAAAGGGTCCCGGAAGTTGAGCTTGGAGCACGTGACGGAATTCCTCATGCGACGCGACCGCGAGGGGCATGGTCCATTCGTTGGGTGACGCGGCGCTCGCGTTCGTGGCCGGCGCAGGGGCGTGCATGATGCTTGGACGGGTGGCGATCGCCTGGTTGGCGCGCGCCCAATGCCTTCAGCCGACCCGGTATGAAGACTGCCCTCCCTTGGAAGCGTATCAGCAGGCCAAGCGCGGCACGCCCACCATGGGCGGCCTCTTTGTGCTGGCCGCCGCCGTGCTGGTGGCGGCTGCGGCCGGCGGGTTTACCGGCCGTGACGGCGCGCTCATCCTCCTGTCAGTCTTCGGCCTCGGCGGCATCGGCTTGGTGGATGATCTGCTCAAGTTCCGCGGCAAGAACGCCACCGGGCTGCGCACGATGCCGAAGCTCGTGACGGCGCTCGCGATCGGCGCCGGGTTGGGCTGGGTGATCATGTCCGGGCATGGCAGCCATCAGTGGCTGGAAGTCCCCTGGGCGCACCGGACCGTGAATCTGGGGTGGTGGTGGGTGCCGTTCGCCATGCTCGTGATGTCCGGGTGCGCGCACGCGGTCAATTTGACTGACGGGATGGACGGGCTGGCCGCCGGCTCGCTGGCCATCGCGTTCGCCGCGCTGAGCCTGTGGACGCTCTCCGGCGATCCGCGGCAGCACATCTTGGTCCCTTGGTGCGCAGCGCTCTCCGGCGCCTGCGTCGGGTTCCTCTGGTTCAACGCGTACCCCGCGTCGGTGTTCCTGGGGGATGTGGGCGCACTCGGGCTGGGGGCCGCGCTCGGGGCGGTCAGCCTCCTCTCGCACACCGCGCTCTGGCTGCTGGTGATCGGCGGCCTGTTCGTCGTCGAGGCGCTCTCGGTGATACTGCAGGTCGCCTCGTACAAATGGCGGGGCAAACGGCGGATCTTCCGCGTCGCACCCCTCCACCACCACTTCCACTTGGGCGGGATCCAAGAGCCCAAGCTCATCGTGCGGTTCTGGATCATCGGCCTGCTGCTGGCGATGGTGGGCCTGACCACGATCGACCTGCGATGAGAACTCTCACTTCGCCCTCCACAGCGGCTCCGGCGGCCGGGTTCGATGCGGTCCGCCGGGCCGCCCACCTCTTAGGCACGGACCGGTTCGGCCGGTCCTGGATCGGCCGCCGCGTGGCCGTGATCGGCCTGGGGCGCAGCGGCCTCGCCGCGGCCCGGCTGCTCCACACGCTGGGCTGCCGCGTCCTGGCGACCGACGCGAAGGAGACGCCGGCCGTGCGCCAGGCCGAGGCCTCGCTGCGCGCGCTCGGGATCGAGACGATTGAGGTGGGCCGCCATACCAAGAGTTTGATCGAGAGCGCCGAAGCGGTCGTGACCAGCCCTGGCGTGCCGGAAGCCACCGGCCCGCTGCCGTGGGCGGTGGAGCGCGGCATACCCATCCTGAGCGAGATCGAGCTGGCGTGGCTGTTCTGCCCGGCGCCGGTCGTGGCTGTCACCGGCACGAACGGCAAGAGCACCGTGGTGACGCTGCTCGCCGAAGTCCTCACGGCCGCCGGCCGCCATGCGGTCGCGTGCGGCAACTTGGGGCTGCCATTTTCCTCGATCGTTGAATCGCTGACGCCGCAGTCCATCGCCGTCGTGGAGGTCAGCTCGTTCCAGCTGGGCTGGTGCGACACCTTCCGCCCGAAGATCGCCGCCTTGCTGAACATCGGGGCCAACCACTTGGACCGGCACCGGAGCGCGCAGGCGTACGCGGCCGCCAAGGCGCGGCTGTTCCAGCGGCAGACGCCGGAGGATGTCGCGGTCCTCAACGGCGCGGATGACGCCGTCCGGCAACTGGCCGACGGCGTTCTGGGGCGGCACGTGTGGTTCAACGACAACCGGTCCAACCCCGCGGCGTGGCGGTTGGAGCCTGGGACCCTGCAGGCTTTATCGCCCGGACAACAAGCAGTGCTGCAGATGGCGCGCGCGCTGGGCGTGCCGGACCCGCTGACGTGGCAGGTCATGCGCGGCTTTCGCGGGTTGGAGCATCGGCTTGAACGCGTGGCAGCGCTGCGCGGCGCCTGGTTCGTCAACGATTCGAAATCCACGACGCCGGATTCCGCGCTGTACGCAGTGCGGCAGACGCCGGGCCGGCTCATCGTCATGGCCGGCGGCCGGAACAAGGGGCTAGACTTGCGCCCGATGGGCGCCGTGTTCCATGACCCGCGCGTGACCGGGGTGGTGCTGCTGGGCGAGTGCCGCGACCAGTTGCGCGCGTTGTGCAACGGCCATGCCGAGGTGCGCGTGGCCGAGACGCTCGAGGAGGCGGTGGTGGCGGCCGTTGCACTCGCTCAACCAGGCATGACGGTGCTGTTCTCGCCTGGCTGTGCGAGCTTCGACATGTTCACTGATTTCGAAGACCGGGGCCGACGCTTCAAGGCGGCCGTGACCGCGTTGGCCGGGAACGCGGCATGATCCGACCACCTGTCCGGCAGGTGGTCGGATGACACCCTTGCGGTTGCGGCAGGTCATGGTCGCGGTGCTGGCCGCCTTGCTGGGCATCGGCATCGTGGCGGTGTACTCCTCCAGCGCGATGGTGGCCCAGGCAAGTTTCGGCGACAGCCTCCGGTTCTTGAAGCACCACCTGGCCGCCATCGTCATCGGGCTGGCCGCGGCCTTGGGCTGCCTCGTGGTGCCGTACCCCTTCTGGCGCCGTGCAGCACCCTGGCTCTTCGCCATCGGCGTCATCGCGCTGGTGGCCGTGGTGCTGATCGGTCCGGAAGTCGGCGGGGCGAAACGGTGGTTCCGCATCGGCCGTATGAGCTTCCAGCCTTCGGAGTTCGTCCAGCTCGCGCTGATCATGTACCTTGCGGATGCGCTGGCGCGGCGCAGCGACCGGATCCAGGATTTCTGGAATGGCGTCGTGCCGCCGCTGGCCGCGACCGGGCTGATGGCCGGCCTCGTGCTGCTGCAGCCGGACCTGGGCACCGCGACCGCCATGGGCGCTGTGGCGCTGCTCTTGCTGGTGGTCGCGCGCGCAAAATGGCAGCATCTCGTGCTGGTCGTCGTGGGCGCGGTCCTGCTGCTCGGCCTCCTGATCCTCGGGGCCGAGTACCGCCGGCGGCGGTTCCTGGCGTTCCTCGACCCGTGGCAGGACCCGCAGGGCATCGGGTACCAGATCCTGCAGTCCTATTTCGCGCTCGCAAGCGGCGGGCTGCTCGGGCAAGGCGTGGGCGCCTCGCTGCAGAAACTGTTCTACCTGCCCAGCGCGCACACCGACTTCATCTTCGCCATCATCGGGGAAGAGCTGGGCTTGGCAGGCACCACGACGGTGATCGGCCTGCTCGGCGTCTTTCTCGCCTGCGGGATGCGGATCGCAATGGTGACCCAAGACTTGTTCAGCAAATATCTGGTCTGCGGGCTCGTGGGCATGATCGGGCTGGAGGGCATCATCAACATCGCGGTCGTGACCGGGATGATGCCGACGAAGGGTTTGCCGCTGCCCATGATTTCCTATGGCGGCACCTCGATGTTCATCAACCTCATCGCCTGCGCGCTGATCGTGCAAGCCAGCCGGCATGCCAGCGTCTGGCACGGGTCGGCGGAATGAAGGTGCTGCTGGTCTCGGAAGGCAGCGGCGGGCATTTGATCCCTGCGCTGCAGGTTGCGGACCGCCTGGCCCGCTCCGGGGCGACGGTCCAACTCTGGTACGCGCAGCGGGAGCAGACGGCCGCGCTGACCGAGGCGTTGACCCGCAACACGCAGGAGCGCGTGGAACTGGCCCCGATCCCTATCGCCGGCGGAGGCATGCTGGCGCGGTTGTGGCAGTGCGGGCAGCTGTGGTCGCGGAGCCAACAGTGCTTTGACCGGTTCGCGCCGGATGTCGTCGTGGGGTTCGGGGGGTGGATTTCGGCGCCGGTCGTGATGGCGGCGCGCCAGCGGCGCATCGACTGCATGGTGCATGAGCAGAATGTGGAGTTGGGCCGGGCGAACCGGTGGCTCGCGCGGTGGGTGGACCGGGTCGCCGTGTCGTTCCCCGAGACGCGCACGCGGCTGAATGGCCACCCCGCGGTCGTGACCGGCATGCCGGTGCGCGAGGCCATCGGGCTGTCCCTGCCTGGGCAGGGCGCTGCGCAGTTCGGCCTGCAGGCCTCGCGCCCGACGGTGCTGGTGCTGGGCGGCAGCCAAGGCTCGCGCGCGGTGAACCGGTTGCTGGTCGCCTGCCTGCCGCAGCTCTCCGTCGAGGAGCGACGCCAGTGGCAGTTCCTGCACATCAGCGGCCTGGCGCAAGCGCGCGAAGTCCAAGACGCCTATACGCGCGAGCAGCTGACGGCGTGGGCCGGCGCGTTCGTGGCTGATATGGACGCAGCGTACGCGCAGGCAGACGTCGTGATCGCGCGTGCCGGGGCCTCGACGATCGCGGAGTTGGCCCGGTGCGGCAAGCCGGCCATCTTGATCCCGTACCCGCACGCCGGCGCTCACCAGCGCGCGAACGCGCAAGTCGCGGCCGCGTCGGGCGGTGCCATCGTCTTGGAAGAATCAGCCACGACGCCGGAGGCGCTGCTGGGGCAGGTCCGCGCCGTGATGCGCGACACAGACCTCCGGCAGCGCATGGGTGCTGGGATGCGCCGCCTGGCGGTCACCGACGCGGCGGCGCGGCTCGCCCAGGTCATCAACGAGCTGGGGCAGGGATGATCCGACCACCTCAACAACAGGTGGTCGGATGATCCCGCGCCACCTGCACTTCATGGGCATCGGCGGCATCGGCATGAGCGGCCTGGCGGCCATCAGCATGGCGCGCGGCTGGCGCATCTCCGGCTGCGACATGAAGGTGAGCGCGGCGGCGCGTAAGCTGCAGGAGCAGGGCGCCGCTATTTCCATCGGCCACAGCCCCATCCATCTCGATGCCGCGGTCGACACCCTGGTGTACAGCTCGGCGGTCCGTGACGATGAGCCGGAGCTGGCCGAGGCCCGGGCGCGCGGCGTGGAAACGATCGCGCGCGGCAAGCTGCTGGCCGAGCTTGCCAGCGGCCACCGGCTGCTGGGTGTCGCCGGCGCGCACGGCAAGACCACGACCTCTGGGATGGTGGCCCAGCTGCTGCTGGCCGCCGGCTGGGATCCGACGATCGCAGTCGGCGGCATCATGCGCTCGCTCGGCAGCAACGCGCACGCCGGCACCGGCCGGTGGTTCGTGGCCGAGACGGATGAATCGGACGGCTCCTTCCTCCACCTGTGGCCGGAAGTCGCGATCGTCACAAACATTGACCGCGAGCATTTGAACCACTACCACACGCTGCAGCACGTCATCGAGGCGTTCCAGAGCTTTGTGCAGAAAGTCCCTGCCGACGGTATCTTCATCCGGTGCGCGGACGACCCGTTCACGCGCAGCCTGCAGTGCCGCGCCATGCGGCAGATGACGTACGGCATCGACATCGAGGCCGATCTCATGGCCGACGGCATCCGCCTCGAAGGGCAGGGCAGCCGGTTCACTGTCGGGTTCAAGGGCTGCGACTTGGGCGAGTTCCAGCTCAACGTGCCGGGACGCCACAATGTCCTCAACGCGCTCGGCGTCATCGCGGCCGGCCTGCGGCTGGACGTGCCCTTGATCACGATCAAGGAGGCGCTGGCGGAGTTTGCGGGCACGCAGCGCCGGTTCCAGTTGCAGCGGCTGCCCGGGGATATCTGGCTGATCGAGGACTACGCGCACCATCCGGCCGAGATCCGCGCCACCCTGGCGGCCGACGCGGCCGAAGGCCGGCACCGGCTCGTCGTGTTCCAGCCGCACCGGTTTTCACGCACCCAATCGCTGGAGCAGGAATTCTCAGAGTGTTTCGACCGCGCCGATGGCGTCATCATCACCGATATCTATCCGGCGTTTGAAGCGCCGATCCCCGGCGTCTCCGGGGAGCGGCTGGCCCGCCTGATCAAAGGCAAGGGACACCCGTGCGTGCGCTACGTTCCGACACAGGACGTCACGTCGTATCTCGGCAAAATCGCCCGGCCCGGGGACACGATTTTCTTCCTCGGCGCGGGGGACATCGGAGAGGCTTGCCATGCGTTGGCCACACAGCTGCATTCGGCCCCAGGAATCGCTCGCTAACCACACGAGCTTCCGCATCGGCGGCCCGGCAGAGTACTTTGCCGAGCCGGCGACGGTGGAAGAGCTGGCGCACATCCTGCGCCAGGCGTGGCAGTTGGGGCTGCCGGTCTCCATCTTGGGCGGGGGCACGAACACGCTCGCTCCGGATCGGGGCATTCGAGGGCTGGTCATCCACCTGGGGCGGCAGTTCCGCACTGCTGAGACGCTGGACGCTGACCCTGATGCGCCGACGGCGCGCGTGCGCTGCGGCGCGGCCCTCCTGACGCAGCGCCTCGTGGCCTTGGGCGCGCGGCACGGGTGGGGCGAGCTGGACGCGCTGGCCGGGGTCCCGGGGCAGCTCGGCGGCGCGATCGCCATGAACGCGCAGAATGCCGGGCGGTTCATCCGCTCGGTCACGATGCTCAGCCTCAACGGACAGCTCCGCGAACTTCCCGCGTCCGCGCTGCACTTCAGCTACCGGTTCGCGTCGCTCGGCTCGGGGATCGTCACCAGCGCCGTGCTGGAGTTCCCCAAGGCGCCGGCCGCCGAAGTCACCGAGCGCGTGAAGACGGTCTTGAGGTACCGCAACAGCACGCAGGATGTGCGGCTGCCCTCGGCCGGGTGCGCGTTCGTGAACCCGCCGGGCGCCGGCGCCGGCAAGATGATCGACCAGGCAGGCTTGAAGGGCGCACGCATCGGCGACGCGCAGGTCTCCTTCCGCCACGCGAACTTCATCGTGAACATGGGACAGGCGACGAGTGACCACGTGCTGGCGTTGATGGAGCATGTGCAGCGGACGGTGCAGCGGGAATTCAGCGTGCTGCTGCGGCCGGAGATCCGGCTGCTGGGCGAAGCTTGGGGGGCGTAATGGCGCTGCGCGTGGCCGTGCTGATGGGGGGGCCGTCCGAAGAGCATGACGTCTCGCTGAAAAGTGGCGACGGCGTGGCCGCGGCCTTGCGCGTGCGCGGGATGACGGCGCTGCCCATCATCGTGCCGCGCGGCACCGTGGAGCAGGCCGCCTCTGCCGCGCGCACAGCGTTGCAGCAGGCCGCGCCCGAGGTGGCCTTCATCGCGCTGCACGGCCGCTTCGGCGAAGACGGCACCGTGCAAGCGCTGTGCGAATCGCTGCACCTGCCGTACACCGGGTCGGACGCGCAGGCCAGCCGCATCGGCATGGACAAGATCGCTTCGCGTGAGCGGTTCCTCGCGGCCGGGCTGCGCGTGCCGCGCTGGCGCACCGCCGGGAAGCCGGAGGCGCGCGCCGGGCAGGGCATGGCGTACCCGCTCGTCGTGAAACCGTCGGACCAAGGCTCGAGCATCGGGGTCACCATGGTGGTGCAGCCGGAAGATCTGCCGAGCGCGATCTGCCTGGCACAGCAGTACGGCAAGACGGTGCTGATCGAGGAGTTCGTGCAAGGCCGGGAGCTGACGGTGGGCATGCTGGGCGAGGAGGCGCTGCCGGTGGTCGAGATCCGTCCGAAGCACCGGTTCTTCGACTTCTCCGCCAAGTACACCACCGGCATGACCGAGTATGACGTGCCGGCCAAGCTGCCTGCGGCCGTGGCCTCCACCGTCCAGGCCGCCGGGAAAGCGGCGCACGCCGCGATCGGCTGCCGGCACCTCTCCCGCACCGACGTGATCCTCACCGACGCCGGCGTGCCGGTCATCCTGGAAGTCAACACGATCCCTGGCTTCACCCCGACCAGCCTGCTGCCGAAAGCGGCCGCGTGCCGCGGCATCTCCTATGACGAGGTGTGCGAACGGCTGGTGCGCATGGCGTGGGAATCCTCGCCGCATGCGGCGGCCCACGCGCACGGGGGTGCTGCGAGCTTCACGAGGCCGCATGGCTAAAGGGAAACGGTCGCGCGCGCGCGGCCCAGGCCTGATCCTAGGGATCTGGAAGGCGCTCGCCGCGTCGGTCCGCTGGTTCTGGCGTCACCCGCAACCGATCATCCTCGCGTTCGTGGTCGCGGCGTCCGGGTCGGCCCTCTGGCAGTTCGCGCTGCGCTCAGATGCTTTCGCCATCACTGCGGTGCGGGCCCCGGCGCATGTGGACCTGGCGGTGCCGGGGAGCCTGATCGGCCGCAATGTGTGGGCCGTGGACCTGGGCGCACTGGCCGCCGACTTCAGCCGCCAGCAGCCCACGCTGAAGCGGGTACGGGTCACCCGCGAGCTGCCGAACGTGCTGCGCATTCACGCGATCCGCCGCGTGCCACTGGCGCGCGTGCTTCTCGGCACGTGGTACGGGATCGATGCCGAAGGCGTCTTGGTGCCGCTCGAGGACGATGGCGAGCGGCTGGTCCGGCTCTCAGGGTTTGAGCGGGTGTTGAAGCTCGGGCAGCCGAACACGGATGAACGGCTGGTCGTTGCGCTGCGCGTCTTGCAGCGGCTGCGCCGCCACCCAGCGCTTGGCGCGCGGACGCTCACCGAGCTCAACGTGTCTGACCCGGCGCAGATCCGGTTTGTCATGGACGGCCTGACCGAGATCCGCTGCGGCGGGGAAGGCGATTTGGACGGGCAGCTGGAGCAACTGCGCGCCACGATGCGCGTGCTCACCGCGCAGCAGGTCGGCGCCTCCTACATTGATCTGCGGTTCCCTGAGCCGGTCATCGGAGAAGCGACGTGAGTATTCCGCGGCCGCTGGTCGCACTCGACATCGGCTCGACCAAGGTCGCCTGCGCGCTCGGGGTGCCGCAGGAGGCCGGCGGGTTCGACTTGCTCGGCAGCTCGCTGGTGGACTATCCTGGCGCTCCGGAGGCGTGGTTGGATGACCCGTTGCTTGTCGGGCGGACGATCGAGCAGGCCCTGGAAGCCACCGGCGTGCACGGGGATTTTCACCGCGCGCTGGTGACCTTCAGCCACCCGGCGCAGATGTACGAACGCATCCGCAGCACCGTGCGCGTGGCGGATGAGCCGCTCGCGATCCGGCCCCAAGATCTTCGGCGTCTTGAGCAGGCCGCCGTGCACCAGGCGTTGCCGGTGGACCGCGAGCCGCTGCTCGTGACGCGCCTTTCCTGCGCCGGCAACGGCTTCGACGGGGTCCAAGACCCGCGCGGGCTGCCGGCCACGCGCATCAGCGGCCAATTCTCAATCGTGACCATCCCATTGGCGGCACGCCGCGCGCTGGTGCAGGCGGTGGAATCGGCGGGGCTTGAAGTCACCGCCATCGTGCCCGGCATCCAAGCACTCGCGGCGGCGACCGTGTCCCGCCATGACCGCGTCCTGCTCATGGAGCTGGGCGGCCTCTCCTCGACGCTGGCGGTGTGGGCCGAAGGCCGGCTGCAGGCGCTCGGCACCGTGGCCTGGGGGGGCGCCACCTGGACCCGCACGCTGGCCAGCGACGCCCACGTGACGCTTGAGGATGCGCTGCGGATGAGCCTGCAGGGTTTGCACAGCCGCCATCCAGGCGCTCGCCAGACGCTGGAAAGCCACTTGGCTGCGCTGCACGAAGCCGCCCACCAGCTCCTGGCGCGCGAGCCGCTGCCGGAACGCGCGTTGATCGGCGGCCGGGGCGCGATGATCGACGGCGTCGTCGAGTGGCTGGAGCAGGCCACCGGCATCAAGACCGAGCTGGCCCGCCACCCCCGCACCCAGCGCATCGGCGAAGTCGGGCGGCAGCTGGGCCTGACGCCGGTGATGGGGGTCCTCGAGCTGGCGACACGCGGCAACGGCACGGCAGGCGCGCCTCGGTCCTTCGGGGTGTTCGACCGCCTGGTGGACCGGACGCGGACGCTGCTGGCTGAGTATTTCTAATTGTGTTAAAGTAGGCCCCGCCTTTCCGCCGTCGGTGGAACCGGCGGCTTCCTGAATGATCGCACAACGACTCGAGGCCGTCAGGCAGCGCATCGCCGACGCCTGCCATCGGGCCGGGCGCCCGTCATCTGCTGTGACCCTGATCGCCGTCACCAAAGGCGTGCCGGCTGAGCGCGTGCGCGAGGCGGTGGCGGCCGGCGTGACTGACGTTGGAGAGAACCGGGTCCAGGAAGCGCTCCAGAAGCAACAAGCGCTGGGAATGCAGGTGCATTGGCATTTGATCGGCCATCTGCAGCGGAACAAAGCGTCCGTCGCGGCGCGCGCGTTTACCATGGTCCATTCGGTGGATTCGCTGGCGCTGGCCCAGGTACTGGACCGGCACCGGCACGGCACGGCAGCGCCGCTGGATGTGCTGATGCAGGTGAATGTCTCCGGCGAACCCACGAAGTCAGGTTGCCATCCGGAGGACGCCCAGTCGCTGGCCGCCGGCGTGCGCGCGCTGCCGCATCTGCGGTTGTGCGGGCTCATGACGATCGCGCCGCTGGGCGAAGACGCCCGGCCGGTGTTTGGCACGCTGCGCGAGGTGCGCGATCGCCTGCAGGCGCAAGGATTCGAAGGGTTGAAGCTCTCCATGGGCATGAGTCAGGACTTCGAAGTGGCCATCGAAGAGGGGGCTGACTTCGTACGAATTGGCACCGCAATTTTTGGGGCGCGGGATGGCTGACCCCCTGAAGGGGCTGACAATCGGATTTCTCGGCGCCGGCACTATGGGCCAGGCGCTGATCCGCGGGCTGGTTCGCGCCGGTGTGCCGCGCCGCCGCCTCGCCGCGGCCGATGTGGATCGCCGCGCACACGCGGCCGCGCGCCGCGCAGGCGCTCGCGTGGTTTCGGCTGCGCAGCTTGCGCGCGAGGCCGACGTCATCGTTCTGGCGGTCAAGCCGCAGCAGATGGCCGAAGCACTCACGGGCCTTGCCCCGTCGCTACGCCGCAGCCAGCGCGTGATCTCCATCGCGGCCGGGCTAACGCTGCGCTGGCTCGAAGCGCGGCTGCCGGGTGTAGCCATCGTGCGGGCCATGCCCAACTTGCCGGCGACGGTCGGGTGCGGCTTTACTGCGATCGCCTGCGGACGCCGGGCCGGGGCGAAAGACCTTGCGGTCGCCGGAGCGATTTTCGCAGCGGCCGGGTCGGTACATGAGCTGCCGGAGCGGCACTTCGATGCCATCACCGCGGTCAGCGGCTCAGGGCCGGCGTACGTGTTCTGGCTGGTCGACGCGTGGGAACAGGCGGCGGCGCGCCTCGGGCTGCCGTCCGGTATCGCCCGCGAGGCCATCCACCGCACCCTGGCCGGCAGCAGCCAGTTGCTGGAGCAGGACGCGCCGGCCGAGGAGCTGGTGCGCCGTGTGGCCTCCAAGGGCGGCACCACGGAAGCGGCGCTGCGCGTGTTCGGGAAGCGGCGCATGGCGGCCACCGTCAGCGAGGCGTTGCAGGCGGCCGCGCGCCGGTCGCGGCAACTCAGTCGCTAAGGAAGGGGGGAACCCATGTTCGTCTTCGGCCATCTGTTCCGCGCAGTCGCGGTCATCCTCGATAAGACGCTCTACCTCTATAGTTGGGTCGTGCTGGTCGCTGTCCTGCTGACGTGGGTCAGCCCGGACCCGTCCAGCCCGCTCGTGCGCCTCCTGCGCAGCGTGACCGAGCCGGTGTTCGACTGGGTCCGCCGGCATCTGCCGTTCGCGCAGGTGGGGATGCTGGACCTGGCCCCCATGCTGGTCCTGTTCACGATCTGGTTCCTCCGGCTCTTCCTCGTGCCGTCGCTGTTCGACCTCGGCTACCGCCTGCAGTAACACCCCTGCCGATGCCTGACCCGGTCCACGACTACAAGCGCACGCTCAACCTGCCGCAGACCGCCTTCCCGATGAAGGCGAACCTGCCGCAGCGCGAGCCAGAGGTGCTGGCGCGCTGGCAGGCGATGGACCTCTACGGCATGATCCGCACGGCCCGCTCCGGGGCGGCGAAGTTCATCCTGCACGACGGCCCGCCGTACGCCAACGGCGACATCCACATCGGCCATGCGCTGAATAAGATCCTCAAGGACGTCATCATCCGGTACAAGACGATGCGCGGGCTGGATAGCCCGTACGTGCCAGGGTGGGACTGCCATGGGATGCCGATCGAGCACCAGCTCTTCAAAGAGCTGCAGCTCACCAAGGCGCAGATCGGGCAGACCGAGTTCCGCGCCAAGGCGCGCGCGTACGCCGAGCGGTACGTGGGCATCCAGCGCGAGCAGTTTGCGCGGCTGGGCGTGCTGGGTGATTGGACGCGGCCGTACCTGACCATGGCGCCGGACTACGAGCGGACCATCCTGCGCGTCTTCCGCGAGCTGGTGGCGGCCGGCTACGTCTACCACGGCAAGAAGCCGGTGTACTGGTGTGCCACGTGCGAGACCGCCGAGGCCGAGGCTGAGGTCGAGTACGAGGACCGGCATGACACCTCGATCTACGTGAAATTTCCGGTCCTCACGCCGCCGCGCAACCTGCCGGAGGAGGTGCGCGAGCTGTTCGCGCATCCTGAACGGCTGGCCGTCGCGGTCTGGACCACCACACCCTGGACCCTGCCGGCCAACGTGGCGCTGAGCTTCAACCCGCACGCAGTGTACGTCATCGTGCGCGCCGAAGGCTGGAGCCATGACCTGATCCTCTCCGCCGACCTGGCCCCGAAGATGCACCAATTGCTGGCGGCGCATCCGGAAGAGCTGGGCCGGTTCGAAGGCCGGCAGGTGCTGGGGCTGACGTGCCGGTCGCCGGTGTCTGGCCGAGCCTCGGTGGCTGTGCTGGATGACGGCGTGTCGATGGCCGAAGGCACCGGGGTGGTGCACATCGCCCCTGGCCATGGGCAGGAAGACTTTCTGATCGGGCAGCGGGAGAAGCTTGAGACGCTCTCGCCGGTGGATCACCAGGGCAAGTTCACCGCCGAGGTGCCGGACTATGCCGGCGTGTCGGTGTTCGACGCCAACCCGAAGATCATCCAGCGGCTGGCGAAGGACGGGCTGCTGCTCTGCCAAGAAGTCATCGCGCACTCGTACCCGCACTGCTGGCGGTGCAAGCAGCCGGTGATCTTCCGCGCGACTCCGCAGTGGTTTCTGGGCATCAACGCGCACGGCTTGCGCCAGCGGCTGCTCGCCGCTGCCAAGACGGTGGAGTGGATCCCGCCGGTGGGCTTGAACCGGATGGCCGGCATGCTGGAGACGCGCCCGGACTGGTGCCTCTCACGCCAACGGTACTGGGGCACCCCGATCCCGGTGCTGCACTGCGCAGCGTGCGAGCGGCCGCTGCTGGATGCTGCCGTGATCCAGCAGATCGAGGGCGTGTTGGCGAAGCGGGGCGTGGATGCCTGGTTCACCGCGCCGCCGGATGAGCTGGCCCCCGGAGCGAGGTGCCCGCAGTGCGGAGGCACCGAGCTGAAGAAGGACACGAACATCCTTGATGTGTGGTTCGATTCCGGCGTCAGCTATGAGGCGGTGTTGGCGGCGCGGCCTGAGTTAGGCCGGCCGGCCGACCTGTACCTGGAAGGTTCGGACCAGCACCGCGGCTGGTTCCAGGTGTCGCTGATCCCCTCCGTCGCGTTGCAGGCCCAGGCGCCATACCGGCGCGTGCTGACGCACGGGTTCGTGGTGGACGGGGACGGGCGGAAGATGTCCAAGAGCGTCGGCAACGTGGTGGCTCCCCAAGACGTGATGCAGCGCTACGGCGCGGACATCCTGCGGCTGTGGGTAGCGTCGGTGGATTACCGGGAAGATGTCCGCATCTCCGAGCCGATCCTGCAGCAGGTGGCGGAGATATACCGCAAGCTGCGCAATACCTTCCGGTACTTGCTCGCGAACCTGGCCGGGTATCAGCCGGGTTCAGCCCCGGCCGAGATGCCGGAATTAGACCGGTGGGCGCTGCACCGGACCCGCGAGCTCCACGCCGAGGTGACCCGGGCATATGAGGCCTACGAGTTCCATGAAGTCCTGCGCGCGCTCTACCAGTTCTGCGTGCAGGACCTGTCTGGGTTCTACCTGGACGCGCTGAAAGACCGGCTCTACACGGAGGCGGCAGCCTCGCCGGCGCGTCGGTGCGCGCAGCGCGCCCTATATGTTATACTCACCTTCTTAGTGCGCAGCGTCGCTCCAGTGGCCGCGGTCACCTGCGAGGATGTGTGGGACCAGATGCGCGCCGCCGGCTGGGTGACGGAGCCGTCGGTGCACTTGGCGGCCTGGCCCGAGGCGCCGGAGGAAACGCTGGACGCCTCCGGCGTGGCCCGGTGGACGAAGTTTCGCGCCGTGCGCGAGGCGGTGATGAAGGCGCTGGAAGAGCAGCGCATCGCCCGCGTGATCGGCAGCCCGCTGGACGCCCGGGTGACGCTGGTGGCCGACCCGGAGCTGGCCCGGTTGTGTGAGGCGCACCGGCAGACGCTGGCCGAGGCGTTCGTCGTGTCTGAGATCCTCATCCAGGCCGACGGCGCCGGTGTGACCGATGTGCCTGGGCTGCGGCAGGTGATCGTGGAGCGTGCGCCGGAACAGAAGTGCGCCCGCTGCTGGAAGCACGTCGGCGACGTGGGGATGGATCCGGCGCACCCGGGGCTGTGTGCGCGGTGCGTGCGTGTCGTGGTAGCAACACCGGTGTGAGGATGACCTTGACCAAAGCGCAACTCAAAGCGTTCAAGAACCTGCTCGTCGTGGAACGGGCCCGGTGCGCGGGGGAGATCAAGTCGATCGCCCACGACGCGTCCAAGAGCCCGCGGGATGCGTCGGGCGATCTCTCTGCCTACACCATCCACATGGCGGACATGTCCTCGGACACGGCCGAGCGCGAGTTGTCGATGAACATCGTCTCGAGCGAGCAGGCGGTGCTGTACCAGATCGACGAGGCGTTGAAGCGGATCGATGACGGCGCGTATGGCGCCTGCGAGTCGTGCGGCAAGGCGATCACGATGAGCCGGCTCCGGGCCGTCCCATACGCGTCGCTGTGCATCACATGCCAGCGCGTCAAAGAGCAGAAGCCACGGTAACCGCGCGGCCGAAATACCGCACTGGGGCATGCCGCCTTACCGTCGTCAGCGGCATCGTCCTCATCCTTGATCAGCTCACCAAGCTCGCCGTCCAGCGCTCCTTCACCCCAGGCGACTCCATCCCCCTGCTGTCGCCGGTCCTGTCGCTGACCTATGTCCAAAATACCGGCGCTGCGTTCGGCTTGTTCAGGGGCCAACAGACGCTCTTCATCGTGCTGGCGGTCGCGATCGGGGGCTGGATTGTGCGCGAGGTCCTGGCTGGGCCGCCGCCAGGCGCGGCCGCAGCCTGGGCCCTCCCGCTCATCTTAGGCGGCTCCCTCGGCAACCTCATGGACCGGCTCCGGTTCGGTCACGTCGTGGACTTCATCGACGTCCACGTGTGGCCGGTGTTCAACGTCGCCGACTCGGCGATCACGGTCGGCGTCGCCTTGCTGCTCTGGGGCGCGCTCAGGCCGCGGCAGGACTAACGATGCACCGGATCCTTTTCGCGTGGGGGCCGTTCGTCCTCTTCAGCTACGGCCTCAGCCTTGTGGTCGGGTTCCTCGCGGCCACGTGGCTCGCCCGCCGCGAAGCGCTGCGGCACCCGTTCGAGGTGGAGGTCACCGCCGACCGGATCGTGGACTTGACGTGCCTGTTGATGCTCGGCGGCATCCTCGGCGGCCGTCTCTTCTTCGTCCTGATGCACTGGCCGGTGTACCAGCGCCATCCGTGGGAGATCCTGGCGATCTGGCACGGCGGCCTGATCTGGTACGGCGGCTTGGCCGGCGGGTTAGCGGCCGGGTGGGGCTATGCAAAGCGGTTCAAGCTCTCGCTGATCCGGGGGGCTGACCAGGTGGCCCCGTACCTGGCCTTGGCGCACGCGATCGGGCGCATCGGCTGCTTTCTGAATGGCTGCTGTTACGGGCTGCCGAGCAGCGGGTGGCTCGGCATGCATTTTCCCGGGGTGGAAGGCCGGGTCCTGCCGACGCAGTTGTTTGAATCGGTCGGCCTCTTTCTCTTATGTATGGTCCTGTTGGCGCTGCGCCGTCCGCTGCGCCGTCCGGCCGGGCGCCTGTTTGGCTGTTATCTGGCTTCCTACGCGGTCCTGCGGTTCGCGCTGGAGTTCCTGCGCCAGCAGCCCATGATCTGGAGCGGGCTGACCCTGCAGCAGCTCATCAGCCTTGCGATGTTCGTGGCCGGCCTGGTGTTCCTGCTGCGGCGCTCCGGCGAGGCTGCCTCGTGATGCCGCGGGTCTACCGGCTGGAAGTCGGATCCGGGGAAGCCGGCCTGCGGCTGGACCGGTACCTGGTCAAGCATGTGGCTGCATCCGTATCGCGCAGCATGATCCAGCGCGGGGTCCGGGAAGGGCTGATCCAGGTGAGCGACCGCCCAGCCAAGCCGCATTACAAGCTCCGCGCCGGAGACATGATCGTGGCGCGGTTCGAAGAGCTGGGCGCGCTGCCGTCGAAGCTGGACGTGCAGCCGCAGCCCATTCCCTTGGAGATCGTCTACGAGGATCACCACGTCCTGGTGGTCAACAAGCCTGCGGGGTTGGTCACGCATCCGGCGCCTGGGCACTGGGATGGCACGCTGGTCAATGCGCTGCTGTGGCATTTTGCCCAGGGACAAGGGACAGGGGATAAGGGACAGGGGTTGCCAAGGGCAGGGATTGTCCACAGGCTCGACAAAGACACGTCAGGGCTCTTGCTCGTGGCGAAAACCGCTGAAGCGCACCACCTGTTGTCCAAGCAGCTCAAGAGCCGCGAGATGAGCCGCCGGTACCTCGCACTCGTCGAAGGCCACCTGCCGTTGGACGCCGGCACCGTCAATGCCGCCATCGGACGGCATGCCACGCACCGCAAGCTGATGGCCATCCGCCACATCGGTGGCCGTGATGCGCGAACACACTATCACGTGCTGCGCCGAGGCCGCGTGTCCGCGCAGTCCATAGTCCATGGTCCATGGTCCATGGACCAGCAGGCAGACTTCCTTTATACCGCGCTCGAGCTGGCTCTGGAGACCGGGCGGACGCACCAGATCCGCGTCCACATGGCGCATGTGGGCCATCCGGTGGCCGCGGACCTGACGTACGGCCGACGCCCGCCGGTGTTTTGGCAGGCGCTCGGCCTGACGCGCCAGGCGCTGCATGCCTGGAAATTGAAGTTCACGCATCCCGCGACCCGCCGGCCGGTCGAGTTGACCGCGCCGGTGCCGGATGAGCTGAAGCGATGGCTTCCAACGAGTGACTAGTGAACAGTGACTAGTGATTAGTGGATGATTAAGAACTTCCAAGAATTGAAGGTTTGGGAAAAAGCAGACAACCTGGCTCACGATATCTTTCGTCTCTCCAATAGCTTCCCCCAGAAGTACCAGTACGATCTCACATCTCAACTTCGAAGAGCAGCGCTGTCGGTACCGGCAAATATCGCTGAAGGCTCAGCATCACCGCATACGAAAGAATTGCTCCAGTTCATCACCGTGGCAAGGCGATCGACCGCTGAAGTGAAGTACTTCTTGCACTTTGCCCATCGGCAGAGCTTAATCGAGGAAAACGAGCGACGCCGTCTTACAGATGGCTACGATGAGGTGCATCGAATGCTCAACGGCCTTGCCAGTTCATTGCGACAGCGCCGCAACGGTCGAATATGAAAGCTTTCCGGTCCGTGTTCTGGCTTTTAATCTTCACTAGTCACTATTCACTAGTCACCAGTCACTGCCTTGCCGAGGTTCCCAGGACGATCCACTATCAGGGCCGTCTCAGCGCCGACACAGGCGTGCCGCTGACCGGGGATGTACGCGTGACGCTGCGGCTGTATACGGCCGCCGGCGGCGGCCAGGCGCTCTGGACGGAAGACCATGAGGTCTCACTGGCCAAGCTCGACAACGGGTTCTTCAGCGTGGACTTAGGGTCCAAGACGCCCTTCAACGATACGGTGGATTTCAACACGCCACTGTGGCTGACGACCGAGGTCAATGGGGAAGGGGAGCTCTCGCCCCGGCAGCTGCTCTCGGCTGTCAGCTACGCGATCAACGCTGATCTGCTGGACGGGCTGGATTCGACCGCGTTTCTGGCCGCCGCCGCGGCGGCCGTGCCGCCGGAGGTGAGCCGGCTCGGCGAGGCCATCGAATCACCCGAAGTGGCGGACGGCACGTTGACCGCGGCCGACACCGCGGATGACTTCTTGACCGCCGGCGCCGGGGCGGCCGTGACTAAGACCGGCGCGTCCTGGCAGATCAGCGCACCGGGTGTTCCGGCCGGACCGGCAGCGGCCCGGGCGAGTGCCGGCGCCTCCAACGCGGTGACGATCGGCACCGGCGCCGACACTGAGCTGGCTTCGGTCAGCCTGACGACGGCCTCTGCCGCCTCCGCGGTGCTGGTGCTGGCGACCGTGCAGCTCAACCACGCCGCCAACCCGAATGACAAGACCGTGGATGTGAAGCTGTTCCGCAACGGGGTCCAGCTGGACGGCAGCTGGAGGGGCAGGATCGGCACCGCGAACCGGGCGATCTCTGAGCTGCCGGTCACGCTCCATGCCTATGACACGCCTGGGGCCGGCCCGATGACATTTTCGGTCAAAGCGCGGTCAAGCGCTGCCGGGGCGCAGGCCACCGTGCGCCGGCTGACCGTGATAGAATTACCCTAGTACCTAATAGAGGAGGGGCGCATGAAACAGTTGGGGATTGCGGTCGTGTTGGCCGGTGGGCTGTTGTTGGGGCAGGGAGCGTGGGCTGCGGACGAGGCGAAGCCCAAGGCTGTCGAACCGCCGGAAACAGTGGTGCACACCTTCACTGATGAGGCCCAGATGACCGCCTTCGCCGAGCTGTGGCGGCAGCGGCAGAGCGCGGTGCTGCGCATGAGCGTACTGCAGGCGTACTGGAATGAAGAACAAGCCGTGATCACGCAGGTCAATGGGCGGCTCACGCAGGACTACCACGTCGATCCTGCAAAAAATTACTCGCTGGATACCCAACGGCGCGTCCTGCTCGAGCAGCCGGCGCCGGCGACCGAGCCTGGCCCCGTCGGGCAAGGAAGTCCCAGCGCCGCAGGCGGAGTCCCAGCCGCTCCCAAGGGTGGCGAGGCCAAAAAACCGTGACCGTGTCTTGACGCGATTCGCGGAGGTCAGGCATACTTTAACCGTTCGCTGAAGGAAGTCGTGTTTCGGCCCTACTGAAACGCTACACCGGGAGTAATCCCGGGTCGGAAAGCTACGGGTCCGTCAGAGATCGTTGGCGGATCGCCGGGCTGCCAAAGGGGGAAACGTGAACAGCTTCACAGACCTGCCAGGCATGCATGGGGCAGGTCTTTTTTGTGCCTTGGGTTGTGCCCTTTTTGGGCGCGAGCGTGCCCAGGGAGGGAACAGCCATGCTTGAGGCCTTAGTTTCCTCCCGCATCCGCCGGCAGCTCTTCGAATACCTCCTGGCCCACCCGGCCGACCGGTTCTACCTGCGCGGACTGGCCAAAGACCTCGGGCTGTCCATCAGCCCGCTCCGGCGCGAGCTCAAGCGCCTGGAGCATTCCGGCATGCTGCGCGCATCTTACGAAGGCAATATCCTCTTCTATCACGTGGATACCAGCTCCCCGGGCTACCGGCAGCTCGCCGGGGCAGGCCAGTCCCCGGTTCCGGCGTTCGCAGCGGCGATGCCGATGCTTGCCGCGGCCGGGGTTGGGGCGATCCCGGTTGGCATCATCCGGCATGAAGCCCAGATCGCGACCGCTCGCCGGCTCTGGCCCATCGTGCTGGCCACGGTCTTGGGCTTGGCCGGCATGGTGGCGACCGTGGATCTTTCGCTCCGTGCGATGACGCACCAGTCACTTTTGCCGCGCGCCGCATCCATTGCCTCGCCTGCAGCAGCGTCCACTGGCTCCGGCGTGATGCGCGGCCGCCGGTGGCAGGTCGTGCCCGGCACCTTCGGCGGCGGCTTCTCCAATGCCGCAGAACCCTCGCAGGCTTTCTGATGCGCGCCCTGCGGTTCGTGCTGGCCTTCGCGCTGTGGTCCACGTCACTCGCGCCGCTGCCGTTTCTGGGTGCGACGACGGCGCACGCCGCTGTGCCCTGGATGATCAACTACCAGGGCCGGTTGACCGACGCCGGCAACAGCGCGGTGACCGGCACGTATACGATGACGTTCCGGCTCTACGACGCCGCGACCAGCGGTGCTGAGCTCTGGGAAGAGCAGCAGACCGTGACCCTGGCTGAGCCGGATTCCGGCATCTTCAACGTGGTGCTGGGCGCGGTCGAGGAGCTGTCTACGGTCAACTTCAACAACCCGGTCTGGCTCTCGGTCCAGGTGGCTGATGACACCGAGATGACGCCGCGCCAGCGACTGACCGCGGTCGGCTATGCCATGAACGCTGACCTGGTGGACGGGCTGAACTCAACCGCCTTCCTCCGAAGCGACACAGACAGCTCCAGCTCCGGCAAGCTGACCCTGACCTACTCTGGCAATGCCTTCCTGGTTAAGCCGTCCACCGATCCGGCGGCGGACACCAAGCTCATCGACGTGCAGAACGCAGCCGGCACCAGCAAGTTCAGCGTGGATATCGAAGGCGACACCACCACCGCCGGCAACGCGACCGTGGCCGGCAACCTTACTGTCAGCGGCACGATTTCCGGCACCTTAAGCGGCAGTTCAGGCATGACCGGCACGACCAGCACCACATGGACTGTGGACTCGGACGCGACCGGCACCGAGCCGGCCAGCGGGGCCGGATTCGTGATCGAGGGCGGCAGCGGAGACGTGACGCTGGGCTGGGATGCGACCAACGACCATCTGGCCCTGGACAAAGACTTCAGCCTCAGCGCCCAGAAGGCGCTGCGGTTTGCGGATGCCGACTCCTCCAACTACATGGCGCTCAAGGCGCCGGCGACCGTTAGCAGCAATATCACCTGGACGCTGCCCAGCGCCGATGCCACAGTCAGTGGCCAGGCGCTGACCTCTGACGCGGCCGGGACGCTGTCCTGGACCACGGTGGACACCAGCACGGCAGATGATGCGCCGACCAGTGCGAGCTACCTCACCTTGGGTGCTGATGCCGTGCTCTCCGCGGAACGCGTGCTGACCGAGGGCAATTACCTGGACCTCACGGACGCCGGCGCCAATGGGGCCCTGACTCTGGCCATGGATCCGACCGAGGTCGGGTCAGTGACGTGGGGCACAACCGGCGCGACGTGGACGTTCGCGACCGGCGCCACAAATCCCACGATCGCCTGGAGCAGTGGTGCGCTGGATATTGACGCGAACATGACGGTGGATGATCTGGCGTGCGAGTCAGCCGGCTGCCTCGGTGCTGCCGAGTTGGGCACCGACAGCGTGGCTGCGGATGAGATCGCCACCAACGCCGTGGGCGCGGCCGAGATTGACGCGAACGCGGTCGGCAGCTCGGAATTGGCCGTCTCCGGCGTCTCCGCGGCCACGTATGGCAGTGCGACCCAGGTGCCGGTCATCGCGGTGGATGAAGACGGCCGCATCACCTCGGCCTCGAGCTCCTCCATCACGATCACGGATGCCGGCGCTGGCACCACCAGCTCGACGTTCACGATCGACAACGATGCGGTCGGGACCGAGCCGGCCAACGGCGCCGGGCTCGTCATCGAGGGCGGCAGCGGGGACGTAACCGCGACCTGGGACGCCACAAATAACTGGCTGGCGGTGAACAACGATGTGACGATCGACACCGCTGCGTACAGCCAGGCGAATGCGACGGGCGGCCTGCACATCGCGGTGGACCCGTCAGCGGCCAACTCGGACGGCGTCCTCTACCTGGGGCGGGACAGCGACGAGACCGGTGGCTGGGGCACCCTGCGGTTCAACAGCACCAATGACAAGCTGACGTGGAACGGCGCAGAGTTCGAGGTGGAGGGCGACAGCCCCGCCTATATGTCCTTCAGCGCCAGCTCGGACCCCAACAGCCGGTACTCGTGGAAGTACGACCCGGACCCTGACGCGACCGCCAACAAGTGGCTTAGCTTCGTCCAGACCACCTCCGGCACGGAGACGGAAATCGTGCGTTTCGCCACGGACGGATCGATCGGCGTGCAGGGCCAGGGCGGGACGATCCGCGACGTGATCGGCGCCGGCGGCAAGTTCAAGGCCCCCACCAAAAACCTGCTGCGCAACGCTTCGTTCGAGTCGCCGGATCCAGGCGGTTGGCAAGACTTGAACGGATCTTTCACCGGGTTCCAGGGCATCATCTCGGCGCCGGGCACGTACAAGTTCGGCAGCAAGGCGGTCCGGGTCATGGACGGCGACACGAGCAACGTCCGCGGCATCAAGCAGGTCCTGATGAACCCGGACCAGTACAAGGGCGAGCTCATGACGCTGAGCGTCTGGGCCAAGACTTCCAGCGGGACGGCCAACGCCTCGATCGGATTCAACGACGGCGTGACCGCGGCCGGGAGCAGCTTCTCGAACATCGCCGTGACTTCCGCGTACCAGCAGTTCATCTACACGTTCCCGGTCGCGGCGACCGCATCCACGCTGGAGGTCATGCTCCTCGGCGCGCCCTCCGGCAACAGCGACGGCACGCAGACCAACGGCGCCACCGAGATCTACTACGATGGCGTGACGCTGGCCCGCGGGCCGCTGGTCATGGACTTCGGCCCGGGTGTGCTGACGGATGAAGGCGAGCAGACCATCTATGGCGACCTGACGATTATGGCCGATAAGAACCCGAACGAGCCGGGCGCCATCGGGACGCTGGCCTTCGGTAAGCCCTTCGGCATCGCGCCAGGCGCGTTCGATCCGAGTGCGAAGACCTTGAAGTGGGTCAAGGACAACGAGCGGTTCGAGTTCAACCAGAACATGCTCATCACCGGCTCCACCGGGGCGCCGCCTATAGGCACCAGCCACAAGACGCTCCTGCAGCTCGGCAATGCGCTGGGGAGCGTCGATGCTGGCGGCGCGGTGATCGGCAGCAACGCTGCGAACGGGTACGCCGGCGATTTCGTCGAGTTCGAGGTCAACGGGGTCCAGAAGTTCCGGGTGGATGAAAACGGCAACGTCACCGCGGCCGGCACCATCACCGGCGCCGGCGGCACCGGATCCGGCACCGTGACGAGCGTCGGATTGTCGGCTCCGCCTGAGTTTACGGTCTCCAACTCTCCGGTTGAAGGGGCCGGGACGCTGACCTTGACCAAGGTCAACCAGAACCCGAACCTGGTCTACGCTGGCCCGGCGTCCGGCGGGGCGGCTGCGCCGACCTTCCGCGGGCTGTTGGATGAGGACATCCCAGACACGATCACCGCGTCGAACTACATCCAGCTTCAGGGCGCCACCCCAGGCACCCAGCAGACTGGGAACCTCAACATCTCCGGGACAGGCATCCTTGGCGGCAATTTCGATGTCAGCGGCGGGGTGGCCGTCGGCAGCGGCGCCTCCATCGATGCCCGCTACATGGCCAACTTAGACGGTGCGGTCAGTGGCACCACCTGTCTAACGCTGGGGACATCATGTGCAGCGATCATGGCGGTGCCGGATTTCTCGTCAACCGGTACCAGCGCGTATGTCACCGGCCTGTATCTCGCGCCTGAACTCACCAGCTCTGGTAGTGCCGTGAGTCTGAGCAGCTTGACGCTGGCGGCGCCGACCGATACGAGCTCCGGCAGCGCGACGGTCGCCACGGGGCTCTATTTCCCCTCAGATATCACCGTAGGCACCAGCGGCAACCGGTTTATTTTCCAGAACGCGAGCGCTGCCTCCACGGCGGTGAACGTGCTCGGCGGCCGGACCAGCATCGGTAGCGGCGGGGATCCGGCGGCCGGCGTGTCGCTGGATGTGGCCGGCAGCATCCTGCAGAAGGCGACCGTGGCCCCGACGCTGAAAGGCTCGGTGATTGACGCGACGAACCTCGCCGGCGCCGAGGATGTCTACGTGCTGGGCAAGTATGCGTACGTCATCGCCAACGTCCCGGCGAGCACGTCTGATCGGTTCACGATTGTGGACATCGCCAATCCTGCCTCGCCGGCGGTCAAAGGCTCGCTGGCCTCAACGAATTTCAATGATCCGGGCGAAGTTATGGTCGTAGGGCGCTATGCCTATGTGACCGGGCAGACCGCTGACCGGCTTTCCATCGTGGACATCTCCAACCCGAACAGCCCGTCCATCGTCGGCTCGATCACCAGCGCGTCGTTGGATGGCGCGCGGGCGCTCTGGGTCTCCGGCCGGTACGCCTATGTCGGGGCCAAGAACAGCAACCTGTTGGCGGTGATTGATGTCGCGAATCCTGCGGCCCCGGTGATGGTCGGGTCTGTCCAAGACAACACGATCCTGAACAGCATCTGGGAGATCACCGGGCAAGGGAACTACGTGTACGCTGGGACCTATGACAGCGATGCCAATTACGATGACTATTTCTCGGTCATCAATGTAGCCAACCCGGCCAGCCCCAGCATTGCGGGCAGCCTGCTCACCGTGAATGCCGGCGAGTACATGTATGTCGAGGGGATGGCGGTCAGCGGGAAATACGTCTACTCGGGCAATGTAGGGGGGTACATGCTCGATGTGACCGACGTCTCCAACCCAGCTGCGCCTGTGTGGGTCACGAGCTTCACCATTTCGACCATGCGCGGTGGATTGGCGTTCGGCGATCGCTACGTCTACGCGACAGATACCGGCGGCTATACGGTCCCGGTGAGCGGCATGTTAGCCATCGATGTGTCGAACCCGGCCAGCCCTGTATCCGCGGGACAGTACTCCACCGGTGCCGGCGGCAACGTGACCAGTATCTTTGTCGCAGGCCAGTACGCGTATCTAACGGATACCTCCTTGAATAAGCTCAGCATTGTCAGTCTCACCGGCCTTGACGCGCCCACCATCAATACCGGCTCACTAAGCACCTACAACCTCGACATCTTCGGCAACGCGCAGGTGGCGAACGACCTCTCGGTCGGCAACAGCCTGAGCGTTGGCGCCGGCGGCATCCTCTCGGCGGGCGATATCGCCGTCATGGATGGCAAGCTGCTCGATCTCTCCAGGATCAATGCCAGCTCCATCACCGAAGGCCTGAAGCTGCCCCAGGCCACTGCCTGCACTTCGTCCACGGCTGAGGGCCAGATCTGTTGGGACACGGACAATGAAAACCTGTACGTGGGCACTGCCGCAGGCGCGCAGCTCGTGGGCGGCGTCAGCGACGGGACCGGCACGGTGACCAGCGTGGCGACCGGCCGGGGACTAGTGGGCGGTACCATCACAACGACCGGCACGCTTGCGCTGGACTACTCGGCGAGGCTGGTGGATAGCCCGGCCTACGCTGCAGGGGAAGTGACCTTTGCGGATGAGACCACGCCCGGGCTGTTCTTTGAGGGCCCGACCAACGACACTTTTGAGGGCCTGCTGACCGCCAGCCCTACGGCCTCGGATAAGACCTGGACCCTGCCGGATGCTTCCGGCACGGTGGCCGTTAGCGCCACCGCGCCCGTCACGCTCTCGGCGGCCGGAGCGATTGGCCTGACGCAGAGCGGGATCACCGCTACCAACCTGGCCTCGGCCTGTACGGATGCCCAGGTGCTGGGGGGCAATGCGGCCGGCACCGGGGTGGAGTGCCAGACTGATGACGATGCCCCTGATGCCGCGGACTTCGGGGCCTTGACCGGCGGCACCGGCATTGACAACACCGCCGGCACCCTGGACTTTGACGCGACCGAGCTGACCGGCCTGGTTTGGTCCAACAACGGCTCAGCTTCCTTCACGCACACGTACAACGTCTCCACCGGGACTGATCCGATCATCAGCTTTGGCAACAACCTTATCAACATCACCGCCGGCAACCTGGATGTGGATGGCACCATCACGGTTGGGGCTCAGGGCCAGACCCTCGATACCCCGGCGGCCGGGGTGATCTCAACCTCCGGCGACTTGCGGGTGGTGGGAAATGACATCCAGGATTCCAGCGGAGATCCCCGCTTGACCTTCGGTGCTGGGGCGCTCACCACCTTGCCGGACAGCGTTATACTAGGAGATTTTTCCACGACCTGGGATCTCACAGACTCGCTGTGGGCGCTTGGGGCCAATGGTCGCCTGGTCGCGTCGGCGCTGCGCTTGCCGGTGGCAGGTGGAGGAGGGCTCGCGCCGGTGCTGGACATGGCGCAGGGGACGACTGCGGCCCCAGCGCTTCGGGTCTCCGGCGGAGTGCAGGCGCTCGGCAACCTGGACACCCCCTTCGGCGGCATCGGCCGGTTCCAGAACGTGCTGCTGTACTCTGAGGCGTTCAACGACGCGACGTGGGCCAAGTCCGCCTCCACGACCTCCACGACCGACACGATCGTGGCGCCAGATGGGACCACGACCGCTGAGGCGGTCACCTTTGCCGACACCAGCGCGACCAAGGACACGATCGAGCAGGACTCGAACGTCAGCGCCGGCTCGGTCCAGTTCACTGGCTCGGTGTGGCTGAAGGTCGCCTCCGGCACCCTGAACGCCCGCCTCGGCGTGATTGATGAGGCTGGCACTCCGGTGGGCACCTACGCGACTGCGGCCCTGACCACCACCTGGCAACGCTTCCAAGTGGCCCACACCTTCTCCAGCGGCACCGGCACCGTCCACCTGATCGTGGATGAGAACGGCAACACCTCCAGCCAGACCATCCATGCTTGGGGCGCGCAGCTGGAGTCCGAGGTGGGAACCGCGGGGGTGTATGCCAAAACCGGAGCAACGGCCATCCGGTACCAGCGCCAGGGTCTGCCTGGCGCGTACGCCTACAGCCTCTATGACATCAACCGCGACAGCTACATTAATTCGCTGGACAAAGATTTTGTGCTTGCGCGCGTCGGGTGCGCCTCCGGCGCTGCATGCTGGACCACGGTCTATGGCGTGGATGCGCATGGGAATGCTCTCATGGGCCAGCATGGGGACGTGACCAACGACGGGGCGGTCAGCCTCGGCGACGATGTCGGTGCGATCCTTGGCAACTATACCGTCACGGACAGAGCCATGGCAGACGGCGAACTGCTGGATATGAGCGCCATTGATATGAGCGGCACTGGCGAAGGCCTCAAGCTGCCCCAGGCGACTTCCTGCGCCGCCGGCACCGCCGAGGGCCAGATCTGCTGGGACACGGACAATGACGCCTTGTACGTGGGGAATAGCGCCGGCGTCACCGCGATCGGCGCCGGCGGGGGCGGCGGAGACGTGCTCTCCACCGGCACGAACACCTTCACCGCAACGACGGCGTCCCCCATTAAGATCAAGCCTGCGAGCGCGCCGACCGCCAACACACTCCTGCTCGACATGCAGGCGACCGGGGCGGGCACGACGAACTTCAGCGTGGATGCCGAAGGTGATGTTGCGGCGAACTCCCTCACGCTGACCACCGCGCTCACCGATGCCAATGTCAACGACACCCTGACCGCGTCCATCTTCAAGGGCAGCGGGACCGCGACCGATGCGGTGGACCTGGCCACGGCTGAAGTTGCCGGCACGCTGCCGGCGGCCAGCGTGGGTACGGGCAGCTTCACCATCACCGGCGGGACGATTGACGGGGCAACCGTGGGCGCCACGAACCCCACGACCGGCGCGTTCACCACGCTCACGGTAGGCGGCAATCAAACGATGACTCAGGGTGCGGACCGGACCATTGTTGTGGGGACGAACACCACGGCGAATGCCAATGGCTACGCCCTGCTGCTGCAGGGTGGCCAGGCCGGGGCAGCCAGTCCTGACGGCGGGGCAGGCGGCAGCGTCAAGATTGACCCGGGTGCAAAGACCACGTCTCCGCCGCTTGGGAAAAGCGGCGATGTCTTGATCGGCTCTGTGCGGGATGCCTACCTGGGCGTCGGCGTGACATCGGCGAGCACCCGGTTGTCGCTGAAAGGCACCGGCTCAGCCAACGGCATCACCTTCAACGATGCAGGCACCGGCCCAGCTAATCTGTACCACTCGGTTACCGATACGCTGAAGACCGACGACAGCTTGGCGGTCGCCGGCAGCCTTGGAATCGGCGGCACGGCGCTGGTGGGCGGAGGCATCGGTGCGCTGAGCGCCTGGACCGTCAATAGCAACGCGCTGCCGGCGGCCCGCTACCGCCATGCGAGCGCTGTGGGTAAGGGCTATGTCTACGCCATCGGCGGCGGCAATGCCGGGGGCGCGTATGACACCGTCTACAAGGCCAAGGCCAACGCGGACGGCACGCTGGGCGCCTGGGCTGCGACGACCGCACTGCCGGCCCAACGCTTCTACCCCACGGCCGGCGTGGCCAACGGCTACCTGTACGTGCTCGGCGGCCAGCTGGGTGGGTCGGCCCAGAGCACCGTGTACTACGGCAAGATCAACGAAGACGGCACGATCACCGCCTGGTCCACGGCGACGGCGGGGTTGCCAGCCGCGCGGGCAGAGCACTGCACCGCGGTGGCCAACGACTACCTCTACGTCATCGGCGGCTCGCCTGGCGTGAGCACGGTCTACTACGCGAAGCCGGGGGCTACCGGCGACATCGCGTCCTGGACCACGAACGCGACCGCCTTGCCGGCGAGCCTCTACGATATGGGCTGTGTCGCGAGCAACGGCAACGTCTATGTGCTGGGCGGTTACACCGCTGCCGGCAGCGCGGTCGCGACCGTCTACTATGGCACGCCCAACGCCTCGACCGGTGCCATCCCCTCGTGGACTACGAACGGCGCGCCCCTGACCGCGGCCCGCTACTACCTGGCTGCGGCCGCAACCAACGGCTACCTCTACACGTTGGGCGGTGCAAACTCAGACGGCTCACCGACGACCACGGTCTACTACGGCAAGATCGCTTCGGATGGCTCGGTGGCATCGTGGACGACCAACGCGAACGTCCTTACCGTCAGCCGGGCGGACCACAGCGCCGCGGCAGCCAACGGGTTCATCTACGTGATGGGCGGTGACAGCGGCGGGCAGGGCACGACCGTGCACTATGCCAACGCGCTGCCGCTGCATGTCGGCGGCGAAGCCACAGTGCAGGGCACCCTACACGTGGGCGGCAATCTGGAGGTCGGCGGCTCATTGACCATGCCCGGCGGCACGCTCCTGGACCTGTCGTCGGTTGCGCCGGACACCGCCACCGAAGGTCTGCTGCTGCCACAAAGCACCGTGTGCACCTCGGCGACCGCCGAAGGCCAGGTGTGCTGGGACACGGACAACGACACGATGTACGTCGGCAACGGCGCGACCACCGCCGCGGTCGGCGTCAGCCCGTTGACCTCCTCCGGTGGCGTGGTGGACTACACGACCTCGACTGACCGGCTGCGGCTGCGGCTCGGGGAGACCGGGGACCAGGGCTTGGAGATCGAAGGCATTGGCGGCCAAACAGCGAACTTCCTACAGATTGACGCGAACACGACCGACACGCAACCGAAGGTCGCCATCGACAAAGACGGAAAACTGCAGTTCGGCGCCGGCGGCAGCACGGCCGTGGACACGAACCTGTACCGCTCGACCGCGAATTCTTTGAAGACGGATGATGGGTTCATCGCCAACACGGTGCAGGGCGGGGCAAACGCCAGCGGCTGGTCATTGACCCAAGGAGTCTTGGGCGCGCCGTCCGTGACCAGCGCAAACGACTGCACCTACGGCTGTTACGGCATGGTGAGCGTTCCTTACTCGAACAACCCGACGAACCCTGCCAACGTGATCGGCTATTATACCCGCCCGGAAACCGCCGCCGTCTCTTTTACCCAACCGGGGGTTATGGGCATGTGGATTGCCGATCCAGTGAAGGGAGCAGGGTCTACCATCACGAACAACACCGGCCTCTACATCGGTGACATGACGGTCGGGACGGTGACGAACAACGAGATCGAGTTCGGAGGCCTCACACCGTCGATCAAGATGGCTGATACCGGAACGTTGACCATCAACGACGGCACCAACACCTTGATGACCCTTGCCGATGCCGGCACGACCGGCACGCTCACGGTCACCGGCAGCATCGTGGTCGGCGGCGCGACCAACAAGTCCACATTCTCCTCGAGCGGCGTGCTGACCTACGCCGGCACTGCGCGGCCGCGCCGCAGCGTGGTGCTGACGCCGGCCGGCGCCATTCTGGCCAGCGGGGGTGCTGCCCAGACACTCGGCGGCACGAACTTCAAGTACTACACTGTAGACTTTGCCGACGGTTCCACCAAGGACGCGTACTGGCAGTTCACGGTGCCGGACAGCTTTGACGGGACCGTGGGCACGGTGGATGTGACGGTGTACTGGATGACCGCCGGCACCTCGGGCGACTGTCTGTGGCAGGTGGCCATGGACGGCCGGCCGGTCAACACCGCCACGGCGTATGATGCGGCGCTCCAAACCGCGGTCGCAGCCACGTTTTCCGCCAGCGGCACCGCCAACTCGCTGATCTCCGCGGCCCTGAGCTCGGTGACCAGCGGCTGGGCGGCCGGCGAGGTCGCCTCGGTGAAGGTGTCGCGCGTGGGCGCGGATGCGGCCGACACGCTGGCCTCCACCGCGAAGATCACCATGGTCAAGATCGAGTGGCTGGCCAGCGCTGAAAGCGATTGAGGCCGTGAGGGTTCGTATGCTACAGTAACAGTCTATGCACGCCTGGAGCGACGCCATCGCATGATGGAGGCTGGGGTTCCCCTTCCGCTGGTCGCTCCGACCATTCCCCTCCGCTCGTTCGCCGCGTTCTACCGTGTCACCGATGATGGCCGCAAAGTCTCCGGGCTCCGGGGGCTGGCGTACACGCTCCTGGGCGCTGCGCTGAGCGGTCTGTCCCATCCTGTCCTGGTCATCGCCAATGTGGTCGCAGTGACTAGCCTGCTACTGTTCTTCGGCGCCTACGGCAACTACTGGGATTGGCGACTGCTGCACCAATCCAACGCCACCGGGCGGCTCATCGAATCAACCGGATTGTCGCTGCGCGCAGGGCTCCTGCTGTGCATGGCGCCGTTGGCTGTGTGCGCCGCAGCGCTGAGCCTTGCCGTGTCCCACCACATCAGTCTCGTGCCGGTCACGCTGTTGGCGGTTGTGTTCAGCCTTGGCGTGGCGTACATCGGGCCGGCGGTCCGCGTGAAAACCACCCGGCTCGGATGGCTCGTGACCCCGGCGGTGGCCATGCTGCTTTTTGCCGAAGCGTGGACTGTCTCTGGCCGGTCGTTCACCGGGTTCGCCTTGGCCGTGTGCCTCTTGCTCGGGTTGTTTCAGTTGCATTTGGAGCTGTTGCACCTGCTCGATGATGCGACCCATGAGCAGGATGCGCCAGCCTGGTGCGCGCCGGCGCGGCTGCAGCGGTGGCTGCCGCGCATCTCGCGCGTCTCGGCGGTTGTAGCTGCCGCGGCTGCATGGGCGCACCCGCTGCTGTTGAACTCGATGGCGTGGAGCTTGTTCCGGGCGCGCGCCGCCGGCCGCGTGCAGCCGGAGACGCTCAACGCAGACCGGCGCGCGATCTGGCGGCCGCTGGTCGGGGCGCAAGAGTTCGCAGTGTACGCGCTCGCCGCGGTGTGGACCGCTGGGTGGGGCCGATGAGTTCGGCGCCTATGGGCCTACTGCGGCTGCTGGCCGACGCGCTCGTCGCGCTGGTCCGGCCAGGGCGCGCGTTCAGCCGGATCGGTGCACAGGCGCGGCCGCCGTACGTGCGGCTGGCAGCGTTGGTGGCGGCGTGGGGCGTGCCGTACGCGATCCTGCATTTCCGGTTCATGGAGGGCCAGTGGATGCGCCTGGCGTGGCCGCTGCTGCCGATCGTCCGGGCGCGGCTGCTGGCGTTTGTCAGCGTGTCGCTGATGAACTGGCTGTTGGCCGGTGTGGTCGTGGCCCTTATCGCGCGGCTGGCGCGCCGGCCGATGCCGCAAGGCCGGTGCGATGTGGCTGGTTTCTACCTGTGGATGGTGTGGGCGCTCATGCCGCTGGCGGACAGCGCTGCGTTCGTCGGTTTCCGGCCTTGGAGCATTGTCCTGCCGTTTCCCCACGACGTGCCGCTTATCCTCATCGGCCATGCCGCCTGGTTCTTTGCGTTTCCTTTGCTGGTGGTGGAGCTGCTCTGCTGCGCCCGCTTCTTTTTAGGCCTCTCCTGGGGGCGGGGAGCAGGGGCGTTGCTGCTGGCCGTGTTTCTTGTCGTAGCGGCGCGCATGCTCGTTGAGCCGATGCCTGGCTGGGTTGTGCGCGGGATGGGGACGGCAGGGCATCGCCTGGATCCCTGGGTGGCGCACACCATCCTGGCCTGCGGTGTGATTGTGCTGATGTTGATCGTGCGATGGGCGCTGCGCTTGCGCGCCACCCCTACTGTTGTGCCTTCCCGGCGCCTTGCGCGCCGCAGGCAACGGCTGGCCGGCACGCTGGCGGCGATGGCTGCCGGATGCTTTCTCATGGCCGGCCCAGCTTGGGCTGTGACCGTGACCTGGGATGGCGGCGGCACCGACGGCACCTGCGGCGGCGCGGCCGGCGACGGCAACAAGGCGACATGTGCCGCGAATTGGTCCGGGGATGTCGCGCCAGTGTCTGGCGATGACATCGTGTTCAACGGCACCAGCACCAAGAACTGCACCTTCAACATTGATCTGACCGGCTACTACTTCAACACGGTGTCGCTGAACGCCGGCTACACCGGCACCGTCACCCTGAGCACCACGGTCTTGATTTCAGGCGCGCTCACCTTGGTCTCCGGCACGTTTGACACCGCCAGCAACCACCTCAATTCCGCCAACTTCGCCCAAAGCGGCGGCGTGTTCAATGCCAACAGCAGCACGTACGCCATTCCGGTCAATGGGTTTGTCATCACCGCTGGCACCTTCAACGCCGGCAACAGCACCATCACATTGTCTGGTAGCAGCGGTGCTGTGAATGATGGCGGCAACACGCTGAAGAACGTGACGGTGTCAGCCGGCACGTACACGCTGACGGCGCCGCTGGACCTCAATGGGATCCTGACGATCGATGGCGGCACGCTGAACACCGGCGGCAGCAGCTATGCGGTCAACGCCGTCGGGTTCAATCAGACCAGCGGCACCTTCACCGCGAACAACAGCACGGTCACTATCGCGGGCGCCTCAGGGAACTATTTTACCCAGTCCGGCGGGGTCTTCGCGGGCGGGGGCAGCACGGTCGTGCTCAACAGCGCCGCTGGAAGCGCAAACCTGCAGGGCACAGGACTGTACAAATTGACGCTGTCCAACGCAGCGACCTACACCTTGACCGGCACGCTCACGCTCTCCGACACGCTAACCCTCTCGGCCGGTGCGCTGGATACGAGCAGTAGCGGCAATTACGCACTCAACGCCGGGAGCATCGCCTTAAGCGGCGGCACGCTGACTGCGAACAACAGCGCGATCACCATCACCGGCAGCTCCGGCACCTGGAACAAGACTGCGGGCACCTTCACGGCCGGCGGCAGCACGGTCACGCTGCAGGGGCAGGGCACGCTCACGCCGGGTGGCTCCAGCTTCAACCACCTCACCATCAATAGCACCGGCACGTACACGCTGGGCGGGGCGCTGACCGCCAACGGCGCGCTCACCATGGCCGGCGGCACGCTGGACACGAGCGCGGCCTCGAGCTACGCAGTGTCATGCGCGTCCTACTTACAAACCGGCGGCACGTTCACGAAGAACAACAGCACCATGACGGTGAGCACCGGGGACTTTAACCTCGGGGCCGGCACCTTCAGCGCCGGCACCAACACGCTGACCGTGTCGGTCGGCAGCTTCATCAACGCCGGCACCTTCACCCCGTCCACCAGCACCGTCACGCTGCAAGGCTCCGGCAAGCTGCTGCGCTCCGGCGGCGCGATCTTCAATAACCTGACGGTCAACGCCTCCGGCACCTACACGCTGGATGACGCGCTGGCGGTCTCCGGCACCTTCACGCTCTCCGCCGGCGGCCTGAATACGAACAGCGGCGTCAGCTACCCGGTGGCGATCCTCACGTACAGTCAGGGTGGCGGCACCTTTACCGCTAATGCCAGTACCATCACCTTGACCGGCGCATTCACCATCACCGCCGGCACCTTCACGGCCGGCACCAGCACCGTGAAGTTGACGTCCTCCATCGCCCAGACCTTCACGCCCGGCGGGCAGAGCCTGTACAACCTGACGGTGCAGAGCTTGGGGACGTACACCCTGGGCGGTGCGTTGACCGTCTCGAACGCCCTGACGGTGGCGAGCGGAGCGTTCAACACGAGCGCGGTCGGAACGTACGCAGTGGCCGCCGGAAGCTATACCCAGACCGGCGGAACCTGCGTCCCCAACGGCAGCACCATCACCATCACCTCCGGCGACTTCACCAAGACCGCCGGGGTGTTCACGGCCAGCGTGAGCACGCTGGCGTTCTCCGGAGGCAACGCGCAGGTCTTCACCCCCGGCGGCTCTGCCTACTACAACGTGACGGTGAACAAGTCCGGCAGCTCCGTCACCTTGGCCGGCAACCTGACGGTGTCGAACGTGCTGACCCTCACCGCAGGCGACTTGAGCGGGAGTACGTATACGATCTTTCTGGACAAATCAGGCACCGGGGTCTCGCGGCCGCTCATCGTTACCGCCGGAGCCACGTTTACTGCGAACAGCTCGACCGTGGTCCACCGTGGCGCCACGACGACCGAAGTGGCACCGCTGCAGTATTACACCCTGGTCATTGATCAGCCAGGCGTGCAGTACAACTTCGTGGCCAACAATCAAACATGGGTGTCCGGCCGGCTCATCCTGCTCGGCGCCTCCGGCAACAACATGACCCTCCGCTCCTCAAGCACCGGTGTGCAAGCCTCCCTCATTCCGAACTCTTCTGGAACCGCAATCGGCGCGTCATTTCTCGACGTGGCGGACATCAACTCGTGCACTACGGGCATCACGGCAGAGAACTCAACGAACAGCACCGGCAATGGCTGCTGGACGTTCGCCGCTGCATCGAAGACCTGGGACGGCGGCGGCACCGACGGCACCTGCGGCGGCGTGGCCGGCGATGGCAACAAGGCGACGTGCGCCGCGAACTGGTCCGGCGACACTGTGCCGGTGGCCGGAAACAGCATCCTCTTCGATGCGACCTCGACGAAGAGCTGCACGTTCGACATTGATCTGGCGGGGTATGAGTTCGGGACGTTCACCATCGCGTCCGGCTACACCGGGACGGTGACGCTTGCCTCCGACCTGTCGTTGAGCACCAGCTTGTTCTCCCTGGCCGCCGGGACCTTCAATTCCGGCACCTACTACTCCTTGACTGTGGGGCAGTACAAACAGACCGGCGGCACCTTCACCGCTGGCCCAAGCCTGACAGATTATGGCTCTTTCAACATCTCGAGCGGCACCTTCACCGCCGGCTCCGGGACGGTCTACCTCTACGGATCACCCCGGATTAACTCCGGCGGCAACACGCTGAATGCGGTGATCATTTCCGGAGGCAATTACATCTTGGCCGGCGCGCTCACGGTCACGAACGGGCTGACCATTGACGGCAGCTCCAAATTGGACACCAGCACCAGCAACTACGCGTTGACCATCGGTTCCGGCATCCTTGAGGCCGGCGGCACGCTGACACTCAACCAAAGCACCATGCAGATCACTTCCGTGGACTTCGCCAACGGCGGGACCATCGTGCCTGGCTCGAGCAGCTTCCAGTTCACCGGCAGCGGCCCGCAGACGTTCTACACTGGCGGCGCCACGCTCTCCAGCTTCTCGGTGAACAAAACCAACGGCAGCACGCTGACGCTGGCCGGCGACGTGACCGTCAAGAACGCCTTGATCCTCGCGCAGGGCGTCTTGAACGCCTCCAGCTACCGCATCAACATTGACCGCTCCGGCACCAGTTCCGGGCGCCCATTCGGGATCCCCTCCGGCACCTTCACGGCCGGCACCGGGACGGTCGCGTATCGCGGCGGCGCCACGACAGAGCTTGCGGCCACGACGTACTACAACTTGGAGATCGAGCAGCCGGGGGTGCAGTTCAACTTCCTGTCCGGTGCAACGACCACGGTGACGAATGCAGTCACGCTGCGGGGCAACTCGGACCGGCCCCTGTTCCTGCGCAGTTCCACCGGCGGCATCGCAGCCACCTTCAACCCGCCGGATGCCCAGACGGTCGAATACGTGGATGTGAGCTACAACAACGCGGATGCGGCGGCGGATGGCTGCGCGACCAACTCGGTGACTGCGTACAACTCTGTGAACAGCCTCAACAACACCTGCTGGACCTTCAGCACGACCCGCCCGCGGCAGAACCCTGGCGTCGGCTACCCAGAGATCCACTGACGTCAGGCCGGACGCAGCGCAGCATTCAAAGCGCGCGTTTCTACCTGCGCGGCCGAATCCGCAGCACCCACCCATGCACAACGCTGATCCCGCCCAGCCGCTGATCGAGCCGGCCGCTGTCCCAGGCGCGCGCGTGGCGTTCCATCGGCCATGGCTGGGGGCGGCGGAAACGCGCGCCGTCGCGCGCACCCTCCGCAGCGGCGCGCTGCAAGGCGATGGCCCCATCGGGCAAGCGGTGGAGCAGGAGCTGGCCCGCCGCCTCGGCCGGCGCGAGGCGGTGCTCACCACCTCAGCCACCGCAGCGCTCGACGCCGTGCTCGCCGCCCTCTCTCCTGAGGTCGGCGAAGTGATTTTGCCGGCATTCGCGTTTCCCTCAACCGCCGCCCTGCTCGTCGCCCGCGGGTTCTGCCCGGTCTTCGCTGATATCGAGCCTGTCACCTTGGGGCTGGACCCGGAGCAGGTGACGGCCTGCCTGAGCCTGCGCACGCGCGCGATCATTCACGTGGACTATGGCGGATGGGGCGGGGCGATCGAGGAGGTTGCAGCGCTGGCGCAGCAGCACGGCGTGCCGCTGATTGAAGACGCGGCGCACGCGCTCGGCGCGACGCACCAGGGACGGCCGCTGGGTGTGTGGGGCCGCGCCGCCTGCCTGAGCTTTCATGAGACCAAGCTGATCACCTGCGGCGAAGGCGGCGCGCTGTTGACGGATGATGCGGCCATGGCTGAAGCGGCACGCCGATACCGTGAATACGGCACTGATCGTGCGGCCTACCGGCGCGGGACGGCAAAAGGCTATGCCTGGCAAGGTAGCGGATCCAGCCTGTTGCTGGCTGAGCCGCTGGCTGCGCTGCTGCAGATTCAACTGGCGCGCCTGGATGAGGCCATCGCGCGGTGCCGGCGCATCAGTCGTGCGTACCGCGAAGCGCTTAAGCCGTGGGACGGCGGGGCAGTCCAATTGTCACCACCGTCGCGTTCCGGTACCGAGAGCTCTGGCCATACGTTTTATATGCTGCTGGCTGATGCGGCTCAGGCGGATGCGCTCATCACCGCTGCGGCCCAAGAGGGGATCGCGTTGCGCCGCCATTTTCCCGCGCTGAACCGCGCGCCCTTCGCCGTGGCGCAAGGGCTCAGCGCCCGGTTGCCGGTCACCGAATCAGTGGCAGCACGACTGGTGCGGCTGCCGGTGTATCCAGGGCTGACCTGCGAGGAGCAGGAGCGCGTGATCGCGTGCGTTCTCGGTTTTCTAGGGGCCGCCCATGCTTGAGACCTCGGTGGCCCGGCTCCTCGTGGTGCCGGAGGGCGAGCCGCTGCCACGCGATGCTGCCGCGCGGCTGGCGGGCGGTGCGCCATACCTGCCGTACCAGCGATGGCGCGGCTTCGGTGCTGCGGTGCCGCGGCAATTACTGCAATGGGAGCTTACGCACGGCCACACCGACGCAGGCCGACACTGGCGATGGCTGCTCCTCGAGGATGATGCGCCTGTCGGCATGGCATGGGTTGCTGAGGCGGTGTGGGAGAGCCGGCAGCTCGGCATCCCGGTGGCCACGCTGCGCCACCTGATCGCGCTCGGTGAGGATGCGCGTCAGCGGCAGCGACGCGCTGCCGAGTTGCTGGCACTGCTGCCGCCGGCGCTGGATGGTGGCGTGGCATGCGTGTCGCTGCGCGCGGATGCGGCGGATGCCGCGGTCATGGCGGCGCTGCAGGAGCAGCAGTGGCGCCTGGCGGATACGATCGTCAGCTTTGTGTGCGGGCGCGAGGCGATCACGCGGCTGACGCGCCGTGTGAGGGCGCGCTGCGCCGTGCGCCGGATGATGCCCTCTGATGCGCCGCACCTTACGCGGATCGCGGCTGCATCCACGTTCGGCGGGCGGCTTTACCGTGACCCGCGGTTTCCTCAGGTTCGTGTGGAGGCGTTGTACCGTGCCTGGGCTGCCGAGTGCGCCCGCGGCGCGTTTGCAGATGTCGTGGTCGTGGCCGAGCGGCAAGGCGAGGTAGTCGGGTTCTTAGCCTCGCAGCTGCAGCCGAAACTCTTGGCTGCCGCCGGCATCCGGCTGGCCGGCCAAGGGCTGCTGGCCATCCTGCCGGGCCACCGCGGGCTGGCGATGGAGCTGGTGCGCGGCGCAGTGCTGGAGGGCAGCGCGCGCGCTGATTTCGGCCAGTTTGACATCCATCTCGATAATCTTGAGCACCTGGCGATGTACGCCCGCCTGCGGTTGCGCATCGCCCATGTGCAACATGTCTGGCACCGGTGGATGGATGGACCCTAAGCTGTCGTTTCGCTGCATCTCGGTCGTGAGCCCGGTCGGGCTGGAAGACCCACGCAATATCGAGCAGTTCCACCAGCGGATCGCCGCGACGCTTACGCCCTTGGCGCAGGCGTGGGAGTTGGTCTTCGTCAGCGACGGCCGCTCGGCGACCACGAGCGAGGCCATGGGCCGCGCGGCTGCGGATCGCCATGTGCGCGTCGTGTCCTTGCCACGGCACCTTGGCCAAGAGGCTGCACTGGCCACCGGGCTGCTGTCGGTGCGCGGGGACGCGGTGTGCTTGCTGGACTGCGATTTGGAAAACCCGCCCGAGGCGTTGCCGGCGCTGCTGCATCCGTTGGCCGAGGGCGCAGACCTGGCACTCGGCCGGCGCGAACAACGGCCTGGGCTGCCGATGGCCCGCCGGTGGGGCAGCCGCGCGTACAACGCGCTGATGCGCCGGCGATGGGGTGTGGGCCTGCGCGATTGGGGGTGCGGGATGAACGCAGCCAGCGGCCGCCTGATTGCCGCGGTCCGGCCGCAGCTGCAGGGCGCCATTGACCGGCCGCTCAAGGCTGCGTTCGTGCGCGCGGCACGCTCCTGGGTGGAAGTGCCGGTGCCGGCCGAGCCGCGCCTGTACGGGCGGTCTGGATATTCCCACCGGCAGCTCGTGCGGCTGGCATGGATCGGACTAACGCGGGGCACGACGCTGGGCGCGGCATGACCGGCCGCGTGCTGGGCGCATCCTTGGCGCTGACCAGCGCGGTGCTGGGGCTGGCCCTGATGTTGGGCGGGCCGGTGATGTTCGGCCAGGCGGCCACAGTGCTCTTGCTGCCGCATTTGTTGATCGGCGACACGTTCCACTGGCGGCGGTTCCCGCGCCTGTCTGGGACAGCGCAGGGCCGGCTGTTGGCGCTGGCTGGCGTAGGGTTCGCGCTGTTTTTGGCCATCCGCGGTGCTGGCCAGTACGGCAAGCCGCTGTTCTACGTCTATTTCTTCTGGCATTTCTGGAAAGACCTGACGTTGGGGCTTGAGGATGCCTTTGGCGATATTGCCAAGCTGTGGACCGGGCTGGCGGCGTGCGCCGGGTTCGCCATCGTCTCCTCTGGGCTCGTGATGGACCCGGCGATCCTGGGGCCTGCCAAGGTTGGGTGCGTGGCGGGTGCCGCGCTGTTGCTCTGGTCAGCAGCGCGCAAGCCTTCGGACGCTGCGGTCGGGTACCGCCTGTTGGCCGCCGCGGTGTTGGCTGCCTGTGCGGCGATCGATGCACGCCATCCCTTCCGCGAGCTGATCCCGCACTTCATCGTGGTGTGGCACTTCATGCTGTGGTATGCGTTCATGTGGTCAGCGCCTGGGGGCCGCACGCCAAGCCTCGCGGCCTTCATCGTGGCGGCGAACGCTGCCTCCGTCGCTGCGGCGCTGCTCTATGGGTTCCACCAGCCAGGCTTCGAGTGGCTGCGGTTCGTGTTTAATTTTGACTACCTGGCCGGGTGCTGGACCGTGATGCACGTGACCTGGGACTGGGCGCCCAAGCAAGTCCGCGGCATCCGCCTGGCGGTGGCGTAACATGCCCCAGGCCGCCACGGCCCGTGGGTCATGGCTGGAGCAGGCCTGGCTGATCAGCTTGTTCGCGGTGGCTGCGGCGCTGCGACTGACCCGGCTCGATCTGATGCCATGGTATGCGGATACGGCGCGCGATGTGACCACCGCGTTTGCCATCGCGCGCGGCGAAGCGTGGCCGCTGCTCGGCCCAACCATGACGCAGGTGTCGGCGCACCTGGGGCCGCTGTATTACTACTTTCTTGCGGCCATCCTCCGGATCCACGCTGATCCGGTTGCGCCGCTGATCGTGATCGCTGCGACCGGGCTGGCCAGCGTGGTCCTCGTGTTCCGGTTGGCCGAACGGGTGGCTGGCCGGTTCGAGGCTGGCTGTGTGGCGGCGCTCTACGGCGTGTTTCCGTTCGCCGTGGCCAGTGCCAGGGTGCTGTGGCACCCAGGCCTGGTGCCGCCTCTGAGCCTCGTGGTGTTGTGGGCGCTGGATGAGGCGGTGGTGCGCGGCCGCTCGCGCGCCGTCCCGCTTGCGATGGCGGCGCTGGCCGCGCTCCTGCAGCTCCATGTCTCAACGGTGTCGCTGCTCTTGGTGGCCGTGGCCGCGTTCCTGTTGTGGCGACCGCGCGTAGCACTGCGCGATGTCCTGCTGGGCGCAGCACTGGCTGTGCTCATCAGCCTGCCGTATCTCGCGTCTGAGGCGACCCATGCGTTTAACAACACGCGGCAGTTGTTGCAGGCCGTCGCTGCAGACCAGGCTGGCGGCGGGGCGCGGCCGTACGGCGAGGCGGCGCGCTACGCAATGCTGCTGTCGCTGCCCATCGCGAAAGGCGCGCCGGCCGAGCCGGCGCTGATCCGGTGGTTCCACGGGGCAGCTGCCATCCACGCGGCAGAGGTCCTGCTGGGCGCGGCAGGGATCATGGCGATTGCGTGGCAGGCTGCGCGGCCCTCGCTGGCGCGCGAGATGCGGTGCCGGCACGCGCTGCTGCTGCTGTGGCTTGCGGCCCCGGTCCTGTTCCTCGGCAGCCTGAAGGGCGGGGGCTGGTGGTACTATCTGGATGTGATACAGCCGGCGCAGTTCATCGCGATGGCGGCGGCACTCGCCGTGTGCCGCGCCGCGACTGCACGGCTCGTGCGGGTGCGCGCCTGGCAAACGCTTGTGGCGGTCGCAGTGACCGGCGCGGTCGGCTGGCAAGCGCTCAGCTATGACGCATGGCTGGGCGTGGTCGCCCGTCGGGGAGAGATCCCGTTCGACACCGCGAGCTGCTGGATCGGTTCGCGGCCGGCTCCGGTGGATCCGACCCGCATGATCAGTTACCGGTCGTTCCGCGCGGTGCTGGCCGAGCTGACCGGCCCGCTCGGCCTGGGGCCAGAGGCGCTGCGGCGTCAGGTCCATTGGGCGGTGTTAGGCTCACCCGAGGAGACGCAGCGGCTGTGGGCGCCGCTCGTTGGCGCAGCACCGGAGGGGGCGCGCACCAGCCGGCACTACCTTGTCACGCGCGATCCGCAGACCAACGGCTTGGCGCACGCGCGCGCCTTCCGGGCGGACCCATACGTCATTGTGGAGTACGAGCCGCGCATCGCCGATGGGTCCTGGGCTGTGCCGTCGGGCGCGCTGCCTGCGACGTTGGCCGGACGCCTCCCCGGCGACGGCGCACCGTTGCGGGTGTCAATCCGCCTGGTCAGCGACCAGCCGATCCGCCAGGTCCAGGCCGAGGTGGACGGCCGCAGCGTGCCGATGGCCTCCGTCGCGTCGCAGCGGCATTGGCAATACGACATGACCGAGGTGGTGCTCGAGCTGCCGGCGGCGGACGCGCCGCGCACGCTGCGCCTGCGGGTTGACGGCGCCGGCGCGCTGACCGGCTTCGAGGTGTTCGAGTTGCCGGCGCTCGGAGCTGCGGCATGAGGGCGCGGCTTGTGCCGCCAGGCCTGATGGCGGCGCGCGCTGCGCTGGTGGTCGGCGGCCTGCTGCTCGGCGCGGCTGTGGCCGAAGGCAGCCTGCGGTTGGCCGGCGCGTCCTACTGGTGGTGGCGGCTGGGCGCGGCCCGTTCGGCGGCGGATGGCGCGGTCCGCGTGTTGTGTATCGGCGATTCGTTCACCTTTGGGGTCGGCTCATCAGCCGGCCGCAGCTATCCTGAGCAGCTTAAAGCCATCCTGCAGCGCCGACTCAAGCAGCCGGTGGATGTGGTCAATGACGGCGTGCCTTCGTATAATTCTTCTCAAGTGCTGCGGCGGCTGCCGCATGCCTTGGCGCGCGCCCGGCCCTGCGTCGTGGTCGCCCTGGTGGGCCTGAACAACGCATGGAACACGACCTACGGGCCGTCGGGCCTGCCGGGAGAATCGCGGCTCGAGGGTTGGCGCCGGTGGCTGGAGTCGTTCCGGCTGGTCAGGCTCGTGCGGCAAGCCAGGGTGGATCCCCAGGTGATGTATCCGGACGAGTACCTGCGGTTAGACGCTCAGGGGGATGACAACGAGCAGGGAGGACCGGCCGATGTCCAGTGGGTGCGGCGCGGCCAGATCGCCTTGGGGCAACGCCGGTTCGAAGAGGCGGCCAAGGCATTCACGCAGGCCCGCGCTGCGAATCCGGCCAACGCCGATGCGTTGGTTGGGTTCGCCGCAGTGCTCATGATGAGGGGAGACGTCATCACTCGCGACGCCGAGCAGATGCTCCAAGAAGCGTTGCGAATCAACCCGCGCAGTTGGGCAGCCCACCTGATCCTCGCCGCCTCGTTCGTGCGCCAGGGGCGCCAGGAGGACGCGTGGCGCGAATTTCAGGCCGCGAGCGCGCTGAACCAGGGCTTTGTCCGGTCGCTGATGCCGCTTGCGGCAGGGCGCGACCCTGCGGCAGCGCTCGACTATCTGGACCGGTGGCTGACCCAGGATGTGCAGGCCATGGCCGGCCAGGCGCGCGCCGCCGGCGCTGCGTTCGTGCTGATGACGTATCCGGCCAGTTTGCGCACCCAGCCGTTCTCAGACCTGCTGCGGCGCATGGCTGCGCGCGAAGCGCTGCCGTTCATTGACCTTGATGAGGCCTTCCGCGCGCTTCCCGGAGACCGCCGTAGCACTCTGATCGCCGGTGATGGTTTTCACACGAACGCTGACGGGAACGCGCTTGTCGCAGACACGGTGGGCAAGGCGCTTGCCCCCATGCTCGCAGCAGAGAAAGGGACCTTCCGATGACTCGACAGGGCTGGCGATGGAGCATATGGTGCTGGTGGTGTGCCGGAGTGGTCGCCGCGGCTGAGGCGGTGACGTTTCAGCTGAACCCGCCTACTGGCCAAGATGTGCCGGTGCGCTCGAGCATGGTCATTACCGTCCTGGGAGACGCGCCCAAAGCGCCTCCGCGGTACGTTGAGCAGAGCGAGCAGCTCGGGACCGTGCTGGTCTCCGGTAGCGGGAACAAGCGATGGCTGACGCATCGGATCACCCAATCCACGCTGACGGTGAACGGCCAGCCGCGCGCAGATCAGGTCGCCGAAGCGCTGGTGGGCCAATCGGTCGGATATGCGTTTGATGCGCAGGGCGCGCTGACCGCGATCCGGGGGCTGGAGGCGCTCGCCATCCAGATGAAGCAGTCGCTGGGCGCTGGCGCCCCGGGGAAGGAACAGCTCGCGCCGTTCTACCAGCGCAGCTGGGACCAGGGCTTCGGTCGGTTCTGGGGCCGTTTGGCCGGGCGCACGGTTGAGCCAGGCGTCTCGTGGAAGGATGAAGGCGCGATCAGCCTGCTGCAACAGGTCGGCCTGCCGGTGCTGCCTGCGGCCGGGACGTGGACGTTCCTAGGGCTGGAGTCGCCCTCCGGCGGCCGGGCGCGTGTGCAGTTTGTCTACACCACCGAGCCGACCCCGCTGGGTGCAGCCGAGGCGGTGTTCCGCCAGTGGCTCATCCCCAGGGTCCCTGCGTTGACCAATCAGGTGTGGACCGCTGCTCGGGCGGAGGAGCGGTGCGAGATCCTGATTGATCCAGCGACGCTGCTCTCCAGCGAACTGGCGTGCCGCACGGCGTTGCGGGTGGAGGGGGTGAGCCCTGTTCCGATCACGCTGCAGCTCGACATCGTCGGGACCACTCGGATCGGGCCGTGAGGCGACTGCGGATCAGCTCGTGAAATCGTTGCCGTTGCCTGTGTTCGTGGGACGCTCGCTCTTGGTGGCCATCCGGCCACGGCACGTCATCCGCAGCATCACGCCTGAGCAGACGCTCTGCCTGGCATCGGTGGTGGCGGTCATCATGGCGGTGACGTTTGTTGACGTGCTCATCCATTACCGCATGGTTTTCGGCCGCTGGATCTGGCAGCATCAGCCGGCCTGGCTGTCGTTCACCTTCGGGTGGGCGTGCTTCAACCTGAACCAGTGGCTCCTGGCCATCGTCGCACTCCGCGTGCTTCACCGCGCGCTCGGCGCAGCGGCCCGGCCGGCGGCGCACGCGGTTGCTGCCTATTACCTGATCGGCGGGGTCTGGACCTGGTCTATCGCGGTGGATGCGCTCCATCCGCTGATGGGCCTGCAGCCTGTCGAGGTCCATGTCCCCTGGCTTGCCTGGCTGTACCCCCCAATCTTCGGTAATTGGGCGCGCCTCTCCTGGGTGATCATCTTTCCGTGGGCCAGCCTGGCCTTGTGGCTGATCCTGACGGATGTCCTCGGGGTGCAGGGCACCTGGCGGCGGTTGGTGGGTGCCGCGTGCGCGCTCACCTTGCCGGTGGCCGGCCGGATGCTGGTGGAGCCCTTGCCGAATATCGTGATGCATGTCTGGACGCAGGCAATGGGTCGTCGGCCGCCAGGCGGATGGGTGGTGCTGGGCACCCAGGCGGTGCTCCTGGTGCTGGCCAGCCTGCTCGTGTGGCTGGGACGCGCTCCGCAGACAGGCCGGTCCACGGGTCAGGCCAGAGGGCCGGCCTGATGGCGCGCGCGTGGACCGCATTGTCCGTCGCTGCGCTGCTGGCGGCTCCGGCGCTCGGCTGTGGCGATCAGCAGGCGTCGGAGCGCGCGGCGCTGGGGCGCGGCGTGGCGTATCTGGAGCGCGCGCAGTTGGCCACCGGGGAATTCAACGTGTGGGCGTGCTCTGATCAGGCGTTGACCGCGTGTCAGGCGGACAATGAGCCGCTGGCGACCGGGATCATCCTGCGCGCCATTGCGAGCGTGCCGCAAGCCGCCGCTCTCTGCGCGCGCGCTGCGCGTTTTTTGGAGCAGGCGCAGGACCCGGACGGCTTGTACCGGTACTACCAGCGTGAGCACCCGCTGTATGACAAGCAGCCGGCGCTGCTCGAGGATACGGTGGCGAACCTGACGGCGCTCGAGGCTGCCGGCCACAAGGCGCCGGATTTCTCCGGGCTGTTGCTGGCGTACCAAACCGAGGCTGGGCCGTTTCACCTGTACGCGATCCCGCTGGAGGAACTGCGACAGTTGCAGGCTGACCCGCAACGCGCGGCGCAACGCATGGATCAGGCGTTCGCGCAGTTCATCGCCACCGTGGAGCCTGTCGCCAACGCCAAGATCCAAGCCTACTTGGCCCGGCATGGCCGCAGCTCAGCCTCGCTCTGCGCGTATTTGCTCGGCGTGGTGAAGCAGGGCCTGGAGCCGGGGCGCTACTCGGTGTTTTATCCGAGCCCGTACGCTTATCTGGCTGCGTTCAGCGAGGCGTACGCTGACGGCGCGCGATGCCTGGCGCCCGGGGTCCCGGCGGTCGAGACGCGGCTGGTGCAGGCGCAGCATGAGGACGGGTCGTGGGGCTCGGTTGTGGAGACCGCCTGGGCCGGCACTGCGCTGCTCCGGCTGGGGCACCGCGGCCCGGCGCTGGCGCGCGCGGCGGCCTGGCTGGCGCGGCAGCAGCGGGCGGATGGGAGCTGGCCGCGCGAGGCGTACTGGAGCGTGGCGCAGCCGCTACGGTGGTACGGCTCCGAAGAGGTGACGACTGGGCTCGTGCTGGACTTCCTGGCGCGCAAGCTGGCGCGTCCATGATGCCATCGGTCGGGATGTCGTTTCCATGGACGTATGCGTCCATGCCGTATGGGACGCTGGATTTGCTCCGCGGGTGCAACGTGAGTTGCCCTGGCTGCTACAACGGGCCCGGCCGCCTCGTGAAACCCTTGCGCCAGGTCATCACCGAGCTGCACCAGATGCTGACCCTGCGCCGGCTGCACACGGTCGTGCTCGTCGGCGGGGAGCCGACGCTGCACCCGCAGCTGGTGGACATCGTCCGGTATATCGCCTCGCAGCGGTTGCACGTGTCCCTCCTCTCAAACGGGGTCCTGCTCGACGCGGTGCTGCTCGGGCGGCTGAAGGCGGCGGGGCTGCACGCGGTGTACCTGCACATCCAATGCGGCCAGCAGCGGCCCGATGCGCCGGAGCATCCGACGCCGGAGCAGCTTCGCGCGCTCCGCCGGCACAAAGCCGAGCTCATCGCCGCGCATGGGCTCGAGGTTGGCCTCTCGGCCATCGCCTACAAGAGCCGGTTGTCTGAGATCCGCGAGCTGGTCACCGAGGTGATCGAGTCCCCGTGCATCAGGTTGTTGTTAGTGACCGAGTTCACCGATCCGGGGAAGTTCGCGGGGCTGACCGGTGATGTCCGGTCAGGGCTCCGCGGGCCGCCGCCATCCGATGCCTGTCCAAGCGACATGGACGCGGAGGAAGTCTGCAGCCAAGACATTCTGGAGCTGATGGACGCACAGGGGATGCAGCCGTTCGCGCATCTAGGCTCCAGCCGGGACGTCCGCGAGCCGCGGTGGCTCCTCTACCTGGTCGGCGTGGTGCAAACGCCGGAGGGACCGGTCCGCGCCGCGAGCCTGCGCTCCAGCCTGTCGGATCGCCTGCTCATTCGGTTGCCGTACTGGCTCTTCAAGCGTCATGCCGCTTGGTATCAAGCCGGGCCGGCCATCTTTCGGCTGCAGCTGATCTTCAACGCGATATCAGGCGGGGCTTGGCGGGAGAGCATCCGGTTGTTGATGGCCTCGTGGCGGCGCAGGGCCGAGCTGAAGCACAAGCACCTGCTGTTTCAACAAGGACCCACCTTAGCGGCGGACGGCGCTGTCGTGTTTTGCCGGGACTGTCCCGACGCCACCATGCTCCGGGGGCGGCTGGTGCCGCTCTGCCTGGCGGATCGGATGGCATGATACGCTCAACAGAACTGTCCCCATGAGAAACGTCCCGGCTTTTTCAGCTTTGATTCCGTGTGCGTGGCGGCCGGCGCGGTCCCATGTCTTCGCGGCGGTTGTCTCGGGCGTGCTGCTTGGCTGGGCGTTCCCGCCGGTGGCCGCGAAGCCGTTCATCTGGTTCGGGCTCGTGCCGCTGCTCATGGCTATCGCCGGCTGCGCGAATGCGCGGCAGGCCGCGGTGCTGGGCTGGATCAGTGGCGCGGTCTTTTTCTTTCTCGTCCTGCACCCCTTGGTCAGCGTCCACTCCTGGGTCGGCTGGGTCCGCGAGAACGCGTTCCAGAAGGCGGTCCGGATGAACCGCCAGTGGTACTTCATGCACTTTCTCTGGTTGTTGTTCTGCGCCTGGTGCGGCGTGTTCTGGGGCGCGTGGGCCGCCCTGCTCAAGCGGCATGGGCGGACGCCGGCCACGTGGCTGCTGGTCGCGGTGTGCGCGTGGCTGCTGATCCCGGAACGGGCGCGCGCCGCTGGCGCGTTCGGGTTTGAATGGGCCTTCCTTGGCAACGCATGCGCCCATTGGCTCGTGATCCGGCAGTTGGCCTCGCTCGGCGGGCTCTCGATCCTGAGCGCGCTCATCGTCGCCGTGAACGTCGGCCTCCAGGAAGCGCTGCTGCACGGCCGCGATCGCGCGCGGTGGCTGGCCCCGGCCTGTGCTTTGATCGCGTTGGCAGGCACGATCGCGTGGGGGCAGGCCTCGTTCGCTGCGTTGGCCGCGGCGCCGGCACCTACGATTGACGTGACAATCGTGCAGTACCACCAGAGCAAGTACGGGCCAAAGGACTACAACGAGATCGGGCTGTTGCGGGCGTACTGGGACCGGCTGAAGGAGGCGGCGGCCAACCAACCGACGCTCCTCATCCTGCCGGAAACGGTCATCAAGGGGGCGATGGGGTTGGATGGCACGCCGTCGCCCACCAAGCCGGCGGCGAAGACGTACCCGGTGGACGTGTGGGCCACCTGGATGACGCCGGTGTTGGCCGGCGCGCCCACCACGGTGATCGTCGGGATGGATACGGTCGAGCAGGGCCGGGACTTCAACAGCCTTACGGTGTGGACCAGCGACGGGTACGCTGGCCGGTACCACAAGCGCCGGCTCGTGCCGTTCGCTGAGTACCGGCCGTGGGCCTGGGGCGGGTGGGCGATCCGCGGCGAATCACAGTACGCGTCCGGGGACACGTCGACCTTGCGACTGCCTGGCCTGGTGGCGGGGCCGTTTATCTGCCAGGAAATCCTGTACGGGTGGGTCCAGCGCACGGCGGTGCGCGATGGCGCTCAACTGCTCATCACCGGCGCAAACGACGGCGTGTTCGAGAGCCTGGCGGTAGCTGCGGTGCACGCAGACCTGGCCCAGCTCCGGGCGGTCGAGACCGGCCGATGGCTGGTGCGCGTGGCCAAGACCGGATACTCGGCGATCATTGACCCGGCCGGCCGGGAACATGAGCGAACGCGGTGGAGGCGCAACACGGTCGTGACCGGCCGCATCGCCTCGCAGACTGCGCTGACGCCGTACGTGCGCTACGGCCAGTGGATCTGCTGGGCCGCGGCCAGCGTCCTCGCACTCGTGTTGGCCCTGGGGGCCGCGCCGCCGGAGTTTTTCGACACTCGCGATGCGCCTTGAGTTATTGAGAACAGCTCAGTTATACTTAATAAAGCTGAATGGACATTGATCGCTTGTTCCGCGCCATGGTTGAGCAGGAGGCGTCCGACCTGTTTCTGAAGGTCGGAGCAACGCCGTTTTTGCGCATCAACGGCAAGCTGCTGCCGGTCGGCGACGAGGCGATGACCAGCGAGTCCATCATCGCCTTCGCTTCCGAGCTGATGGGTTCGGAGCGCCGACAGCTCTTCCACGCGGACCGGGAGATGAACTTCGCCTTCGACCGGCCCGGCATCGGCCGCTTCCGCACCAACGTCCTCTGGCAGCGGGGCACGATCGCGCTCGTCATCCGGCGCATCATGCGCAGCGTGCCGAGCTTCGAGGAGCTGGGGCTGCCGGCCGAAACGCTGCGCCGCCTCATGGGCGAGCGGTACGGGTTGGTCCTGATCACCGGACCGACCGGCTCCGGCAAATCCACGACGACCGCCGCGATGCTCGACCACCTGAACCAGACCGTGGCCAAGCACATCATCACCCTCGAGGACCCGATCGAGTTCCAGTTTGACGAGGACCATGCCGTCATCAACCAACGCGAGATCGGCGTGGACACGCGCTCCTTCAGTGAGGGCCTCCGGAACTGCCTCCGACAGAGCCCGGACGTCCTGTACGTGAGCGACATCCGCGACCGCGAGACGATGGAAGCGGCCCTGCTGGCCGCCGAGGCCGGGCAGCTCGTCCTGAGCTGCGTCCACACGAACAACGTCGTCACCACCGTCGAGCGGCTCTCCGCCTTTTTCCCGTCGTTCCAGCAGGAACTGATCCGGCTGCGGCTCTCGCTCGTGCTGCGCGGCATCGTGTGTATGCGGCTGCTGCTGCGCGCCGACGGCGCCGGGCGCGTGCCGGCGTGCGAGATCCTCACCTCGACCCCGCGCGTGCGCGAGATCCTGCGCGAGGGCCGCACCCAGGACCTGCCGGAAACGCTGCACAACGGCGCGATGTTCGGCATGCAGAGCTTCACCCAGGCCTTGTATGCGCGCTACCGCAACGGGGACGTGACGCTGGAAGAGGCCCTGCGCTACGCCGACAGCCCAGATGAGCTGCAATTAGCGGTCAGAGAGATCAGGCAAACGAGGGACGTCAGATGAAGTTACGCAGAATGCGAAATTCGAAATGCGAAATGCGGAATGAACGAGATATTCCGAATTCCGCATTCCGCATTCCGCATTTCCTGTCGGAGATGGCGCAATAATGTTCGGGGTCAAACCGAAAGTTGAGCCGCCTCCGTCGCTGGCGGTCATGCCTGACGTGCCGCCTCCGCCGCCCACCGAGCTGGTGCGCGACATGCGCCAGCTCTTCGAGCTCGCCTTCGCGCAGAAGGCCTCGGACATCCACCTGACCGAGAACAGCCCGCCGATTCTCCGCATCTTCGGCGATCTGATCCCGACCCTCTTCGTGCCGGTGACGCGCGAGCAGACCAAGTCGCTGATCTTCAACCTGCTCACCGACAAGCAAAAGGCCCAGTTCGAGAAGGAGCAGGAGCTCGACCTCTCCATCGACGTGCAGGGGGTGGGCCGCTTCCGCGTCAACGTGCACCAGCAGCGCGGCTCCATCGAGGCGGCGTTCCGCTTGGTGCCTGTCAAAATTCGCAGCCTGAAGGATCTGGGGCTGCCGCCGATCGTGTCGGAACTGGCGCGCAAGCCCAACGGCCTGGTGCTCGTGACCGGGCCGACCGGGATGGGCAAAACCACGACGCTGGCCGCGATGGTGGACCAGATCAACCACGAGCGGCGCCAGCACATCATCACGATCGAAGACCCCATCGAATACATCCATCAGAACGCCCTGTCGATCATCAAACAGCGCGAGGTGTACGCCGACACCAAGTCCTTCGCCGCCGCGCTCATCCACTGCCTGCGGCAGGACCCGGACGTCATCGTGGTCGGGGAAATGCGCGACCTGGAGACCATCTCCACCGCCATCACCGCGGCCGAGACTGGCCACCTGGTGCTCGCCACGCTGCACACGCCGGACGCGGCGCAGACCATCGACCGCATCATCGACGTGTTCCCGCCGTTCCAGCAGCAGCAGGTCAAGATCCAGCTGGCCGACTGCCTCCAGGGGGTCGTGTCGCAGCAGCTGCTGCCCCGGTGCGATCAGCCCGGGCGGGTCTTGGCGTATGAGATTATGATCGCCACTGCCGCCGTGCGGAACCTGATCCGCGAGCACGCCACCGAGCAGGTCACGACGACCCTCCAGACCGGCGCCCAGTACGGCATGTGCACCATGGACGCCACCCTGCGGGCGCTGTTTGACCGCAAGGTCATTTCCTACGAGACCGCGGTCAGCCGGCTCAAGAACCCGGCCGAGTTCCAACTGCTCGGCAAGCCGGAGCCGAAGAAGGGCGTCTTCGGAAAGTGAAAATTGTGGTATAACAGATCATTCCGGTCGTTGAAATCAGGCCGGGTGTTGAGGCAACCGGGGCCCCATCGTCTAGCCCGGCCTAGGACGTCGGGTTCTCAGCCCGAAGACAGGGGTTCGAATCCCCTTGGGGCTGCCAATTTGCAGCATGCACACGACAACACAGACGGCAGGTAACGGCAAGGCGCCCACGGGTTCCTTGTCGTTTTTTTCAGGTATACTTCTATGTCCAAGGAGGAGTGCATGACGTACAAGTTCCTGCGGCTCAGCGTGAAGGTGTTCAAGGTGCTCGCGTGGGTGGCTCTCGGCCTGCAGGTGGTGACCGGCTTGATCCTCGTGATCGGCGGCGGCGAGCCCATCCTGGTGGCAGGTGTGGACATCCCGGCCCGGGTCGTCGGGCTGCTGAATTTCATCGCGGGTGGCGTGTACTACTTCTCGCTGCGGCTGACCGCCGAGCTGGTCCAGCTCTTGCTCGATCTCCGGGACAACCAGGGCTCGCGCTAAGCGTCACATCGGTGGCGGCTCCGGCGTGTGTCCATGACAGGACAGGCCATGGCGTCAGCATTCGATCAAAAGTCAGCGTACGAGCGGGTGAAGGTGCGGCTCAAGACCCGGCTCTTCGACCTGCTGGATTCCAACGGCCATCACCAAGCGCCCAATGGTGTCGTCCGCAAGCAGATCGAGGAGAACCTGCGCCAGGTGGTCAAGGGGCTGCCGGACGACTTCCGGGACCTGCAGCTCTCGCCGGAGCAGGAAGCCCAGCTCGTCGCCGAGGTCGTGGATGACGTGGTCGGCTTCGGCCCGCTGGATAAGCTGCTCGCCGATGACACCGTCACCGAGATCATGGTCAACGGGCCGTACGAGATTTTCGTCGAGCGGAGCGGCAAGCTCACGCGATCCGAAGACAAGTTTCGGGACACGCAACATCTGATGATGGTCATTGAGCGGATCCTGCAGCGCGTCAACCTGGCGGTCACCGAGTCCGAGCCATTGTGCGACGCGAGCCTGCCGGACGGCACTCGCATCAACGTCATCATCCCGCCGCTCGTCCTGAACGGGCCGGTGATCACCATTCGTACCAAGTCCCGCAGCTGGTCGATGGCCGACTACGTCAAAGCCGGCGGGATCAGCCAGCAGGTGGCCGACTTCTTGGTTCTCTGCGTGAAGGCCAAGGTCAACCTCGTGGTTTCCGGCGGCACCTCGACCGGCAAGACGACGCTGGTCAGCGTGCTGTCGCAGGAAATCCCGAACGATGAGCGCATCATTACCATCGAGAACGTGGCGGAGCTGGAGCTGCCGGGCCGGGAGCACTGGATCCGGCTCGTGGCCAAAGCCGCGAACCTGGAAGGCAAGGGCGAGGTCCCGCTGCGCGCGCTGGTCAAGAACGCGCTGCGCATGCGGCCGGACCGGCTGATCCTCGGCGAGGCCCGTGGCGGGGAAGCGCTCGACGTGATCCAGGCCATGCACTCAGGTCACGACGGTGTCATGACGGTGTTGCATGCCAACACGCCGCGGGCGGCGCTCGAGCGGCTCCAGACCCTCATGCTGATGAGCGGGCTGGACCTGCCGCCGGAGGCGTGCCGGATGCAGATTGCCAGCTCCGTCGATCTTGTCATCCACATCAGCCGGTACGCCGACGGCAGCCGCCACGTGGCGGCGATTTCCCAAGTGCTCGACGCCACTGCGGAGGGTTTCAAGCTGGAAGAACTGTTCGTGTTTGAGTCCGGCGGCTATTCGGCCGACGGCAAGCTGCAAGGCACGCACCGCTACACCGGCGCGAAGGCCAAGGTCGTGGACAAATTCCGGCTCGCGAACCTCGAGATCCCGTCATGGTTGACTTGATCGGCGTTCGCCGCCTCGCGGCTGCGGCCGCCTGCGCGCTGGCCGTGGCTGGCTGTGACAACCTGCCGTGGTCCAGCAAGGCGGAGGAGAGCGTTTCGGCCGGGCTGCCCACCGCCCAGCAAGCGGTGATCCCGCCGCGGCCGGTCGAGCTGCCTCAGGAGATCGTGGCCAAGGTCAATGGCGCAGCCATTTCGCGCACCGACGTCAGTATTCGCCTTGAAGAACTCAAGGATCTGCTGGCCTCCACGGGCCAGGAGTGGACGCCGCTGCCGGTGCAGGCGTCCGAGGGGCAACCCAGCCTCGCGGGCGTGCTGGAGGAGCTTATCCAGGCCGAGCTGATCAGCCAGGACGCCGTGGCGCGCAAGGACGCGCTGCAGTCGCTCGACACTCAACGGCGCTGGGAATACCTGCGCCGCGGTTTCCTCGCGCAGGAATGGCAGCGCCGCTACCTGCCGGACCTGACGGTGACAGCCGAGGACGTGAAAGCCTTCTACGATCAGTTCCAGCCGTCGATCCCTGAACGCATCCAGCTGCGGCGGATCACCATCGCGACCGAGGCGGATGCCAAGCGGGTGTTGACGCAGCTCTACAGCGGCACGGTCGAGTTCGCCGCGCTCGCGCAGCAGATCTCCATCGGGCTGGAAGCGCCCAACGGCGGGCTCATTGGCGGCTGGATCGTGCGCGATGCCGACCGCGAGCTTGCCGAAGCGGTTTTGAAGGAGCCCTCCACCGTCCTGGAGCCGGCGCTGGAAGCGGCGGCGTTCGCCGTCGACCGCGACGGCGGCCTGAGCGCCGACGTGAAAGGGCCGGATAACCGGATCCACATCTTCCAGCTGGTCCACCGCGAGCCGGCGCGCGTGCGGGAGTTGACCGAGGTCTCCGACCAGATCACCGAGCTCTTGAAGCAGGAGAAGCTCGCCGCCGCCATCGGGCGGCTACAGGAGAGTGCGACCATCGAGCGGTTTCCTGACCGGCTCGAGTCCGTGATGCAATGATCCGACCACCTGCTCAGCTTCGCCTGCGGCGGAGCGGTCCACCCACCCGTTGGATGCTGCTCCGCGCACCCGGACCGGTCATGGCGTCGGCGCATGGCCTGGTCCATGCGCAGATGGTCGGATGATCAAGCGGTTCATCCCCTTCATCTTCGCCGGGATCCTGGGGCTGGTTGCCGTGGTCCTGCTGCAGAAGTACCTGCAAGACCAGAAGCAGGCATTGGTGATGGAGCGGCAGAAGCTGCTGGGCGAGTTTCAGTCGCTGAACCCCAAGGACCTCATCGTGGCGAAGACCGACTTGCCCGTCGACACGAAGATCCTGATCGAGCATCTTGAGAAGCGCTCGGTCCCAGCGGTGTTCCATCAGCCGTACTCGACCGCGAACGCGGGGGACCTCCTGGGCCTGCTGACGCGCGTGCCCGTCGCCAAGGGCGAACAGATGATGACGAACAAGCTGCGCCGAGAGCAGGACGCGCCGGTGGCCCAGACGCTCTCCGGCGCCACGCCGCAGGGCATGCGGGCGGTGACCATCGGCAGCGACGTGCTGACCGGGGTCGGCGGTTTCGTCCGGCCGGGGGATAAGATCGACATCCTGTGGCTGTTCCAGCCGCCGGTTGGGCCTGGACAGCAGCCGGACCTCGTGACGATGACGCTGTTCCAGAATGTCAGCGTCCTGGCCGTCGGCGGCGAGATGGTCGGCAAACCCACCGGCGCGGACAAGGAAGCCGCCCGCGACTACACGGTGACGCTGTCCCTGACGCCGCAGCAGACGTCGGTGCTGCTGTACGCGCGCGAGCAGGGTCGCATCCAACTCAGCCTCAGGTCGAAGGCAGAGAAGGCCGAGGCGGTGGCCGTGCTGCCGGCCGACTTCGGCACGGTGATGGAGTCGGTCCTCGGCGAGGGCGCCATGCCCAAGCCCACGCCTCAGAGAGCGCAGCACACGGTCGAAGTCATCCGCGGTCTGGAACATGACTCGGTGTCTATTGAAGAATAGCCATCGCCTCGCCGCGTTCAGTTTGGCGGCGGCGCTCGCGGCCGCCGCAGGGCCGCTCGCCGGGGCGCAGGCGCCGGAGGCGCCGGCAGCCTCCCCGGCCGAGGCCAGCAGCCTGCCGCTTGAGCTGAGGCTCACCCCTGGTCAGATCCGCACGCTGCCGGTCCAGCGCGTTGAGCGCGTCGCCGTGGGCGACCCTGCGATCGCCGACGTGACCATCGTGACGCCGGATCAGTTGCTCATCAAAGCGAAGCAGCTCGGCGCCACCAACTTCATCGTCTGGGACTCGAGCGGACAGCATGAGATGCAGGTCCAGGTGCAGCTCTCAGCCAGCCCCGAGGCGCTGAGCGCGGACGTGCAGCAGTTGCTGCGGGAGCTAGGCCTGACCAGCGTCCGCCTGCACCCGCAGTTCGGCAAAATCTTCCTGCTCGGCACCGTCGAGTCGGACGCCAAGCTTGTGGCGCTTGAGCAGGCCATCGCCGCCTTCGGGGACGGCATCGTGAACCTGGTCTCGGTGGCGCCTCCGATCGACGTGTTGGCCCCGCTGGTCAGCCTGTCCGTGCAGGTCCTGGAGATCAGCCGGGAAGACGTCAATCAGCTCGGCGTGAACTGGTCCGACTCATTCTCGCTGACCGAGTCCGCCATGCCGGTCTCCAGCCCACGCGATCAGCTGCTGCGCATCGGCGAGATGACCCAGCGCAGCGTGCTGGCCGCGACGGTGAGCGCGCTGGTCACGCACAACAAGGCCCGCATCCTGTCGGAGCCGAAGCTGGTGACGTCCAGCGGCAAGCCGGCCTCCTCCTTCATCGGGCTCGAAGTGCCCATCATTTCCACGTCGTCCGTGGGCAGCACCGGCACGAACGTCAGCATCGAGTTCCGGCAGACCGGGGTGCTGCTCGAGATGACGCCAACGGTGACCGACGAGCGCGAGGAAATCACGATCAAAATGAAGGCGGAGGTCTCCTCCATCGACACCGCGTCAGGGCTGCAGGTGCCGGTCGGCTCCACCACCGTCCTGGTTCCAGGCTTTCGCAGCCGTTCGGCGACCACCGAGGTGGCCGCCCGCTCCGGCGAGACGATCGTGATCGCCGGCCTGCTCCAAGCCTCGGATGAGCAGGCGGTGGACCAGGTGCCAGGGCTCGGAGACATGCCGGTGCTGGGCCGCCTGTTCCGGTCGCCAGTCGATGAGAGCGCCAAGCGGGAGCTGGTCATCACGATCACCCCCGAGCTGCTGGGCGACCCGGCGGAGCAGGCAGAGCACGGCCAGGCGCTGGAGCGGGCACTGTCCGTGGCCGAGGTGACCGCCTCTGTGGATGACCCGAAGCTGCGCTACGCGTTGTCGGTCCAGGGGCGGATCGCCCAGGCGATCCGCTACCCGCAGCGCGAAAAGGAGTTGGGCATGGAGGGCACCGTCAAGCTGAAGCTCCACCTCTTTGCTGACGGCACGCTCGGACGCGTGGTCGTGTCCCAATCCTCCGGGCTGGAGGCGCTGGACACGGAGGCGCTCAAGGCGGCCGAAACCCAAGCGCCGTACCAAGGCTTTCCCAGTGAGCTCGCCGATCGGGAGCTCTGGCTCGAAATCCCGATCATCTTCCGGCCCTAGCGGCTTCCGCCGTCCACTTTCGCACCCGCCGGTTGCCTTCCGCCGTCCGCATCGGGCATACTTGAGTGTCATAAGTTGTCAGCGGTTATTGCAATCGCTTAACGGATGATGTCTCCGCATCCGAGACGGAGTGAGCATGCCTGACGCACTGACGGCGACCCCGGGCCAGCCGGACGGGCTGAACCGTTGCATCGTGGTCTTCGGCACGAAGGGCGGGGTGGGCAAGACCATCGTGGCCACCAACCTCGCCGTCTGCCTCGTCACCCTCACCCGTAAGCCCGTGTGCCTGCTTGATTTGGACGTCATGGCCACGGGCGACCTGGCCAAGATGCTGGGGCTGACCGTGCCGCACACCGTCGCCGACCTCGCCGGCATCGCGAAGAAGTCCGGCGATGCCGCCCCGCTGCCGCTGGAAGGCTTGGTCGTGCCGCACAGCTCGGGCGTCCACATCGTGCAGTCGGTGTCCAACCCCCGCCAAGGCAACCTGCTCGACGCGCGCCTGCTGCAAGCACTCTTCCTGGCGCTGAAGGCCAAGTACGAGTACATCATCGTCGACGCAGGCAAGGGCTTGACGGATCCGCTCATCAACGCCTTCGATGCGGCCAATCTCATCCTGCTCGTCGCCACGCCAGATATCGTCTCGCTGTACCAGACCAAGTGGGCGATGAACATCATCGAGAGCCTGCTGTTCCCGCCCGGCATGGTCAAGGCGGTGCTGAACCGGGCCGAGAGCCGCGGCGGTGTGGGCTCCCAGGACGTGCGCCTGGCCGTCCCATGCGAGATCATCGCCGAGATCCCCTCGGACGGCCGCGCCATGGGCACGGCCGTCAACCAGGGCGCGCCGGTGGTGTCGCTGTTCAACTACTCCAAGGTGGCCGAGGCGTTCCGCAAGATGGCCGAACTGCTGCACAGCACCCCGCAGCTGTACCTCACGCACCAGCAGATCCCGCGGCATCGGCCCGTGGCCGAGACCCAGAAGGAGACCGGCTTCGCCAGCGGCTCGGCCCGGCTCTTCGCCCCGAGCGAGACGCAGGCGCTGGAGGAGCGGGAGGACGAGATCGTGCGGCTGAAGCGGCGCGTGCACGAGCGGCTGGTCGAAGAGCTCGATCTCAAAAAGGTGGACCTGACCATCCTGAGCAACCAGGCGCACCTGCAGGAGATGCGCGAGCGGTGTGAGCGCGTCATCGCGAACCTCCTCTCGCGCGAGCTGGGCGGCATCATCTCCTCGCACGAGGTGCGGGCCCGCCTCGTGAAGGAGATCAGCGATGAGGCGCTGGGCCTGGGGCCGCTGGAAGAGCTGCTGGACGACGAGACGATCACCGACATCCTGGTCAACAACAAGGACCAGATCTACGTCGAGCGCAAGGGCAAGCTCGAGCTGACGACGAAGAAGTTCATCTCCAACGACCAGGTCCGGGCCGTCATCGAGCGCATCGTCGCCCCGCTCGGCCGCCGGATCGATGAGTCGAACCCGATGGTGGACGCGCGCCTGCCGGATGGCTCGCGCGTCAACGCCGTCATCCCGCCGCTGTCGGTGAAGGGCCCGTCGCTGTCCATCCGCAAGTTCGGCCACATCCACCTGACCCAGGACGACCTGGTGCGCTATCACAGCATGACGCCGGCGATGATGGAGTTCATCCGCGCCTGCGTGATGGCGCGCAAGAACCTCATCATCTCGGGCGGCACCGGCTCCGGCAAGACCACGATGCTGAACGTCATCTCCCAGTTCATCCCGGAGGCCGAGCGCATCCTGACGCTGGAGGATGCGGCCGAGCTGCGCCTGACGCAGGCGCACTGGGTCAGCCTGGAGGCGCGCTCGGCCAACGTCGAGGGCAAGGGGCAAATCAGCATCCGCGACCTGTTCCGCAACGCGCTGCGCATGCGGCCGGATCGGATCATCATCGGGGAGTGCCGCGGCCCGGAGACGCTGGACATGCTCCAAGCCATGAACACCGGCCACGAGGGCTCCATCACCACCATCCACGCCAACTCGCCGAAGGACGTCATCAGCCGCCTGGACTCCATGGTGCTGATGTCCAACATCGATCTGCCGGTGCGGGCCATCCGCGAGATGGTCGCCTCGGCCGTGCACGTGATCATCCACACCGCCCGGCTCTCGGACGGCTCCCGCAAGATCATGACCGTGACCGAGCTGACCGGCCTCTCCCGCGACGGGGACGTCCAGCTCAACGACCTCTTCAAGTTCCAGCAGACCGGGCTGGCCCCGGACGGCATGGTGCAGGGCACGTTCATGGCCAGCGGGGAGAAGCCGTCGTTCCTGGCCGAGCTGCGCGTCAAGGGCATCACGATCGATGACGCGCTCTTTACCCGCACCGGCGCATCTGGATGAGCGTCTCACCGGAGAGGCTCTGGAGCATCCGCGCCGCCGCTGGGGCGGCACCGCTGGCCACCCAGGCGGCGATCGCCCGGTCGTTGCCGGCGAGAATGATCGGCTTGCTGGGCCGCCGCAGCCTAGGGGCAGGCGAGGGCCTGGTGCTCATGGCGTGCCGGTCGGTGCATACCTGGTTCATGCAGTTCCCGATTGACGTGGTCTTCGCTGACCGGGAGTGGCGGGTCGTGGCGGTGCGGGAGGCGATGCCCCCCTGGCAGGTGACCCCCTTGGTAGGGCGGGCGCAGGCGGTGATTGAGCTGCCGGCAGGCACCGCCAAGCAGGCTAGGTTGGCTGTGGGCGATACGCTCGTGTTCTCAGAAGTCCTTGGACAAAAGAGGCTTGACACCGAATGAGCGCCGCAGGTAGACTTGAACCATCGACAGGTTGGACACTGGTTCCCGAGGTGTCGCAACGTTCTTCGATAATTGCACCGGTGAATTCGTACCACGATAAGGGCAAACTCTCCCGCCTGACGGCGGGACTCCGCAGCACTCAAGCAAGGGCGGGGCGGGCAACCGGAGGGCGCAAAGCTACGGACCCCTATCGGATGGTCTGCACCGAGTGGGGAAGCCGAGCTGCCGAATGGCGGCCCGGCTTTTTCGTTGCCAAGTAATTAAAGAGTTAAACAAAGAATAGATTATGATGAGACTAAACACGAGCGGAAGTGCGTACGTTGAATATTTCGTCGCCGCCATTGCGTTCACCCTGGCGGCGATCTGGATGTTCGACAGCGGCAACTTTCAGGGGTTGAAATCGGCCCTCACGACGCAGTTTGAAGCGCAGAAAAACGCGATCAGGGACTGATGGGGCGCCGCGGGCAGTCGGTCATGGAATACGCAGTGCTGCTGGCGGCGGTGAGCTTGGGGGTCATGCTGGCGGCCAAGGTCGCCTACAAGGCATTCACCGGGCATGCGCAGCGCATCGAGCAGTCGCAGACCGTATTTTGAGCCGGGGCAATCGACCCTGGAGGCGGTGGTCCTGGTCGTCGCGGTGGTGACCTCGGCCATGCTGATGGTGCGGTACGTGAAGGAGTCTATGCGGGCCAACGTGAAGATGACGGAGATGCAGCTCAACGGCGCCATGGGGGACAACCGGCCATGAGCCGCAATCACCGGCGCGGGCAGTCCATGACCGAGTACATGATCGTCACGGTGGCCATCATCGTGGCCATCATCGCGCTGCGTGTGCCGGTGTTCTGGGCGTGGAGCAAGCTGATGCAGAGCGGCGTGAACAAGGTCAACCAGGTGGCGCGATGAGCCGGCGGCGCGGCCAGGCTGGCCAGTCGATGACCGAGTACCTGGTGATCGCGGCGGTGATGATCGCGGCCGCGATCGCCGTCACCGGGCCGGTGCGCTTGGCCGCCAACAGCCTGGCGGCGGAAACGGTGAATGAGATGAACGCAGCCGTGACATCCAATGCCACGGCAGACCACCTGTTCAATTCCCTGGACCATTTCACGGACTAGAGAGTCGCGTAGCGGCGGCCGCCCAGCTTGGCGGCCGGGAACCGGAGAGGAGGGGAGAGAGAATGCGGAGCTTGAGAGGGCGGAGGAGCCGCCGCGGCCAATCGGTGGTGGAATACCTGGTCGTGGCAGCGGCGATCATCGCGGCGATCATCGTGATCGGGCCGTTTATCGGCGGCCGGGTCAACAACGTGTTGACGACCACGGTCAACAAGTACGATGACGCGAACAGCACGGTGGACAACGGCATCGTTGTGCAGCCGTTCTGACGGCGCACCCAATGGGCGAAGGGAGGGAATCACGCATGGCACTGAAGCAGCGCAAGGGGCAGAGCACCGGCGAGTACGCGATCCTGTTTGGGATCGTGCTCGGCGCGGTGGTCATGATGCAGGTCTTCGTCCGCAACGGGATCGCGGGCGGCATCCAGAGCGCCGGGGACAGCTACCGCAACGCCCTGGGAGCCAACTGGACCACGCCAAACGTCACGCGGACCAGCGACTCGTCGTCCGACTCGTCCGCGCTCATGACGGGCGCGTTGACCGGCAACATCAACCAGAGCAGCACATCCAATAGCACCATGAGCGAGTAAGTGACGCGGTCTGGTGGCATGCGTAACCGGAGAAAAGAGGTGAGCAAGATGATGCGAGGCAACCGACGCGGACAGGTTTCCGTTGAGGCCGCGCTCTTGTGGACGTTCGTGATCGCAGGGCTGGTGTTTATGGGGTTCTACCTGCAGCGCGCGGCGCAGGGTGGCGTAAAGTCGAACGCGGACGGGCTGGGCGGCCAGTTCTCGGCCATCGCGTCCTACAGCAGCTTCAGCCAGTCGAAGACGCATGAGGACGCGACCGACACCAAGCAGACCTCCTGCGCAGAGTTCCGGCAGGAAGTCGGCGACGGGGTGAACGTCATTACCGGGATCACCACCGTCACCAACTGCGTGGCAGCAGCGCCGTAAGCGGCACGACATGTGCGACGCGTAACGGCCTCGCGTGAAGTGAGCGGCTGGGGCCGAGTGTTTGCCAGCTGCTGAACGGGTGACAAGGAGGGGGGCAGATGCGTGGGCAGCGGGGCCAGCAGATCGGCGAGTACGCGATCCTGCTGGGCGCGGTGGCCATTGCGTTTTTGGCCAGCCAAATGCACATGACCCGCAGCGTGGGCGGCGGCCTGGCCGGCCTCAGCAATGCCGTGCTGGGCCCGCCTGTGGTGGAAGACGCCGAGGGCGGCTCGGACACCACTGCCACGAGCAGCGAGCTGGCCACCGCCACGGCGGTGGACACCCGCACCACGACCGTCTCCAGCGGGTCGCACACCTCCGGGTTTTCGCTCGTGGAGGGCGCCATCCCGGACTACCTTGTCAACGTGGACTTAAGCGGCATGGAAGGCATATACGGGGCTTCCACGGCCGCGAACCCGGTCAAGCTGGCGGACCTGCTGTACGCTGATGTGTACGGGCCGCCGACCCCGGAGGAGTCCGAGATGGTGATTGAAGACTCGGACGGGGACGGATACCTCGAAGTGTACGGCGGGTTCGAGCCGGTCCAGCAAGCCGACCTGAACGGCGACGGCTTCCCCGAGATCTTCAACCGTCCCACCGAGACAGAGGAGGCAGAGTCGCGGTTTGAGGCCATGGCCGAGGAGGGCTCCATCGCGGCCTTCAAGGTGGACCTGGATAAGGACGACACCGTGGAGCCGCTCGAGGTGGTGTACGTGCCCCTGGTCAGCTTGACCGAGTCTGAGCTGAAAGCCTCGAGCAAGCACCAGAACCGGCAGGCGGACCGTGAGCGGGACGAAGCGCAGGCGGTGCTGCTGGAGCGCTTCGGCTCGGACGCAGCGGTGACGGTGGCCCTCGACATGGCGAAGAAGCAGCAAGAGGGCAAGGATGACGGCATCGTGTCGCCTCAGGCCGAACAGCTGCACCAGCGGACACAGCCAGAGCTCGCCGAGACCCCGGTCACCGGCAACGAAGACCAGAGCCAGCGCGACTTTCTGGACCGGGAGGGGATCACCAACCTGACCGTTGCAGAGTTCGACGCACTGGTTTCGGAGATGACCACGGTGGATGACCCGGACACCGCGGCGGTGGAAGGCTCCAAACTGAGCGAGGCGTACCAGATCGTCAGCTGGTCGGATCAAAAGACGGCGAAGACCCTCAAGGGCGAGAAGCAGGACGCGTCCGGCCGCACCGTCATCTGGCAAGGGGAAGACGGCCAATGGCATCTGGGCGATGACTATGACACCGGCGCGCTGGTGACTCAGGTGAACAGCGAGGACGCATATATTCCGACCCCGGAGGCGACGCAGACCCCCACCGGGACACCAACGCCGAGCGCGACCGGGACCCCTGAGAGCACGCAGACTCCTGGTGTGGTGACAACGCAGACGCCGCAGCCCGGCGAAGAGGACCACAAGGTCGGGCAGGGCACGCCCCTGGGCATCGACAACAACCATGATGGCGACTTGAACGACACAGGCGACGTCCTCTTCCACACCTTTGCCGTCACCGACCCTGCGCAGGAGGAAGTGCACATTGCCGCCATATCCACGGTCGGTGTGGAAGGTGCTGCGCCGCAGTTGCTCGTGGATCGCGTGACCACGCAAGGCCGGCGCGACCCGGAGACCGGCATCTGGGACGCTGACTACGTGGAAACGAGTACCGAGGCCGAAATCCACTTGCCGCTGGCCAAGCACGGCTCGAACCGTCCAGTGGCCTGGGCGGTCGTGACCAAGGACAGCAGCGATTCCTCGAGCGGCCTTGTCCCCACCGCCCTCATCCTCGATTCCAACGGCAACGGCCGCGAGGACCGTACCGACCGCGGCAATGACTTCAACAACCCCATTCTTATCGTAACGCCGCTCAAGCCAGGCGATACCCCCTCTGCCGGCGGAGAGGACATCCCGGATCTCCTGGAGCAGATCCAGAATCCGCAGTACCCTGCGACCGAGTTCGATGCCGAGCTGGTCGGCTACTCGCCTGCCTGGCTGCAGCAGATGGCGGACAAGTACAACTCGCCGGTCACCCGGCCAGGGCCTGGCGGTCCGGTGGGGACCAGCGCTATCACGGCCATGGTTGAGTCAGGCTTTGACAACGGGGCGCGTCCCGGCGTGTTGGGCGGCATGCTCGGTTCAGCGCCGCGGAGTCCGATTCGCACGTCACCGTACAGCAGCGTCGGGCTGACGCCTTCCGAGGTGAAACGCTGATGCGCCGGCCAATGGACCGCCGAGGACAGGCGATCGTGGAAGTCACGGTGGGGTTCATCGCTATCGTGGCGGCCATCATCGCGCTGGGGTATTACGTCCAGCGGGCCATCCAGGGCAACGTGTTCCAGGGCGCGCAGAGCCTGGGCCAGCAGTTCCACCCGGACGAGTTCTACGAGGAGACGCAGCGGTTGGGCAGTCTCAGTGAGACGGTTGACGTCACGACCGGCTTACCCATGATCTCGGCGCCGCTCCTGGCCGGGCCGGATGACTGCCTGGTCCCTGTCTCGGCGGAAGGCTGCCTTCCGGACATTCCCATGGGGACGGTGCCGCGGGAGCCGGGTGGCTTGGTACAGATGAGCGTGACCACGAACTGGGAATCCACTCATGATGCCCACTACACGACGCCCAAGTAATTCCCACGGCCAGGCGCTGGTGGAGCTGGCGATCATGGGGGTCGTCTGCCTGGCAGCGCTCGGCTTCCTCATCCGTATCGGCATGAAGGCCAACTATGACCAGGAAATCCGCATGGCCGCGTTCCGCCGGGCGCTCAAGGCCGCGGAAGTGGACAACGGCACCGACCAGGACTCGCTCGGGACGCTGTACCACTACATTGCGGCGCGGCAGATGCCGGACCCGAACGACGGATTTCTGACGCTGCCGCGCGGCCGGACCGAGGCGTCGGCCTTCGTCGAGTGGGGCGACCGGCTCACCATGGCGTATGGCGACGGGGATCCGGCCATCGACACGAGCAAGGGGCGGCTGACGCAGGAGCGCATCCTCGTCAACAACAACGGCAACGAGCAGGAATTCCGGTCCGAGGACTTCCAAGAGTCCGGCACCTTCAGCGACGGCATCGGCCCTCCGGTCGTCGTGACCGCGATCCCGCGGTTGATTGACACCTACACCGTGACCAACACCGCCGGCGGGACGACCATCACGCAGACGACCGGCGGCAGCGTGTTCACAGGGAGCTCGGCGGCCACGTCTGACTCCACGTGCGTCAATACGCAGGGGGCCTGCACCACTGTTTCGGGCGGGGCTCCTGGCAAGCCGATCGTCACCTGGTAGTCATTGAGGAGGAGGCGAGATGCGGCACTGGCTGAAGGGACAGGTGCTCATCGAAGTGGCGCTCGCCGCCATCGGGCTGGTCCTGCTGGCGTTCGTGAGCATCCGGGTGGGCCAGTGGATCAATCAGTCCATGGTCTTCCGCAACCAGGCGTTCCAGATTTCGCGCGACAACGCAGCCACGCCCGGCGCGCCGTACACGCGCGTGCCGGCACCGCCGGATATCCACCTTCTCGGCTCGGCGCCGATGAAGGCGGTCGCCCCGAGCGAGATCACGGCACTCAGCGAAGCGGTCCCGACGTGCAGCAGTTCGCTCCTTGGCGACATCACGACCACGAAGGGTCTGATCACCCAGGCGCGGATTGACCGCGATGACCTGCTGCGGCGGCACCGGGAAAAACTGTGCCTGGCGGTGGACCTGGACATGGCGGCCGGCGACCCGCCGGTTGGCCGCAGCTGCGAGGGCGGCGCGATCCCGGTCGTCTGCACCGGCAACGTGTGCAAGAGCGCGAACTGGTTCTGGCGGAAGGCGCTGCGGCTGCAGCAAATCAATACCGACATCGAGACCTGGGAAGGCGGGAAGTCGGACGCAGTCGACGACTACAACACCGCCAACGCCATCGTGTGCCCAGGGTGCACCAGCACGGAAGTCTGTACTACGACTTCGGATTGCAGCGACAACAGATCGTGCCATGCAGACGTGAAGCTGTGGTGCGAGACCTTGCATGCCGGCGACCCTGACGCGATCTTTTTATGCAGGTGGTCGGGCGACGCTAATTGTGATGCGGACCATCCGTGCGTCGACACCGAGACCTGCAGCACCGAGACTGATTGCAGCGCCCGCGATACCTGCGAAACGAACAAGGCCAATGACATCACCGATGCCGAAGACCGCATCAAAGAGGCCAGGTGCAAGCTCTCCGGGACCGACTGCAGCGAAAACGGCCTGTACAACGACAAAGACGACCTATGCGAGGCGGTGGCCACCGGCAACCCGGAGGCCGGCGGCGCGCCCACGTCATGCGAGGTGGATCCCATCAAGACGTACGCCGGGACCGTGGATGCGCGAGCACTCGTGGTGAATGAAGACGCGCGCGCGCTGGTGGATGACCTTTCGGAGAAGAGCGGGGCGCTGCAGTCGCTCATCCTCTGGCTCGAGGAGTTGATCCGCCAGGCCAGGGCCGCCTGCTCCTCGGAGGCGGTGCCCTGATGTGGCGCGCCTGGCGCCGAGGGCGTCGTCGGCTCAACCGCCAGGGCCAGTTGGCCGCCGGGTTCATCGTGATCATGGGACTGATCCTCGTCATGGTCTCCATGACGGTCAACCTGGGGCAGATGGCGCAGGTCCGCGTCGAGGTGTCCAACGCGTCGGATGCGGCAGCGCTCGCCGCGGCGTCGTGGATGGCCAGCGGCCAGAACGAGGCGGCCCTGATCGCGCAGAAAATGTGGGCGACGATCGACATGATCAACGCGATCTACCAGGTGCCCTTCTGCAACAACGGCGGCTCCATCGCGTACGCCGACTTTCTGTGGATGCAAGCCGCCACGATGAACCTGTACCTGCACGAGTCGGCCAACCTCATTCTGGTCGCCTCGTGGAACATCGGCCGGCGCGAGGCGTTTACTGCCATGGTGAACAACCTGATGATGCGCAACGCGCAGACCACGGCTCCTGGGTTCGACCCGTTCCTTGGCATCTACCCGGTCGTCGGCAGCGTGCTGGATTCCATCACCTGGCGGCAGGAAACGCTACTGGCGGGGACAAACGGCGATGACTTCGCCTTCACCTGGAACAACTACGGCGCTGACCCGGCCAGCACCACGAACCCGCTCATCCACTCGGTGGACTATGACATCGACGGCTATCCCAGCGGGCCGGCGCAGATGCCCAACATCACCTCGACCCGGGCGCAGTTTCGCGTGTACGACGACCCAGACCCGGCCGACCCGGAGTATGACTGCAGCTTCCTGGGTGAGGGTATCCTGTTCGGGCCCATCAACCCGTTTGACCCGATGTCCAGTGCGCTGCGGCCGGCCGGTGGGATGGATGACATGACAACGCTGGGCGCTTACCCGGTCAAGCGATGGAACTTCCCTGTGGATGACTACATCCCGAACCTCGCGACCATGACCTTCACGACGTGCACGACGCACTGCGGCATCCGCCGCCGGGACACGCTTTCCATGCCGGTGCTGCCCCCGGGCAGCCTGATCGGCGGCTTCGGCGTCATCAACACCCGGGTCGAGCACCGGGTGACGACGCCAGGGCCGGTGGCCTCGCTGTTCCCGTTCCCGGTGTGGGAGCCTCGGTTCGAGCCGGTCGAGGCGACGACGCAGGCCATGTTCCAGCCGGCGACGATGGGCGTGGCCCCGGCGCCGACCGCCACCGCCAGGATCACCGACACCGACTGACATGATGACGATCCTGTGCCGACTGCTTGCGTGCGCGCTCCTGATCGCCTCCGTTGCCACGGCGGAGGCGAAGGTGAAGGGCTTCCGCTTCCCGCGGCCGGACGGTGCGTCCACCTGGTCGGCCCCGACCGATGTCCGCATGGGCGAGACGCCCTTGCAAGTCCACCGGTGCAGCAGCCCGATGCCGACGGAGCAGCTGCGGGCTTTCTATGACCAGGCGCTGCCCAAGGCTGGCTGGCGCATCACAGACCTGCCGTGGCAACAGCAGCAGCGCGAGGTGCTGGCGTACATGTCAGCGGCCCGCGAGGCGCGCGCCAAGCAGGGCGCAGACACGTCGGCTTTGGAAGCACGGGTGCGTGCTCTGGAGGCCGGGGAGCAGGATTTGCGCCGCCAGGTGTACGCCGAGCGCGGGCTGGACCGGGTGCTGGTCAACTTCGAAGCGATGGGCGGGCAGACGGTGGTGTTCGTCAGCCAGTGGCAGGGCGGCACGCCCTGGCGCACGCTCGGCGTCCAAGCGGGCGCAGCGCCGGCTGAGCGCTGGCCGACCACGAACCCGTGCTGCGCGCCAGGGCCGGCCACCGAGACAGCCTCGCACCCGATGGGCCTCCCGCATTTTCCCGGCGCGCGGACGGTGACCAGCGCCGCGGCCGGCCAGGATGGGGCCAGCATCATGTTGTTCTCGCCGGAGCGCCCGGAGCGCGTGCGGGCGTTTTACGAACAGCAGTTGAGCCTGCGCGGGTGGACGTTCGAGCGCGAGCAAGACGCCAGCGCGCCGGGCCGGAGCGGCACGAGCGCCTGGTACGTCGATGCGCGGCGCCGCCTGCTGCTGACCGTGGGCACGGCCGAGGGCGCGCCGGAGACCATCATCCTTATCACGGTGGCGCCGCGGGTGCGCCTCTGGGAGCAGCCGCGTTCATGAGCCGCCGCCCCTTAGGCCTGCGGGACTCCCGCGGCCAGTCCACGCTGGAGTACGCGGTGCTCATCATCGGCGCGGCGATGGCGTTCGTCGCGCTGTTTGCGATGATCCGCAACGCCTCCAACCACCGGCTCAAGACCGGGGCCGACGCGTTCGGCCACGGCCTGAGGTACCCGTGATGATGCCCCTGCTCATCGGCCTCTTCGGGTTCAGTTCGGCCGCGGTCCTGGGCATGGCGGCCTACCCGCCACTCATGGAGCGTATTAAAGCGTACCTGCGGCAGCGCGCGGCCGAAGCCAGCCTGCAGATGGACGACATGTTCCTGACGCTCTCGAACCACCGGCTGCAGCTCATGTATCTGGGCCTGCCCGTCGGGTTAGCGCTCCTGTTCTGGCTCGGCACCGGGTTCCCGGCGGCCGCGGTGCTGGGCCTGGTCATCGGCATCCCCATCCCCAAGTTCCTGCTGAAGCAGATGAAGTCGCAGCGGCGGAAGCTGTTCCAAGCCCAACTGGTCGACGGCCTGCTCATCATCTCCAGCTGCCTGCGGGCCGGGTTGAGCATGCTCCAGTCCTTCACCATCGTCGCCGAAGAGATGCCGACCCCCATCAGTCAGGAGTTCGGCCTGATCCTGAAAGAGAGCCGGATGGGGGTGAGCCTCGATGAGGCGATGATCCACTTCCGGCAGCGCCTCCCCTCGGATGACTCGAACCTGTTCGTGACGGCGGTGCTGGTCTCCCGCGAGACGGGTGGCGACATCACCGCCGTCTTCACCCGGCTCGTGGAAACGCTGCGGGAGCGGAAGAAGATCAAAGAGAAGATCAAGACGCTGACCTTCATGGCCAAGCTGCAGGGCATCGTGATGGGGCTGCTGCCGTTGGCGTTCATCTACGTCACGTACACCACCAGCCCATCGCATTTCCAGTTCTTCCTGAAGGATTCGACCGGCCAGGTGATGCTGCTGATGGTCGTCGTGGGACAGATCATCGGCTTCCTGCTGTTCTTGCGGTTCAGCCGGAGCCCCCTCTGATGCTGGCACTGCTGTCGGTCCTGGTCTTCACGTGTGTGGCGGTGACGGCGTGGGCCGTCCTGCCTGACGCGTCGCGCCGCGCGATGCAGCGCCGCCTCTACTCTGAAGTCTCCGAGGTCAAGCGCCCGCCGCTGTGGCAGCGGGTGGCCGTCGCCTTGGAGCCGTGGAACCGGCGGCTGCCGACCGGCGCCTACGCAGCGAACGTCACGCGCCTGCTGGAGGCGGCCGGGTTCCGCCTGTCGCCGCTGCATTTCCTCGCCATCCAGGAGTTCGGCGTGCTGACCGGCCTGCTGGCGCACGCCGGATTGGCGGGCGTCAAGCACATGAGCCCGGTCGGGCTCGCCTTCTTCGGGATGCTCGGCTTCTTCGTGCCCATCTTGTGGCTGCACAACCAGATCAAGCAGCGGCGCCTCACGGTGGGGCGGGACCTGCCGGAGATCGTGGACCTGCTGGCCCTGTGCGTGGGGGCCGGCAGCGACTTCATGGGGGCGCTGGGCCGCATCGTGCGCGAGTTCCGGCCGTGCCCGGTGCGCGAAGAGCTGGGCATCCTGCTCCAGGAAGTCCGCATGGGCAAGCGGCGGCGCGACGCGCTGCGCGCCTTCGCCACGCGGCTGCAGACCCCGGCGACCAGCACCTTCGCCCGGACCCTGATCCAAGTCGACCGCATGGGCACCGGCATGGGCGAGGCGTTGACCATCCTCTCCGAGGACATGCGGCTCGCGCGCTACCACTGGGCCGAGCGGTTCGCGCAGCAGGCGCCCATGAAGATGCTCATTCCGCTGATGATCAGCCTCGGCTCGGCCATGATCATCGTCGCCGGCCCCATCCTCATGCAGTTCATCAAGGGCGGGCTGATGAGCGGCCCGCAGATGTCCGCTGAATCCGCGAAGGGGTTCTAAGGCCAGCATGCGCATCGACCGCTGGCTGGAGATGAAACGCACCAAAGCGCTGTGCCTCGGCATGGCGGTGCTGTTTTCCGCCCAGCAGACCGTCTGGGGCGCAGACCTGGGCGCCCTGCACGCGTCGACCCAGCAGCAGCACCAGCTCGACGCGCTCCGCCACGCGGCCATCGTCACGATTTACGATGACCTGTACGGCCGCGCTCCGAACACCCAAGAACTGCACGAGGCCCTGGCGCTGTTGCGCCAGGCGCCGCAGCTGGCGTACGTCATCGAGCGGCTGGCCGAGTCCCCGGAGTCGCGGTGGCGGCTGCGGCAGCTCAACCCGCAGCGGCTGGAGCGCCGGAAGCAGGAGGCGGCCCGCATCAGCGAGGCGGTCGCGCTGCAGGTGGGCCAGGCGCTGCGCCGCGCCCGGGATGAGTCGCGCAGCACCGTGATGGTCGCGCCGGGGCTGGACGTGGCGCCGGCTCAGCCAGGCTTGCTGCAGCTGAATGAGACCGAGATCCAGGCGTTTGAAACCTGGCTCAGCGACCCGGAGACGCTGTGCTCCAACTGCGCGCCGAATGCCTTGGCACCGATGCTCGGCCTCATCGGCCAGCCGGTCTCCCGCGAAACCCTGACGAGCCAGGCCTTCCTCTTGGACTACCTTGCCGGGCGGCTCACGTTCCCGGATGGCGCGCTCACCGGGCCGATGTACGTGTCCATGGCGAGCGTGCAAGCACTCTCCGAGGCGCATGGGCTGCCGCTGCATCCGGTCGAGCTCACCTACGACGAGCTGCTCGCCCTCCACTACCCTATGATCGCAGCGCTGGATTTGACGCAGGACGGGGAAACAGACCACTACGTGGTGGTGCAAAAGGCCAATGAGACCCGCGTGACGTTCCTGGAGTCGGATGGCACACGCGAGGTCATGGCCACCCACGAGTTTTTGCAGTACTTCACTCGGTCAGCCCTCTTGCCGGGTGGCGACGCGTTCGGCGCTGCCCTGAGCGCTGATGCCACCGCGGCCATCTCTGGCGGTGATTGCGCCAAATGGAACGTGGCATGCGGCGCCAAGGGCAAAGCCGGCGACTTCATCTCCGGCGCGCAAGGGGTCGCGACCGGCGCCTGGCACGGCACCAGCGGGTTTCGGGGCGCGGTCGGCCACCGGTTCGGCTCGGTCGGCGGCTGGAAGAGCACCGGCACGATTGGCGGCCGCGTGAGCTGGGGCGGGGCCCAGAACGCCGCAGCGCGCCGGTTCGGCTCCCAGGCCGGCTGGAAAAGCACCATCACCGGCGGCGGTCGTGTGAACTGGGGCGCCGGGCAGAATGCGGCGGCCCACCGGTTCGGCTCCCGGGCCGGCTGGAAAAGCACCGGCACGCTCGGCGGCAATGTCAGCTGGCCAGGCGTGGGGGGTGCGTTCCAGCATCGATTTGCCTCCACCGCCGGCTGGAAGAGCACAGGCACCGCCGGTGGCAGCGTGAGCTGGCCCGGTGTCGGAGGCGCTGTGGTCCACCGCTCACGCATGGTTGGCGATGTCCGCCGCTGGCCGGCCCCAGTCCAGTACGGGAGCGCGTTCATGGTCGGCGGCCCGGTCGGCCTCATGGCGGTCGGCTCGGCCCGTAACGACAAAGCCATGGTCTACGGCACCGGGGTGATGATGAGCCCGCTCGGGCTGCCGGCGGCCGGTGTGTTCGCCAACCGGAACCGGTTCTTCACTGCCAACGGGTGGGTGAAGAACAAGGATTACATGGGCGATCACTGGCGCGGGTTTGTCGGCGGCGGCCTGATCGCCGCAGCGGTCACCGGCGCGGTGGTGTGCACCGCGGCTACGGTGGGCGTCTGTGGCGGCGTGATCGGCGGCGTGCTCACCGGCGGCACGCTCTTGGGTGCCGGCGTCACCGGTGGCGCCATGATCCACCGTGATACGGTCATCTCCAACCGTGGCTCGGCGTATTCCAATTTCGGGCCCAACAAGTTTCTCGTGCCCGATCAACACAAGAGCAAGTTCTCCGGCTATGACGCGCTTGAGCTAGCCTCCATCCCGGTCAGCGCGGTTGGGGCCAAGGGCGTCGGGATGGTCGGCGCCCGCGTGGCGGCCAGAGTGGCGGCCGAGGGGGGCGAACGGATCATTTCAGTGGGTGGGCGCCGTGTCGTTGTGCGCGTGGGTGAGAGCGGCGCGTTGCAGTTCAGCCGGGTCGGCGCGCGCGAGGGAACTGAGCGTGTTGCTGCCGGACGCACCAGCCGCATCCTCTCTACCGCAGGCCGGTATTCCAATAACCTCATCAGAGGGACGATCCAACCCGGAGCTGAACATTTTCCGCTTGAGACTAGGGTTGGGAGCAAGGTGGGCTTGCCCCAGATCGCCAACGGCTTGGTGCGCGGCAGCTCCAGTCCCTTGGGCCAAGCGATGCAGCACGCCGGCATGGATGCGTCTCGCGCCAGCATGGCCCGCACGATCATCAACGCCACGCCGCGGGTCGCAGGCAACTACGCGCTGCTGACCGCGCGCATCACCGGTGCCAGCTACGGCTCGGCTGGGGTTGCGAACTTGCTCGCTCCGGTGAAGGGCAATCCGGTGGGGCGGACCCTGTTTGAGACCGCCAACGCAGTCAGCGCCGTGACTGGCACGATGGCCCAGACGCGTACGCTCTTCATCCCGGATATGGCCGGGATCCAGATCGGCCGGATCCGCACCGATAGCCAGCTCAAGCCGCACGAGGACACGATCCGGTTCGCCGCGATGCTGTACGGGCTCGGACCCATGACTGCGAACCCGATGACCGTGGCGCGGGAAATTCGCGGCGGCGTGAGTTTCGTCAACGCGCTTCGGGCCGATCGTGCCGCGTTCCAGGCGTTGTCCAAGCCGGCACAGCAAGAGGTCCGCCAGATGCTCTCCGTGTCAGGCCGGCAAGCGTTTAATAAGATGACGCGCGCGGAACGGCGGGAATTTGTCAATAGCCTCTCCACGCCGATCAAAGAGTACTTGGTCAAACAGGACACTGCAGCCATGGCTCTGCGCCAAGTCGGCAGGCCCGGCGGAGCGTCCGTGGTCTTGTCGCGCGATGCCGCAACCCGCGTGCTGAGCGGCAATACCGTGACGCATGTGGCCGCGGTGCGCTTGACCCGCACCGGCGCAGTCCAAGGGCTGGCTGAAGCGCGGCAGCAGGTCGGGGCTATTTTCAGCCGGTCAGGGCGCGCCGAAGCGCTGGAGCTTGCCGGCCGGCGGATCCCGTCTATGACGCGCGGCCAGGCGTTGTTCCGCATCGGCAGCAACACGCTCCTGATGCCGGCGCTCCAACCCGTGCTGATGCTCACCTCATACGGCGTTCGCCAAAAGTTTGCTCCGCGAATGACTACCGATTCGCACGGTCGCATCTTGAGCAACATGGTGGCGCCGTTCGACCCGACCACGCAGGATCCCACCTTTCGACCCTCGTTCAGCTGGTTCCGCGGCGAGATGGGTCGGGCGTACAAGGACCCGCGCAATTACCTCTTCGGCGCCGCGCTCGGACTGTCCGCACCGGTTCTTGAAGGGGTTGTGCGCAGCACGCCGTTCGTCGCACCCCGCGTCCGGACGCTGACCGCGCCGGCCGAGGTGGCGTCGAAGGCCGTCTCTCGTGGCACTTCCGCCGGCATCGAGCGGGTCGTGGGCCTGACTGGAAACCGCGCGCTGGCCCGGGTGGCCGGCGGCCTAACCCGGCAGCCGATCCAGCGCGTCACCGGCATGGCCATTGACGGCACGTCCGAAGAGTTGGTCATCGAGCAGATCGCCGGCCAGGCCATCCTCCGGTTCGTGCCGGCACCTGAGCCGGTCCGGCAGATCCTGGCCGAAGGCTTCGGCGCGAACAACACCGGCAGCATCAACATCAATCTGGGCAACATCTCTGCGCGCACCCAAAGCGCGTTCAAGGACCAGGCCGCCACCGCGGTCACGATGATGAAGGCGCACGGCGTGAAGACTGCCATGGTCAACCATGTGAAGGGTTTGATGGATGACGTCGGCAAGTCTTCGCGCAATTCATGGCAGAACACTGCGCGGCGCGAAGCCGCCTTGACCGCTGCGGCGGCGGCTATCCGGGTTGTCAACCCCTCGGCGGCGAATGAGTTCTCCAGGTCAGTGCGGCTGAGCAATGCGTTCACGCCCACGAGCCCGTTGTCCGGCTCGAAGCAGAGCTTCAGTCGGTACGTGGCCCGGACTGAGCAGCAGCTGGCGCAGATGGGCCTGCTGGCGATGGCGCGCCAGCTGGAAGCCGGCTCAAGCCGCGGCATCGTGGCGCATCGGGAGGAGTTCCGCCGGGCGGTCACCGAGCTGGTGACTACGGTCAACGCGGTCCGTGACTACAAGGGTGCGCAGACGCTGGCGCGCCAATGGGGCTTGGTCACACCGACTATTACGCAGGGTGTGAGCCGCAGCCAGTTCATGCGCGCGCTCACCGTGCTGCCGGCGGTGGATGTGCCGGACAAGTATCTGGGCACAGGCCGCGGCACGAACCAGCTGCGCGCCGCGTTCCTCAACGATTTGGGCCGTGACACGACCGTAGACACCAGCCGTCTGGCGCCGTTCATCACGACGACCGGCGGGCTGCACATCGCCAACAGCGCGCCGCTCATCAGCGCGGTCAGGACCTCGCTCATCAACAGCGGGCTGACGCAGCGCCAGGCTGACACGGCTGCGAAGTCCATCGCGCGTTCCTGGAACCCGACCGCGCCGGTCACGGCGAAGGCGCTCGAGACGTGGATCCAGCAGGCGGTGGCCACGGCCACCGGAGGCCGGAAGGCGCTGAGCGCGCCGATGGTGCGCCAGGTGCGCGAGCATGCCATCGTCCACGACTACTTCACGCGCGCGATCCCGCAGCTGCTCACCCGGACCGATGCTACGAGCCGCACGACGGCGCAGACCATGCGGGCTCTGCTGAGCAGCGGACAGCTCCTGACGCGTGAGAGTGATCACCTCCAGGCGATCCAGTTGGCCGTGCGACAGGCGCGGGATGCGATGCCGACCCTGCGCACGCACGCGGCCGTGCGCCAGGTCGGGGTGTGGGACCGCGCCGCTGCCTCGCCCATGAGCGTGACGGCGCACGTGCGCCAGGTGATCTCCGGCGCCAGCCCCGAAGCCAAGCAGCAGCGCGCCATGATTCGGACCGACTTGGCCCGCCTGGCGGCCGGCGGCCGTGCTCCATCGGCTGATGCGGTCCAGCGCGTGTTCATCACCCGCGGGGTGACGGTCTCACGCGAGCAGGCGGCAGGCATCGCGACCATGTTAAGGCCCACGGTGCGAACGCCGGCTGAGCTGCCGCAGCTGGTCCGGAACATCCTGCAACCCATCGTGGCCGGAGTCAGGGTTCGGGGCGGCCAGGATGCGCTCCATGCGGCCGTGGTGGACCGGTTGACCACGCGGGCAGCTGCGACCGGCGGCCGCGTGGGCATCACCGACGCGCGCGCGATCGTTCGCGAGGCACTGCGCGAGCATGGCGTGCGCGGGCGCATGGACGCGACAGTCCTGACGCGCAATGCGCTACAGCCAGTGACCGCCGCGTTCCGCGCGCCAGGCTTGAGCCGCACGGTGCAGCAGCTCATACCGGTCGTGACTGCGCGCATGACGGCCGAGCACCGCTTGACGTCGGCGCAGCGCCAGCAGCTGCCGGCGATCTTGCGCGAGGCGCTGGCCACGCCGCCGGCGGCCGGCCGCGTGGTCGTCAATTGGCGGCAGCTTGGCGAGCAGGCTGGCCAGCGGCTGGGCCTTCAGGGCCGCGCCTTGGCACGGTTTGCGTCCGCCTTCGCGTACCAGATGCCGGTCTTGGCCGGCGGCCGGTTCCAGTCCTCGCGTCCAGCAGCCCCTGCGCTCGTGGCCCGGACCACCGCGCTCGTAGCCGGCGCGCTCTCCTCCCATGCCGGGTTGAATGCCACACAGGCACGGCAGGTGGAGGATGTCCTGACGGCGCTCATCCAATCGCGCGGGCTGCCGGGCACGCGGGCTGAGCTGCGTAGCAGCGCTGCCGGGATCGCCCACGACTTGGGCTTGAGCAAGACGCAGACCCAGCGCTTCGTGAGCGCCTTTGCGCATCAGGTGCCCCTCGTGACGGGTGCCACGACGCGGTCGTTCAGGTCCGTGCCGTTGGCCGCCGACGGCACGGTGCCCTTGCTCACCCGGGAGGTGAACACGCGGATGTTCCGCCAGGCGCTGGCCCTCTTCGGCATCGCGCCAGGCACCGCGCAGTATCGGGCGCTTGAGGCGCGCGGGCTCTTCACTACCGGGCGGGGGATGAACACCCAGCGCCGCGATTACCTGAACGTGTACAGCACCATCATGGCGCCGGTCGTCAAGGCGCTCTCGGCCGCCGGTGTGGTGCCGCCGCACACGCCGAAGCAGTTGACGGCTGGGCCGCAGCCGGCCGGGCTGCTGGCTGCGCCGGATATGGCGCAGTACATCGACGTGAAGACTGGCGGCTGGTCGCTGCCGCGGGCCGTTGTGCCGCTGCCGGCTCGGAATGCCCCGGGAGCGACCGAGCTGACCTCTCAGGTGGACCGCCAGTTCCGAGCCGGGGTCACGCACATGGAGAACGGCCGGTACACGCAGGCCGTGCGGATGTTTGAGCAGGCCGAGCGTGGCTACCGTCAGCTGACGCGCAATACGCCGGAGCTGCGCCCGATACTGGCACGCTACGTGGACGCGGCGCGCGCCAACGTCGGCTTGGCCCGCGTGGGTGAAAGCCGAGTGGCGGCGCTGGCCGGTCCGCTGGCGTCCCGGATGTCCACCGCCGAGGCCTCGCGGGTGACCGCGGCCATCGGCCGGGCCATCAGCCGTGCCCCGGCCTCAATGCCCGCCGTCACGGTCATCCAGCAGGCGATCCGCGAGGCGCGGCCGACCATGGCGCCGGCGCAGAGCCGGCAGTTGGCGTTCCAGGTCCGCGAGCACCTGATCCTCCACGACCTGTTCCTGAAGGCGACCCCGATCCTCGAGAGCACGATGCCGAACGCGCCGGTGACGTACGCCGTGCGCAACGCGGTCTCCCGGCCTGAGCTGATGTCGCGCCAAAGTATGAGCTTGCACTTAGCGCTCGTCCGCGGCGCGATGGAGCAGCACCAGCCGGTGCTCGTCAACCACCCGGCGTTCGGCGGCCCGCACCAGCGCACGGCCCCGGTGGTGACGCCGGCTGCGTCGACGAGCGCGGCCACGAGTGCGGCGGCCGGGCGCCAGGACCTGCTGTCCATGCTGATGCAGCTGCCGGAGCCGATGCGCGAACAGATGTTCGAGCGCGGCACCGCGAATTTGCGTACCGACATGGCGATCCGCGTCGTCGGCCAAAAAGATATGATCACACACCAGAACATTGGGACGTACCAGCTGCCGACTGGCCGCCATCGATTTGAGATCGTGCCTGGCCCGCTCTCCAGCGCCACGACCGGCGGCATGGGCGCGCGCTCGCCTCCGGCCGCTGGCTCCACTGCTTCGACCACCGCCGCGTCCGGCGGTGGAGCCCGTCCCGCCACGCCTGCTCGATCCTCGGCCGCGCCGCCTGGTACCAGCCCTGACGCTGTGACTCTGCCCACAGCCGCGACATTCACGCGCGTGCCGGAGGCGCCGCGGGGCACGCGGCCTGACACCGTCACGATCGCTCCGGGCCAGATGGTCCGCGCCCGCGACGGCGCTTTTTGGGTGAACACCGGCGCCGACGACGTGACGATGCGCAACGTCGGCACCGCGCGCACCGGTTACGTCGCCGACATCAGCCCCCGCACCCCGCCGGCCGGCCTGCAGCCGCTGGCGCGCGTGGCGGCGGCCTCGGCCGCCGGCACCACCTCTACCTCCCCCCGCACGTCGTCTGTCCGCACGACCACCGCCCCACCTCTGCTTCAGGCACGGCCGCACCAGAGTAGCGCCGGCGCGGCCAGCAGGACGTATATTGCCGACCAGCATTTTGATGCCGCCACGGTGCACTACGAGGCCGGCCGGTTCCGGGAAGCCCGCGTCAGTTTCGAACGGGCGGTCCGCGCCTATCGAGACGTGGCGCGTGCGCCTGAGCTGCGCGGCACCGCGATGGCCGCGCAATCCCAGGCCGCGCTGACGGCGGCCCGGTCGAATGCAGGGGCCGCCACCCACATGGTCAGCGCAGCGCCTGGCGCATCTTCTGGAACCCTCTGGGCGATTCTGGACACTGCGTCCGGCCGGGTGATGGACCACGCGCCGTTGGCGGCTCCAGCCACGGCCTCCACCGCCACATCGGCCGCTCCTTCGCTCCGCTCCCGCGTCACGAACGCTGCCGGCACCGTGCTCACAGGTCTCCAGCATCCGGCCCAGACCGCGACTGCGCTGTACGGCCGCGCCACGACCGTGGTCCAGGACCGCCTGCTGGCCAGCGCCACCTTCGCGCCGCTCGTCATCGGCCGGATGATCGCGCGCGACCATGCGGACCTGATGGCGCGGGGCGGGTCGGTGGAGCCGCTGGTAGATGTGCTGTTGCCCAATGCCACGCGGAAGCAGCGAGACGTGTTCGTCGCAGAAATCAAGAAGTCGGACTTCAGCCCGCGCAGCATCCGCGCGGCGCACCAGCAGGCCACTGGCGGACGGGCCACGCCAGAGGCCGGCGCAGCATCGCAACGGCAGCTCTCCGGTGCGGTGCGCGGCATCCTGAATGATTTGCACTTAAACCCCATCCGCACGGCGCAGGTCCACCGGGCTGTGATGCGGGAGCTGAGCGCGCTGGCCTCGCAGGGCCGCGTGGGAGCTCGCGAAGTGACGGTGGCGATCGCGTACGCCATTGCGCCGCGCCAGGTGACTGAACGCGCGACGCAGAGTCGGCTGGGCGTGCGGGAATCGGCCGCTGCGGTGGCTGCGGCGACCGGACGACCGGCGGCCGAGGTTCGCCAGGCGCTCTCCAGTACTCGGCTGCAGCCGGTGGTCTCGGCGCTGTCGCAGACCCGCAACACGCAGCCGCTCAGCGATCGGCAAGTGAATCAGCTGCGGCGTGTGGTGCAAGCCGAAGGCGGCAACAATAACCTCCTGAGCCAGCTGAACCGAGAAATTGTGACAGCGCGTGAGGCGATGGTCGTCCGTGAAGTGGCAACCGGCCGCACCCCCACAGCGGCCCGCATCCTGGCTGAGAAGACGTTCCCGACCATCGGCTACAAGCAGCCCATTGTGGCGGCCAATACAGATCAGGCGACCGTGGTGTCCGATTTCCTCAACCATCAGACCAAGGAGTTAACGACGCGGATCGCCCGCGAAGGGTTGAGCCGCTCGGTCATGCGCGAGGTGGCCGCGGTCGTCCACCTCGCCACCATGGCCGCGCCGAACCAGGGCGGCAAGTCGCTCTTCGGCGAGCAGCTCAAGGCCGGACAGCTGCTGGCCCAGGGCCGCGTGGTCCAGATGTTGACCGGCGAAGGCAAGACGCTGACCGCCCTGACCGCCCTGTACGCCAACGCCTTGACCCAACGCGCGCTGCCGGAGGCGGCGAAGCGCGGCCTGGTGACCCAGGTCACCACGACCGATGCGTTCGCCGAACGCGACTTCCTCGAGACGCAGCCCATTTTCAACCTGCTGGGCGTGCGCACCGCCGCAGTGCTGCGCGACGGCGCGCTGCTCGCTGGTCCGCAGACGCCGATCCGTGTGGGCGCATCGGCGAAGGCTGAGGCGTACCGGGCCGATGTGGTGTACACCGGCGTCGCGACCCACGTGTTCGACCGGCTGGGCGATCGGCGGCAACCCTCCGGTGCGACCCCGATGATCGCGCGCCCGCTGTACTACGCCAACGTAGATGAGATCGACAACGTCCTATTGGACCAGGCGCTCTCGGACTTCATCATCGCCGATAAGCAGGGCCATCTGAGCCGCCCCCAGCAGACCCCGTACATCGTGGCAGACATCATCGGCCGCGTCCTGACCCGGCACAGCGTGAACACGGACTACACGCTGCGCACCCGCTCCGCCAGCCCGGCGGTCCGCGAAAACGGCCTCATCATGGTCCATCCCTCGACGCACCGGTTAAGTTACACGGCCGAGGGCCGCAGCGTCCGGGACCAGCTGGTGGAGCAGTTCAAGGCGTACGGGGTGACGCAGCAGCACGTGGACCGGGCGGTGGACGCGCACGCGCTCTACCACACCGGTCGCGACTACATCGTCACCAATCAGGGGCCGGTCGCGACCGTCACGCCGGTGGCGCAAGCCAGCCGGCAGCGGGGCAGCGTGGAAATCCTCGAGCTGACGACCGGCCGCAAGGCGCACGGCCGCCAGTGGCAGGACGGGCTGCACCAGGCGGTCCAGGCCAAGGAGCGGCTGGCCATCACCGGCGAGAGCCGCACCACGGCCAAGATGAGCGCGCTCAGCTTTTTCCGCGATGAGTACCGGCACTTCAGCGGCATGAGCGGCACCGTGGCCCCACGAACGGTGCGGCAGGAGCTGAAGCAACTCTTCCACAAGGACGTAGTGGCCATGTCGAGCCACTTCGAGAAGGCGCGCCACGAGCTGCCCACGCTGTTTGTGCGTAATCAAGACGAGAAGCTGGCCCTCATGGTCCGCGAGATCCGCCGCATTCAGGCGCGCCAGCCGGGTGCCCCGGTCCTCGTGACCATGCGGACCATGAATGATGCCCGCGCGCTGCATCAGCGGCTGATCCGTGCTGGCATCACGACGGCCCAGGTCTTTGACGCGAACCAGGAAGCGCACGAAGCGGCCATCGTGCAGCAGGCCGGCCGACCAGGTGCGATCACCATCGCGACGAACATCGCCGGCCGGGCCACGGACATCAAGCTGCTGCCAGGTGCTTGGCCAACGCGTAGCGTGCCAGCGAAGGACGTGCAAACAGTTGCACAGCGCATTGACCGTGTCTTCGGCGCCAACTCGCCGGTGGCGGTGAAGCTGCATGACCGGCTCGAGGCGCTGCGGCTGGACCGGCACATGCCCACCCGCCAGGCCAAGGTCACTGAGATCGGCCAGTTTGTGGCGCGTGCCGCGCGCGAGGTGCCGGCTGACCGGCGGGTCGAGCTGCGGCAGCTCCGGCAGGACCTGGGGGCCACGCACTTGTACGGCCTGCAGATCATCCGCGAGCTCAACCCGACGAGCCGCGAGGACCTGCAGAACATCGGCCGCGCAGCCCGCCAGGACAACCCGGGTGCGGTCCGGCTGGTCCTGGCACTCAACGGCAGCGACTGGCACTTGCTCAGCCGCGGCCTGAGCGCTCAGTCTGGCGTGTTCGGCCGGTCGCTTGGCCGCGCCCTGGAGACCCGGCAGCAGTTGGAGACGTTGATGGTGGTGCCGCAGCCCACTGCTGCGCAACGCACGCAGATCCTCAAACTGCAGGACCGGTTGGCGAGCGCGTTTACCCGGGCGCAACAGGGCATCGAGCGGCAGGAGTTCCAGTCCCGCGCGGCCCGCGCTGCGTACCAGACGCGAGATTACCGGTTGGAGAACCGGTTCCTTGGGGTGCGCCGCGAGTTGTTGAGCGGCAAGGTACCGGATGCCAGCGTGGCCAAAGTCACGGGCCGCATCGTGGAGCGCCTGGTGAAGGAGCTGCCGGTCGGCAAGGCTACCGCGGCGGATGTGCGGACGCTGCAGCACCGCGTCCACGCCATCTTCGGCGTCAGCCTGGGCGGCTTGTCGGCCGACCGGGTCAACGAGTACACGGCGCCGCAGCTTTCCACGCTCATGACGCAGACGCTGATGCGCGATCCGGCGGCAGCGCAGCGCATCCAGGCCGGGTTCGCCAAACAGCTGGACAACACGTGGCATGGCCTGCTGCTCGACTTCCAGCAGCACCAGCGCCAGGCGCCGCCGGCGCTCGGTCTGCGCGGCGTCATGAACCACGCGCGCTACACCTGGGACACCGGACGGACCTACGGCGCAGTGACCAACTACGGCCGGCTGGCGCAGACGCTGGCTGACCGGTGGGTGCAGCCGGTGCTGGAAGCGCGCACGCCGCCGCCGCCGGCACTGCGTGAGTCGCTCGAGCGCGAAGTTCAGCAGATCGTCGAGCCGGCTGCGGCCCGCGCACAGGCGCGCAGCGCAGAATCCGGCCGGCCAGGCGTCATGGCGCAGAGCATGGGCCGGGCGATGGATCGGGTGCTCGGGCCGAAAGCCATCCTGACCGCCACGACCGCGTACGTGTCTGAGGCGGTCGATGCGACGGCCGATACGACATCGATCAATGTGGACATGGGGCCGGCGCTGACGCAGGCGGCCCGGCATGTCCCCAACGTCGTCCTGAGCGCGCCTGACGCAGCGGGACGCCGCACGCTGTCGCTGGTCTCTGATGCGACGTATGACACGGCCGGCCGCCGGGTCGAAGGCGGGTTCCGGAGCACCATCACTTTTGCTACGCCGCCGCCGCGCGAGTTCCAGGATTTCATCGCCACGATCGCCACGCCGGCAGCCCGTGAGCGGCTCGGCATACGGGTCACGGATGACTTTGCGATCCTCGGATCAGCCCAGAACGTGCGGCTCGGCAGCGCGAAGGTGGAGCCGGGTGCCGTCGTGCTCGCGGCCCGCGTGCAACAGGGCACCTTCCGCACCGGTTCGTTCTCGGATGGCGTGACTGCGCACCGCGTGCAGGTCGAGCAGGGCAGCGTGGTGAAGGGGACCTGGGCACGTACGGTGGAGGCTGGTCGCGCTGCGCGCGTTGTGGACGTGGTGACGCCGCGCAAGCCGGTGACGGTGAACGCCGGGGAGGCCTCACGCGGCATCTGGGTGCTGCGCGAGGGCCGGCCGGTGCTGGTGCAACCGCCGCGTACGGTGGCGCTGCGCACCGCAACCTTCTTCGAGCGGCTGCGCGAGCGGGCGAACAACGGCGCGTCCCCCTCCTTCCACAGCACGGTCAACATGGCGCGCTGGCAGCTCGGCCGCTCGGTGGCCGATCCGACCGTCCTGGACGCGGCGCAGGCGCTCTACTCGGCCCGCGCCAACACGCCGGCCGCCTCCTCCAACCGCATGCTGGGCGGGATGATGTTCGCCATGCCGATCGTTGGAGCCGCTGCCACCTCCTTCAGCTGGGTCCGCTCCAGCGTCTCGACCTTGCGCGCTGGCAGCGCGGCCACAACGCCCCAGCGGGTGCTGGCCGGCGTGCGCCTCGGGTTGGGCATCGCCATGCCGGCAGCCATGGTCCTGCTGCCCATGATCGGCGTGCCGGTGGGTGTGGGGCTCGGGGCCGGTCTGCTCGGCAGCTATGGAGCTATGGCCGGCGGGTTCTCAGGGTTCTCCGGCGTCTCGGCTGCGGCCATCGGCACCACGCTGCTGCACGGCGCCATCCAACAGGGGCTGCAGTTGACGCCACTCCTCGGCGCGATGGCCGTCAACCGTGCCGCGGAATCGCTCCTGATGGTGCGAGCACCCCGGCCGCTGCTCTCCCGCGTCGCGCCTGTGCACTTGGCGCGACAGGATGCTCAGGCGCTCATGCGCCGCTACGCCAGTGCCGCTACCACCGCGACCGCGGCTGGAACCACGAAGATGCCGGAGACGTACCGGGGGTTGGCGGACTTGCACCGCATCTTACAGCAGCTGAACGCCGGCACGCCGGTGACGGCCGATGAGCTGATCGGCATCCGCGCGCACATCGCGCGGCTGGACCGCACGCTCACGAGCCTGCAGGACCGCGCGCCTGGCGCCACATCCTCGGCGCTGGTCTCCGGCAAGACGTGGCCGGCCGGGCTGCCCATCTGGCACGTGGTCTCCCAGTTCGGCGCGACCCGCGACCTGCAGGGCACAGCAGCCTTGAAGGCGTTGGCCACGCATGTCTTGCATGCTGCCGGACCCATCGTGCGTGTGCCGACCGCAGACGGCATGGTCCTTGATCTGGATAAGGCCGAGTTGCGGCACCGGCTCAACGCCGCGCTCGTGGACACGCTCGCCGGTGTCGACCCGCAGGTCCGCCCGCTGGTGGACCAGGTCAATGCGGCTGAGGAGCGGTACTTGGGGCTGCCGGCGATTCGAGGAGCACTCATCGATGCTGGCGTCCGCGACGCGGATGCCGGCACCATCGCGCGCGATTTGGCCACGCGGCCGGCCCGCACGGCGGGTGATGTGTTGACCCGCGTCACGGTCGCGATGCCTGGGGCAACCCGGATTGACGCGGCCGCGGCGGAGCGCGTCTTTACCGCGCAGCAGCAGCACCTAGCGCAGCGCAGCCCGACCCTGGCGCAGGATGTCCACGGCGCGGTGCGGGATCTCGTCACGCACGTGCAGCAGGACCCGGTCCTCCTGTGGGGCGTGCTGCAGACCATCCGGCTGGACGGCTCGATCTACGTGCAGCCGAGCGTCGAGGCCGAGCTATCGCGGCGGCTGCTCTCCAGCGCCGCGGTGCCGTTCTCGATGCATCGCACGTACGCGCGGGAGTTTCTCCAGGACATCGACGTCAGCCTGCGCGGCATGACGCCGGGTACCACGGATTACCAGCGCCTGAGCGGCATCGCGAGGGCGGTGCGCGAGACCATGTCGCTGCGCCGCGCGCCGCTCGTCCTGGCGCAAGGTGGGTGGCAGCGGATCAATGTGTCGACTGCGACCCTGGGCCTGCGGCTGATGGCGGACTCGATGGGAGCGCGGCTCTCGCAGGTCCGGAACTTCGCGCAGGCGCATCCGATGGTCGTGGCCGCGGCGGGCGTGGGCGCGACGATGATCGCTGCCGCGACAGGCCTTCACGTGTCAGGGGTGCACGCCAGCCCGCTGATCACCGCCATCACGCAGCTCGCCACCGGCCATCTGCCGACCGGCCTGGGCACCGGCGCCGGCGGCATCGGCCTGGGCGGTGGAATGTTCGCGTTCCTGGGCACGCGCCAGCCGCGCTTCGAGATCGGGCAGGCGCTCGGGCAGCACGGCCATGTGATCAGTGGTGGCTACAGCTACGGTCGCGGGACGCGCGAGGTCCTGCACGTGGACTGGCAACGCGATCGGGAGCTCAATAATCTCTACAACAGCGTGCTCGCGAGACTGAATAGTCCCATCTCGCCCGAGCGGGTGTTGACCGGTGGTCAAAAGGGCGAGCTGATCGAGCATGTCTTCAACGCGGTTAAGTTCCATATTAATCCTGACTTGGACTACGCAAACTTGCTGGCGCACCGGTACGCCAATCAGACGGTGTTGATCGGCGATGCTACGATCGGGAAGGGGAAGGGTGGTGTCTGCCGCCACCACGGCATCGTCACCGCCGCCATCCTTGAACGCTTGATCGCCAAAGGCGTCCTGGCCGGACAGGTGTATTACGCTCGAGGCCCAGGCCATGCGTGGGCGGTGTACCGGCAAAGCGACGGCCAGTTCGTGGTGCTTGATATCGCGCAGCGCTACTTCGGCCGGATGGCCGGCGCCACGTACCAGGGCACCGGCGGGCGGTACGCCTATGAGGTGGCGTTGCCGGCCGCCATCCGTGAGGCCACGAGCACGCCAGCCCTGAACGCGACGCACATTGACAACATCACCGGGCCGGCCAACCGTCGGACGGTCACCGCACCGCCGCTGTCTGCCACGCCCATCGGTCTCGGCGCAAAGAGCGCTGAGGGACGCCGCGACATCAACTTCCGGTTCACAGGGTTGGTGGAGCTGACCATCGGTCGCACTCGCCTCTTCTTGGCGCGGGCGCGTGATGGTGAGTGGTTGGTGTTGCGCGATCCGGTGACTGGAAGGGAGCGCCCGATCCTGGAAGGCCGGACGCACGAGATCGGCCGAGAGCCGCAAGGAAAGCTCGGCATTCGCGTGAACGATGCGCTGGCTTCTCGCCAGCACGTGGCCGTGGTGGTTCGCGACGGCGTTGTCACCGTGCGCGATATGGGTTCAAGGAACGGCACGATTGTCCGGCTGGCCGCGGCGGATGGCAGGGCAGGAACGATGACGATGATGCTGCCCATCGCGCGGGAATCGCGGCCGAGGCCTATGACCACGACTTCTGCCAAGGCATCGCCGGCGCCGGTGGCTGGCGGCGCAGACATGGACGCGCACGCGGCGGCCTTGGCCGGTAAGCTCCAGAGAGTCCCAACGCCGGATCTCCTCAATGAGGCGCAAGCGCTGCGGGCCAGGGCGGACAGAGACGCGAAGCGTTGGGACCTAGATCCGGATGAGCGCGTTGAGATTTCTCATGCTCCCCTTGTGGCTCTGGACGCGGCCATCGCGAGTGCCACGCGCCAGTTACGGGTCGCGGCGCCGGTTCCTGCGGCCCAGCCTGGGACTTGGATCGCGCCAAGGAATTCGCATACGTTCCAGTACGCGGCGCCGACCGAAATCCGCATTGACGGCAGCGGCGTCACGTTCTTGCTGCAGCCTTCGTCCCGCCCTGGCGAGTTCATCCTGCGCAGCGGCTCGCCGAACTGGCAGAGTCCGCCCATCCGGCCGGGGACGCCGTACACGTTCGGGCGCGCCGAAGTTCCAGGCCTGACTGACCGGGCCATCGCGTTCAACAAGCACTTCACTATTGCCGTGGCGCGAAACGGCGCTGTGACGATCCGCAATCTCACCACCCGCCGCGCGATGGCAGTGGAAGTGTTGCCGTCGGCCGCGGCCAAAACTCCGGTGGCGCCGGCCGCGCCGCAAGCGCCGCGGCCGCCGACGTCAGGCCAGCAGCTGCCAGTGCAGGGCAAGCTCCCGATGGATTTGCCGGATGCGCCGGTGCCCCCAGCACCGATGGCCGGCGGAGAGAATTTGAACGACATCGCGCTGCGGCTCACGGACCGGTTGAATCAGCCGGCCTTTACGGTGGCAGCGCGGCGCGACCGTACAGCCGCGCTGGCTGAAGCGCGCAGCGTGCTGGCGGCGGCCCAGCCACCGGCGCCGCCGACATCTGGGTTCGGCCCCGGCACGCCGCGCATCAACCCGCCGATGGACAACCCCTGGATCGGCTTTGGGTTGCGCCGCGGCGCAATGCGCAGCAGCGAAGCCCGTGGCTATGCCGATCGTCTCTCGAGCGAACTGGCACGCCAAGGGTTGGGCTCGCTCGCTAAGCCGGTGGCTACCAGCGTGGTGAGCAGCGTGGGTCAGCCGCATCTGGGCCTGGCGGTCGCTGCCGGATTGATGGACTCGACGCATGCGCAGGGCTTGGCGACCTTCAGCACTGACCCAGCCGCGCTCGCAGCGGCGCTCGTGCCCCGTCTGCGCGCAGAAGAGGTTGCGTATAACCGCGCAGGGTACACGCCGACGCAGACGTGGCAGATGCTGCGAAAACTCATTCCAGTTGCGGCGGCCGAGTCCATCCGCGGTGACCAGCTGTCGCCCCGCGACGTAACGCGGATCTTCCGCGACCATTTGGACGGCGTGAGCTGGTGGACAGCGCAGGCGAAGCCGGTCCGCGATACGCTGGCCCAAGACCTGGGCCTGCGCCAGGCCAACCGTGCGGTCGTGGCGTTCAAGGACCCGGCGGCTGTTCTGCCCGTCCGCCAATCACTGATTAAGCTGGGCTTAAGCCCGCGTGATGCCAGCGAGGTCGTGGTCGAGAAGGGCTCCGCGAGCCAATGGTGGCCGACTGCGCGGCCCTTCATCCAGGAGCTGATCACCCAGCACGGCTTCACGGCCTCGGATGCGGCGCGGATCGCGTTGCGCCATGCGGTTCTCTCTGGGGATGGCGCGCGCTTGATCGCCCGCCCCATCCATCGGTCGAACTGGGTTGAGCAAGCTATTGCCGCGCGTACCGCGATGGTCGCAGCCGGCTGGACGCAGCGCGATGCCGATCGGGCGCTCCGCGAGCAAACCAACCCGATGGCCTGGTGGCAGCAACAGCCGCAATCAGCGGGGGGCGCTCTACGCCAAGTCGGAGGCCCCATGGACTCGCGCCGCGTCGGAGTCGAGGATGACTTCGAGGCGCTGATCGGCGCACCGTGGCATGAGGAATCGCGTTACCGCTTGATGCCGTTTGCTGGCACCTCAATCGGGTTGTGGGCGATGGCGACAGGGATGGCGTCAGCCGGCGCTTCGACCGGCGACATGCTGACCACCTTCGGCGTGTTGGCGCCTGTCGTGGCTGCCGGGACAGCGATGCTTAGCTCAGGGTTCTTCGCCCACGCGCATGAGATGATGCGCATCGTGGTCGGTCGTCCCACGGCCGGCGGGCGTATCGAGCGCGTGGAAGAGCTGCGGCCGGCCACGCCGGCATTTCACCGGGCGCTGTTCCGCGATGCGCTGCGTTGGTCGGTCCCATACGTGGGTGCGGTGCTGGTGCCATTCCTCTCGGTGTTCGGGGTGCTGTACGGCGTGGGTCCGGACCTGTCCCGGAGCATCAACGGGCTCATCACCCTCAGCGGGCTCTTGAGCTCCGGGCTTGGGCTTGGCGGCGCCTTCTGGCTCTCGTACCGGTGGCACCAGCAGACGAACATTGCCGCGGTTTCGTTGCGGGCCAACCAGCCGCCGGCCGCACTTCGCCAGATCCTGCCCGGCGGCGAGGCAGGCCAGCGGCCGATTGCGGCGGCTGAGCTGATTCGCTATGACGCGCTCGTGCGCCGAGTGACGTTCTTGGGCGAGCGCCACCCCGAGCCGGCCAGCCGCTCGGTGGCGGAGCGCCTGAACGAGTTTACGCAAGCGGTGCCTGCCGGCGGGCGGTTGGTGATCGCGCTCGAGTCGCTGCCGTCCGAGCTGCAGCCAGACGTCACGCGGTATTTGGACCCCCGGTCTTTGGACACCGGCGATGCCGCGGTGTTTGACCGCATCGCGCGTGAGGTGCAAGCCGCATATGGCCGCACCGAGCTGCGGGCCGGATTCGAGGCGGACCGAGCGCTGCTCGAGGCGGTCCGCGCCCACAATGTCGGCGTGCCGGCCGCACAACGCATCCAGGTCATCGGCGTAGATGTGCCGTTCGCGCAGCAAGCGGAGATCAGCCGGTTATACGCGCCGGGCGTGCGGTTGCCAGCGCCGGAGCGGGCGCGCATTGTGCAGAGCGCTGAGCAGCGTGTGGCGCACCTGGCCGGCCAGCTGGAAGCGGCGCTGGCACGCGATCCGCAGGCGATGGTACTGGCGATCGTAGGGGCAGAGCATGCGCGGCGCGATGCGCCGGAGCAATTGCCGCAGCGGTTGATCGCCTCCGGCATCGTGACGCCGGCGCAGGTCACCAGCGTCCGGGTGGCCACGCCGGTGGATGTGCGCCAGGTGTTGGCGCGCGAGGCGGCCGGCGTCCCGGCTCGCTTGGACCCTGGCATGATGGTTCGCGTGCCGTCGTCCGATGCCGCGATGTGGGATGCGATTCTTCTGCCGCAACCCGGCAGCGGGGCGGGCGTTGGGCCGCAAGCTCAGCAAGCTCAGGGTCAGACCCCAAGCTCAGAAGCGGTTCACGCCGCCCGTAGCGCTCTTCGGGTGATCGCCCGCAAAGCGCGTGCGGCGGCTGGGCGCGGTGATGAGCTGGCGCTGGCAGAGCTTACGGCTGAGGCGCAGCAGCTGCAGGGGTCTAGCGCATGGCTTGATGCCGCCACGCAGCTGGCCCTGGCGATGAGCGCTCCGTCACAGATCGGCGGTACCGCCAACATGGGCGTTAGTGGGCTGGCCGAGGAGGCAGAGGCCGATCTCTGGGTCAGCTTTGGGATGCACTTCCTCGGAGGCAACGGGTGGCTGGCGGAGCCGAGTCGCTGGGGATGGTTGCACCGACGTCTGAAGGCGTATCGGTCTTCGCTCAACCAAACTGCCATCAACCGCCTGCGACTCGGCGTTCCGGTCGTGGTCTCGCCGCTTGAGGGGCTGGAGCAGCTCCGGCAGCTTCAGGAGACAATGGCTGATTGGGAGTTGAGTTTCTCAATCATCCGAGATGCCGAGGGTGGCGAGCCGCTTGTGGTCATCTCGGGCGATCTGCCAGACAGCGCAAAGCCACGGTTTGCCGACTACGCCAGCGCCACGGCGCACACGCATGGTTACTCGCTGCCGCTGGAGGCCAGTGAGCCTGACACGGACAGCGCCGAGAAGATGGCTGCCGGCATCCAGGCTGGCCTTACGGGGAAGTACAGCTTGGTGAAAGACTCGCTTATCGTGGGGTTCAGCAAGGACGGCCACATCGAGTTGGCGGTCTACGATCGAGCCATCGTTCAGTGGCGCTACGAGCGGGAGAATCATGATCGCATCGCGCGGCAGTTGCAGGAAGCAGGATTATTGGCCGGGTCCGGCTTCGCAGCGACCCCGGCGCGCTCCGCCGGCGCGGCGAACGACACGCTCTCTGTCGGACAGAAGGTCATGCACCAGACGCACGGGCTTGGCACGGTGCAGTGGATCGGGATCAACGGCGACGGCATCCAGCAGGTGAAGGTCGCGTTCGAAGGTGCCGAACCGCTCACCGTGACCATGCCATACAAGAATGGCTTGACCACGTTGACCGCTGGAGATGCGTCGGCACCGGGACAAGCAGGGCAAGGGCCGGGGGCGACGCACATGGCGGACCAGGGCGGCATCGAGGCCTACTTCGCAAGTTTGGACGATCCCAGCGCCAGCGAGGATGTTCGGCGCGGCGCGGCACGAAACATCATTGCGTATGCCGAGGGCATTCTGGCCAACGGTGGAACATTGCCCAGCCACGTGCAGGCCGCCTATACGAAGGCGCGGCAAGCCGTCGCCGACGCCGTCGCCCTTGCCCACACAGGGTGGACGGAGTTTACGGTGCATATTCAGAGCGCCACGCCCCCCGCCGGTCAACTGCAACAGTACCTCCAAGAGATCGCCGCGATCGCCACGATCTTGGAGCAGGTCTCGCCCGAGACGATGGTGGACTTGCTGCGCAAGATTTCGGATGACCGGGTCCTGACGCGGGATGCCCTGACCGGAGAGGTCGAGGTTGAGTATTACCGCGAAGGGGAGCACAAGCGCGTCTTCAAGGTGGTTGTCCAGACTGTGCGAGGCCCTGCCGAGCCGTTGCTGGTCGCACTGAAAAGCGAACGTGCGCGGGCCACGGTATCCGAAGATGAACTCAACGACCTCGAGTTTCTCAACGGGGTGGGCGTGCCGCGTTTCGGCGGCCTCTTTAAGTCGGCGGATGGGCGCGCCGTGTATGTTGAAGAATTCATCGACGGTCCGACGGTCGAGGAGCTCAAGGCGCAGGGCGAGTTAACTCCGGATATTCAGCGGCAGGTGGTGCGCACCGTGTTCGAGATCGGGCAGGCCCTCGGCGGGCAGGTGCCGCTCGATGTCAATCCGGCGAATTTCGTCCGCCGCGAGAACACGGGTCGCGTGGTGATGGTCGATATCGGCAAGAGCCGGGCGCATGCGCTGGGTCGCGGGGCGGACCAGGAGGATCAGCTGCGTCTCTTGGCCCACCTCATCGCTCAGGTGGGCTCTGTCCATGAGCCCGCCGAGAACACGCCAATCTACGATGCGGTGGTCGATGCGCTCGGCCGCGAGCAGGGGCGTCAGTATTTGGAGATCGTGCGTGAGCGCGCCGCCGCGCGCCCGGAACCGCTGTTGCGCCGGATCGCCACTGATCTTGAGACGTACCTGGTGGAGCAGCCGGGTGGTGGGGCGGGCGAGGGGGCAGGTATTGGGCCAGGGACTGGGATTCCACCGGTCAGTAGCGGCACAGTGGTGGCACCTGAACTGAAGATTGAGATCACCGGTGTGCGCGAGACCGAAGCGGCCGCCATGCGGTGGGCGCTGACGCAGCACCCGGAGATCGTGCTGGAGGCGGTGCGGGCGATCCACGGCGATGGGGCACTGCCTGGCATGGAGGCCGCGCACCTCCAGGGTGTCACCTTGCGGTTCCTGGGTGAAGGCCGGTCGAAGCGCGCGTACCTGATCGAGTCGTTTACGCTTGAAACGCCGGTGGGTACGCGCACCCTGTCGCTGCCGGTGGTCCTGAAGGCCACCAAGGGCGTGCGGTTTCAGGACACGGTCTTGACTCCGGAATACGTGGACCTCATGGGCCGCTCAGGCGAAGAACTGTATTGGCACGGCCTCCACCCGAAGCAGGGCAAGGACTGGTACCTGGAGGGTCCGGATGGGCCGTTCTGGATCATGAGCGAAGGGTACGTGAACAGCGTTGAGTCCTCGAGCGTGCGCCGCCAACAGTTGCTCGAAGCGAACGTGCGCGGAGAGATCCCGCAGGCCGAGGTGTGGCGACAGTTGGAGCGGCTCGAGGTGGATGCCAATATCCTCTATTTGAAGGCTTGGAAGGTCTGGCGCGGCGAGGAGCCGGTCTCCTCAGACGCGTTGTCGCGGTTTGTGGGCGATCCGCTGCTGCAGAACATCGTGGACGGCCAGCTGGTGGACCTGGATTATCTGATCCCTGATTTTGCCAATGCCGGCCACGTGGTTCAGCTCCTCTGGCGCTGGTCCAATATGGCCAATAGCAAGAAAGGTGAGATGCTGCGCGAGGCCGTGACCGAAGCCCTGGGGGCGGTGGAAGGCCGTGCGTTCCTGGCGGCCGCGGCGCGGCAACTGCGCGATGAAGCCAGCACCAAACAGCACGTGGAAGCACTGGAAGCTTCGCTGGCCAAGATGCCTGCGCCGGCCGGCCCGCGGATTGCCAAAGGCGAGCTGGGCCAGCAGCAGCTCTCCGGCGCCATGATCGTGACAGTGGTGGCCGGAACGCTGGGGGCTGCAGCGCTGCTGTCGCAGCTCGCGTGGCTCGCGCTCCCGCTGTTTGCGGTGAGCGGTGCTGCCATCCTGGCCGCGACCGGTCGGTGGCCTGGCGCCGGTGATCAGCAGCAGGCGGTCAAGGCCGAGTTGTGGCCGCAGCGGCCGCGGTCGCCGCCTGTAGCACAGCTCGTGCAGCCTGAGCCGTCTCGCGCAAGCTGGTCGTCCCGCCTTGGCCTCGAATCATGGAACAGGTTCCATCTCGTCCTCCTCGCCGCAACAGCCGGCATCCTCACGCTCGTCTTCGCGTGGACCGCCTCTGGCGCTTCCTTGCCTACCGCCGGCGGCGTCATTGTTGAATCGCGCTCGGTGCAGACACTTGCCACGCCGACGCCGCACCCCATCACTGAGACGGTGCGGGCCGATGCGCCGGGCGGCGCGCCGCTGTTCAGCTGGACGCTGGATGTGGGTATTGACGAGGTGGACAACGCAGACGCGGCGACCCACCTGGCCGAGCTGCGCGCGGTGGAGACAGCGCTGGGCACGCCGCGGATCGCGGCGATGTGGCAAGCGAACCGCATTGATTTCCTCCCTGAAGACGTCGCGGCCTTGAAGGCGCGCTTCGGTCTCGAGCGCGCCAGCTCGCCGTTTGACGCGGCGCGCCAAGCCGTCATTGAGCAGGTGGTCCGCGATGTCGTAGCCGGGCGGCGGCCCAGTCGGTTCCCCGGCGCCAACATGTATGAGAACACCGAGACAACGGTGTTCGAGGAGGACTACGCGGACCAGATCGCCTCCGGCCAGCTGGTGCCCCTCGACACGGTCGGCTCCACCAAGCTGTTCCAAGACCGCAGCCGTCCGGCCTACACGCCGGCCTGGGACGCGCTGATTACGGATGAGGGCGAGCTCTACAGCGTGTTCGCCAACAAGTACTTCGAGTCCGGCAACCGGCCCATCGATCCGGACGAGATCGCCGAGCTGACCCACATCCTGGGCCGGCTGGCCACCGAGCGGCAGACCCAGCGCCGGCCAAGAGGCAGTCGCAAGGACGCTGCGTCAGGCGGTTCTGGGGGTCGCGCCGGCGTCGACATTTATTGGGATTTGCACACCGATGTGGCCGCGCGCGGCCAGTATCTGCAGTCCGCGTTTGCTGAGGCGGACATCGTGGTGTTGGAAGGCAGCCAGGCGCTCCAGCCGATCTATGAGGATGTTGCGAACGGCGTCCGCGCTCCCGCAGATGCCCTTGCAGCCATTCGCGAGACACCCGGCGTGCTGTTAAGCGACAAGCATGAAGCCGCGCTGCGCCAAGAGCTCGAGCTGCTGCACCAGGCGAGGGTCAGTAATCCCAACTTGCAGGTGGTCTTGGACAGCCCCGCCCCCTCGTCGGAGCAGACCGACCGGGTGCTCGCCCGGCTGGCTGCCGAACAGATGGTGCTGGACGACTTCGCGGCGGGGGCCATCAGCGAAGCGATGCAGAGTCTTGAGAGCTATTTGCGCGCCTCTGCCGCATCCGTGCGCGCCGCTGACAGGGAATTTGTCCTCTTGCTCAGCCGGTTGCGTCGGGAGCACCCCCAGGCGGTCATCCGCGTCATTCGTGGAGCGTCGCATCAATGGAGTGCGAACACGTTGCAGCGGCAGGTCCGCGGGCCGGTCACGCAGACCTCGGTGAAGGACATTCTCGGCATGACCTACGCCGATGAGGCGTTGGACCACATCCTCCGGCGGGAAACGGTCAGCGACGCTGTGAAGGTTTCAGCGTTGGTTGAGCTCGTCTTGCTGAATCGGGCGGCCGCGGAGAGCCAACAACCAGCGCAGGTGTACCAGGCCATCCGATCGGTGGCGGGACGACTCACCGCGGAGGATCTGGCGCTGTTGGCCGCAGCGATGGCGCAGGACGATGCGCAGCCGATTCATGCGGGATTGAGCTGGTTGGCGGATCAGGGCAAGCTGCGCCAGGAGGAGTTGGCGGTCTTCGGGGTGCCGCCGGTGGCCGGCGGCGCGGTGGATGAGGCGACCGGGCGGCTCTTGGATGGCATACTGGACGACGCCAAAGCGCTTCGGGCGAACGCCTCCGCAGTGGCGCGGATCATCCGCGAGGCGAATCCAGAGGTCGCCAGGGTCTTGCGCTGGATCGCTGAACCCGGGGGCCTGGCGTACTACCGCAACCTGTGGTCCGAAATCCAGAACACTGAGGCGCGCCTGCTGACCGATCGGCCGGAGCAACAGATCCCGCAGGCGTTGGTCCTCAACGCGCTGGGCGGCCGCGAGTTGGCGGCGACCGACGACTTCACAGTTCAGGCGCGCCTGGCCACGTCGCTGCTGCAGGCGCTGGAGCGCCCGGACCACGCCACGCTGGCCGCCTACTTGACGCCGGTGGCCGGCGGGGCCATCGCCGGGGAGATACCCTCGTTGGTCGAGCGCGTGCTTATTGGCGGCGAGACGATCCACAAGGTGGACCAACTGATCCGGTTCTTGGAAGAGCTGCCGGACAGCGATGAGCAGCCCCTTGGTGTGCGCCTGAAGCTGGGCGAATCCTTCCGATCAGCGGACCGGCGCTTGGCGACTGGCGAGCGCATGCCGGTTCTCGCAGCGATCAACGCGCTCCAAGAGCTGCGCTTCCGCACCATCAAAGTGAACGCCCATCAAAGTGAGGGCCAGACCATTTGGGTCATCAGCCAGCTGGCCGGCGGCTCTGACGCTGCGCTGACGGCCGCTCAACTCAAGGAGGGGCTGTGGCGGGCGCGTACCGCGACGAGCGCGCTCGAGAAGCCGGCCGCGCTCATCAACGGCATCGAGGACGAGGGGGTGCGGGCTGTGGTTCGCACCGGCCTGAAGAACGCGCTGCTGGGGCAGACGGAAAGCCTTGCACCGTATTTCGCAGCCCTGCGGGCACCGGAGGCCGGCGAGACACTGCCGATCAGCGAGGCAGAAACTGCCGGCATTGCCGTGCTCATCAGCAACATCGCCCGTGAGATCATGGCGTCCTTGGTCAAAGTCACGCCGCAGGAGCGGGACCGCGCGCTGCGTCGCCTCGCGGATGAGCTGCGGCTGACGCCGTACGACCTGGGTGTGTTGCGCGAGCGGCTGGCGCCGGCGGTGGGCCAGCGTGAGCCGCAGGGCACGGCAGCCGTCCAGCCTGCGCAGCCGCAGGGAACCACGCTGTATTCCGGCCTGCCGGTGACCGCCTGGATCGCGGCGATCGCGTCCTGGTTCCGCGGCCGGTCGACGGCGTCGTACGTGGCACCGGAGGTGCAGGACCTGGATGCGCTGAAAGATGAGGGGGCGCTTTACCAGCCGACCGAGCGGCCGGAAACGATCAGCGGCCGGTTCACCTTCACGCCGAAGGAGTACGTGAAGGATGCCGCCGGGCGCCAGTGGATCTTCAAGTCGTACACGCCTGAGGAGCGATGGCGCGTGTTTGCAGACTGGGCCGGGGCAAAGCTGGGCCAGGCGCTGGGCCGGCCAACGGTCGTGGAGAGCGATCCGAAGAACTTGGGTGGCCGGATCGGCTCCGTACAGCCGTACCAGGAAGGCTCGCGCAACCTCCACGATATAGGGCTGGCGCACGTGACGCAGGCCGAGGCGGTCACGATCCTCGCAGAGCAGGTCGTGGACTGGCTGCTCGGCAACTATGACACCGAGCCGGCGAACTTCCTGCGGATGCCGGACGGGAGCATCCGCGCGGTGGATAAGGGGCAGGCGTTTAAGTTCTTCATCTTCGGCAACGATGCGCTGAATTTGACGTATGACCCGAACGCCTCACCGCAGCATCTGAAAGAGCCGCCGATCTACAACCAGATCTACCAGAACTACATCTACGGGCGCTGGGCCGAACGGTTCACCCCGGACTTCCTCGATCAGGTGGAGGCGGCGGTCATGGCGGTCGTGGCCAAGGCCGAGGCGCTGAAGCCGGAAGGGTATAAAGCACTGGTGCGGCCGTACTTCCTGAGTCGCTTCGGCGAGCGGGCCGCGGCCGCCGGGTACCTGTTTAAGCTCGAAGAGCGGTGGCGCACCCTACGGACAGATATCTCGGAGTTGCTGCTGACGGTGCGGATGCTGCGCGAGATGGAAGCGGCCCGCCAGGACCGGCGGTGGGATGCGGTCGGCCAGGCCGCCGCCAGGCTGTGGTGGGGCACGGTGGCTGTTGGCGAGGACGGCACACTGACCGGGATCAGCTCAACGATGTTGAGCGGCACCCAGGCTCCGCAAGTGGACCGTGACACCGATCTGGTGCGGGTATCGGACCGGCCATTGACTGAGCGCATCACGCTGGGGCAGCTCATCTACAAGCTGCACCCGGGTGACTGGAACAGCCTTTCGACGCAGACGGCGCGCGCGTTCTGGGGGGAAACCGAGCGGTTGGCGGCAGGGAACAAGCTGTCGCCGGAGCAGCAAGCCGTCCGGGCGCGTTGGAACACGCCGGAGCTGGCCCCGGCGGTAACGGCGCTGCTAGCTGCGCAGCTGCCGCGCGGAACGGTCTATGCGACGACCGACCCGCAGGCCCATGCCGAGCACCTCAGCGACTTCCGCTACCTGGTGCACACCTTTGACGGCGTGCCCAAGGTCGTGCAGTCGCAGCGCGGCGGGCCGGTGTACCTGGATGCTGCCGCGACGCCAAACAAGCCGTACCTGTCCACGTCGCTCATCGACGCCCACAACCGGGACAGCCTCCGCCTCCTGGTGCAGAAGCGCAGCGATGAGGTGATTCCCGGCGACCATTTTGATCAATACATGAGTTGGCGCCACGCCGGCTTGATCGTGGAGCCTGCCGCGCCTTCAGGCATCCTGTTCGCCTCGCCGCGCGACCGCGGGGATGTCACCAACGGCGCGCGCAACGGCCGGTGGAAAGAAGAGCGGCTGCTGGATGCCGACGCGCTGCTGGCGCGCACGTCGCTGCACTACAACGAGGTGGGCATCGCGTCCGACGCGGTGCGGATCGTTGGCGTCTTTCTCCTCAGGGAGAACGAGAGCGTTCGCGCGTGGGCCCAGCAGCGCGGCCTACCGGTCGTCCCGCTGCCGGAGAACAGCGTGTATGACCGGTCGCTCTTTCAGCCCTTCCCATACCTGCGTAATGCTCCGGCGGAGCGGCCTGGAGTGCAGCCGCGTCCTGCCAACGGCGAGCGCGGCTCGTTCGGCACGGTTGTGGCTGCGGTGGCCGGCCTGATGACGAGCCTCACGGTTCTGAGCGAGATGCTGGTTCCAGGCAGCGGTATGGCGGTCGGTAGCGTGCTCGGCGCCGGCGGGGTGGGCGCGGCCACCGTCCGGATGAGCCGTGAACCCAAGCTCATGCCGCCGCATCCAGAACCGCCGCCGCAACGCGATTCAACCATGACTCGCGTGGCGAGTGCCATGCGCCGGGCCGGGCGGCTGGCGCGCGAGGTGATCCAGGTGCTTCGCCGGCCGCAGCCGGCTTCTCGCCGCATGCTGGTGGCGTACCACGGCACCTCGATGCGCCAGGCCGAGCAGATCGTGCGCGACGGCTTCACCGGCAACACCCAGACCTCCAAGCTCGCGGTCCAGTCGGCACAATCTGTGCCGTACGCGTCAGGGCGGGCGGCTGAGGCCCGTGACCATGGGATCATTCTCGCATTCCGGATCCCGGCGCACTGGGTCCATGACGCGTACATGGCCAGCCGAACCAGGCTCGGCCATCGGGTGCATGGGGCCGGGTTCCTGTGGCTGCGCCGGTACAGTGATCCAGTGATCCACAGTTTCAGCGCCTCGCGCTCGATGGTGGGCGCGTGGCGGGACCTGATCCGGCATTCCAGCGATCATGAGGCCCAGCCGTTCCGCATCCACCCGGACTATATTGACGCGGATGAGAGCCGGGCTGCTTCGCTGCGGCACTGGCGCGAGATGCATCCTGGCGCGGATGAGACCGCCTATCGGACACAGCTGGACCAGGTCTTGCAGGCGCTCCAGCCGGCCAGGCGTCTGGCGTTTGAGAGCGGCCAGGCCAGCCGCCAGCTCATGCTGGCCTTTGGCGCCGCCGCCGTGCTCGCGCTCCTCGGCGAGCTGCTTGGCTTCGGGCCAGGGCTGGGCAGCCTGCTCGGCGTTGGCGGGGTGGGCGGAATCGGCCTGGCCGGGCTGATGATGGGCGGGGTGCGGAACAGGCTGCAGGCTGACCAGAGCCGGCTCGTTACGATGGACCAAGTGCTGGGATCCATACCCACTGCGTCAGTCATTCGGGTCGTGGTTCCTGAGGAGGAGCGCCGTCTAGTTATCGATGCAGTGAGTCATGGGGCGGGGAGCATTGTTGAAATCGCTCACGGTGGGAACGCGCACTTGTACAACCGCTTCATAGATGCTGGATTTAATGGAGAGTATGTCGGTGTTGATAGACATCCTTATGTGCAGCGTGATTTTGACTCCAGAGCTCCACGGGCGAAGACCGTACAGCATGATGCATTCAACACCCGCCTCATGGCACAACTCATCCGTGGACGCAAGAGCCCCGCGGTGGTCGTGTCAAGCGCCGCACTTCTACACCTGAGTCGTAGTCGTAGTCAAGATGGTGCGCTTGCACGTGCCTTTAGCAGCTATCCGGTTGATGTGCAGGTGCATTTCGTCCATGAGTACATGGATGATAGGCTGCTGACTTTGATGGCGCGGCGGGGCTGGCTTGCTATTGAAATAAACGCCTCTTCGGAATGGGGTCCGCGGCAATATCGAAGCGTGTGGATCTTTGTCAGACGCAATGGAGCAATTTGGCCAGCTTTCGCACAGTTCCTCCAAGATCTTTTAAAGAGGCAGAGGCTAGCCGTGCACCACGACCGCAGCAAGCGCGGGTCGAACCTGCCGCTAGTAGCAGCTGCTCTTGGAGGACTCGGAGGACTCGCGCTACTTGCGCACCGCCTCAATCGTTCCGACGTGGAAGGTCGCAATCAGCAGGGTCGGCGACCAGGCGAGCGCGGCTCCTTCGGTTCGGTGGCGGCGGTCGGGGCTGCGGTCATCGCCGGCGCAGCGGCCCTTGGCCAGCTGCTCGGTTTCGGGCCAGGGCTGGCCGGCCTGCTTGGTGCCGGCGGGCTGGGCGGGATCGGCTTGGCCGGGCTGATGGTGGGTGGGGTGCGGACGGTCGGGCCTGAGGATGAAGAGCAGCCTGAGGCGAGCCGGCAACTGAGCGTGGACCTGACGGAAGGCTTCCCGCCTGTTGCAATGCAGCAGCAGGAGCAATCCCAGCCGAAGCGGTCGCGCCGCCGCTTGGGTTCGAATGCGGATGAAGAAGTGCAGGTGCCTGAGCCACGGCCGCGACCTGATTACCAGAATAACGGGCTCATGGGCACCACCTTCGCGCCGCTGGCGTTCATGGGACCATTGGGCCGGTTCAACGCGCGGGTAGCGGAGCAGGGTGGGCTGCTGCCCATCGCCACGCGAGCCATGCTTTCGGTGGCACAGCGCAGCCGTGGCGCAGCCAAATTCCTGGCTCCGCTGCTGCCGGTGGGCCTGATTCTGACGATCGGTACGGTGCCAATGGTCGCCTCCTTCATCGGTATCCCGGTCATCCTGCCCATCATCGGCGGCGGGATGGCGGCGTACGTCGTGGTCGGCGCCATCGCTAACGGCATCATCGCCGGTATCGCGCTAAGCGTCCGGCAGCTGCGGGCACCCCCGTTGGCCGAGCGCATCGTCCGCGACTTCGGCCTCGGCGAGGAGGCAGCCGCCCGGCTGGCCACGCTGCCGCGCCAAGACCTCGAGCACCTGTACCACAACGTCCTCATTCCCGCCGCGAACGTGAAGCAAGCACAGCTTGCGCAAGCCGTCCATGCGCCGCGCAGCGCTGCGGCGAGTGCCGGCCACCTGATCTCCGAGGTCGGCCTGCTCAAGATCCTCGATGGCTTCTTCCTCCGCCATTACCGTGAACGGTTCTCCTCAGCTTGGCTCTCGCCGCACCGCGGGGCGCTGACGGCTGACGAGGCGCAGGCGGTGATCGCCGGCGAGCTGGAGGCGATGGCACAGTCTGGCTATCAGCGCAGCCTGAACCAGCAGCTGCAGCTGGGCCTGATCGGTTCGCTCAATCGGTTCGTGGACGCGATGGTGCTGCCGCGGGCCACGATGGCCTTTGTCGCGCAGCGCGTGAAACTGGCGGTGGTCAGCACAATGGTCCAGGCAGTGCTGGCGGCGACTCTGGGCCCGACCGCGCTCGGCGCTGGGTTCCACTTTGCGCTGCCCATCGCCGGCCTGGCGTTCCCGATCACGATCCCGCTGACCGTGGCGTCGTTGCTCAGCGCCAGCCTGATCTTCGGCTACCTCAAGGTCGAGGGCGGCATCCGAGCGCACCACCGCAGCCATGCCGGCGCCACCTGGCTGGGCAGCACGGCCGCCGTGTTGGGCTCGGGCGTGTTCTGGAAGTCCATCTTCTCGGTCTCCACCGTGGTCGGCGTGCTGAGCATGAACTTTGTGCAGACCGAGATCGACGTGGTGCTGAACCTGACGCACCCGATCGCGCCGTTGTACACCGGCGCGGCTTTCATCGAGCAGCATGCGATCGGCTGGGGCCAGGAGTCGCTGGATGTGTTCCAGCAGACCTCCGGCTTTAACCTGGGCAACACGGTGTACCACGCGATCCCTGGGACCGATGCGAGCAAGACGCCCGGCCAGGTGTTCCGCGAGGCCGATGCCATCGCGTCCCGCCGCGCCAGCCGTGACATGCCAGAGCCGCCGCACCAGCCGCAACCCAGTGTGGTGGCGGTGCCGGCCCGCGATGGGCAGGGCAGCGAGCAGTCAGTGGGCGGGTTGCCGCCTGGGGTGAAGCTCAAGGATGTGAAGCTGCCAGCCGCCGGCGATGGCGCGACCTTTAACAGCGGGGACGTTTCTCATAGGGACACTTCTCAGGTGTCTGATGCTTTTGAGAAGCCAGCGCCGCCCTCAGACATCAAAAACTGGGAGTGGCAGAGGGTTTACGACGACCACGCGTACGTCCACGTGGTGCAGCCAGGCGAAAGCTACGCCAGCATCGCGCAGCACTATGCAGACCAGTACGGCATGCCGGTCGCACAGATGCAGGCCGACATCTTCCGTCTGACCCAGGATGCGATGCACCAGACGGATCCGAGCTGGACGCACCGCACGGCCCCGCTGTACCGCGGAGACGTCCTCGTACTCCCCGCGTCTTCCAGCGGGGACGTTTCTGCCGGGGACACTTCTCGGCAGTTGCCTGAACCAAGCCAAGGGGGAGAAGTGTCCCCACGAGAAACGTCCCGGCTTGATGAGCCGGCGCTGCAGGAGCCGGCCGGCTCGTCCGATTTCGTGAATCCGTTCCAGATCCGCGACGCAGACCAGGCAGATGCCAGCGCCAAGGCGGCCGGGGCGCAGCAGGCGATTGACCGGCTGGGCGCGATCCAGACCGGCACGATGGTGCCGGCGGCCAGCCTGTTCGGCCTGACAGACACCTCGAAAGGCTTCCCGGCCGGCGAGCGGGCGAAGCTCGCGGACGGCCTGGACCGGCTGGATGACCCGTTCGCGGCGCGCGGCGGTGAGGTCAAGTCACGGACCGTGGCTGACCTGTTCCAGATCGATCGCAACGACGAAAGCGCCGCCCTCCAGCGACTGGATAAGGCTCAAGCCGACCTGCGCGCGCTACAGCAGAGTGGAAGCTTCGGCTCGTTCATCCGCGCGGACTTGGGCGTGGTCGCGTCTGACCGCGTCTACGTCCAATACATGCTCGGCGAGGGCCCGGCACCTGCCGGCGTGACGGATCAGACCGTGCCACAGCGCGAGGCTTTTGTCACGGCGCTCGACCGCGCGGCGATGAGCGCCGAGGAACGCCAACTCGTGGAGTTGTGGACCCGCCAACTGGCAGCCGAGCGCGCGTATTGGGCCTTCCTCGAGCAGACGGATTTGCCGTTGGACGAAGCGCTCCTTTCAGGCCAGAAGCGAGCACCGAACGAGATTCTCAAGGTCAAGATGACGCGGACGGCGCTGGCGGTCGACTATCTGGATCTGAACCGGCTCTTCCTTGACCAAGCGTTCGCGGTCTCAGTAGACCCGCGCACCAGCCCGATCGCCAAGGCGGTCGGCGCCGGCGCGCCGGCGGATGCGGTCGTGACCACCGGGCCGGTCATCCTGAGCGCGGCGCAGATCCAGGCTGGCCGCGACTATGTGAATTGGAAGCTGCACGGCGGCGAGAAGCCGGCGTACCTCCAGATCTCCGAGCTGGACCTGTCAGTGCCGGAGCGCGCGGCGTCGCTGGATGCGCTGCTGGCTCAGCCGCTGTCGACTGATGAGCGCGCGCTGGTGCAGGAGATGCGCAACGTGCTTACGGATGAAGCCGCGTTCTGGCAGGCGAATCTGGCGCACCTGGACCGGCAGGCTGCGTTCACGAAGATGACGCCGGAGTTTACGCAGGGTGAGGAGGCGTTCTACCGGCAGGGTATCGCTTTGCGCGACCGCGAGATGGCCATGATCAACCTGTTCCTGCGCAGCCAGGTCGCGGTGGACGGCGTGCTGGCCAAGGCGTTCCCGCAGGATCCAACCAAGGGCATCGGCAACTTCATTCCTGAGCTGTCCTCGATCGACGCAGGCGAAACGTATTGGAACGCGCTGCTGACTGGCTCTGGTGAGACCGACGCCCCGGCCCGCCGCGCCTTCATCAACAAGATCTGGGCTGAGGACGCCAAGGGCTCTCCGCTGGCGCCGCATGAGCGGGACGTGGTCCTGCACATGGACCAGAACCTGACCGCGCTGGAGGCGCTGGCGCGCCAGACGCTGGAGAGCCTGGCCAAGGACCGCGCGATCCATGCCAAGACCAGCACCGAGACACCGGACGACATCAAGGCGCGCAAGCTGGCACTCGCGCAGGCTGAACTGGCGTTCTACAGCGATTCGGCCACGCTCCTTCAAGAGATGCAGTCGCTCGCGCTGAAGCCTGGCAGCAGCCTGGCGCGCGTGTTCCCGTCGGCGCCTGGCGCCGCAGCGGCTCCGGCTCAGGGTGGCCGGTTCCAGGCCACGGTCTTGGGTGAGAATGCCAAGGGCGGCATGACGCTGCAGCTGCGCGACCCGGAGAAGGACCAGACCTGGCGCGAAGTCCGCAACGCAGACGATTATGTCTTCCAGCGCATCAACGGGGAGATCATCAACGGCGCCTTCGTGCCGCGAACAGTCACCGAGTTCAGCTACACCGAGGGCGTTAAGACGCCAACCGGTGCGGTGACCTTGCCGGCCGATCCGGCGACCGGCGCGCCGATGACCATCGAGGCGTTCGCCGTACGCGATCCGCGGCAGCTCATGGCTCTGTTGCCGCAGCTGACGCAGGATACGATCACCGAGCGGCTCGACGGAACCACGATGACCGAGAAGTTGAACAGTCTGACGCTGCAGAAGACCGTTGAGGTGCGCCGAGGCGAGGTGTTGGTCTCGCGCACAGTCAAAGACCGGGATCTGGGCCGTGACGTGACCACGCTGTTCCAAATCCCGGAGCAGGGCGCGCCGGTGCCAACGTATGAGCTCCCGGCGAACACGGTGATTGCCGGCACCGACACTGAGGTGCAGCGCTATGCGGTGACGCCGCTTCCGTACGCCGGCGCCACGTTCGTGCAAGTCATCGCGACGCCGGTGGTGGACGGCCAGGAGCGGCCTGCCGATGCGGTCACGCGCGTGTTCGCCCCAGACGGCAAGCTGCTTCGCGAAGCGCGCGCCTGGCAGCGCACGGAATTCCAATATGACCCGGTGACCGGCCAAGAGCTTGGACGGGAGGTCTATGAGACCTCGGACGCCAACCCAGCCGGTACGCTCATCCAGCGCGCGCGGATCGCTGGGGCGGAATGGGTCGACGGTGCACCTCGCGTCACGGTCACGACCAACTACCTGCTCTTGGGCGACTATGCCGTGACGTCCACGTACGACGTGCTCGGCCGTGAAGTGGCCCGGCAGGTCCCCCAGTACGGTCCAGGGCTGTTTGGCGGGGTTGCCCAGCCGGAGCACAGGGGCAACACAGTCCTCGATCTGCACTATGACAATGCCGGGCTGAACCCGTATGTTCCCGACCAGATGGTGCTGCGGGATGGGCAGCAGACGCGCTTGTCAATGCAGCTGCGCCGGGATAGCAGTGGAGTTCCACAGCGTGCCACACCCGAAGGCGACCGGAACACCGGCTCGCTGTACGTGTACGGGGTGAGCCGCGCCTCCGCGCCGGCGTATGACGCGGCCATTGATCCGGCCGACCCCTTCGGGATTCCGGTCTGGCAGGAGCAGGGTGACCGCGCGATTTTCGATGCACCCGGTCAGCTCGCGTACCGGATGGCGTTCATCGGCGAGCGGGAAGAGGGCCGTTTCGATGACGACCTGAGCACGCTGCAGCTGAAGGGCGAGGGACCGATCGTTGACGGCGGGCTGCCGCTCGTGCCGGATATCGGCAAAGCGCTCGGCCATCTCAAGCACACCGTGGCGTATGACACCGCTGCGCTGTCCTTCTCCTTTGGCGGCCCCGAGGGCCGGGTCAACCCAGGCGCGGCCGGGGTGAACCGCGAAGGCGCCAATCTCCGCGATATCGGCGCCACGACCCCGGCAGGCCAGCCTGATAGTCCGGTGGGGTTGGATGAGATGCGGTTCCAGGTTGCCGGCGCCGTCGGCGGCGAGCGTTTCACCGTTGAGTTCTTTGGCCCGGATGGGTCGGTTTTGTGGGTGCCGCCTTCGGAGCTCAGCGTCACTCGGGAACCGCAAGATGTGCGTATCCCGCTTGCAGACCTGGAAGCCAAGGGCCTGGATCTATCGCAGGTTCAGGTGATCCGCGTGAACTTTGGCCAGGACCTAGGCTTCGGCGAAGGCAATGCGGAAGGCGTCATCCTCTACACAGCCGATTTTCGGTTTGTTCGGCTGCCAACCAGCACGGCGCCCGGCGTCACGGTCCCGTTTGACCTGTTGCGGGTCACGCCGGAGATCACCGGAGGCGGCGACCCGAACTCCTTCTCCGTGCGGACGTTCCCCTCGGTCATGCCTGCGGAGCGCACCACGCTGACCTTCCAGGAGAACGGGCTCGGTGTGGACGACCTGAATCGGCTTATCCGCCAGGCACAGGATGAGCGGCCGGAAGCGCGAAAGCAGGCGGAGCAGGCGCGGGCAGAGCTGACCCGTCGTTTCCTCGGGTCCAGGACGGTGCTCGAGACGCGGCAGGATGGCACAACGATCGCGCGCTCGTTCCAGGTGCCGTCCGGCGCGACCCAGGGCGGCCAGTCGTTCCTTGAGGTGCTCGGGCCAAGCGGGCAGCAAATCGCTCGCGTGGACTTCGCCAGCGAGGAGTTCCAGAACACCCGGTTCCGCTGGTGGTCTGAGCCGCTGGGCATCTTCGCGCTGCAGACCATGCAGCGCTCCTTCCATGAGGTGACGCTCTACGATGAGCACGGCAACCCGCGCTTCGCGATCGAAGACGGGCGTCCGGGCGTGGATGCGACGCTGACCAGGCTTTTCCAGCAAGTCCGCATGGAGGAGGGGGATGGCGCCGGATGGACGATGGTCTGGGCGCAGGAGCAGCGCGATCTCTCCGGCGTCAGGCAGGGCGGCATCGCCCGGGTGCTGGTGGATCCTCGCGGCACCGTGCGGTGGTTGGACCCGATTGACGGCCGAACGATGGCGTTTGACGCGTTGGGCCATAAGGTGGATCAGCCGGATGAGGAGACGCGCGGCGTGCTCGAGCAACAGGTCGACGGCAAGGCGGTCGAGTCCATCAACCCGCCAGACCCCTCCTGGGCTGCGCCGCGCCAGGAGTACGACAAGCGCGCGGGGCAGGCGCTGGATGACGTGAAAGACCTACAGGTCAGCGTCACCGCTGATCCGAAGGACCAGGCACGGGAACCGGTAAACGGACCGCACGGCACCGTCGTGCCGGACATGAAATCCTCCTGGGAGATGATCCGCGACAACCGCCTGGTGTGGCATCTGGTGTTTGGCGGTTTCTTTGCCGCCCTGGTTGCGGCGCCGTTTGCTGCCTCCGGGATTGCCACGCGCTGGCTGCGTCGCCGGCGTGATGGCGCGGTTGATACCAGCGCGACACCGGTCATTCTGCTGGCGCCTCAGCATGTGGTGCCGGTGCCGGCGATTGATGAGGTGGCGCTGAAAGCCCGCATTCTGAATGACCTTGACCTCATTGATCCAGCGGTTGGCGGTGCCACGACGCTGCTGGCGCATGACCGCGAAGAAATTGCCGACGATGTGATCAAGGACTACGTGATGAGCTTGCGGTTGGAGCCGCTGGTTGGCCGGCTCTCAGGCGTCGCAGATGGTCGCGAGATCCTTGGCATGTCTGATCCGGATGACCTGTACATCAACTTGCCGGTAACTGGCGGATCGTACGAGCCGTCGGCGGCCATACCGCAAGAAGGCGAGACAGTGCCAGGCCAGGCCGCGTCGGTGCCGGGCCGGAAACAGCTCAAGGCAGGTGTCTATCAGTACCCGTTGCGGCGTTATGTCTGGGAAACGGCGATTCGCCTCTGGGTCGGCCCTGGCTTTAACGGTCAGGAGCCCATCATTCAGTATCTGGTGCAGCGCGCCGGTGCGTTGGCCGAGGGCAACCAGCAGGCCCTGGCCAAGGCCGAGGCCAAAGCCGACGGCTCGAAGGCGAAGGTGGAGAACATCGTGGGCCAACTGCGGCAGGACATCGCCGTGTTGAAGGCGGTGTTGACGCAACAATTTGCGATCAATGAGAAGATGCAGGGCACTGATTTGGACAAGCGCCGGGAAGGGTTGAAGCAAACCGAAGGCGGCTGGATCGTGCATCAGGGTGAACTCAATGATTGGGTCCGATACCGCCTGCTAAAGGATTCCACTGGTGCATCCATTGCCGGTCTGCTTGCGAAGCAGCGCAAGGCAGAACAAGTCGCGACACATGCCGAGAGGCTGGCGGGGGCGGCGAAGACGATGTCGGATGAGACCAAAAAGAATATCCGCATGCGGAAGGAGGAAATTGAGAGGCTCGAGGCCAAGGCAGAACATGCTCGTGGAGGTCGAAAGGAGAACCTTAAAACACAAGTTAAGGAAAAGAAGGATCAGGTCGATCAAATCGAGAAGCGTCGTGAAGCCGTCGCCAAGGATCAGGCGCTTGCTCTGATTTCCAGAGACCCGGTGGTGGCCAGCCGGCAATACGAACAATTCACACGCTGGTTTGAGAGTGCGAAGAAACGGTCTGCCTTTGCCAAGATAGAGGTGCGGCCATTCCTGCGCGATCAGCGGGCCCTGCGCGGCTTGCCGGATACCAAGCCGCACTGGACGTCCCTGGATGTGCTGGGCTCGGTCTTCAAGTTGCTGGAACACAGCACCCGACACCGGTTCTTCAGCGCGACCCCGCACGATACCCGGCCTGACGTGATCGAGGGCAAGAAGGCGTGGAAGATCGCCGGGCTGCTCGGGGTGGGATGGAACGCGTTCATCTGGGGCATCGTCGGCCCGATCCTCTGGTCGGTGGATCCGCGCTTCGCCATCCCGGCCGCGGTGCCGATCCTGATCACAACGCTGCTCGTCATGCGGATTGCGGTGGTGATCGTCAAGACCTGGCTTTCGGCCCACATCAGCAACCGGGACCAACACTTCCCGGTGCGCACCTGGGCCGAGGCAGCCAGCCGTTTCTCCGAGATCTTCGGGACATCTGAGCCCAAGACGAACGCGCTGCGGGCATGGCAGTACCTTCTGTGGGTCAAAGACCAGTACGAGGCCGGCCGCTTGAGCCCTGCCGAGGTGGCTGTGTATCTGCCGACCCTGCCAGCCGACCGTGGCCTGCCCAACTTCACCGGGTGGACAAGCTTCGGCGAGGCGTTGGCGTCAGGCCGTCAGGAGGCGTTGCTTAAGATGGTGCCGGGCGCGCTGTCTGCAGCGCCGAAGGACTCGGAAGCCAAGGAATCGTTCATCGCTTGGGTCAACAAGTACTTCCGGGGCGACATGCCCAGCAGCCTCATGCCGACGAGCCTCGATGAGGTGGACGTGACCAACGCCTTCATCGCCGGCACGGATGAGCCGTGGCGCGTGCGCATGCGCGGCCTACTGGCATACCGGAATGAGTTTGATCTTAAGACCAAGAATGAGATACCGCCGTATGTCCGTACCACGCTGGAGCAACTCGTGCTGAGGTACCCTGAAGCCTGGAAGAACGTACTCGTGCGGTTTGCGCCTGGCACGCCAGGCTTGGCATGGCTTCAGGAGCTTGAGAAGAATATTGCGCATGCTCGGGAGGTTGACGAGAACAACCAGAAGATCGAACAGTACAATCAGAATCGTCCATCTGGCACGCCGGAGAAGGAAACGAAGGAATCCAATCCGATCCGCCTCTTTATGGCGACAAAGCCGGCTCCTGAGCTGATTGCAGCGGTGGAGGACTTTGCCAACGAGCGCATCCCCAATGTCCAGAAGACGGTGCAGGACTTCCGCCGGCTGTATGACTTAAACCGCGAATATTTCGACCAGCTGACGACCGAGGACCCAAGCTCAACAGACTATATCGCGCATCGTAAACAATGGGTCAAGGACCACACAAGGTTGGTGGTGAAATACGAGGCGCAGGGACGCTTCGTGCTTCCGGTGCTTCAGACGCTGCTCGAGAACCGTCAGAAGACAGCGAAGCAGAAAGCGGAGGAGGAGCACCTGGATGACCCGCAAGTCAAGGAGTGGGGCCGGGCGCTGGAGACGATCCTCAAAGCCGACAAGACGTTGGTAATTGATGGTCTGACAGAATCGCCCGAGAGAAGCCGTGAGCGGCTCATCCGCATTCTTCGGGCAGCAGAGTTTGATGCATCGGATGCCGAGAGGTTGGCGAATGAATTCCTTGTCCGCGTGGCCGATGCCTTTGACGGACTCCAGAAGGTCATGGAGTTGTACGAAGAGGGCAGAGAAGCCGAGATCAGCGATGAATTTCTCGCCCTGAAACATGCGGACAAAGCCTTCAGCGAGGGCGCGCTGGCGGATGACCCGCTGCGGGATGGCGTGGCCGCGCTCACGTTCGCGCGCAGCCACAGCGGAGAGGACCCGGTCTATCTGTACTTTGCCGCCGGGCGCGAGGAGAACATCCGTAACGCCAAGTTCGAGCAGTCAGCGCTCGGCCTGCGCACGCTGCGCCCAGGCATCCTCTGGAACTCGGACGCGGCAATGGATGCGCCTCGCCATGAGCTGCGCGGCACGCTGCTGGCGCAGCAGCGCTTCCGCCAGGACCGAAGCCTGGCCTGGCTGAACGTGGCGCAGGGCGATGCCAACGAGCGCTTCTCAGTCAACACCGAGTTCAGCGGCCGCGGCGAGCTGGTCTTCATTGACGCGGTCCTCCGCGCCATGAAGGCGTCCACCTTCTGGCGCGCCACGATCTACACCACCGAGGCGTACCTGCGCAAAGAGGCCCTGGTCGGTGCCTACCACGTGGCCGAGGACACCGCGGGCAATATGAACATCCGCGACATGGGCGGCCAGAGCGATGTGTTCGAGGGCATCACTGTGCGCCAGTTCCGCGCCGTCGACTACCAGACGCTGGAAAATATCCGCAGGCGGTACCAGCGCTCCTCCCAGCGGCTGCTGACAGATAACCGATTCCGCAGCATGCTCCTGAGCGACAACGTGCCCTGGAACCAGAAACTGGACGACCTCTTCTCGCTGCTCTTCTACGCGTCCAAGCCGTACGTGCTCTGGGGCATTACCGCGTTCCTGATCACTGGGCTGGCGCTGCCCTCGCTGAGCATTTTCCCATCATTGACCATGCCAGGGGCTGACTCAGTGTTCGTGGGCCTGGGCGCCGCCGGGCTGTTGCTGCTGGGCAAGCTCACCAACTCACGGATGCTGCGCAGCCCCGTGGGGCGAGGCGCCATCACCGGCGCCGCGGCGCTGATCATCGGCCTGCAGTTGGCCGGCGCGCCCTTCGTGCACTTCAACGGATTGCTGGGGATGCTCGGCGGCGGCGGGGTGATCTTCGTGGGCATCGGCCTCTTCTTCGCCGAGGTGATGAACCTCCAGACGATCATGTTCTACACCCAGCGCTACGGCGCCCGCAAAGGCCTGGCGGTGTTCGCGAGTGAGTTTGTCCAGCTGTTCTTCATCTACACCGCCTACATCCCGGACTATGCGGTGGGTGCGGTGGAAGGGCAGCAGGGCCAGGCGGTCTTTGTCCGCGCGCCGCGCACCGCCGCGCTGATCCGCTGGCCGTTCGAGAAGATCTACCAGCGCAACAAGTTCGCGACGCGCATGGGCTCGCTGCTGCTGACCGTGCCGCTGGCCGGCGCGCTGTTCAACTTCTACGGGTTCGCGTTTGTGTCCCTGTCGCTCTTCCTCCTGGCGTCCGTCTCCTTCATCGTGACGCCGTACCTGATGAACGCGCACCGCAGCACCGAGCGTGCGCTGGCCTGGGGCTTGGCCGGCGCGACTGCGGCGTACGTCAGGTCATGGATTGACATGGCGGTGAGCACTGGGCTGTGGCTGACCGGTTTCATTTGGCTGTTGCCGATGGCCCGACGGTGGGTGCTGGCCGCAGCATTCCGGCGCGAGGTCAGCCGCATTAGGCTTCCGACCGATAAATCAACAGTGCCTAATCTGGAAGCTATTAAATCAGAAGCTATTAAATCAACAGTGCCTAATCTGGAAGCTATCGGGAAACTTTTCGAGTCACCGATTCCGGCGATCCAGGAGGTCATAGAGACGGCGAAGACGTTAAAAAATGATCAAAACCCGCCTACTGCTGAGGAGCTTGAGAAGCTGCAACAGAAGATTGTTTCGGCGCGTGGCGCGTTGAGCCGAAACGCAGGCCAATTGCCGCCCGAGAAGCTCTACGAGGCCATCACCCTGTTGCGCCTCAAGGAGCCGGCCAACAAGCGATTGCTGATGGCACCATCCGGCTCTGAGGTCATTAACCAATTCTTGTCCATCGTGCATGCGCGCGGCCGGTGGTTCATTCCAGCTCCTGGGGAATATGTGCAGGAGGCGGTCTCGCGGGCGCTGCTGCGCTTCGGGGCCATCGGCGCGCTCGGGTTTGTTGCGTATCAAGTGCTCGGCTGGGGGCTGCTGATCGTGCCGCTGGGCCTGGCCATCAGCATCGGCATCATCACCCTGATGCTGGCTGCCTCAGCGGGCGTGCTGCCGTTGCTGCTGTGGATCAGCAAGGGCCTATGGCATCGCGGGGCCGCGGTGAAAACGCGCCTGCAGGGCGGAGCGACCCCAGGCCAGCCTGCGCCGCCGAGCGGTCCGGCAGCGCCAGGGCGCCAGCGGTCTGAGCAGGGCGGCATCTCGCGCCGCGCCGCGCTCGGGCTGATGGCCGGCGCCGGCGCGGCCGGTCTGGCGTATTACTTCGGCATCCGGCCCCGGCAGGCCGGCCCGTCTGTTCCACCGAAGTCACCGACGCCTGAGGTCGTCCTCTCTGGCCGGTGGGAGGATGTGGAGCCGTACTGGCAGTGGAGCGAGACGCAGCGCGACACGTTCACAGGCATGGTGCGCAGCTATGAGCCGAAGCCGGATGACCCACGCGTTGACCCCAAGACCCAAGACATCCTTGGGCGCCTCTCGAACACGTATGACCAGGCGCTCCAGACGATCACTGAGTTGGTGCGCTATACCGCCACCGGCGATAAGACCATGCTCGAGCATGCCAAGCGTCGGCTGCAGTTCTATCGCGACACCACGCAGACCTACTCGGATCGGATCGTGGACCATGTCTGGTACCCCAGCTACGAGTGGGGCACCAACGAGCCATTGGCAGAGGAGCGAGAGGTTCGGACCGGCGAGGTCCTGTGGCTGGGCATCGCGGCTGCGCAGTACACGTACTTGACCGGCGACACCCAGTTCATGGACATCGCGGAGCGCGCGGCCCGCTATGCCCTCCGCATGCAGCACCCGGAAGAGCACTGGGTCCAGGGCAGCCCGGTCGCCGGCTGGTCCTCCACCGAGCACAACCTGGATGCCCGGGCGTTCTTTACGATGATGGAACAGCTGACCGGCCGCAGCGAGTTCCGTGAGGCCCGCAATAATCTCGATCTCTTTCTCGTGAAAGTCCTCAATCCGGACCATGTGTACCAGGGCAGCCATGACCCCAGGTTCGCCACCGATGTGCCGCTGTGGGCTTTGCTGGTGTACACCCCGGAGCAGGCCAAGGACGCAGGCGTGGATCTAGACGGCCTGCGCGCAGCGGCTGAGGATGCCCGCGTGACGCGCGACTTCGTGAAACCGGATGGCGAGCGTGTCTCGCTGACTGGCTATACCTTCGGCACCGAGGACGGATTGCACCGGACTTCTGCAGCGCTGTCGCCCATGAGCCTCGAGGCTACGGCGTTCGCAGCCCTGGCGGACCGCGTGCGCGGCGACAATGCGAAAGCGAAAGAGAGCCTGGACACGCTCGAGCGCTCGGTCCTGCCGGATACCAGGGGCGTTAAGAAGATCCCGTACGCTGACCGCGTGGGCTTTGCAGCCGGCCGCGAGACCCGCGTCGTCACGACGTATCCATCCATCGCTGCGACCGACTGGTACATCTTCGCGAAGCTTGGCTTCAACCCGTTCGTCCTCGGCGGCCGGTTCAACGCGCAACCAGGGGCGACTCCTGAGCCGACCGCCCGCCAGCAGCAGCCTGTCAGCCGCCGCGATCTGTTCGCTGGATTGCTGGGGCTGGGTGGCTTGCGCCAACCGCAGCTGCGCGTGACGCCTCACCGACAGGCGCCGAAGGGAGTGGCACAGGTCCTCGACCTCGCGCTTGAAGGGCCGCGCCGCGCGAAGGGTCGCGCGGTGATCATCCGGTCGGATGAGGCTGAACTGAGCCAGTACGTGAACCCTGAGATGCTTTCTTATGATTTCAGCCGGTACTCGTTGGTCAACCCGCCGCCGCTGCCTCAACAGGAGTATGCACCAGCCTCCACCAAGACGCTGCAGCAGCTGGTGCAAGACGGCGATCTGGACGGAGCAGTGTTCGCCATCAATGGCCAGGCCGACAACCTTTGGGCTGCCAATGGGTTTGTGATCGCTGATGGACAGGTGGTCGCCCGTAAAGCTGCTGGCGTGCGGGATGATGCACCGCCTGTCCTGAATGGGACGTATCCGATGTTCGTGCTTGATGCGGATCGCGTAGGCTTGACTGAGGTACGGTTCGTTGATGGGAAGCCTGAAACGCCTCCGGCGTTCAACAACGCGCTATCCGGCCCAGTGCTGCTGCGAGGCGGCAAGAATGTCATCGGCGAGCTGCGCCAAGCCGTGCCGAATCGCGGCCCCAACGAAGTGTTGTGGGATCCGGCCACGTTCCAAGCGTCCATGTCGGCGATCGGCCGCGATGCCGAAGGCCGCCTGATCCTGGTCTCGTTCATCGGCCAGCCGGCGCAGCAGGATGAGCCGACCATGACGGATGTCGCCACCGCGATGCGCGAATTGGGTGCGGTGGACGCCATGCTGCTCGGCGTCAGTGGAGACGTCCAGCAGTACCTGACCGGCGCGGATCAGCCGTTCCTCGTGGCACAGGCGCGTGCCGGTTCGACGATGGCCACCACATTCCCGGATGGCCGGCCGCTTAGCAACGCGATTGTGGTTCGGCCGCGAGCACGCCATCAAGCAAACGTGGATGCTCGCATGACCTCGCCGATTGGGCGGCCAGGGCGCCCGGGTGGCGATGGGACGCTGTTCGAAGGCGTGCTGGCGGCGGATGGCAGTATTGAGGGGCAGGGCCTCGGCGGACGGTTCGCGGCCGATCTACTCTCCACCTTGCTGCGCGATCTGACCGCGCTGGTGTGCGCCGCGTGTCCTGAGGGAGAACTGCGCGCCCTGCGTGACGGTTTGCGGGTGCAGGTCGTCGAAGGCAATGATCGCCTGGCGCACTTCACGCCGGAGGGTGCCGGCATCATCACCATTGATGCCGACATCCTGCGCCTGATCGACGATAAGCAAGCTGGCGCGCAGGAGTTGCTAGAGCTTGAGGTTAAGCACGAGCTCTACCACGCGCGGGCCCGCCAGGCCCGGACGACTCGCGGTCCGCCATCAGCCGAGGCTGCTCTTGTTGAAGAGCTTGTCGTCACCTTCCTTGAAGTCCGCGACTTCCTCCGTCTGCCGGCGCGCACGCGCCAAGCCATCCTGGACCTGCTCGCCGCGGACAATGACTACGATGACCGCGCCTTTGGCGCCAACGTGCTGGCAAAGGCGCACCAGGCTGCCGCCCAGGGCGAGACCCGCGGCTTTCCTGCGGTGCAGGATCTCATCAATTACGTGACCGACTCGCAGGTGTACGGCGCTACACAACTCTCCAAGCCTGCCGGCGCGCTGCAGGCCATGCTGCTGGAGACGTTCCAGCGTTTCGTGGATGAGACCGGGCTTGAGGTTGCGCCGCAGCTGCGCGACAACCTCTGGGGTCAGAGCCGGGTACCGGCCAGCAGCGCAGGGTACCTGGCTAGCCTTCCAGCGCGGCTGGCCGCGCACATTGGGCCGCTTACGAGGCAGATTAGCAAGCGGTTGGCTTCTGGAAATAATGGGAAGAGGGGGAAGCTGGAGCTGCTGGCGGGGTATGTTGGGCTGCTTGTGACGCCGATCAGGAAGTGGTTGGATTCGCTTGTGATGCGGATCGAGAAGTGGTTGGAGTCTAGAAAGAAGAAGAAGCTGGAGCATCTGGTCGACCAGGTCAACGCGGTCAATATCCCAGCCGACGAACTTGCGGCAGCAACCGTTCACGAGATGGATGCGTTCCTGACTACGCCTGCGGCGACCGGGTACCGCGATCAGATTGTCAAGTTGGTGCGCGCCGGCGAGGTTGGTATCGAGATGATCGCGGCCGGGGCCGCGACCCGGCTTAACGATGAATTGGCTAAGAACGGCCATGCGACGCGGCCGATGTTCTCGACCGACTTCTGGCATGTGGCAGAGATCTTGGGCAAGGACCTGGGCGTCACGCTGCCGGAGGATCGGATTGACGGCATCCCGTTCGGCCCGCGGCAGCTCATGCAAATCGCGCTGTCGGTGAAGCGGATCGGGGGAGAGGAAGCGCTCGCGGCCTTCCCTCTGATTCTCCACGTCAATCAAGAGGTTGAGTCCGAGATCGCTCAGGACTTGGTCCGCCACAGTTTCTACGGCTTCTCTCCCGCGAATGTGCTGCTCATCACGCAGCCGCAGCTGCCGGGTTACACCGTGGACGCGGATGGCCAGCTCATCCTCGACCCGGAGAGCCCGCGCTACCCGTACAGCCACGGCTACGCCACGATGCAGATGGGCTGGGCCGGGGAAGCGTACACGCTCGGCCCCGACGGGGCGAAGCAACGCCTCGCCGGCAGTGCGCTGGACGCGCTCCGGGCTCGCCACGTTCGGCTGCTGACCACGAATCGGATCAACGACATGGATCGGCTCACCAGCGCGATGGCGCTGGATGTGGACGCACTGGCTTTTTCGCTTGCGTTGATGGAGCGCGACGGCGCGAACATCGCCATGGAGTTGGTGGGCAACCCGAACAGACAGAAGGGGAGCCCTGGACTGCGGCGCGATGGCACCGGTGGCGCGCGCAGCTTCCTGCTCGAAGAGATCAACGCCAAGACGCCGGAACTGCAGGCGAGGTTGCAGCAGCTGATGGATGAGGCGGTCGCAGCCGGGCAGGGTGGCCTGCCGTACAACGCGTTCCGTTTTGTGTATGACGTCAACGCGCTACCCGCGATGCTGGCCGAAGGCCTGCCGATGACGGTGCGCGTGCGCGATGGCCGGCTGTATCCCGAGGTGCCGACCGGCGACATTACGCGTACGCAGGACGCTCGGCCGGTAGCGATCCAGCGCGATGGCCAGCTCATCCACGATTTCAAGGCGCCGAAGGACATCGCTGCGTCGCTGGAATGGCTGATCCGTCAGGACCGCGACCCGGCCTTCCGCGCGGCAGCTACACGCTGGTTGCAGGCCGCCACAACGTTGCCCGAAGGCCAGGCCGGCGAGCGGCAAGGGTTCAATAACGACCGCGCGCAGGCTCTCGACCTGGTGACGCGGTACATCCCGGCCGATCTGCGGCACGTCTTTGACTTGCCGAACAGCGATGTGCATCACGAGGGACCGGTGCTTCTTGACCATATGGGGGCCATGCTCGACGCCCTGGAGCATCCTGAGGCTGCTCCAGCGATTTCCCAAGAGGTTCGCCAGATGCTCTCGTCGCCCGACTGGCGTGAGTTCTTCGAGCTCTTTATCGTCCTGCACGATGTGGGCAAGGGGAGCGTGACGCCGGAGGCAGGCAACCGGTATCCGGACCATGAGGCAGCCTCCGCAGCGCTGATTGAGCGCGATGCACGGCTGGCGCGCGGATTCGCCCAGCGCGACCTGCTCATCAAGGTGGTGCGCCTCCACGGGGCGGTGTACGACGTCCCGGTGGGTGAGGTCTCCCCGGCCGCGCTCGCTGATTGGGTCGCCGCGTTCCTCAAGACGCACGGCATTGCGGAACAAGCCGACCAGATCATCCCGCTGGTGATCGCGGCAGGCGCGCTTGACACATTGGGGACTCAATCGGACCCGGAGTGGGGCTTCACGCGGCTGGCCAATGTCGCGCGCGGCTATGACGCGTACCGTGCCCGACAATTGCCTGGTCTTGCAGGCGGGTCAGGCACAGAGCCAGCGGAGGCGTTCCATCGCACCATGGGGGATGCTGCGCTCGAGGATGATTCGGCGGTTGACGGTCGGACCGCGACACTTGCCGCGCTACCGGAACCCATTCGGCTCGCGGACCGAGCCGAGGTCCATGTGATGACGCTCGCCCAGATGGACGCGGAGGCCGCGGCAGCCCATGAGGCCGGCTTCCGTGTCTCGCGGGAGGATGGCGAGTACTTCGCCATTCTGGATATCGCCCGCGATGTCCAGCCGGACGTTATCGTGGTCGCCAACACGGCCACGCATCAGGCGACCCCGATTGACAGGGATTCGGTGTGGCTCCAGCGCCAAGAGCTCAACCGCCGCTTGGCCCGCAACGGCATGGCGTCACTCGATCCGCATGAGCGCGAGCGCGCCATCCTCGAGATCGTCACCCAGGCCAACCGGATCAAGCTAGGCCCCGAGGCGACCGAGGCCGACGTGCTGGCGCAGTTCTTCCAGCACTCCCAGGCTGCCTTTGATCGCCAGACGCCGGCGCTGCTGCGCGGCGAGGATCGGTACAACCTGGACGCCTACGATGTCGGGTCGCCGCTGTACAGCCACACCCGCCACTTCAGTTGGATCTACGCGACCGAGCTTGGCGTGCTGCAGCAGTTGCTTGCCGACGATCCGGAGCGCGACTTCACGGTGCTGGACGAAGGCACCGGGTTCGGCCACTTCCTGTTGACCGCCGGCCGGGCGCTCCCGCCCACGGCGCTGGCGAGGATCCGCTTCCTCGGCACGGACTTCAAGGACAAGGACATGACCTTCGCCAGGGCCGAGGCAGGCTCACGACCGGAACTGCGGGTCAACTGGCATCTCGAGGACATTGACCAGCCTGGCCATGCCGAGCGGCTGCGCGCGCTCAACGGCGGCGCCCCAGTGGACGCGCTGATCGTCAACCACGCGCTCGAGCACCTGGAGGAGGGCGCGCCGGCCGAGTACATCCTGCGGTGGCTGCAGGCCACGAGCGACGTCCTCGTGGTGACCGTTCCGCTGGAAGACGGTTTGGACGGGACGGTGTCCTCGCACCACCAGGTCTTTTCCGCCGACTCGCTGGCCGCGCTGGGCCGGCAGGTCGAGGATGCCACGGGCGGGGCGGTGTCCGTGGATGCGCAATACGCCCGCGGCGGCATGCTGATCTTCCGCCACCGGTCGGAGCAGGACACCCTCCGTCGCAGCGCCGCGGCCTTCGGTTGGGAGACGGTGCGCGACATCCGGAACACGTATACCGCGGTGTGGGGGCGCGATGCCTACCGCCGCGTTGGCCAGGCGGTCCAGGGGCAGCTGGTTGCGCCGGAGGATATTTTCAACGAGCTGCTGGCGCTCGCGGCTGAGGATGCGGTCGGCCGGGAGATCGCCGTCGAGCTGGCGGAGGGCCTCCGGTACGGACGCGGCATCACCACGCCGGAGAACCTCATGTGGCCGGTAGACGTGGCACTGCTGCGCGAGGTCGCGCAGCGGTGGCGGCAGCAGCGGCAGGTGGTCAACAGCTATGGTGACCAGCACGGCCTGAGCGGTGAGGCTGCGGCCGCATTCGGCGGCTTGTGGTCCGAATGGACCGCTTACCTGGAGTTCATCGCCGCGGCTCAGCGCGTGACCGGCCGCGATGCCGTCGAGTCTTTCGAGGGTGTCAGTGACGAGGCCATTGCCGCAGCTCGGCGCGCTATGCCGGAGGCGTCCCGCGGCGAAGTCGAGCAGGCGCTTGCGTTGCAGGCTCACCGGCTCTACGAAGCGGCCGATCTGATTGGATTGAAGTCCGTGCACCAGCTGATGCGGGTCAGCCCGGAAACGCTGGCGCAGTGGCTCGGTGAGGGCCGGTGGCTCGCGCTGCTGCGCGCGGACGTATTGGCGCAGCTGCACGGCGAGGGCCGGTTCCACCAGCTCTTGCGCCTGCACTTGGACCGGTTCGCATCGCCAGAGGTGGCGGAGGCGTTCCGTCGGCTGAGCGCGCAGTACCTCCAGGCGCTGCAGCGGGACTACCGGACAAGTCGGCCGCTGGTTGAGGTGGACCTGTCGAGCCTTTCGGCAGCCACGGCAGCATTTCTGGCTGAAGCCGGCTGGGTGGATGTGCCGGCAGACTTCGACGCGGATGAGGCGTTGCTCGTGGCGCGGCAGGAGGGCATGCGCGCGGCCGAGCGCCACCTGGCGGCCGTGGAGGCGGCGTTCCACGCGGCCCCGGTGGTGGTTGGCCGCGGCTCGGATCCAGTCCGCATCTACCGGCAGGCCATGGAGGCGTTCCTCGATGCGATCGAGGCTGGCCAGGGCGCCGACGCGCTGGAGGCCGCACTGGGACGGTTTCGCGCCGCGCTGGCGCAGGCGCGTCGATTCGCCGATGCGCGGTACGCCCATGACTATGCCCTGTGGCCCGGGGCAGGCGAGGATGCCGGCAGCCTGAAGGCGCGGGCGCTGTCCCCACGGTTTCAGCTGTACCAGCTGGAAGCCTACGCTGAGCGGATGTTTCTGGCCGGGACCGAGGCGCTGCAGCAGTTGCGCGCCGGCGGCGCTGGCGCCGCTGCGGTGGCCGCGGAATACGAGCGGCAGTTTACGTTCGGCGAAGCGGCAACATACGTCCAGGAATGGATCGCCAGCCTGGGCCCGCGCCGTGCGCCGCTGTTCGGTTACGCTGCAGCTGACGATGTCGCGGCGAGTGAGGCGAACCGCAGCATTCTGACGCGCGATGCCTGGGTCCACGCGACGCGCAACTGGCTTGCCAGCCAGGGCGCGGATAGCGCGGTGTGGGGGCCGATCGCGACCGGCTACACCGAGCGGCTGCAGACGCTGATGCAACACGGCGGCGAGCCGGTTCGCACGCTGCTCGAAGCCCTCATCGCGGCGGATGATTCGGCCGCATTCGCACGTGCGGTGCGCCAGACGTCTCCGCACGGGGCCAACCTGGACCCGGCACCCCTCGTGACCGCCGGCGTGCACATCCACAATGCGCAGCCCGCGGTCATCAGCGAGACGTTCCTCCACATGCGCGAGCTGGACTGGCCCCTCAGGAGCCGATGGCTGGTCATCGGGTCCACGTCGAGCAGCCGCGATATCGCACGCGAAGAGCACCGCATGGCGCTCGCGCACGGTCTCTCCCGCTTCGGCCTCACGAACCGGCAGCTGCTCAAGGGCGGCAATCAGAACCGCGTGATGCTCAACGTTCCGCGCGATGCCGGCCGGGAGGCGTTTTACTTCACGCTGGATGACGACTATGCGGCCGCGCCGCTGACGCTGGACCGCGCGGTGGCCGTGCTGCAGCAGGACCCAGATGCCGCCTTCGTACAGATGCCGCTGGTCTTCCGGGCCGGCCTCGAGCCAGGCCATTCGATCGGCCGGCAGATGGACGCCAGCACGGTGCAGGGCTGGGTCGGCGTGACCGTCCCCGGGTTCACCGGCGATCAGGCCTCGCGCCGCGGCGCTATCCCGCTGCCCCTCGGCACCAACACGCTCTTCCGCATGACGGCTGGAAAGAGCGCGGTGGAGGCGACCGGCGGCATGGTGGTGGACCCGACGACGGTGACCGCGGGCGAAGATTTCGCGCATGGCACAGTTGCGTTGCTGATGCGGGCACAGCGCGAGGCGTTCGCCGATGTGCAGGGCCGCTGGAATGACGGCCGGTTCCTGAACGAGGCATGGGTCATCGGCGACGGCGTGGACTTCGCGCCGGGCGGTCAGCGCCAGAAAGAGCGGTGGGCTAACTCCGGCACCAGGATCGGGCGCTCGATCTGGTTGCCGCACCTGCTGCGCACCCGCCGGCTCGGCGAGATGGACCTGCGCACCTTCGCCGGCGTTACGATCAACCTCACCAGCTTCGCTGTCATCAGCCTTATGGGCGCGCTCACACACTTCGCCATCCCAGCCATCGCTTTCAGCCCGCTGGCTGACGATGTCGTCGCGTCATGGTTCGTCGGCTACGCGGTGTTGTTCTGGATCGCGCCCAGCGTTTTGGACCTCTACCTACAGCGTGGCGGCGGCCTGACCATGCGCGACATTGCCGGACGCACCGTCATGCTGTACTTCGGTACGCACCTGAGTCTGCTGCGCGGCACCGCGACCGCGCTGACTCGGCGGCCGGACGCGACCTGGCGCGCCCACAAGGGCCGACAGCGGTCATGGCCGCTCCGGGTGGGGCTGGCCGGCCTCGGCACGGTGCACGCGGCCGCCGCGCTCGTGGCCATCATGCACGGGGCGCCCATTTTCTCGCTCAACCTGCTCTCGGCCGCGGCGTTCTTCTCGCTGTGGGGCTTCCATGAGACCGCCCCTGCGACTCAGCGCGAGAAGATCCGGATGCTGGCCCGGGATGCCGAGGACAACGTCTGGAAGCGGTTCGCCCGCACACTCAGTTATCCGCACGGTATGCGCGGCCCGCCGGCGTCGGTGCGGTTCGCCCGGCCGCTCTGGGTTGCTTGGAGTACGGCTACGCTGGCCGGGGTCGCAGCTTCGTTCATCGGGCTGGGCTGGATGGCAGCCCAGTTGCCGCTCGCCTCGGTGCTCGTCTTCGGCAGCGTGACCAGCATCGTGGCGCTCCATGCGCTGCACCAGATCGCGGCTTTGTGGCTGGCCGTCCGCGGCCTGGAAGCGCAGGCTCCGGCCGAGCGCGTCTCGGCGCAGCGGCTG
>ORMF011226306.1_pt1 | contig 176174 bp, 94 predicted proteins | sample 1779871 | NCBI WGS metagenome assembly ORMF01 (sample SAMEA104232316, study PRJEB22302) | groundwater metagenome | biome: forest; feature: aquifer; material: groundwater | place: USA | collected 2011-08-07 | depth 5.4 m | reverse complement strand
AATAGCCTCAATCAATTTTCTTGATTTAGCGGATCTCATTGGTCCGGCATAAACAGTAATGGAACCAGACTCTTTAAGCATTTGTTACCTTTATTTCAAAGAAGTTTTTAATTATTAACACATTTTTAAACAAAACAAAACAACCTCTAAAAGTCATGGCACCATTTTCAAATGAACAAAAAAGTGCGAAATCATCGCACTATTCATTTTAGCCAAGCTTATTTTTGTATTCCCGTAATTGTCTTCGCCACTGTTCAAACAACTTCGGTTGGTCTGATTCAACAACAAAATAGTCATGCCCAATATCTTTGGGACTGGGTAAAAAGGGTGAAACATTAGAATGGGCAAGCCGAGAAACTGGCTCATTATGTCCGCGTAATTCTTCAAATAGCGTAGCGACTGTTCTTACTCCACCTAAACCGATATCGCTCCAGTATATGGCTGGATATGAATCGGTAGTCACTTCTTTAAGTAATGGGTGCACATCCGGAAAATAACCCGCAATTGCCACAACGAGCTTATTGATGGTCGGACGATGGCATGCTCCCCCGCTACAATTGCCCCAAACCTTAGGTACAGCAATAACACCTCTTTCTCTTTCGCTGGCGGAGAGTTCAAAATACACAGTAAGTTGAGGATTTTTTTCTGTTCTTTTCCAAGCCCAGCAATCGGATTCAAATACTTCTTCTCCTCTCTGGTCAGAATTGCCCGATAAATAAATCATTGTGTCATGAGGTGGTTTTCTTCCGGGTTCAAAGGTGAAGCCAACTTTTCCAAATGCTTCTATCAACCTTTTATTTAATTTGTATGTTCCAACAACTTCAGTTTCGGATTTTTGCCTGTCTTCATGATGTTTTTTTATTATTAATCCTTTTGATGTGGCTACTTTTTCTATTAGTTCTGATCTTCTAATAAAAATATCGGCTGGTAAAAGAGTGGGTTCTTGGCTTAGTTGTGTCGACACAAATAACTCCCCATTGTAAATTATTCTGCCAAGATAATATCACTATTGCACCATCAAATCAATCTGGTCAGGGGTATGCGATCGGGAGCGTAACAAAAAACTGCCTTTCAGCAGTTTTTTGTTTTTGATTAGTAGTCTCTTCCACCGCCTCCGAAGCCTCTGCCTCCACCGCGGTTGAAACCGCCTCCATTACCGCCTCGGTTAAAACCTCCGGCTGGTCTGGGTGGTCGATCTGTCATTGGTCTTGCTTCATTGACAGTAACCTTTCGGCCGTCAACTTCATTACCATTGAACATTTCGATTGCTTTTTGGGCTTCTTCGTCAGTAGCCATTTCCACAAAACCAAATCCTCTTGATCGGCCCGACATTTTGTCGGTTATAACTGATGCCGATTCAACGGTTCCAGCCTGTGAAAAAGCTTCTTTCAAAGACGCGTCGGTTGTGTCATAAGACAAACTTCCGACATATAATTTCTTTCCCAATTTACAATAATTGTCCATGAACTTGGTGAGTGGTTACAATTATTAGTACCCCACACATAAAAATTATGTGTGGGGTAACTTTTTGTTACCAATCGCTTCACTCTTGGACAAAAACTTACTTTAGTAGGACGACCTCTCGTCTAGTTCCCGCTAAAAGAAGGACTACACCGAGAAAACCTACGTTGATAGAAGTATAGCATTTATCGACCCCAAAAGTCAAGAGAAATATTTACTCAACCACAACTGTCCCGAATTGTTTAGAATTAAGATGGTTATGATATTTCCATGTCCCAACATTTTTAAATATAAACGACCAAGATTGACCCGATGCTACACCAGCACAGGCATCAAACATGGGTAATAAAGTCTGTGTCCCACAAGCTGTTATATCAGTTCCGGGATAAACTTTATGGGTTGGGTGCATAGCCGAGGCTGTCCACATTAACCCCTTACTTTCATTTTTCCATACCACTGTTTCACCCTTTTTTATAGTTATAGTTGCGGGTGAATAGCCTGAATCGGTTAAGGTAATAATGTTTTTTGAAACAACTGGAGTTGGGGTCGGACTTAATTCAGGAGATGGAGAGATCGTAGGTGTTGGAATAGGCGTTGGAGTAGGTGTACTCAAAGCGACAGGATCATCCTTTACCATTAAAAACCAACCTACTACCACTACTACCACCAAAACTGCCCCCGATAATAATAATTTTTTCATCCCGTTAGAAGTGCTATTAATTGTCCACCGTATTGAAGCGATGGCAAGTTGTAGACACTTTATTTAATGCTTAATATTATTTATTCCCGATAGGGCTCACTTCTAACGGGATTTTAATTCCTTATCAATTACATCTTTAAATACTGAAAAGGGTTGGGCGCCAACAACTGGTAAACCATTTACAAACAATGTTGGAGTACCCGAAACTCCATAAGAAGTCCCGTCGGCCGTATCTTTTTCAACCTCTGTTTTATATTTACCAGAATCTATGCATTTATTAAATTGTCCCACATTTACACCTATCTGGGATGCCCATTTTTTCAATTCAGCAACACCATAGGTCACAGTTCCAGAACCTTGTTTAGCCTGTTCCTGAAATATTTTGTCATGCATTTCCCAAAATTTGCCCTGCTCATCGGCACATTCTGATGCCTCTCCTGAAACTTGAGCGGACGGATGAAAAGATAGCGGATAATCCCTAAAAACCAACTTCACCTTTCCAGTGTCAACATAATCCGTTTTTATTTGTTGATATGCCCCGCTCCAAAACATTCTACAAAACGGGCATTGAAAATCACTAAACTCAACAATTGTAACCTTAGCATTTTCATTTCCAATAAAGGGATCGTCATCCACTGAAACATCCACCCTCTCTCCCACCACAGGATCTCCGGCCTGTTTTATGTTTGCTCCGGTCCTGTCAGGACTTAAAGAAGAAAAAACGACCGAACCGCTTATCAAAAGGGCGGCTATCAATATCGACCCCGGCAAAATAAATTTAGTTTTATCAATCCCAAAATTTTCGTTTATGTTATTTTCCATATCAGTCCATCATAAACAAAAATAAATTGTTAATCAAGAAAACCCCCACGCCCATATACTTAGTATGGTAAAAAATAAAAACGGCCTCTCTGTGACCGTTAATTATCTTTTTGCTTTTTAAATATGTATCCTGACACCATCAACGCGATCCCTTTTCAAAGTATTTCTATAAAGAAGCTCGTATTTATAACCGCACTTCTCAACAAACTTTTTCACAAATTCTTCCATTACCGCTAAATGAACATCTTCTTGATCGTCATTTTTATCCGCAACTACAAACACAAAAATTGTTTTGGTATATAACTCCACCCCCAAACTTTCCTTAAGCGTCTCCGCCCCACGAACGAGCGCTGTCAAACGATATATCTTTTCAAACAACTCCTTATCAAATTCAGTAAATCCCAACAGTCCGAAGCCCAAGCCTTCCAATGATTTCTCCTTATCAGATTAAATACTGTTCAATCCAACACTAAACTAACACATCAAGGACAAATGTCAATTCAACGCAATGATTCAATAATCCCGTCTCCTGTGGAATGGCTATTTGCCATATATACTTATTTCATATATACTACCCACATTAGGTCAGGAGTCTGACCATAGGTCGAGTATCTGCGTAACGAAATTAAAATACAACAATATGCCACAAAAATCAAATTCTGCATTTATGAAGCCCTTAAATGTCAGCCCCGAGTTGGCTGAAGTGGTCGGCAAAGGACCTATGCCTAGGTCAGAGGTTGTCAAAAAACTCTGGGTATACATCAAGGCGAACAATCTTCAAGATCCGACCAACAAGAGAAACATCAACGCCGATGGAGCTTTAAAAAAAGTTTTCGGAGGAAAAGATGTGGTCAACATGTTTGAAATGACCAAGCTCGTTTCCAAACATCTCTCCTAATCCTAATTGACCTAAAGATTAACAAAGACCGCCATTGTACAATGGCGGTCTTTGTTAATCTAACTCATCATCAGCCGAAGAGAACAAAAACGACAATCCTTTTGTTCACAAGTTTTATCCCAAAACGCCAAAGCCATTATTTCCTCGCCTGTTTTTTTGATCAATTCTTCAAGTTCCATAACGTCTTCTTTTTTTATAAAAAAAGCTTCTTTTTTATATCTGCCCTTATCGTCCGGCTCAACGAAATCTATCTCCCCGGAAACCATCTTATACTTCTTGCTCGCCTCGCTCGCCATGGCAGAGCCATTTGGCATAGCCAGGCCGAAACCATGCGAAGGCGGGCCTTGTTCGTATCTATCCAAAAGTAAATTATAAAAAACCAACTGACGCTTTATGTCGCCATCCGAACTTTTAGTCGCCCCTTCTATCTCTCCTCTGGTTTTAGGTTTTCCTGTTTTATAATCAACAACATTAACATCGTGACCATTGCCTACAAATTCAAGCTTATCTATTTTCCCAGTAAGTTTTATCTCCGGAGTTAACATTATCTCTCCAACATTAAACTCCAAGACAGCCCTACCCCGCCAATCTTTAAGACTAAAATCGTAATAACCCGACAATGCTTTCAGGCCTCTTTCCTGCCAATCAAGTGCATCTCTTTCACTGAATGGTTGTTGGCTTAAATTAAATTTAAATCTTTCCAAAATATAATTTTTATCCGGCGGAAAAGGCCTATCGGCCGTAAGGGCCTCAAAATAATCTTTCAGGCTCTCATGTATTGCTGTTCCATAAAGCTGGTGGTTGGCTTTAGCCATCGGAATCCTCAGAAGATTTGTATAAAAATACTGCCAAGGACATTTTAGATAGTTATTCAATGCTGTGACGGCAAGTCCACGTTTAACAAAAAGTTCTCTAATAAAATCTTTATCTTTGATTTCTGGCCCTGATACAAGCGGTGGTGCAAAAAGTATATCCCTGTTACGATTAAGATCATCCTCGCTATCTTGAATATTTATAACTTCTAAAAATTCGGGTTTTATTTCCTGTATAAACTGGCAAGGAAGTTGCTCTTTTCCGGATAAACTTTGAGTGGAATAAGAAATCAACACTTCTTTTTTGGCTCTGGTAAGGGCCACATAAAAAAGGCGTCTTTCGTCTTCAATAACATCTTCTTTTCCAACAAATGTTCCGGAAACAGAATAAACACTGGCCGGCAAAGACAAAAGATTTGGCTTTCGTTTGTTGCCCCAATGACCGTCAAAAGAATTAATTATATATACGTATTCAAACTCCTGACCCTTTGAACGGTGGGCCGTCATCAACCTCACCTGCCCGATAGATTGGGAAATATTGTTTTTCTTAATCAAAACTTGATGCTCATTAAGCGTATCAATATAATCCATAAAATCATTCAGCCGATAATCCCTGTGTTTTTCCGTCAAAGACTGAACCTCATCAAATAAGTCATTGAGCTTATCCATCTTGTCGGTTGCATTTTTGGAATTCAAAAAATAAGCAAGGATACCGGATTCTCTTATTATTTTCTCAATAAAAACGGGGAGATTCTCATTTTTGGAAGCAATTGCCCACAACGATAAATTCTCATAAAGGGCCGTCATTTTTTCTGGAGCATCAAGACCAAGACTAGATAAAATCTCGAAAGACTTGATAATGCTGTAAAGCGATATTTTATTTCTATTGGCATAATCAACCACCCTATAGACATCCAGCGGTTGGATACCCAAAAAATCGACATGCATCAACTCAATAAGTTTTTCCTGGGCTCCAAATTCATTAACGGTTCTTAAAAGCAGAATTAATTTTTTTATATCATTATCGGACAAAACATCTTGGTCTGACTCAATGGCAAAAGACAACCCAACTTTTTCAAACATGCGGGCAAGGGGCATTGCATCTCTGTTGTCTCTGTATAAAACCGCAATTTCATGAGGTTTGACCCCTTTTTCTATTTTGGTCTTTATATCTTTTGCCAAAAAATAAGTCTCCGCTTCCGGTTTAGAAAACACGCAGAGCCTGATTTTATCTCCGCCATCTGTCGTATTGTGCGGTGCTTGTGCTTTTAGAGTTTTTTTATCGGGAAGAACGCTGTGTGCCGAATCCAGAATATTTTGAGTTGAGCGGTAATTATCCTCAAGGACAATAAATTTCGCTTTAGAATAAAGTTTTTTAAAATACATAAAATTCTCAAGGGATGCTCCCTGAAAACGGAAAATGGCCTGTTTCTCATCACCGACAACAAAAATATTTGGATTTGGATGAAAATTACAAAGAAGTTCCATAATTTTATTTTGGCCATTATTTGTATCCTGATGCTCATCAACCAAAAGATACTGGTGTTGTTCCTGAAGAATAAGCAAGAGATCTTTGTTATTCTGAAGCTCCTTCAAAACTTCCATTATCATGTCGCTATAATCGTACAATTTTGACTTCTCAAGTTGCTCTTGGTAAAAATCGTAAACCAAAATTAATTCCTGATTTTTATTTATTTGTTTTAAAAGTTTTTGATAGTCTCCTTTCATCTTGCCCTTGTGCGGACCCTTCTCATGATATAAATCTTCAATGGCATTAAAACTAAGAAGTTCATTAGAAACTATTTTCTTGAACTGTTCGGTGTCCACACCCTCACGTTTCAAATTGTTTATTGCGGATAAGATTGAACGGAGATAATACAAAACATCACCAAAAGGTTTAAGCTCTTTCAAGGGTAAGTCCATTATCGCCTCCTCGATTATTTTTATTTGGTCAACTTCAGTTATGTTCTGTGAACCGATTATTCTCGGAAAATATTCCGGGTAATTTTTAATAACATCATTACAAAAACCATGGAACGTGCTTATGACCACAGAATAAGCTGGGCCACCAATAATATCCGAAAGACGCCTGCGCATTGAAGCAACGCCTGATTCAGTAAAAGTAAGAGCAAGAATATTTTCCGGAGGGGTATCTGTTTCCTTGAGAATATTGGCAATACGAAGAGTCAGAATTTGAGTTTTTCCAGTACCGGGTCCGGCCACAACCATAACCGGACCGTCAATAGCATCAACAGCCTCTTTTTGCTTCAAATTAAGACGGTCGTAATTTTTTTTAAATTCAGAATTATTCATTATTTCAGGCAAGCTTGTCACCAATGCTTACATCCGGCTTTGATGGTGTGATTAATACCCAACCTGAACCTTTAGAATTTCTAAAACCAAGCGTTAAAACTTCAGACGAAAACGGGCCGATTTGTTTTGCTTGAAAATTAACGACACAGCAAACAAGCATTCCAAATAATCCCTCTCTTGTGTGTGCTCCAATCGCTTGGACGCTGGAGACTTTAATTCCAATCTCTGGACCAAAGTCTATTTTTAATTTAAAAGCCGGTTTCTTTGCTTCAGGAAAATCATCTACTTGGATTATTTTACCGACCCTAATATCCACCTTCTCAAAATCCTCATAATTGATACTCATGTCCTCAATTTAACCATAATGTGATAGAGTTATCAAAGTTCTTTTAATCTAAAGGCTCGGCTATGACTTACTGGGTAAGTTGCATTTTAATCGGCTTTATTATTGCTGAAATGGCATCTGTCGTGACCACATTGTATCTTCATCGTGGAACTACCCACAGAGCAATATCATTTCACCCGTTTCTGGAATTTTTATTTCAGCTTGATTTATGGCTAACAACCGGAATCAACAGAAAAGAATGGGAAGCCGTGCATCTGTGCCATCATGCCCACGCTGATGTTGAGGGTGATCCCCATAGCCCCCTAATTTTAGGGTTCTGGAAAGTCCAACTTTTCAATGCCTTTTTTTATTGGAGAGCAACCAAAGATCCAAATGTTCTTTGGTATGCAAGACACCGAAAACCTGTCGGTTTTGAAAAAATAATTTCAAAAGTCTGGGGTTCAGGAATTTGGGGATTGGTTTTGGGAGTAAGTCTGATCTGTTTAGTTGTTGGAACTAAAACAGGGCTAATCATCTCCGCCGTTCACGCATTGTTGTATGTATTCTTTTTAAACAATCTCATAAACGGTTGGTGCCACTACAGGGGTTATAAAAACTATCCGGAGGTTGTAGCATTCAACAACAGACTCATCGCCTTTATTACAATGGGTGAAGGTCTCCATAATAACCATCATTACTCTCCCGGCAGTCCAAAACTTTCCCATCGGCCAAATGAATTTGATCCCGGCTGGGCAATTCTAAAATTATTTTCATTTTTGAATCTGGCAAAAATTGAAAAACCAATTTAATTACCGACTCTTTGTCGGTTTTTTGTTATAAAAAAAGACCTCTTACGAGGTCACCTTAACAAATCAACTCTTCGGTCTTGGACTTAGTGATAGACCAACGCCGACACCTAGTCCGCCCTTACCTACCGTAGGGGCCACATTCAAATAAAAATCAAATTTTGAATCGTTATCCCTTGAATTCATTCTTGCACCAAATGGCATGGCTATTTCCAAACTTGAACCATTTTCAACATTTGGTTTCACGCTCCACAAAACACCAACGCCTGGCCCGCACAATCTACCAAAACACCACGGATAAAAATGATACCCGACCAAAGAAACCTTGAACTTGCCATCCTGTTGACCAGGCCACATAACATCCAAATTATGAACAAACTTCCTGTCGTTCATCTGTTCGTTCTGGGCATATGCCGGAAAACTTACAACAAATAAAGCCACAACAAAAACAAAAGAAAGGACTTTGTTGAGTCTCATTATTTTCTTCCTCTATAAAGATACTAGGCGGTATTCTAACTGATACTAGTATGAATGTCAACTATCTCTTTTTTCTTGCCTGAAGCATCAGTCTTTTGACCTCCAACCTTTTTTTAGTTTTGCGAGAGTGAGTTTTCCTAAATTTACCTACTCCGGTTCGTCTTTTTCCCATAAAATATAATTTACTTAATTAATATAATTATTCTTGAGTCTATCACAAAATACCAATTAATCAAAAAGCCCCAGATATTGGCAGGGCCATTATCTGGGGGTAAAATAACATTCACTAAAACATAGGCGTCCGACAATGAAGGACAATTCTTCGATCCACGAAGAACTGACTGATATCCATGGAAAACACCATAAATCCCTGTCTTTTTATAAAACCAAAGACCTCAGTCATTAATTCAAGATGGGTATTTTTCCTGAAATTTTCAATGCAATCATTGCCATGTTGATTCTCCCAAATGACCATCGCTGAATGGTTTATCGGCAATGATGGTCTGTCAAAATTATCTGACAAGATGACATCAAATTGTTTCACCTATCAACTCCCGAAACAAAAAGTAGTAACAACAGAATACCACGACAAATACTTCTTGTCAATTTTATCATGATCGACAAACAAAAAACCGACTAGCTTGCCCTAAATAGGGTCGAAGAATTAGTCGGCTTGTTCAGGCCAGTATTTCAAAGCCTTTTCAGTCTCTTCAGAAGGAAAATTATTTCTCCTTAAATTAATTAACCTCCTCTGACACTCTTCGCGATTTACAACGAAATCAGGTCCACCTTGAGGATCACTAAAGATTGCACATACCGAACCAAGAACAGACTCGTGTCGAACAAAAGAAACCTGCTCCGGCACCATCAAACTCCATACTCAAAGGCTTAAGATACTTACATCAAAATACATCCCTTTTACGTCTTTGTCAATCCCGTTAAAACAAACGAGACCCCGACGAGGCAAAAGCCTCGTCAGGGTCCAAAAACTCACACCAACAAAAATGCTGCAAGAAGCGCAGCAGCAAAACCTATCATCTTGCTGGTGGTAAGGCCACCGTCTTGGATCACTTGATACAACGCCGGAGTTGATATCCGAACCACAGTCATTAGCACAATTAAGGCTCCGACTGTTTGTGGGGTCGCTTTTGATAACATGCCACTAAAAGCTAGAAGTCCGAAACCACCAAAGACACATGCACCAATCGCCATTCTTCAGACAACCTCCACGGAGATATTCCGAAGTTCATAGAAAGCAAACGGAGCAACAATCATCAAGACACCCAGTCCGAAAACGGCAGATGAAACATTACCCGAAAGACCACTCTTATTCATCAAGAGGGGCCAAATTCCAAAGAACACTCCTGCAACTATCGCCTTGAACTGCAATTCACCCACTCCATCACCCCTCTTCTTCAATAACCAATGAAATAATTATACCATATTTTTAAATATTCGCAATACGAAATTATTATTCCTTGCTTAGAGTTTTATGAAATGGGCATAAGAATTATCATCTAAACAAAAACCGTTCACTGAACGGTTAAGATGGAATACCTGAAAGAGCATTAGAAATTAGAGTCACTACCGCATCACCACAGCCCTGGTTGACACACTGTTGTGGTGTCCTGTTTCCTAAATCTGGATGTGGAAAAGAAAGCCATTTTTCACGATCTTCTTCACGAAGAAATTTCTGTAATAACTCGGAAAGTTCTCTTGGGATCGGCTTATTTTTAATCTCCACGTTAGCCTCACTACAATATTTTTAAGAATATCCACAAAATATCACCTAAGTGATACTTTGTCAACCTGGCGTAATGTTTCAATACCCTTGCAACACATTGAGGTAAAACAAAAGCCGACAATTTTCAGGACCCGATAAAATATTTCCAAAAATGAGCAAATAAACTTAATCCGGACATTGTCTCAATGGCCTATAGTTATTTGAAAATTAGGACTATACTGACCCTATTATGATGAAAAAAAACAGCCATAATTATTATCTCGCTTTTCACTGTAGCTATTCTTGGCTGGGTAATTTGGTATAAAACAAAACCGTCTTTTGAACTTCCGGGCTACACCAAAACACCTTCGCCTTCCACTAGCCAAGTAACTTTTTCACCAAAGCCTTCTGCGACCCAGTCCTCTATCACAAATCCGGTGACTCTTTTGCTCACGGTTCCATTCACGCCCCAAGCCCCAACCGGAAATTGGGACCAACTCCACAATGAAGCATGTGAAGAAGCCAGTGCAATTATGGTGGCGGCATACTTTTCTAGCGATACAAGATTAAAACTTCCGGCGACAGAGGTAGAGAACCAATTAACCGCCTTAACCAACTGGGAGCAAAATAATTTTGGTTACTCACTGGACACCACCACTGCAGAAACAGCAGAAATGATAGAATCATTTTACAACCTCAAAGCAACTATCGTGAACAACTTTACGGAAAAAGATATTAAAGACGCATTGAATGCTAAAAAGTTGGTAATTATTCCGGTAAACGGACGTAAAATTGGAAATCCTTACTACAAACCCCCCGGACCAATCTACCATATGCTTGTCATTAAAGGTTATACCGCGACACAACTCATCACCAACGATCCTGGAACAAAAAACGGAGAGGATTATAAATATTCCTTTTCCACCCTAAAAAATGCCCCTGCCGACTGGAACCACGCCACGGGTACAATTGATGAGAATAAATCTCTCATGATTGTGATCTCACAATAACCACTGTCACGCCTTAAAGGACGATTGCGCGACATAATTTCACAAAATCAATGCAAAATATTTTTTCAAACCATAAACACCTCTTCATGTTGGCCATCGGTTTTGGGGCACTAATCGTAGCGACCAACTGGCCACTACCAAAATCTTTCCTCCTACCCGTGCCTTTTACTGACCAAGCCCCAACTGGAAAATGGGATCGTAACGAAGACTGTGAAGAAGCAAGTATTGCAATGGCTCAGGCATATTTGACTGGAGATACCGAAGATAGACTACCCATTGCAGGAGCTCAAGAATACATCGCTCGTCTCCGAGCTTGGGAAGAGGCAAATATTGGATACAACGACGATACGGGTGCATATGCAACCTCACGAATGGCTGAGGGAGCATTTGGCATTACGGTCCGGCAAATTAAAAATTATACTGAGACTGATTTAAAAAAAGCATTGCTAAAAAATCATGTTATCCTCTTACCGATCAATGCACGATTATTGGGAAATCCAACATATGTCGAATCAGGACCAACCTATCATATGATAGTGGTCCGAGGCTACAACGAGGAAGGTTTTATCGTAAATGACCCTGGTACTGAACAAGGAAACGGCATGGTGTATTCATTTGAGACTCTATGGAAGGCGGCGGCAGATTGGAATAATTCCGCAAAAATTATGGACTCAACCATCAAAATCGCCCTCATTCTTTCTAGGTAAAATTAAATCCTGTTTTATGATACTCAACAAATACAACCCCCGAGTGCTTGGACACATGCTTGAGGAACACGAAAGATATGTTTCAGCGATTACGTTAGCCTTTGGTTTTATTATTGATAGCCTAACCCTGACACGGACTGATTTATGGCTTGATAATCTGATCCTCTTAAGTTATTTCGTTTTGGCAAGCATTGCCATGATATTAATTAATCTGGAAACAGATAATCATTTTCAAGGCATCCGAATGCGTAAATTAGTTCCATGGCTACCAGTTTTGCTACAACTTGCTTTTGGTAGCTTGTTCAGTGGTTTCGTGGTGTTGTATTCACGTAATGCTTCTCTGGCAGCAAGCTGGCCTTTTGTTTTGATGCTAATTGCCCTTTTGATAGGCAATGAGTTCTTTAAAAATAGGTACCAGCGTTTAGCTTTCCAGATAAGCGTTTATTTTGTCGCCTGTCTATCATATCTAACCTTCGCCGTCCCGGTCTTACTTGATAAAATCGGCCCAGAAATATTTTTGCTTAGCACCCTTATGGCACTGGCAATAATATCATTAATAATTTTATTATTTAAGAAAATAACCCCAGAAATATTTCAAACCAATAAAAACAATATCGTCCGGTTAATTTTGTCTATCTTGGCAATTTTTAATTTCTTATATTTCGCCGATATCATTCCCCCACTACCACTGGCACTTAAAGAAATAATCATCGCACACAATATTGAGCTTTCAACAAACAATTACTACGTCAGTTACGAGCCGGCTAAATGGTACAACTTTCTTCATGGTTCATATAATCCAACATATAATCAGGTTGCCGGAGAAACTGTCTATGCTTTTAGTTTAGTCTACGCACCTGCCAACTTGAAAACGACAATTGTCCATGAGTGGTCAAAATATGACCAGACCAATAACCGCTGGGTGACGGTAAGTAGTATTCCGTTTTCAATATCCGGCGGTAGAGAACAAGGTTACCGAGGATATTCATATAAAAACAATGTGAGCGAGGGTCAATGGCGAGTAGCCACAAAAACAAGTAACGGCCAAACACTTGGTCAAACTAAATTTGAAATCAAACAAACAACCATCCGACCCGAAGTAGTGACCAAAATAAAATAAAAAACGGATTTATTTTATCACACCATCACATTGATCAATTAAGAGCGTTTAATTTTGCCGATAAGATAATGAATAATTGAGGCAAGGATCGTCCAGTAAAAAATGAGATAGATGCCAATAAATGGGGGTGGTGGATCATCTCGCAAAAAATTGTTGGAAAGCAACAAGGGTCCTATCAAAATAATTTTGATAGGTGAGATAATTGTTGATACGGAATTCTTCCAAGCTATTGGTGACGCTGTTCCAAGAAAAGTGTCTGGTGGTTTAGGAAAACCTCGGGGACCCGTTGATCCCAAAAGTGAGGTAGTGATAAACATAAAAGCAAGCCCGAAAACAATAAAGAGGCCAATGAATTTTTTTCTTGAAATATTCATATACCTTAAATTATATAACTTTTTTTATTTTTCAAAAACTCCTCAGGGCCGGTGATGTTAGAGCCCTTCAGCCACACTCAGGGCAAGCCTAAGATTAAGCAAATTAAAACCGTGGGCGTACCCACGGCATATACATTACATTAGCCCTTATCCTTCATTTTCTCAACTTTTTCCTCTAAAAGTTTGAGGTGTTCTTCCCAAGGCATAAGAGCGCCTGTGCTATTTTGAGCAAGACCGAAAAGCCTCATCACCGCCTCAAGCTCACTTACCATAAACTCACCGAGCGAAACATTTTCTAACTGGTCGCGCAATTTTGACATACGGCTCATTCTTCTGTCGTGCTCATCCGCACGAACCGGATCCATCTCTCTCCAAGAATGTCCCACTATTTTCCTCCCGAATTCTAATGATGCCTAAACAAAATACCACACTTGTGATGTTTTGTAAACCGACTCCAAAGGTTCCGAACCGTCTTGCCCTGGACTTCTTGAAACAGAGGAATATAAATAAAAAAGACCGATTTCTCGGTCAAATGATGATAAAACGGAATTAAATCAGCAAAAGATTCTTCAGGTCTTCAATCTTGGCATTGATAGCTTTTGCCTCGTCATATTTTCTTTCTTTAACTACCACAGAAAGATCAGCCTCAAGCTCATTAATTAGGGTCTGTGTGAAAGCTGGATTTGCCGATAGTAGATTAACAGAAGTAATCTCTTCAGAAAATTCATTGACACCGTATGTTGCTCCCTCAAAATTAAACTCGCAACCCGCACTCTGGACAAACAAAGAAATACTTCCATGAACATATTGTACTTTTTCTTGTTCAAGGGCATCAAGAAATGCCTTGAGTCTCGAAAATGGAAGATTGGTAGAAATTAATTTCCAATTTTCTGGAATTGCCATGACTTTCTCCTGGTTTTCAATATATTCATATTATATAATATTTTTAAAAAATTACAAGAATTGTAACGGTCACAAATAAGTTCGAGTCCTATATTGTCTCTAAATATAAAAAGCAGAGTATTAGAACCTATTTAACCTCAATAAAATCTAGTTTAATTCAATATCTGACAGAAAAATGTCCATTCCCCGTCATTGGCATTTTGACACCCTCATTAGAACCTCTTTTATCCAACAACAAAGCCACCTTTTGAGGGTGGCGATGTTGTTTCCACTAATCTGCTCCGCGTGTTAGTCGTGATTGCATTTTAGCAAGCATTTCAAGGGCTTTCAAGCGGGTCTAAAACGGATGCCTTAGGGTCGCTGATACCGCCGTAAATGAGACAAATGAGACAAAAAAATGATATTTGAGACTGTCTCACTTCTGTATCCTTTAGAAACAAAAAACTCCCGTCTTGGAAGTTCTTTGTGGGAGTAGCGAGTTACTTGAAGGAAAGTAGGATTTCGTCGTCTACTTCGCCCTTTGTTCGCTCCCGGGTCCTCATAGATGCTCCCATGATACTCGACCCAGCTCTTGGTAGACCCATAAGCCAATAATTGCTTTTCACCGCACCCTTCGCCATACTTGGCAAATCCACCGCACAAAGGCGGATGACGGACTTATTACACAATACCGTCTTTAACTAAAAGCTAAAGAATACCAACTCTCGCTATTCCAATATAGTTATAGCAGATTTCATCTTGCTCCGCTACTTACTATTTATTCAAAAGAGTTAATGCCTTTATCCAAAAGCATTAAGACCCGATGTCTATACTCCTGCGTTTCTTCGTCTCCACCTGTCACCGGTATCTCTTTCTTCAAAATCTTCAAACACCCTAATGCCAGACGAAGGTTAAAATCTTTTTCAGAGAACCCCTTTTTATCTAAAAACACTTTCACGATATCTGTTCTGCCTAACGGATGTAAATCGTATATCGGATATTTAACAAAGCCCATCATCGGGTCTTGGAATGATGGCGACTCAAAATCAAGAAATCCAGTTATCTTACCATCTACCTGCAGAAAATTGCCTGGTTGATAATCACCATTAGAAAGAACCAGGGGCGTATCAATGGTAGGAATAACTTTTTGTAGTTTTTGAATAGCATCTTGGTATACCTTCTCCTTGAGCCACGGACTATCTTCTGAATTAAGTAATTTTAATTCGTCTTCCAACGTAACGTCAGGCAAGATTTTGGATACCTCGTGCTCCCTAATGAAATCGGAGGCATCCATAAGTTTAATAACGGCTTGAACAAGCAGTTCTTTTGCTTTAGCTAAATCCTCGTCAGAACGCATACTTAATTTTTGGAGATTTTCTCCTGGCAATAATGAGTATACTGCCGCATATTCATCATCTTCTGTTTCAAAAGGTTCAACCAAAACCTCGGGGACTGGCAATCCATATTCCCTCAAAGCACCCATTATCTGTATTTCTTTTCTAACATCACCGTGTCGGTTTTTTCTAAGAACAACTGTTTTGATTTTGCCGTCTTTCGTTTCGATAGTTACACGAACAGGGCAAGGTAAATCATAGTTATCAAAATAAACTGCTTCAGAAACAGATTTGAATGAGGGGTCAATCCCAAAAATTTTCTCTTGCTCGTTTTGAGTAAGCGTTACTCTTCTTTCCTCTTCAGTTCTAAAAAGTTTTGTATCCATTGGTGTTGTTTCTATTATCTCCATAATTTATTTTATAAACCTGCCGTGATAGTTGCATCTATAAACCAATACACTGGCTCGGTATATTTCCTCTATGCCAGTAAAGCGGCCTAATTCACCGTCAGCAGAATTACCGTATTCCCAATCTCCATCTTGGAAGCTCATTGGACCGCGAACAGGAATAATATCAGAATATTCTTGCATCAATGCTTTTCTTAAAAATGCATAAAGTTCTTTTTCATTCGTGGTTTCTGAAAGAATATAGCCATAATAATTCATGCCCCAAACCGGCTCATTGTCTTTATATATTATTTCTTCTCCGATAAAGTCACGGCTGCCAAAGTATGTGTCGTGATAAATAAGACCATCTTTTTCAAAATGGTAATCTTCGGATTTCAAACGAGAAGAAGATGCTTTAGGAGCATCTTTATTGGCATAGCTACTCTTGTTTGCTTCGTCTAAAAAATCGGCTAATTGTTTCAGGGCTATATTCATTTTATAGATTTGGAAATTATGGTTTGCACATCTTGAATAACTTGGGACTGTGGCCGTGTGGCATTAACCACATAATCGGCATATTTCTTTTGGGTTACGCCATGCTTTAGAAATTCTGGGATGGCTACTTTAGTATCGTAATCTGTTATGTGGCTTGCTCCAAACCTGATAGCTCGACGTTGAAGCATCAACTCGGGATGAATTTCCAGATAAATCTTAATATCCAGTATATCTCGCACCACCTCCTTGTCTTTAAAAAGCATAAAACCTTCAATAAGGACTACCTGTTTAGGTTTTAATGTTATTGGTTCAGGCTTGGCCCCAGCCTTCTTTGGGAACGACTTAGTGTGAACTTCCTTGCCGTCTCGCAGTGCTTTCAAGTGCTTCAACAAAACATCGAATTTAATGTTAGAGGGTTTTTCCCAGTTTTTGAAGCCGTGCTTTAACGGAAACGTCCGAGGATGCTTAAAATAGTTATCTAATCTGATGTGTTCATGATTTTTGTTGGATAGCTTGAGCTGTTTACAAAGAGTTGTTTTACCAGAACCAGAAGGACCAACAATTCCAATAAAAATGGTTTCCATGGTCGTCTGTTTATCATATCGGCATAATGTTCCACCATAAAATCATGATAAAACTTATTGTCAGATATGTATTTATAAACATTGGCTGTTTTATCTGGCGGTTCGCTATTGAATTCAGCGCATAACTTATCTATTTCTCTCTCGTTCTCTGGTGACAATATATATTCTTTAATAGTTCCGTCTTTGAATTTAAAGGTAAATATTATTTCTTTTTCTCCTATTACTTCGTTCCAAAATCCTGGGTTAAGTCCTGATCGAACTAAATACAAATAAGCAGACAGACTTGCTGCCAGAATCTTTAATTTTCTGTCACTATCGGAATCTTTATCTACAATTTCAATGTTAAGAGCTTCAAGATCACTATCTTGAATACCACTGGATCCCATTAAGAAACTTAAATATTTATTTTCCATACATTTTATTAGACACAGGTTTAATTACTTCCACCCTGTAGAGCATAGAGTTGTCCCAAATGAGACTTGGAATCTTGAATTAAGTCATCATATAAACCTTCTTCAAGAATATAGCCGTCTTCAAATACAACCACTCTATCGGTATCTTTGAACGTAGAAATGCGATGAGCAATAATGATAAGGGTTTTCTCGTTACTGAATTTAGCCATTAATTTATCCATTATTTTCTTCTCGGTCTTACTGTCTAGGGCCGAAGTTGCTTCATCAAGGAGTAAGATCGGAGCATTTTTACAGATGGCTCTAGCAATACCCAATCTTTGCCTCTCTCCACCCGAAAGCTTGTATCCTTTTTCACCAACTAATGTATCTAAGCCATCCGGCAACTTTTTTAGAACATCTTTTAGTTGAGATATTTCTAAGGCTAATTCGATTAAATCAGAATCTACACTTTTTAGACCAGTAATGTTATCGAGAAGAGACAGATTAAATAGTTCAGTTTCTTGTAATACAACTGCTATGTTTTTAATCAAATCATCGTGGGCAATATCATAATAATTTCTATCACCAATTCTAAACTCGCCAGCTTCTAAAGCATACAGCCCAAGCAACATCTTTACTAAAGTTGATTTGCCACTTCCAGAGGCCCCTGCTATTCCAAGCTTTTCATTCTTTGCTAAAGATAGGCTGATGCTATTCAGGGCTTTCTTGCCTGATGGATAAGCGAAGTCACCATTAATAATTTCGATTTTGTCCCATTTCTTTGGAAATTTCTGATGCCCCGTCTTTATATTAGACTGCTCCCAAAATATAGGCATCATATTTGCCAAATCAGATTTAAGTCCTATTACTTTTACCGCGGCGTCAGTAGCATCACTAGCAGCCTCGCGAAGTTTACCAAAGTAAGTATAGTACACCAGAATCGAACCAACTGTGATGAAGCCGCCAATCAACTGATGCCCCAACAAGAAGAAAAATAGAGTAAAAGAAATCCCATTAATAGTTTGGAATGTATACCATTTACGAATGCCCGTATCAGAAATAGTATGCTGAAGTTTTTTGGCAGATTCTTCACTCTTTTGAACCCGTAAGTTAAGATGCTTTTCAGAACCCATCGCTTTAATGGATAAAAGATTGCCCGTACTTTCCATGTAAGTTCCGGTTGCTTTTTGATTAGAACGATTATATTCATCATTAAGCGCTGCAATTTTTCTATTGAAATACCATTCAGTGGTAAAAAATAAAGCTGTGTAGGCAAGCAAGAAAATAAAAAATACTGGACTTAAAAAGATAAACACGGTTAAAACACCGATGAAAGAGACAGCAATTGGAAATAATCCATTATTGGTGAAATGCGACCACTCTCTAAGTGCCTGGCTACCTGTAAAAACTCGTTCTATTTTATTTCCAGTATTTTCTTGAGCGTGCCATTGAAGAGGTAGGTTAATTAAATTCTCAAAGCCTAATATCCGTGCACGAGTTCTGGTATTAATACCCATTTTTGAAATTTTATTCTTACTCCCCAGTCTAATAAGAGAAACAATAATATGGGCAACACCTAGAAAAATTATATAAGCATAAAACGTGCGTAAAGAATCACCTGCATGATATTTGGTAAAGAAGTCAATTATCCTGCCGACAATAAAAGGAGGTACGAGATCATAAAAGAAAATTACAAATAATATAATATTAAACGTTACCCAACGTGGCTTGTCTTTATCCAAAAAGTACCAAATTGATTTGGGTATATCAAGCCAACCAAACTTTTTAGCTAATTGTGAATTTTCTTCTTTAGTGGCAGGGTTCATACTAAAAGTATACCTTTTTTAATAAAAAGTTCGAGTCCTATATTGTCTCTAAATATAAAAAGCAGAATATTAGAACCTATTTGACACATTAAATAGATATTTTGATTCCTTCTCCAATATGCTCAATCTTGTCTCCATCTACTTTGATCGCTTGACCGTCCTGGAGGAGATATACTTTCCAGGGATAATCCATATGTGACCGCATATACCTTTTACGCGCAGTCAGCGCTTCGACGGTCTTCTCCGGATCACTTTCTTTTTGATGTGGAACCACAACAAAACCGACAATCCCAAGTCCAGCATGATCCTCGTCTTCCCATTTGACGGGATCCCACCAAGTTAGTCCAAAGTCAGCTGTTGCGATCCCATTTCCCGCACTGGCTCCGAGATAGATTACGCCTTTTGCCAAGAGATCTTTAAGATAAGCGCCAAGGTTTGCTTTTTTTGCCCAAGCAACTAAATAATTCACATCACCGCCGGTAACATCGATGATGTCAGCGCTTTCTAATTTTTTCTTTACCTCTACTGGATCTTCCTTTAAATCTACAATAATTGCGCGATGTTCTTTTTCCTTCCACGCCTCTTGCATCGAATGCCACCAGACAAGATTTTTTTCTTTCTTTTCGGGAACTAATTTTGCAATATATTTCTTACTACCCTCTGTTTCTGGAACCCACTCAATAGGATCTCCTGCGGTGGGAATAATAGCTACTGTGAGACCTTTTCTATCGCCGATTAACTCTAAAAATGCTTGCTCAAGTTCCAGATTTTTCAGTCCGTTTGAGGTAAGAAGAAGTTTCATATTTATATAAATTTACTTGAGTTAGCTAAATCAATATATCTAAATTATCTCACTTTCAGGTTCTGACTTCAAATCAAAACACCACCCTTGTGGGGTGATGTCAGAACCTTGCTCCGCGGCCAGGACTCGAACCTGGAACCATCTCCTTACACATAATCCATAACTTTCGTTACGGCGTGGACTATATCTTTCCCGAGACTTTCATCTGGCGGGATTTCGGTATCTAGTCTCTACGGCGCTCTCCAGCAATACTGGAGTTCCCACGGTATTAGCATATCTTTCGATTTAGCCTTCACCGTTATCCCGAAAAGTTCATTCCTAACTTTCGTTAGGAAGCTGCCTTACTCGACAGGGAGCCGCTCTACCATTGAGCTACCGCGGAATATATTGTTTTAAGGACTCTCTTCCTCGATGACTTTTTAACTGCTTTTCACGAAGAAGAGCGGCTTTTCTATCAGCTACTGTTTCCTGATAAATCAACCGCCATTCACCATCAAAGTGAGCAGTGTAACTTTTACTGAACGTGCCTTTGTTGTGCATCTTAATTCTATCGTCTAAATTGCCAATTTGTCCAACATAGAGTTTTCTATATTTTGAATTGTAAATCGCATAAATTACATACATAGTCGCTCTACCTCCGGCAGCTGCCGGAGAGCTACCGCGGAATAATACTTACAAAGGACTCGGTCATGCCTGCCAGCATGTGGAATATAAAACTAACTCTAAAATGTTATCAAAAATACTTAATAATTTCAAATTTAGAGATCTGTTAAGGGTGATACTATTTATCTTTGGAGATTTTGTTTAGAAGTTTTTGGACAGAGGTGATAGAGTCCAAATCATGGATTGAAAGAGGTGATGCTGTCTTATTTAATTTCTTAAGTTTGGTTAATTGCTTTTTTATTGTCGCTGAATCAACCATGTCAGTTTTGCTCAAGAATAAATACTCGTCTTTGTCCAACAATGCCTTGTTATCGTCATACGGCGACTGCTCCGCTCGCTTTACTCTCGGGTTATACGAGCCGAGCTCTTTTCTAATTGTTTTGTAATCTTTCACAACGTCTTCTGATTCAGCTGAAACGATATGAAATAAAACGCGGGTTCGTTCAATGTGGCGAAGAAATTTAATTCCCAATCCCCGACCACCGGATGCGCCCTCAATAAGACCGGGAATGTCCGCCAGAATCAGTCCGTAAAAAGAACCGAGGTGTGGCTCAAGCGTTGTAAAATGATAATTAGCAACCTTACTTTTTGCCTTAGTTAATTCATTCAAAAGGCTTGATTTTCCAACATTCGGAAGTCCGATTAATCCAACGTCGGCAACCATCTTCAATTCAAGACGGATATTAAACTGCTCTCCGGGCAAACCTTCTTGAAATCTTTTGGGACTAGTGCTGTGAGGACCCCTAAAAAGAAAATTTCCCTTCCCGCCATGTCCGCCTTTTGCCAATAAAATCCGCTCCTCCACTTTTACAATCTCGTGATCCACCCCCGTAGTGAGATTATGAATTACAGTTCCAACTGGAACGTTTATAAAAATATCTTCTCCGTTTGTGCCATCATTAAGTTGATGTCTTCCCTTTTTACCATCTTCAGCCTTAAAAACCTTCTGATTACGAAGGGAGTTCAATGCGCTGAGATCGGAAATTCCAACAAAAAAAACATTGCCACCATTTCCACCCCGGCCACCAGTCGGGCCTTGTGAGCCTTTGTTTTTATTAAAAGCAATTATTCCGTCTCCGCCCTTACCAGCCTGAATCCTGATTGTAAGGTCATCTACTATCATAATAGATCAGATATTTAACCCATTTTATCATTTTAGAAGCTAAAGAACAGACCGAGTCTGCGGAACGACGACGAAGACATAGATTGTTCTATGTCGAGGAGGAGAGACAATGGAATCGGTCTTGTTATTTAGCTTCCCTTTTAGGGCGGGCTGATTTTAGACCAAATCCTTCGTTGCTCGTCCTTGAAGTAGAATCATCTACATCTGCTGACTCGCGTCTCGGATTTGGCTAAAATCCGCTCCGCTAAACTGATAAAATGGATTAATTATCTGACCCAATATTTTACCACAAAATTAATGACTTGATAAGGGTGCCGAAGGACTAAGATTGCATTATCTAAAAATCAGTGTATAATGGGTAGTAAGTAGAGAAGAGACAGAGGTCGAGTTTCTTAAGTTAAATATAAAAGTTATAAAAACAAAGATGACAGGAACAATCAAGAAAAAAATAGAAGACAGAGCTTTTGGATTCATCGCTAGAGAAGGTGAATCAAAAGATTTGTTTTTCCACAAAGACGACTTGAACGGTGTTACTTTTGAAGAATTGAAAGAAGGCGATGTCGTTTCTTTCGATGTAGTAGACGGAGCAAAAGGACCAGCCGCCAAAAATGTACAACGAGCTTAATAGACTCGTTACTACTATACATAAAACAATCCCGCCAACCGGCGGGGTTGTTTTATGTATATGCAAAATAAAAATCCCTAAAATTGGGATTTATTCGGGAAGATAACATGGGTATCTTCTGACCTCTTCCATGAGTTCTTCATTTGAAAATGTTGGACGCTTAATCCTTCGCCAACCATAATCACCTTTTAGTCCATGGACACAGACTGAACGGACAGCAACAAAATGCGGGTGTTCAGAAAATGTTTCAGGATCTCTGCGTGTATACCAATGTATCTGACAATTAAGAAGCCTCTCGGCTGGATTCTTAGACTTATCCAATCTCACAAAATCATCTCTACTCAAAGATTCAAGACCTAATTGCAAAGCTCTCATTACGCGACCGTGACAGACAACCACGACACTTCTGTTGTTGTCGTTGTTTATTTCCAAATCATGAAGAGGGCCGGTTTTTATTCTCTGGCACAAAGAGGCTATAGATTCTCCGCCACCGGGTGGATAGGAATAAAACAGATCCTTTCCGTATTTATGTTTTTTAAATCCTCCAAGGAGACTCACCTGTTCAGCATTCTGATAATCATCAACAAATGCCTGATCCCGCTCCCTTAACTCATATTTAATCACCCACCGAGCTTGTGGCAAATTCAAATAAACAGCTGTTTCTTTTGCGCGGATAAAATCGGAAACAAAAAAACCATCAAACGGCATCGGAACATTTGTTTTGATCCATTGTCCGGTACATTTGGCTTGTTCAATGCCAAGATCAGTAAGGCGAAAAGTCCGGCTATGCCTATTTCTGAATTCGGGACTAAAAAAACTTTCATCACCTTTCTTAAACTTCTTGGTGGCAAGATTCTCTTCAGATTGAGCATGTCTAATGCAGACCAAATCTACTGGAAACATTTTTATTCCTCATCAAAGAACAATTACAAAGAGAGTAGCAAAAAACACACCTCTTTTCAATTGGTTCATATAAAAACGACCAGTTGGGTCGTTTTTATATGGGTTACTCGTATCCCTTAAGTTTCCCAAGTTTATGATGCTGACGAATTTTATCCAATGCTTTTGCTTCAATTTGCCTAATTCTTTCCCTAGTAACAGCAAACACCTTACCTACCTCCTCAAGTGTGTGTGTGACACCATCAGCAAGCCCAAAACGCATATCCAGAATTTTTTGTTCCCTAGGTGTAAGATCAGCAATTATTTCATCAATATAGGTCTTAAGAATTTTTCGAGCAGCTGACATTGACGGTGACACTGAATCATCATCAGGGATAAAACTCTCCAACGAACTGTCTTCGTCATCATCGCCCACAGGCGCTTCAAGAGAAATTGTTTCTTGTGAAATTTTTTGTATATGCCTGACCTTGTCTACCTCCATTCCCATTTCTGATGCTATTTCTTCGGGCATCGGATCACGTCCCAAATCCTGGACCAGGCGTCTAACAACCTGCTGATATTTATTGATAGTCTCAACCATATGAACAGGAATACGAATAGTTCTGCCTTGATCCGCCAAAGCACGAGTAATAGCCTGTCTTATCCACCAAGTCGCATACGTAGAAAATTTATATCCTTTTTTATAATCAAATTTTTCAACCGCCTTAAATAATCCGATATTCCCTTCCTGTATCAAATCAAGTAATGTTAAATTTGCCGAACGACCGACATATTTTTTGGCAATAGATACAACCAGCCTAAGATTTGAGACGGCAAGTTTGTGTCTGGCCGACTCATCATTCTTTTCAATTTTCTTAGCAAGATCAACTTCTTCATCGCCGGTCAAAAGAGGATATCGGCCAATTTCTTTCAAATACATCTGAACGGAGTCAGAAGCAACATCACCAAACTCTGTTTCTATTTTCTTTTTCTCATCATATTCCTTAACCTTCTCTTCTTCAAAAACTCTCCCCGATTCAATGATATTTATATTTGAAGACTCCAATCTTTCATATAGCGCCTCAAGGCCCTTAATGTCTTTCTCTATGCTCGGAAAAGCATTTAAAACCTCGGCCTGAGTCACAAATCCTCTTGACTTGCCCTTTTCAACCAAAGCCAAAACCCCGCTTTCTGAAATCGGACTCTTTTTACTCATTTGATTCTTAACACGTCCGGTTGAAGATTTTTTATTTTTCTTTTTAACAGATTTTTTGATCTTCTTGCTAATTGATTTCTTGACGGGCTTTTTTATTTTTTTTGGTTTTATCTTTTTCTTCATATGTAGTTAAATATTTGACTTTTGAATTTCTCCGAGTCTATTTAAAATTTTATTGGCCTCCATCGCTAAAATCATTTTATTTTTCTCATTATCTCCGGCATTAATTTCAAGGGATATTTTTTCAAGTTTATTTCTAAGGTGACGTTCTTCAATCTTATTTATCAAACGACTAAATTCGAGTTTTAATTCTTGATCCTTAGAATCTTTCCAGAATTCTTGAGACTTCAAATACGCAAACTCCAACTTATAACTTTGGGTTTTTTCTCTAAAATCCTTCAGCAGGTCTGATATATTCTCTGAATTGACTGCGATTAAATTTCTAACAGCCTCAGCCGTATCAGAATCCAACAATTCAGGATTTATTTTTTTAAGGTCATCCTTAAAAAGTATAGGGTCTTTCATTACCAACGACAATAGCGTCTCGCTAAGCCTATCTTCGGTTTTTAAAACTAAATTGTCTTTATTAGACGCCTCGACCAAAACCGGTTCACGATCATAAACATCCAGATCATCTTTGGCCAATTCAATGTCTGCCTCAATCGCTTCCTCCTTCGTTCTTAAAAAAAATGCTAACTTCGTCATCCAATGCGATCTTTCAACGTTACTGGTTAATCTTTTTAAAAATGGTGCCAAAACGGAAATCACGGATTTTTTACTATCGACGGAATTAAAATCAAATCCGCTCTTGGCCTTATTAAAATAAAACTCAATAACTGGTTTTGCTTGATTAACAGCACTGGACCAACTTTCTGAGTTCTTTCTAACAAGATCAGCGGGATCTTTACATTCCTTATCATTTATTTCAACAACCTTAATATTAAAATTTTGACTAAGAGCCAATCCAATCCCTCTTCTTGTGGCCCTATCCCCCGCCTGATCAGTATCAAAACAAAAACCGAGATTGGTCGTATATCTATGTAGTAGCGATAAATGATTTGGCGTTAAAGCTGTTCCAGAAGAAGCAACAACGTTTTTTACTCCCGCCTGATACGACATCAATGCGTCCATGTTGCCTTCAACCAATACACACAAATCCGCCTGTTTGATCTCAAGTTTGGCCTTATTCAAGCCGTAAAGAATTTTACTCTTATCATAAATTCTTGTTTGGGGAGTATTAATATATTTAGCTTGATCAATCTCTCCGGCAGATACGGGAGCCGATTCGGAAGAAAAAATTCTTCCGGTAAAACCCACCACCTGCCCATTCAAATCAAAAATTGGAAAAGTAATTCTAGAACGGAAACGATCATAAATACCGGAACCATCGTTTCTCTTGATTGCCAAACCAGATTCAACAATCTCGCTTTCAAGGTAACCACAATTTTTCAAAAAACCACCCAAAGCGTTCCAGTCGTTCGGAGCAAATCCCAAACGAAACTCCTTAATTGTCTCTTCTTTAACTCCCCTGTCTTTAAGATATGCCAAAGCCAGTTTTCCGACATTTGATTGAAATTGTTTTTCAAAAAACCTTGTCGCCGATTCACAAACCTGAAACAATCTTATTTTATCATCTTTTCCGACAGAAACAGCTCCTCTCCCAAAAGAATGGTCCAATTCTATTCCAGCCTTACCGGCAAGAATTCTCAACGCTTCTGGAAATTCCACGCCTTCAATGTCTTGTATGAAACTAAATATATCACCGCCCTTTGAACATCCAAAACAATGCCAAACTTGGCGCTCCGGGGAAATAACAAAGGATGGCGTCTTTTCATTATGAAAAGGGCATCGGGCCTTAAAATTAATACCCGCTTTCTGTAATTTCAAATATCCAGAGATGACATCAACAACATCAAGTCTGTCCTTAATTTTGGAGACATTATCTTCCACGATTTGACAAGACTATCACAAAATTGAATACAATAAAAGCCCTCAAAAGAGGACTTGATAAAAACAGTCGGCCTACCACTTTCCCCAAATAGGTTCTTTATTTTGAAAACAACCAAAGCAGAAATTGTTTGGATTTTTTCCAAAGACAGAAACTGCGTCATAAACATCATTAAGCGGTTGATAACCAACAAAATTAGCTTCCACTTCTGCCGCAACAGCCCGCGCATCTGGATCAGAATTGCGAAGAATATGCCTAGCGGCAATCAATTTACCCTCCTTACTTTCCATATCAATGCCCTTTTTGCAAGGACCAATTAGGGGTGGCGCCCCGGAAAGAATCCCCACAAATCGAACTCCAAATGATCTTAAAACGCGAGTAATCTTTCTAGATGTATTTCCACGGACGATTGAATCCTCAATTATCCAAAACTTAGTATCCGGATTTCTGAATAAGATTTCTTCAATCACTGAACGAAGAAAACTAAACTTTCGTCTAAGTGTGCCCTCTATTACCGCCTGACTTTCTTGAGTAAAACTTCTAGTTGAATGTCGTCTCAACATTATAGAAGTAAGCTCACGATGAATTGCCTGACAAAAACCTTCAGCAAAAGCATTTGAGGAGTCTGGAACATTTGTGATGACGTCTCCCGGACCAACAAGATGACCAAAATGACCGGCAAGCCTGCGACCAAGTTCCTTTCTAAATTCATTGACCGAAATACCAAACGTTACTGAAGATGGAAGACTGAAGTAAATATTTTCATAAACACAACTAGCCAATGGCAATTTAGGAGACAACTTGTCAATCTCTATCATCGTTGAAGTCAATTTGTCCTGTGAAATCACAATCAGTTCCCCCGGCAGAACATCTCTTATATAAGAAGCGTTAACCACCTCAAAGGCTGAATTTTCAGAAGCCACAACAAATCCACCGCCAAATCTACCCAGTGCAAGCGGACGGTTTCCCGAAGGATCACGAGCAACAACAAGTTTTATTCCATCTTTATCCTGAATGAGCATGGCCAAAGCATAAGTTCCTCTATACGCCTGAAGACCTTTCTTGATGGCCAAAATTGAATTGTTTCCACCAGCAATAGCAATTTGATGTAAAATTAATTCCGAATCAGAAGTTGTGTGAAAAACAAAACCTCTCTTTATCAAATCTTGTCTGTCTTCTTCCATATACGGAGAGTCGCCATTATGTGATAAAAAAATCTTACCCCAAGACATGTTGGCAAATAATGGTTGGGTATTATCAAGAGATCTCTTGTCGCCCGCTGTGCCATATCTATTGTGTCCCACTCCGGAAAAAAATCCGTGGCTATTGTTTGAGAATTCATGATGACTGTTTTTCCGAATTAAATCAGGAACAGTAAACTCTGTCCGTTCCCACAAAAACCCACCGTCATATGTGCCAAGTGCTATGCCGGAACCATTTTCTCCGCGATACTGAAGAGCATCCATCATTGAAATTATGGCATTAAAAGCATTCGGAACATTAATTGCTCCTACAACCCCACACATATACAATCTCCGATTTTTAAAAAACACCGTATTACCATAATACAAAAAAAGGTATTTGTAAAATAAAAAAGACGAGATTAATCTCGCCAAAGCTAATAACTAACTCCCAAATTTTTCGGTCCAAATTTCAAAGGAAAAGCACTGTCTATCATAATTCTTGCAATCTGACCGTTACCGCACAAACTCAATAACTCAATGGTTTTATCTTCATGGCAATTTTCCCAAATAATTTGAAGACAATGTCCACATGGAACGGGTATGTCACTAAACGAAATATCTTGCTTCAAGATTTCTTTCGGAGGAAAAGTTGTATTTACACAATCTGCACCGCCAATAATTGCTATTCTTTTAATTTTTGTGGCCCCCTCATTGGCAACCATATTGTCAATAGCATTTTGTTCGGCATGCGTCGTCTGAGTCCAACTTGCCCGTTCAACATTACATCCTACATATATCTTGCCCGAAACACTCATCACGGCTGAACCAACAAGAAAATGTGAATACGGTGCCTGGGCATTCTGGCGAACCTTTTGAGCCATGCCAAAAAGAATTATATCCTCCAAAGTTAAATCTTTATATCCCGTTATTAAGGCCTGTATTTCTCGTTTTACTATTTTCATAGTTCACGATACCTTTCCTTGAGTTCCATAAGGCTCTTCATCTCAATACACCGCGACCAATCCACAGATGAACGGATCTTGTCAGTATCATCTTGATTCTCCCAAGTCTCATTGGGAATCCAAATCCCCTTGAAACCTACTTCTAATGCCGGAGCAATGTCTGAAATATAATCATTACCAACACTATACCAAGGATGATAAGTCATAAATCCACCAACAAGTTTTTCAAAAACTTCAGGTGTTTTTTGATCAACAACCCGCGACCTGAAAAAATTATTACCAGCATCAATTGCAGAAAATTTCCTATCCTGAACAACCTTATCCCCCTTGGAAAGAAGCATCGGGACATCTCCTTGGTTATATAAAAAATCAAGGACATCAAAAACTTCCGGAAAGATATCCGTGCCCACCATGAGAGTATCGTCCAAATCAAACACGAAGACTTTTTTCATGACCAATCCTTTTGTAAAGAAACTTTTACAAAGTATATCGTAATTTTATGACTTGTCAATCAAGTCTTCCATATTTTTAATTTTTTGTTATTATGGTGCGGTAGCTCATTAAAAAGGATGTTAAAAATGAAAGACCCCGTCGTATTAAACGGCATATGTCATATGTTTTTTGAACAAGGACTGGAGTCAATTTATTGGTCTTTTTGGGACTCAAAATATATTTTCCCACCTAGTCTTGACTGGCCTCATGGGAGATTTGATTTCAAGGGGCTTTGGACACTTAAAGACGGCGACCATCTTACTATTTTTGACAGAAAAACTGGCAAAAAAGTTATTTGGTCAGGCTTTGTATCGCTGTGGTTCAATAAGGCGGGTAAAGCCAACCAAAGAGGTATTCGCGCCAAAAAATGGGCCCGATGGTTCAAGAAAGAATATCCGGCACAATTTACACCGGGGCCAAATCAAAACAAGGTTACCAATGAAATTTAAATCAATCGTTTTGTTTTTTGTTCTTGTAATTTCTTTGATCTCTAGGACCAATGTCCATGCCCAGTCATTAGCAAAAAACGAAAAGCCAAAAAAAATATTTGTAACCTTCTCAATTGACCGCATGGACACGTATCCATTACATTTCAAAAGTATGCCGTTAGAAGAACTGGCGGGAATAAAACTATTTAATGTATACGAACCTATTCCCGAAAGATATCGTTCAAAAGACGGATTGGTAACAATTACCAATATCAGATTTCCCAAACGAAATAAAGGCTATAGTATTACGGTTTACCCACTTGGTGCCGGAAATCATATTAGTTTAGCGGTTAGAGGCAGTTATGAAACATTGCCGGTAATCAGTTTTGATATAAACTCTCCTGAAGGTGTTGAACATTATATACTTTCCAACGCCTCGTCTCGAGATGTTTCCATCGGAATTATGGACGGTGACAGGCCAAAAGGATTAGGTTTGGGCGCCCATTCTTTTCTAATGGGTGGCTACGGAGAGATAAGGGAATTGCGAGGAAAAGGCCATCGTTATTTTGTAGAATTTGGCGGAGGCATCAATTTTGGTCCGATTGGTGGAGGTATCTTTGTAAAGATAAGCAAAAATTATCTTTACAATCCCCGCCCCCATTCATTTTTTACTGTCCCAATCGGTTTAAGAGGGACATTGAGTTTCTAAGGGATATTTATTATCCCTTTTTTGTTTGAAAAAATTATGAAGAAAAATAAGAAAGAATTACAACGCCGGTCATGGCAATAAATACACCCGCAACTTGATGTGTTTTTAGTCTTTCGTGTCCAACAAACAATCCCAGCAAAACGGCTAAGGCTATGTAACTTTCGCTTATTGTAGTCGCAATGGCAATTGGAATGTATGTTGTTGAAACAGCAAAAGACAACCAAGCAACATTATCTAAAACGCTTTGTCCAATAATAATTCTAGGATTAGCTTTAAAACCCGAAACAATACTTCCAAATTCTCCCTTTAAAAAAATGAAGCCTCCGCAGATAATGGCAAGAAGAGAGTGGGAAAACCAAATTGTTACAATTGGTGAAATATCTTGGCTTGAAACACCAACCAAGAAATTTGTTAAAGCCATGCCCATTGAACCGACACCAGCCAAAATCACACCCCTTTCAAAAATTATTTTATTATATTTTACATGACCTTTATGTTCAATAACGGCCAATACTATTCCCAAAAATACCACGCCGATCAAAAGAAACTGTAAAATGCTCAATGATTCATTGGCCAAAACAACACTCAATCCAACAGTGATAGGCAGTTCTAAACCTATCACCGGCTCCACTATGGATATTTTACCACGCCTTAAGGCTTCAAAATCAAAAAGTGCCGCGAAAACCACAACCAAACCCAACAAACCAAGTAACAAAAAATCCCCGCCATCCAAAAACATTAGATCTTGTTTTACAAACGGAAATAATCCGACCAAACCAACTATTCCTATAAAAAATAAAGATTTCCAACTTCCAACTACCCTAGTGCTCTTTTGTATAAAAAAATCTCCAAAACCCCAACTTATTAAAGCTATGAAGGCAAATAGTATTCCCCAATAATTAAACATTGTTTATTTTTGTGATTAAAATAACCTATACCGAGAATGGATTGTAATTAACCCCACGATCATAAACATCAATACCCTCAAGCTGTTTCAATTTTTTAACAACAGCATAAGTCACTGGGGTAAGTAAAACTTCTATCAAAACCTTGGCAACATACCCTGAAATCATAATCGAAAATAAATTATTCCATGGAATTAACCCGCCAAAAGCAATGGTGACAAAAAGAGTTGTATCCAAAGCCTCGCCGACAATTGTCGAAGAAATGGTTCTGACCCAAAGATGTCTACCGTTTGTTTTTATCTTTAATTTGGACAAGATATAAGAGTTGGAAAATTCTCCAACAAAATATCCGACAATTGAACCCAAAACAATTCTCGGGACCATGCCCAGAATTGATTCATAGGCTTTCTGATCTGGCCAAAATGGCGCCGGAGGGAGAAGTTGAACAAGATAATACACAATGGACATAGCCATTACTGAAATAAACCCTGCCCAAATAATTCTACGCGATGCTCTATATCCATAAACTTCGGTCAAAATATCTCCAAAAACATAACTAATCGGAAAAATCATTATCGCCCCCGCAAAAAAGAATGGTCCCAATTGAAATAATTTAACAGCGACAGTGTTTGAAATCATCAAAACCGCCACAAATAAAATGGCGATATACAAAAAATATTTACTTTGAAGTTTTGATTGATCCATTTAATTAATCAGTCTTTCGGCTTCTGATTCCGATTTTCAATTTTGGCGGAAGGGGTGGGATTTGGTCACCGATATCTGCCTTCTGGCAGATTCCGCGACCCCGCCTCGCGCCAGCGCTCCGGCTTTCAAATCCAACCCACTTCATCGCAATGGTGTTCCACTCGGACAGCCACTGGCTGTCCTTGCGGACCATGGCGGAAGGGGTGGGATTTGAACCCACGAGACCCTTTCGAGTCTGCCGCCTTTCCAAGGCGGTGCACTAGACCACTATGCGACCCTTCCCAACCGCAAAATTATAACATCGTGATGATTTAAATAAAAGCCGACCAAGGGTCGGCATTAAATTAAAATACTTATCTAATCAAACGAGGTAAATTTCTTACGCTATTGAATCCACAAGCTATATCACCGTCATATTGATAAGAAATCCAACCAGATTGAAGTGTGGTATTAGACACATGCGGTGGGTGAACAGCATAATTAAGAGAATCACCACAATCACCCAAACCCTGATCGCCATTATTATCAAATACTTTATTACTAACAACCTCTCCACCATAAACGCCATCAACAACAAGATTTATAACACTACCATGGACTATATTATTATAAACCTTACCGGCATAACGAACATCAACCTTTGAAGTCCAAGGATGGCTTCCAACAAGAATTCCAATGGAAAGTCTGTTTCTGGTCGCCGAATAGACGATGTTTTCTCTAAATTCAGAGCCAACATGATTGCCTCTGTCATTAAAATTTCCAACATTCAAACCCGCAAAGGCATACTTGCCATAATGAGCAATTTTGTTTAACTCTACGACACAATTTCTACCACCACCAACAACAAGATCAATATCTGTGTTATCTACAATCACATTTCTGGCAATATACCCTCCCTCACAAGACAAAACTGTCATTCCATCAGACCAAGGCACACCACCGAAATTCTTAGTAAATCTGTCACGACCGTTATGAGCAATGTAATTATTCTCAATCTTAAACCTTGAACCAAGAATACCTAAACCGGAACCGCACATTGCATGCGTAGATTCATTGTTAAAGAATTTAAAATCATTACCTTCCAAAAACAAATTGCCAAAATTACCCCCGGGATCAAAACAAGTATCTCTGGCCCTACGATAAGCCCCATCAGAACGAACTTCATCAACCATTCCATTAAAAGAAATGAACGAGATTGAAAAATTATTTGCCCCAACAAAAGGTTGGGTCGCTAAAATATGACTAAACAAATCTCTGCCCGCAATAATCGTAGCTCTTAAAGGGGGCGCTGAGGAAGTCAAAACAGTACCCGAACGATTCAAAATCAAACCTTGTCCAAAATTTCCGTTTAAACCATTAACTACGTAACCGGGACTTCCGGGATGTAATTTAATTTCACCTCCGGCATCAAGGCAGGCCTGAAGAGCTGAATCATCAGAAAGAAGATCTGTGGGATTGCCACACTTAAAATCAGGCGGTGGCGGTACATCCAAAGGCTTTACCTGTTTCGCAGCTGGCTTACTATCTGAAGATGAAGCACTGGTACCGGTCTGCCGATTTACGCCCTGAGAATCAGGACCAATACTGGTCGGCGCCGTTGGATTGCTACATGCAACAAGAAGCACTCCGAGCAAAATAGTAAACAAGACGACTTTCATCTGATTTCTCATCATTAAACTCCATTTTTAAAGTATCTGACGAAATAATAATAAACCAATTATTCAATGTCAAATCAATAAAAAAGAACCCCGTCTTGCGGAGCTCTTTTTTGAGATTAATAGTCTCCCATCCCGCCCATAGGAGGCATTCCACCTCGTCCTGAGCCTGTCGAAGGATTTTCTTCTGGGATATCTGTAACGACTGCTTCGGTTGTTAGAATAGTTGAAGCAACAGAAACAGCGTTATTCAAAGCCGTCTTAACCACCTTTAAGGGATCAATGATTCCCATTTCAAACATATCGCCATATTCTCCACTTGAAGCATTATAGCCCCAACCAAGTTCTTTTTTCAAAATTTCACGAACAATTCTATCCGGATTCTCGCCTGAATTTTCAGCAATTGATCTGGCCGGGAGAGCAAGGATGCTTTTAACAATAGCTACGCCCTTGGAAAAATCGTCCATCACGACTACAGTATTCAATAAGTCTTCTTTATTATCACTTTTTTTCCCCTCGGCCTGAGCTCGGGACGAAGGCTTAGTCGGTTCAGTTGCTTTTTTATTAAAATCTCTAAGAACATCAAACAAGGCAATTCCTCCGCCGGCCACGATACCCCCTTCTAAAGCTGCCCTCGTTGCAGAAACAGCATCATCAATTCTGAACTTCTTTTCTTTAAGTTCGGTCTCTGTTTGAGCTCCAACTTTTATAACCGCAACCCCGCCGGACAATTTGGCCAATCTTTCCTGAAGTTTGTCCTTATCAAACTCTGATGTAGTTTTAGAAATTTCATTTTTAAGTTGAGCAACTCTTTTTTCTATATCTGTTGACTTTCCTTTTCCGCCAACAATTGTTGTTGCATCTTTTGATGCCACAACCCTCCTTGCTCTTCCAAGCATATCCAATTCAACTTGCTCAAGTTTCATGCCTTTTTCTTCAGTTATGACTTGGCCCCCTGTTACAATTGCCAAATCCTGAAGCATTTCTTTTTTCCTGTCTCCAAATCCAGGAACCTTAACGGCTAAACTGCTAAAATTACCCCTCAATTTATTGACAACAAGAGTTGCCAAAGCATCCCCATCAACATCTTCGGCGACTATTACCAAAGATCTTTTCCCACTCTTGGATAATTTTTCCAGTAACGGGACAATCTCCTGAATGGACGAAATCTTTTTATCCGTAAGCAATATAAAAGGATCGTCATGGATTGATTCCATTCTTTCGGCATTAGTAACCATATAAGCCGATACATAGCCCTTATCAAACTGCATACCCTCAACTATTTCTTTTGACATTTCAGTTGACTGAGATTCTTCAACAGTAACAACCCCGTCTTTACCGACCTCATTAAACACATCCGCGATAAGTTTCCCTATCTCTTCATCATTTGCCGATATTGAAGCAACTTCTCTTATGTTTTCTTTTGTAACTTTTTTCTTTCTACTCTCTAAAGATTTAACCACCAACTCTAAAGCACTGTCCATCCCTCTTTTTAATGCTATCGGATTAGCTCCGGAATTAACCGCAGAAAAACCCTCCGCCAAAATTGCTTGAGCCAAAATAGTTGCGGTAGTTGTTCCATCACCAGCGATATCATTTGTCTTAGAAGCAACTTCTTTTATCAGCTCTGCACCAATATTTTCAAATTTATCTTTCAACTCAATCTCTTTGGCAACCGTAACACCATCTTTAGTTATAACTGGTGAACCAAAACCTTTATCCAAAATAACATTTCGCCCCTTAGGACCAAGAGTAACCTTCACCGCATTTGCGACTTTATCTACTCCTCGCTTAAGAGCCTCGCGGGCCTCTTCTTTGTATTTAATTTGTTTTGCCATGTGAACAGTGAACAATGATCAATGAACAGCGAACATATTATTTTTTATGTTCATTGTTCAATGCTCATTAAGTTTTACTTTAAAATTGCCAAAATGTCTTCTTCTTTAGCTATTAAATATTCTTTGCCATCTACTTTTATTTCATTTGGTCCATATTTACTAAACAAAACAACATCGCCCTTTTTGACTTCAAGAGGAACCCTCTTTCCTTCACCAGATGGTGAGGCTAATTTTTTACCAAGACCAACGGCCACAACTCTACCCTTTTCTTGCCTTTCCTTTTCAACTGTTTCTGGCAAGATTATTCCTCCTCTTTTTTTCTCTTCTTTTAGCGGTTCGATCAAAACATGATCCGAAAGTGGTGTAATTTTTGTCATTATTTAGTGTTTTAGTTATTTAGCTATTATTGTATTCAAAAAGCACAAAAAGTCAAGTCTGAAAAACAAAAATCCCCCATTGGGGATTGACGCACTAATGCAGGAAAAGAAAAAACCATTTCTTTTTTCTTTTATTTTTTTTATCACTAACTCCTGAATCCTTTTCCTCAACTGTCAAACTAAGCGACGAATCAACGTCCACAAAATTATCCAGCACAGGCGAAAGTCTCAAAAAAACTTCCTTTTTAATCTCTCGGGGAAATTGCAACAATTCATTTTCTTCAAGTTCAGTCCATTTCCACGCCGTACCAACTGAAGTCTTAGCACTAATGTCGTCAGTCTTTTGTTCTTTTTTTGATCTGGGCATTATCTGCTGAACATACAAAATGTTTGACGGCCTATCTGTTTCATTAATCTGTTCAACGAATCCTTTTGGTGACACTTTCTCTCGAGATTCCCTCTGATCAATAAAATTGTTCCCGCTTTGAAATAAAAGGGTAATTTTGGATGCCGAACCGGATTCGGTTCTTTCCATAAAATCATCGGGCACCTTAACTGGAATACTCATCTTCCTAATAGATCCGGAAGAGACTTCTCTTAAAACGACATTGGCATAAACGGTTTCTCCTGGAATTGCATTTTCTTGAGATAAAAACGAAATATTTTCTCTCCAAATTTTTAAATTGCTAATAAAATCTACGTGGATCTTTATACTCTCCACCACGTAATTTGGCTTACTTTTATCAATACGCTCAAGAATAGAATCCACTTTTAGGAATAACTCTTCAAATGGACTCCGTTCATTTTTTGAATTACCGCCAAACCCAACTGGTATAACATTTCTTAAAAAAATTTCCGGTTCATCTCGAATGCTGACCCTTACCTGGTAAGAAATGGATACGGAACTCAAATCGCCTAATACCTGCTTTGACCACATTTCAGGTATATCTGAAATAATTCTTCTTCTCATTGGACTTAAAGCAACTTCTTCTTCCAAAAAAGTTCCTTCTTTGTCCAAATGAAACTCCACTCTCAGCGAAAGCATCGGGGCAACTTCACCGATAACACCAGCCAACTCAAAAGCCCCATCAACCTTGATTGCCCCCTCGGTATCCAAACGACAACCTGCCATCTTGTGCGCATTAACGGGTGTTTGAATAACATCGGCTACGGCTATGTGGACAAAAGGATACTCCACAATTCCTGTTCCCAAAAATGGATGTCCAAAAATATAAATTTTATTACCATCCCTCCATGTTACTGTGCCAGAAGCACCAAAAGAAATCCCGCCCCTTGCAAGAAGAACTGTAACCATTGAACCGGGTTTAATTTCACCAACAGATGAAATTTTACATTTACCCGGTAAGACACTTTGAGATGTCAAAGTATCTAATTTTGGAAAAAGCATCAAGTCAAAAAAATCCATACCGCCCACACTAATTTTACTTGGCATTCTGTTGGAAAAATTTTTCGTAGCAACATAACCACCCAATCTCGCACCGAGCATATATTCAGCAGGGGTAATCAAAACATTTGGCCCACCGACAATAAATGACCCAGGGCCATAACTCAAAGCGCCAACAAGTGTTCCGGTTTTTGCACAATTATCCGGGTCAACAGGATTGTCACAATTGACATAAATAGGACTACCGCTCATTCCGGAAACTGCTCCAATATTTTCCAACTTTGTTTCTAACGGACCACCTGAAATCTTGGCCAATATTAAACTATTGCCAAAATTATCAACAATGTTTCCCAATAAAACCTGAAATGGTTCCGGCTCGAAACCTCTGAAAACTGAAAAGCCAACAGCCTCTGTCCCCGGCTCCAAATCCTTAATCAAAAGAACTTTGGGAGTTTGTGCAAAAACATTTCCACAAAAAGTAATGACAAATAAGACAGAGAAAACAAATCTCAATCGCAGACTCATCTTATTCTCTTTTAAAAAAACTAAAACTTAAAAACAAATTACAGGTTTTAACTCAAAAGGTCAATCCGGAGTCCTTTTCTTCTGCCACTAGTGCAACCCCGAATTTTTTTAATTTTTTATTGTATCTATCAATGGCAAGGGCCTCAAATGAACGGGGGTGAAATTCAAGCTCATCGTCATTAAACACGACCCTGCCTCCTGATTCATAAGTTGCCGGATTATTTCGTATCCTTTTTTGTTGATATTTTTTAAGCCAATACTCAATTTTATCTCCCAAAAAAGAATCCAATAAAATCTCCGCCAACTTCGCGATAGAAGACAGAACCACACTCGGCGAGATAGACCTCGAGACAAAATCTTGTGTGGCTACGGGACCAACAACATATTTTGTCAACCAATTGTTGTCTTCATAAAATTTATTAAAAACATCATCCTTTGAGATGACCGGCTTGAGTCCAATATAAGTCTGGGCATTATACAAACTCTCGTATTTAATATTCAAAGCCCCATCGGTTATATAATGATTAAAACAAAATTTATCAGGAGCAGTTAAATCAAATCTTGTCCTTCTTGATCTGAAAACAGAAGCGACCAAACACAGGAATATTCTACAAGTATAAAGACGACCAGATCTTGCAACCGACAGAATGTCAAAGTCACTTTCCTTATCGGCATTATTAATAGACATTGAACCGGAAACAAGAATGGCTCTCAAATAAGGCACGGCCTGAAACCACCTTGCTATTTTTAAAAGTTTCTTCCACTTTTGGGCTGATATTTTTTCTCTTTCTATTCTCAGGTCAAACAAAGCATCCCTGCCAGACAAAAAGTAAAATCCATTTTTAAAACCAAGGAAACCCTTCGCTACCAAACTATCTGACTCTTCTAAAATTTGCCCCAAAGAAATATCTTTGGGCGTAGCCATAATAGAAAAACGATTTAAATTTATTAAATTTTTTTTAATTTCCAATAAAGTCAGCGGGCATTCCAGGATATCGTAATAAATTATGGTTGCCAAAATGGGATGAGAAAGATTCTCCATAATAAAAAGACTATCAAAAAGATAGTCTTTATCAAAATCTTGTTATCTGTAAACCAAAAATAAAAATCATCAACGCTCCCACCAAACAAACCGCCCAAAGTTCCTGCTTCTCCTGTCCAGAAACACCTTGAACGAAAACGCTCCTGTGTTTTTCTATTGACGTTTTTATAAAACCGCTTGCATCATGCCTAAAGTTTTCAATAGAAAAAGAACGTGCTCCGGTAAACGAAGCAATGTATTCCATGTTATCCATATTTAACCGCGAAAACTGAAACCTTAATTCGTTTTCAAGTTCCAAACTATATTCTTCTCCCCTTTTATAATCATCCAGTATTTCCAAGAGTTGGGTATTAGACCTTGTTCCGATACCGACTGCGTAAACCGGCACTCCTCTTTTTTTCAGATCAGAAAGATTGATTTCAAGATTTTTTTTCTCAATCGCCACCCTCTCTTTTTCAATTACATCAAGGCCTTTGTTGAAAAAATCTCCGTCACTGAAAAAAATAACCAGTCTGTTTTGCCTTGGTCTTGGCTTCCAATTTTCAGATTCTTTATGCATCTCAGCAAACATATCCTGTCTATCAAGCATTTCCTTAACCCTCTTAAATGCCGTCGCAACGGACGTGCCCCAAAACAAGTCGTTATAAAGCAGATTAATTGGTCTTCCTATTTTGTCAGCTTCCGTTGCTATAATGTTAAGATCTCTCGTTAAAAAAATCCTGGGAGAAACTATCTTGCCAAAAATTATAATGGCGACCCGATCACCTTCCCTTATAATTCCACCGGATAAAGTTTTCTTTATTTCCCTTGCAACAATATCAATTCTTGCCATACCGCTATCTTTAAGAAACATTGAGGCTGAATAATCTACAACAAACACCACTTCGGCACCACCCCTTGTTGTAATAACTTTTCCCTTAGCCAAAAAGGGTCGGGCATAAGCGATAACACAAAGAACGGTTACAAACGAAAGCATCAACCAAAATTTTATCGTTCCCAAAATCGGATACCGGGAACAATAGGTCCTCTTTGGCCGTAAAAGCAACTTACATGCCCAGACAACGTTTCCCAACAAAAAAACAGCAAGGACAAGAAACAAAAGCTGAAGCTTCTCGGGTTCGGCAAAATAAAAATTCCGCCACTCAAAAGACATCAACTTATCCAACCTTTTTAGCACCTCCTTGGCCGGGTTCTTTACCGTCACTGGGGCCAGGTTTCAAACTATCTTTTTTCTGACTCTTGCCACGGCCTTGATCTGTATCACCATTTTCCCGACGAAGGATATATCTCGGTTTTGGTTTAGGATTTGCCAACGACCTTGAAGCTGTCTTTGAATCGGTCAAAAGATCGTAATTAAACGAACAATTAAAATTATCTACCGGACCAGGGCCTTCCTTAACGCACCGCTCAAAATCAGAAGCAACCCTTTCAATGACAATGCCAAGAATTAAAGCCATTTTGGCCCTATTTCCAGAAACCATCGCGCTTTGATAGGCATTCTGAAGCATCCCAAACCTGGAAGTCCCCAACAAATATGATTCTCTCCATCCCTGCCTATCTTTCAAATCTTCCTTCTCAACCTTTTCATAATCTTCATTTAAGGCAGAGACTTCCGCCTCATATAAATGCATATCGTGAAACAAGAGCTTGTCGGCCAGTCCCCTAAGACGCCAGTCGGTAAATTTACCATAATCCTTTTTTATTTTCTCTAAATTATCATTCGCCCAGTTCCTGTCACCATTCTTTATTGAATGGTTAAACTGCTCCAAGTGCTCATAAAAATCAGCTACAAGATAGATCGGATACGAAGCAAAAAACAACAAAAGCACTAAGACAAAACCTAGAACAGAATAAATCCCAACCTTTTTGGTCTTAAGCATTGGTCTCCTTGATTTTTAATGTGCCTAAATTGAACATAATTTACAGTTAATAACTCCTTCAGTCAATCCCACAATAAAACCCCTCACCTTTAAGAAAGGTGAGGGGTTAGGGGTATTCAAACAGCCTCAAACACAGTCCGAACATAGTAATCACAAGCAAAGAGAGAATCGCAATAAAAACAAATTTTTGAAAAACGGAAATCTTAAAAAACTTTTTTTCAACTTCAACTCTAGTTCTTTCGAGTCTGTCTATTTCCCGATAGGCGGCATCCAGTGAATCCTCACTGCTGACTGGAAAAATTTTTCCGCCCCTTTCTACCACCTCTTTCAATAAAGCAGAAATTCCCAAAAACTCTCCTTCGGGTAGATGCTCGACATTATCACCATTGATAAAAATTATATAGGGCCTAATCTTTCTTTTTGACAATTCATCAAATTCAGGCTCAGTTTTATCAAAATCAGAGATAGCAGCATCAGTAATAATCAAGACGGCCCGGCTTGTGTCCCGCCGATAATTAGGCGTTTTCATTTGCTTCTTAGCATCTCTATCAAACACTTCGATAATCGCTTTAAGAGTATTTGAAAGTTGAGTTCCACCCTGACCGGAAACATACAAATACCGACTATGCGGAATACGATAGGTCTTCCAAATATCCTCTGTCCCATTCAAATCTTGACTACCAATCTCCCATGGAGCATCAAAAACTTTGAGATAATAAAGTTCGTCATCTAAGATAAGGTCTTCTTGAACGGGAAAAGGTTCGTTGCTGAAAAGCCAAAAAGCCGTTCTATCGTTTTTGCCACGACGCATCTCAAGAAATTTAAGATGGGCATTCATTGCGATTTCAGCATTTGATTCCGAACCGCCCTTCCTGAAAGGAAACGCCATGGAACCCGAGACATCCCTCAAATCTATTCTGGTTCTTGTTTCAATGTGCCGTTTCTCCTCCGTTGTTATCGAAAAATAAGGATCGGCCAAAGCCAACAATATTGCGGTCAAAGGAATTGTCAAAAGAAACATCGGCAAACCCAATAACAACCTGGCCCAAAAAGGTTTTTGATATTTGCGGGAAATAAAATAGCCGGAGTCTTTGCGAGAATAATTTTCCCTGCCAAGCCACCGACTAAACAATCCCCAACAAAACTTTAAAGCAAGCAGAATCGATAATCCCAAACCTATTTTAATAGCCAACTCGCCATCGAGGAATTTAATCTGGCTAAAATCCATGCCGATTAAATCACGCCAACCGCTCTGAATTATTAATTTTATCTCCCCAAAATTAAATTCCGGAAAAAATCTCATGATCTCGCCTGAAACAATCTCTTATACCAGCGGAGATTGCCGACAAGTTCAGTAAGCTCTCTAACCTCTCCAATCGGATCAACAACCGGCTTACGATTCCCCTCAAAACAAACCTGATAAAAACTAGCTCTTTCAGCAAGTGCCAATAGTGGAGCTTGGAAAGATTTTAAGTTTTTATTATCGGAGATTGCTTTTACCATTTCAGAAGGAGTAGCTCCAATATTAAAACCGGCTTTTGCTCTGATAAAATCTTTAACGGCGGTCAAAACCTCAATTACGGCGAGTTCGACATCAGCCCCTCGTGAGCGTTTGAGTTTTCGTATGCTTTTTCTTAAATTCTTGATTGCTTTTCCTTTTGAAACCATAACGACTCCGGAAGGAACCGTTTCGGGAAAATCAGAAATTTTAACATCTTCTTCTCGGTTTACTTTTCCTGAGGTTCTGAACTTATTTGTTAAAAAAATAAACCATAAGCCTAAAGGAAAAACGGCTAGAAACCAAGACGCGAAAAGAAAAATAAATCTATCCAACTTAAAACTCCCAAAATCAAGATGATCTCTTATTCCCAAATACGTGTCTTTTTCTGGAATAGTAGAAACATAATTTACGTGAACATCATCGGTCTTTAAGTCATAGTTATACTGAATGCTGGGATCATTCTCCTGTTGTCCAGATTTCTTGTGTTTCCAGGGAACAACAAATCCGGGAATAATTTTAGGACCTTTTCTCGGGTTAATTATTCTTAAAACGTATTGAAGTTCCCAACGATGCTCCAAAAACTCACCTTGCTTAGTATCGTAATTAATTTTAAAATCCATAACCTCAAACTCACCTATAAATTTTTGTTCCAAAATTTCTTTTTGAACAATTATTTCTTCGCCAAGATGGGTAAGGTCAATAAATCTTACAACGTAAGTTTGTTTAAATGTCTGTCCAGTAATCACGGCCGTCGGAACAGCATTTCTTGGTGTTTCAACTATAATTGGAGAAGCCTTCTGAGCCAGAACAGGAGTTGCCGTAAGAAGGAGTGCAACTGAAAGCAAGAGAAACTTATATCTCATCATCTTCCTCGTGTATTTGTAAAAGGTCTTGCGTTGAAATGTAGATAAAAAAAACAACATTGTCAACACAAAAGCCGTTTTGTCAACGGCTTAATCTTTCTTTACGCCTTCTCTCAAAAAACCTGAACAATCTATTAAAATGCTTGCCATACTCAAGAACAACGGATTCGACTCCCATTTTTCTAAGATTGTCCCGAAGCTCTCTTCTTTTGGCTCTTATCTCTTTTTCAAGTTCAGGTAATTTTCTTCTGGAAACCTCAATCTGGCGTCCACCCTCAAGACTTCCGATTCTCAAATAACCAAGGCCCTTAGCATTTGAAAACTCCATCGGATTGTCCAAGAACACAAAAATCATCTCATGTTTTGACGCAACGGTCCTTAATAAGGAAGAATCGGCTATTTTTTCAAAATCAACAAAATCAGATATCACCGGAATGAAACATGGCCGATTCATAAACCTCCTGACAAAATCCAAGGCAACAAAGAAATCTGTTTGGGGAATTTCTTTGTTTGAATAATCCTGATCCAAAAGATCATAAGTAACCTTGAGCATGTGGTAAAAATTATTCACGCCAGACTTCGGGCTCATACTTAAAACAATTTTATCGGTAAAACCGACGATCCCGATCGGATCCTGATATCTAACGGCTGTAGCGCCTATAAATCCAATGGCTTCAAGAAGCATCCTTCTTTTGCTAAAGTTAGTACCTGCGTCAATTGAACGACTAAGGTCAACAAGAAAGTTTATCTTAATTTCATGAGGTTCAATACATCTTCGCGCATATAAAACCTCATCATCACCAATATCAACAATCGCATTCGGCTGATCTCTCTCGGGATCATATTCCTGAATATCAAACATATCATTGCTTGGGCCAAAGAAAAGACTCCTATGCTCACCCAGCCTAATACGACTGGTTAGTCTCTGTGACGGGATTCCTCCTCTAATGTGCGTAAGAGCAGATAAAACATCATTAAAACTAAACTCCGTCATGGAGTTGCAGTCTCTTCAATAATTTTTCTGACCACTTTTTTTGTAGAAACATCATCTCCCACAGCCTTAGGCTGAAGCAAAATCACATGTTCCATTGTCAAAGGAGCAATGGCCTTAACGTCATCAGTGGTTGCAACAATCCTATCTACTTCATCCAAGGGTTCGTCACTAAGCATTAGACGCATAAATCTGTGAGCAAGGGAAGCATATTGCATATGGTAATTTCTTCTTCGGGAACAGCCCGAAACGACATATCGATTCACAAATTCAGTGAGACTGGAACTGGCCTGACGTTTTTGTAATTTACCAAACTCCCTTTCATCTTGTTCATAGGTTCTAGAATTCTCCAAATAACGCATCACGAGCTCACTCGCCTCGCTGGAAAGATGAATCTGTCTAACCATTTCATGAATATCAAGCAATTCACCAAGACCCATGATTACTTCAGTTTTCTTGCCCATAACATTTTCGCCACGAATCATCATCTCCTCCTGCCTTGAAGGAGCGCCCATACCAAAACGATAAGTAAATCGTTCCATCTGGGCCTCAGATGGAGGGTAGGTGCCTTCAAACTCAATCGGATTCATGGTGGCAAACACAGCAAAATAAAGTCTCTGATCTTCTGGATCGCTTGAAATGGGAAAAAGCGGGAAACCTTTTGACTCTATAATTCCCCTTTTTTCATCCGTAGTATTCAAATAAACATATCCGCCCTCCATTGCCCCAAGCATTGGCGCCTGACTCTTTGGGGGAGTTCTGTTCATTTCATCAGCAAAAAAGATGTTGCTGAACAAGGGACCCTTCATCAAGGTTCTTATTCCCGTCCACTTATCTCTCTCCTCTTTTCCGGTGAGATCGCTGGGTAAAAGATCGGGCCGGCCATCAACCCTTCCAAGCCTAGCCTCAACCGAAGCCGCAAGATAAGTAAACAAGGCCGTCTTTCCGGAACCGGGAACGTCCGAGACGATCGTATGGGCCTGAGCCCATTTTTTCCCAGAAGAACTGTCTTTTGGCATCGGTGTAAAAAGCGCTTGGACCGAATTCAATGTTGCCTGTTTTAATCCAAAAATAAATTCCTGGGGCTGTTTAATCATTCTTCTAACAAGAGGTCTTGCTTCCTTCAAAGTAGTTATTGCCATCTAGTTTCCTTTTCAAAGAACTTTGTCAAAAACAATAAAGAAAAAAACGCATTCTGTCAAAACAAAAAACCCGCACTTAGCGGGATTACCTTTTCTGCAAATACTGTTTTAAATGTGCAACCGATTCTATGGGAGTAAAACCAATGAGATTAAAAACTTTTTTTACATATTTAGGCTCATCTTTTTTCAGTTCCGAATCTTTTTTTTCCTCTTCATAATTATCTTTTTCTACGGTGACGATTCCTACCGTTTCACCTTTTCCGTTTCTCACGACCGTTCCACTCAAACCACCAAAAGAAAACAAGTGGTCTCTTTCGGTCTTTACTATTACATAGGTATTAACAATTTCCCTTGCCTTATCAATAACGTCCCTGCTCTTTTCAAATTCAACAGTCTCACTAACCTCAATAACCGTGCCCGGAATTTTCTCAAAAACAACTTCTGTTTTTTTATTTAAATCCTTACTGTCAAGGTTATAGTAATCTTTCCATATGGGGACTATCATCTGACCATAGCCACCAACCTTATTTGCCAAAATAAGAAGATAGGGATGCGGGTGAAACCCTTCCAAATAAATCTTTTCTCCCTTTTTAATCTTTCCTAAAGAAAAAGAGGCCGGTTCAGGAAATTCTGAAGAATCAAACAAGTCAGTTATCCTAATAAGGGCAGCATCGCGCAATGGGTGAACTTTTATGACCTCGACTCCATAAATCCGGCCACAAAAAAATAATTTATGACTTCCTTTTCCATAATTATTGAAAAGTCCACTCACATGCTTATTGGTATAAAACACGCCCAAATCTTTATCCACAAGAAAGGCTGAACCGTATCCACCGGGTTGCCCGTTCCATTCGCTAACAACCCAAGCGACATCTGACTTAAAATCCTGACGATAAGTGCGGACTTTTTTAGAATCAGTCTCAATCTTCTTGGAACACGACAAAAACAAAACGGATGAAATTACAAACAAGCAAAAACTTAAAACGATAAGTCGTTTACTGGCGTTCAATGTCATCCTCTTGTTAAACAACGAATTATTGCTGTGATTATATTTTATAAACACGACCTCGTCAAATAAAATATTTATGGTATAATAACGGCCTTATGAACATTGTAGTCTTCAGGGAAAAAATTAAAAAACAACCCGATTCAGCCGGAGTATATTTGTTTAAAGACAATTCAAACAATCCCCTATACATCGGTAAGGCTTCAAACCTAAAAAACCGCCTCAGCAATTATCTGCATGGAAGTGTAAAGATAAAAACGATGCTATCCAAAACAAAAAATCTTGAAATTATCAAAACCGAGTCTGCGATTGAAGCTCTCATTCTTGAATCGCTCTTAATCAAGAAATTCCGACCGCAATTCAATGTTACGATGCGAGACGATAAACAATATTTTTATGTTGGTTTCACTGATGAAAAATTTCCAAAAATATTCCTGACACATCAACCACAGACCTCAGGGGCCACCCCTCGGTTAGCAAGCACACACTTTATCGGACCTTTTACTGAAGGTAGCGCCCTAAAATCAACTCTAAAATATTTAAGACGAATTTTTCCTTTTTGCACCTGCACCAAAACTCATCATAATTTCTGCCTGAATTATCACATAAACAAATGTCTTGGATACTGTTGCCTAAAAACAGTATCTCCAAAAACAATTCGCAAGATTTCCAAAGAATACCAACGAAATGTCGACGCTATTAAAGCAATTTTGAGCGGAAAAAAAGTATCGCTCATCAAAAAAATCGAAAAAGAAATGGGACAACTGGCCCGAAAAGGCGAACTAAAAAAAGCCATTGAATTAAGAAATAAAATATCAAGTTTAAAAAAAATATTTGAAAATGCGAGGATAATAAAAAATTCCGACACCCTAAAGGCTCACCGTTCAGGACTTGAATCTTTATTAAAAACACAAAAACCAATAATCAAAATTGAGGGTTATGATATTTCTAATATCGGAGGCACTCATGCTGTCGGCTCTATGGTTGTGTTTATTCACGGCCAACCAAATAAAAGTCTCTACCGCAAATTTAAAATCAAACAAACCAATGAAAAAGTAGGAAGTAATTTTTTTCACGATCGTGAAAAAAATACAACTTCCGGTGGAGACACCGGAATGTTAAAAGAAATTCTTGAACGACGTTTCCAGCATAACGAATGGGTATTCCCTGATCTTATACTCGTTGACGGTGGCAAGGGACAAATCAATACAATATTAAAAACACTCGCCGGACTTAAAATAAAAATTCCGATAATCGGAATATCCAAGGACAAACGCCACATGGGCCATCAACTCGTAATTCCAGAAAAAAACCCTCCCCACTGGCGAATCATCCCGCTAACCAAACTCTCCCCCATCGACAAGAATCTGCTTCTGACGATTAATTCCGAAGCTCACAGGTTTGCAATAAATTACCACCGCAAACTCCACAGAAAATTGTTTAATTAAAACGAATTGAAACAAAATTCATTCCATGCTATTATATTAATCACGGCATGATAAGCTTTATAATCAGAATATTGGGCAATTCTTTAGCCATCTACACGGCTTATTATCTTATACCGGGCTTTGCCGTAAATGGAGGCTGGAAAGAATATCTTTTGGCCGGAACCTTTCTTGGTTTATTAAATCTTACGGTCAGGCCAGTTCTTAAAACAATCTCGATGCCATTAATAATTCTAACTCTTGGATTATTCACCTTGGTCATCAATGGATTGATCTTGTGGACAGTTGATTATATTTTTGATTTCATATCTATTCAAGATACAATAACACTACTATATGGTGTGGTAATTGTTTCAATAGTAAATATCTTCGTATCCTCAATAACAAAAACAATAAGACAATGAATACAACCCAAATATTAACTTACGCCCAAATAATACTCTCCGTCCTACTTATCGGATCAATTTTAATTCAACAGAGAGGCACGGGATTATCCTCGTCTTTTGGTGGAGGATCTTTGGAGTACAGCACCAAAAGAGGTGCTGAAAAAATAATTTTTTGGGCCACAATAGTTTTGGCCATCCTTTTTCTGGCCGTTTCCATTGCCAGAGTATTTTTTAGCAATTAAGCAATAAAGAGACAAGCAACCAAGTCGGTTTTTTAACTTGTCTTTTGTCTCTTTATTTCTTGTCTCTATTTATGTTCAAAGACAATAATCAACTTGACGACTTCTTTGGTTTAAAATCCGACAACAAAGATGTCCTGAAAAAATCCGGAATAAAAGAGGCTGTGTTGAAAAATATCGGAATATCAAAGATACGTTTACTTCCCAAAGTCCTTTCAAACAAAGAGAGATATTTGGTCACAATTTTATCACTTATAATTATTGGTTCCATTATTTCTTTACCTTTTACGATTTTTTACCATTACACAAAGGCAATGCCTGATTATGGAGGTTCTTTTAGTGAAGGAATAATCGGAGAACCTCATTACATAAACCCCCTCCTTTCTCAAAACAATGATGTTGATAGGGATTTGATGAGCTTAATTTATTCAGGACTCATGAAGCATAATGGTGATGGAAAAATTATACCTGACCTTGCTAAGTCTTATGACGTTTCCAACGACGGACTAAATTATACTATTTATCTCAAAGAGGGTGCCAAATGGCACGATGATTTTCCCGTAACGGCTGATGATATTGTTTTCACAATCCAAACAGCACAAAACAGGGATTTTGCCAGCCTGCAAAGAATAAATTGGCAAAGTGTTGAAGTTGAAGCAATCAACAAATACACTGTCATTATTAAATTAAAAGAAAAATACGCTCAATTTTTAAACAATTTAACCCTAAATATTCTCCCCAAACATCTTTGGCAGGAAATAAGTCCCATCAATTTTGCATTATCAGATCTAAATATAAAGCCCGTCGGTTCAGGTCCCTATAAATTCAAAAAATTAAAAAAAGATGGGGAAGGAAGGATCATGTCCTATGAACTTGAATCAAATAAAGAATTTTACGACGGCAAACCATATATAGATAAAATAGAATTAAAATTTTATCCTTCAGAGGATAAAATGATAGATGAGTATAATAAAAACGATATTGAAAGCATGGCTTTTGTTTCGGCTAACAATCTCAAAAAAGTAAAATTCAAAAAAAGACTTGCCATAAAAGAACTCAAGCTTCCAAGATATTTCGGAGTCTTTTTCAATGAAAACGAATCGAACATATTGTCTGATAAAAACATACGCCTTGCATTAAACTATGGCACCAACAAGGAGGAATTAATAAATAAAATCCTCGACGGAAAAGGTTTGGAAACAAATTCTCCAATGATCGGAGAGGTTTTAGGTATACCGGATGACACAAAAAAATATAATTTTGACACAGACAAAGCCAAAAAAATATTAGCCGAATCCGGATGGGGTAACCCTGACGAAAAAGGAATACTGACAAAATCACTAAAACCCAAATCTAAAACCGATAAACCAACTACGGAAAGATTGACTCTACGATTGACAACGTCTACCTGGTCAGAACTTGTTAGCGTTGCAAATCTACTAAAAGAACAGTGGGCAAAAATAGGAGTAGAATTAATAGTAGAAATACTGCCCATTCAAGACCTCCAGCAGATAAGAGCCGGACGTGAATATGAAATGATACTTTTTGGCGAAACACTGGCAACAGATCCAGACCCATTCAGTTTGTGGCATTCTTCACAAAAACGTGATCCCGGATTAAATCTTTCTCTCTATGAAAACAAGGCTGTAGATAACCTTCTTGAAAAAGCTAGACAAACCCTAAACCCACTTGAAAGAATAAAACTTTATCAAGATTTCCAAAGATTGCTTATTGAAGATGTCCCTGCTGTATTTCTATATAATCCGCTTTATATTTATGCTCAAACAAATAACATAAAAGGGTTTAATGGTAATATAATTTCCACGCCATCAGACAGATTTTCCAACATTAATAAGTGGTACATCAATACCCAAAGAGACAAGAAATAATACCCGCAAATTTGCATTAATTGAACAAAAGGTGTATACTATAATTACCATTAATTCTCTCATTAGTTATACGACCTATGCGGGTTCGCCCTCACACCTAATTCGGCATCATTAGGAATGTCGGCGAAGCAAATGCCCATTAGGCGTGAGGGCGAGTGATGAAACTGGAAGACATGCAGCGTTCAGAGCGCTGTGAGCGCAAGCTCGTGGAGGTTCAAATCCTCTCTCGCCCACCAGTTTTAATCGGTAATTTACTACCTATTTAATTCTTCAGTTACAAAATAATCTCAAAGCTACAAAATAAAAAAATAATTTTGCACTTTGTATTTTTAGTTTCGCATGACAAGTGAAAAAAACAATCCCAACCCTCCGGTTGGAAGTTCTGCCCCAAAAAGCAGAGACAAGCAACATTCAGCCAAAAGACGCTGGATGAAGCCAGTAGTTAGACAAGTTAGAGTATTCAAAAATGAAAAAGATGCTCCCCACAAACCGACAGAAAACAAAGTCGGCGGTCTTAAGATAATCCATTTCGGAGGTCTGGGAGAGGTCGGAAGAAACATGTCTGCAGTCCAGTACGATGACGAAATAATCCTGATAGACGCAGGCGTAAGATTCCCCAGAGAAGATATGCCCGGAATAGATTTTATAATCCCGAACACAGGATATTTGGACGACAAAAAACACATGGTAAAAGCAATGTTCTTTACTCATGGCCATATGGACCATATCGGAGCAATGCCTTTTATTAGAGACCGGATCGGAGACCCGGATATATATGCCGCCGCTCTTACAAAAGCCATCCTTATCAAAAGACAGGATGATTTTAAACTCCAAAAACCTCTTGAAATAAACGAAGTTAAGGCCGGAGATGAAATAAAAATAAGTGACAAATTAACTGTTAAGGTCCTTCGTATTAATCACTCGATTCCAGATGATCTTGAAATAGTCATCAAAACTCCGGTAGGAACTATCGTCCACACTTCAGACTTTAAATTCGACAATACTCCCGTAAATGATTTGCCGGCCGATATTGAAGAAATGAAAAAACTAGCCGAAGAAGGAGTTTTGGTCCTGATGTCCGATTCTACTGGGGCAGAAAAAGAAGGTCATTCCTTGTCTGAACAACAAGTTACCGCAAATCTCGAAAAACTATTTTCCGAAGCAACTGGCATGATTATTCTCGGAACTTTTGCTTCCCTAATAAACAGAATCCAACAGATCATTACTATTTCAGAAAATTTTGGAAAAAAAGTAGTCTTTGATGGCTATTCAATGAAAACAAATGTTGAAATTTGTAAAAAACTCGGCTATTTAAAGATGAGAAAAGGCACCCAAATAACGATGGAGGAAGCAAATAGTTATCCCAAAGATAAAGTCGTCGCGGTAGTAACCGGAGCACAAGGCGAAGGAAATGCTGTCTTGATGAGAATCGCAAACGGAGAACATCGTTACTTAAGAACAAGCAAAAATGACACCTATATATTCTCCTCCTCTGTCATTCCCGGCAACGAGGTCAATGTTCAATTCTTAAAAGACCAACTATACCGAAATGGCGCCAAAGTATTCAATTATCAAATGCTTGACGTTCACACCGGCGGACACGGAAACAAAGAAGACTTGAGAGAAATGATAAGACTGATAAAACCAAAGTTCATGTTCCCTATTCATGGTCAATATTCCATGATGGTCAACCACGGCTTAATGGCCCAAGAAGAAGGAATCGCTGAATCAAATATCATAATCGCCGACAACGGAACTGTCGTAAATCTTGAGCCTGAAAAATGGTGGTTTGATAAAATGAGAGCGCCTTCAGATTATGTATTCGTTGATGGTCTTGGTATTGGTGATATTGGAAACGTTGTCTTAAGGGACAGACAAATCCTTGCCGAAGATGGAATGTTTGTAATTATTGCCCTTATCCATTCAAAAACTGGCACAGTCAGAGGAAGTCCGGATATCATTTCCCGTGGATTTATTTATCTAAAAGAAAACAAAGAACTTTTGTCTCAAGTTAGAAAGCGAATTAAGTTTATAGTTGAAGGCAAAGGGGCCCACCAGCAACCCAATCTTCCTTTCCTAAAAGAACAAATAAGAAACCAGATCGGACTCTTTCTGTTCCAAAAGACAGAACGCCGACCGATGATACTACCGGTCTTGATTGAGGTTGACTAAAACAAACTTACCTCATAAAAAACCGCCCCAGTGGCGGTTTTTTATTTTTTGAAGTATTATAAAATCATGATTAAAGTCTTTTCGGGAATACGACCTTCGGGCAAATTGCATCTGGGCAATTATCTTGGCGCCATAAAAAACTGGCTTGAACTTCAAAACACCGACCCTTCCACCGGCTCCAAAACCAACCAAGCCATTTTTGCTGTGGTTGATTATCACGGAATCACTACTCCTTTTGACCCCAAGACATACCACAAACAAGTAATGGACGTCATATTGGATTATCTCGGCGCCGGAATCAATCCCGACAAAGCCCTCCTTATCCGCCAATCCAAAGTCCCCCAACATACAGAACTTGCCTGGATTTTTAATACAATTACTCCAGTAAGTTGGTTAGATAGATTGCCTACCTACAAAGAACAACTTGAAAAGTCATCAAAATACAACCATATGGGCCTTCTGGATTATCCCGTATTAATGGCATCCGATATTTTAATTTACAAATCTAATCTTGTACCTGTCGGAGAAGATCAGATGCCCCACATAGATTTAGCCAACGAAATAGGCAGAAAATTTAATTCAATGTTTGGTGAAACATTTCAACCAGTTAAAGCCCACCTCGCAATAGGCACCCGTATAATGTCACTTCAAGACCCTCTCAAGAAAATGTCTAAAACCGGCGATGAGGGCATAGCCTTATCAGATGAGCCTGACTTAATCAGGTCTAAAATAAAAAAATCCACAACCGACTCCGGAAAGGAAATTATCAACGACGAAGAAAACAAACCAGGTATAACAAATCTCATAAATATATATGCCATTCTTGATCCTAATATCAAAAACCTCAAGCAAATTGAAACGATGTATGCTGGAAAATCTTATTCAGATTTTAAATCAGACTTGGCAGAAGTAGTGGTAAATTTCATAAAACCATTCCAAGCCAAAAGAAAAGAATTTGAAAATAATCCAGACAAAGTCCTCCAAATACTTGAGGCATCCGAACAAAAAGCCCGCGAATTAGCGGACAGCACTCTTACTGAAGTAAAACAAAAAATGGGTCTCTAAGAAACAAAAAACTACCCCGCCGAATGGCGGGGTGTCGTGGACGGTCTTGCTCAGAGGACGGCAGTACGTGCCCTCTGTCTCTGGAGTTTGTAGCGCCGGACACGCCACTCTCTCCGAAGGACGAGGAACGTGAAACTGATGATCATGATACTAGGCATAATTCTTACTCCCCTCCCAGGAGTAATTGTCCCGTACCCTGTCTATACATTATAACACAAATTTTAGATAAAATCAAGTGCACGTAATATTTCTAAAATAGCCTTAATCTAAGGTTTTTGCTATATTGGGTTCTATGCTATCAATCGGAATTATTGGTTTACCCAATGTCGGAAAATCTACTTTATTCAAAGCATTAACAAATGTCGCCGTTGATATACAGAATTATCCGTTTACAACGATTGATCCCAACATTGGAGTAGTAAAGGTTCCCGACGAACGCCTGAAACCCTTGGCATTACTTTCCAATTCAAAAAAGATAATCAACACGACTATTGAATTCTACGATATCGCCGGTCTGGTAAAGGGCGCTTCTCAAGGTGAAGGTCTGGGAAACAAATTTTTGGCAAACATCCGCGAAGTAGATGCTATCGCCCACGTGGTCCGTGTCTTTGAAGACAAAAATATAACCCATGTCCACAACAAAATTGACCCTGTCGGAGATATAGAGATAATCCAAACAGAACTTGAACTTGCCGACCTTCAAACCAAAGAAAAAAGAAAGGAAAAGTCGCCTCCTCGGCGACCCGCCGAGGAGGCGGGGAAAAAGGACCTTCCACCACTCGAACTTCTTGCCGACAAAAAAGTGATTTTTGTACTCAATGTTTCTGAAACTCAAATGTCTGAAGGATGGCAACCAGGACCGGAATTATTGAAAGCAATGGCAGGCAGAGATTATGTAGTTCTTTCAACACCGTTAGAATTGATACTTTCTGAAGCAACTGATGATGAGAAAAAAGAATATCTGGCAGCATTTAACATGAATCCCGTTAGAAGCAGAGGCACGCTGCGGGCCCTCGCGGCTTCTAACGGGACGGGATTAGATAGACTCATAAAACAAAGTTATAAAACACTTGGCCTCGTAACATTTCTAACAACCGGCGAGGACGAAACCCGCGCTTGGACAGCTCATGAAGGCGACCTTATTCCAAAAGCATCCCGTGCGATACACACGGATTTTGAAAGACTTTTTATAAGAGCAGAAGTCATAAATTGGAAAACACTACTAGAGGCAGGTGGCTTAGTCCCCGCCCGAGCCAAAGGTCTCATCAAAACGGTCGGCCGAGATTATGTAATCCAAGAAGGAGATGTCGTAGAGATTCTCATTGGCAGATAAAGACGGATTTGTTCAGAAACTAAGATACCGATCTGTTTGATAAATTAAAAAGGTCAAAAAATAATTTAAAAAAAGATTCTTGCAAACGAAAGAAAGACCATGAGTAAAAACAGACCACCAATTAAAACAATCACCTGAAGAGAAGAAGAAAGACCAAGTAATCCTCCGCTCCGGTCTGACTCCACCTCAACCGGAACATAGTTTCTTTGCACAACAAACATCAGCATAGAAATTACGATCACCAACGAGGACATCACCAGATAAAACTGAAATTGAGTGTGGTGAAAAGTGAAATATACTCCCGCTTCCAAAACAACTTGAATCGTCAATACTATAGAGAGAATAAAATATGGGATCAAAATAATGGCATATTTTTGTCTTTTTTCAGCAACAGCAACATTTACAAACACCGCCACAACTATCAGCACCATCACAAACAATGCATGCACTATAAGTGTTTGAAGATCATCAAAATAATCGAATGTCGGACCCACAAAAACCCTAGATAAATCATATAGAACGCGTTCCCCTAATCCGATAAGGGTCAGGACCAATAATACAAGAATAAAACCACTTGATCCGCTTATTTTATATCTAAATAAATTTGATGAATTTTCCATATTATTTTTCTAAACTATGCCTATATTTTTGAATGGCCCAAACAGCTCCGGTCAAAACAACAACGAGCATTCCCAAAACTATATAAACCCCTAAAACCGTGTCGGAATACCAAATATAACGGGCCACGTTGAAGAGAAGTGCAATCAGCAACCAACCAGAAGTTATATAATAAGCACCCAAGAGAACTTCGTATCTTTTACGGTCTTCTTTCAAAAACGCATACAATAGAAATGTTATTATCCAAAATGGCGCCACGATCAAAGCATGGAGGATCAGTTTAAATGAAATTGAACGAACTCGACCACTAGATTTTTTATATTTATCATAATATTCATTGTAAAGAGTCTGTGTTTTTTCGTTTTTTAATTTTAATTTTTCTTCATAATTCTCAAATTCAGCAAGATAAGCACCCTCATCAGAATAATCGGTGCGATAAGGATATTTAACCACCAACTTGTCTATTTCAATATTATAATCTTGATATTCTTTAGAGTTCCTAAAATTCCTGGCTAATTCATCCTCTCCTTGGGCAAATTTGTTCAATATATCAACAACGATATTTTGGCTCAAAATCAAAAGGGCTATGACAAGAACCGGCATCAATATCTTACTAAATGGAGATGTGTGATTTATTTTTACTGATTTGTTTGTCGGTAAGGGGACCGGAGATGGTGGCGTAAAAGTTGGTGGTTTTGGTATGTTTAGAATCCTATAAGCCTCATCCACTTGTTCAACTGGCCAACCCGCAGAAAGTAAATCGTTTTTGATAGTATCCCAAGACAAACCGATTTCTTGAGATTTGCGAATATATTGAGTTAACTGCTCATCTATCATAAATGCAATTTAAGTTTAACACGAACAAGGTCCTGTAACATCTTTCTAATGTTGATAACTTTAATTAAAACCCCCGCTATTTGCGGGGTTATTTATCCTTCAAAAAACGCACGTATAGATAGCACACTGCCACGCTCCCCAAATTAGTCAGAATTACGTAAGCAACTCTTTCATAATTTAATTCTTTGATATTCACAACAGAACAGGCAAAAAAATAGAAAATTGCCCAAACAGTCCAAACAAACAGTATGTCTCCGACAACACTCAAGGTCATTTTAAGCACTGGCATTCTACCCACTTTCCTCTAAAAACAATTCACAATATATTACCATATTTTTACAAAATCACAAGTTTAAACTACTTAGTCTTGACATTTTTAGTCCAAATTGATAGCATATTGAGGTCATTAAAAATGCTTTCGGGCCTTGGGAAATCCGCCTCATCGGCGGACCACAGTGAATCTTCTATCCACTATTTCTCAGACTAAACGCATAATCACAGATGGAATTAACCAATTACGAACTGGCTTTTCACATAAAGCCGGATTTGGAAGAATCGGCAGTTCAGGAAATAAAACAAAAAATAGAGCAAATCATAACCTCCAATGGCGGTGTTATTTCTTACTCCAAAGAACCCGAAAAAATCAGACTCTCTTACGAAATAAAACACATCGGAACAAGCTTCTTCGGTTATATTCAATTCAATTTATCTGACTCAAAGGCACTGGAAGAACTAAGCGAACAATTAAGACTGGATGCGAATGTTTTAAGACATCTAATCATCAAACTCCCGTCAGATTTACAAAAGAAACAGTCTATGTTAAAACAAGTTAAGATGCGCGAAAGACAAGAAAAACGAGCCCAAGTCAAAGCTACGACTCCGGGAACAGAGAACAAGGAGCTGGACAAAAAACTTGAAGAAATTATAGAAGGACTATAAAACAGTTCACGGTTTACAGATATCAGTTTACAGAAACAAAAAACTGTAAACTAAAAACTGTAAACAGTAAACTCAAATCATGAATTTAAACAAAGTATATTTAATAGGGAGACTAACCCAAGACCCGGAAACAAGATCCACCACGAGCGGACAAAGCGTGACGACTTTAAGATTGGCGACAAACAGAGTCTGGAAGGATCCTTCCGGTGGCAGAAAAGATGCCACAGAATATCACACGGTCATCGCTTGGAGCAGACTTGGCGAGATAGCCGGTCAATATCTCAAAAAAGGTGGTTTGGTTATGATAGAAGGCAGACTTCAAACAAGAAACTGGACCGGAAAAGACAATGTCAAAAGATATGTCACTGAGATAGTTGCTGAAAGCTTACAGATGGGACCAAAACCAACCGGTCAAAGTGGCTACTCAAATGATTTCTCCGATGTCAAAAAACCTTACTCTGCAAGTCCGGCCAGAGGACCGTCCCTGCCAGTCAAAGATGCTGAAATACCGATCATAGATGAAGACGAGCCGACAAGTGCCGATATGATGAGTTCGGGAGTTGATGAAGATGAAATAAATATTAAAGAATCAGATCTACCTTTTTAAAATATGGAATGTAAATTTTGTCAGGACAACATAAATAGAGTGGACTACAAAAACACTCAATTCTTAAGGAAGTATGTCACTTCCCAGTTTAAGATTTCTACCAGCAAGAGAAATCAACTTTGCAACAGACACCAGAGAAAAGTTGCTGAAGCAATCAAGCTAGCAAGGTTCATGGCAATCATGCCCTACACCCGCAATCAGACAGTCGATCGTTAAATAGATTATCCAATCAAAAACCACTCTTAGAGTGGTTTTTGGTTTAAATAAATTTAAAGGCCGAGCTGACAGCTCGGCCTGGACCTCAGAGCAAGGTCACTTTCCGCGCTTGTATTCCAGAGCCGCCTCGCGACTCGGGAACACGATGCCGTCGATGATATACATCGAGACCTCCGTTCGGGGTTGACCACTGCTTAAGGAGAGTGGCTTTCCTCGACCTTTTTTGAGGTCGTGTTTATCGAAAGAACTCGCGAGGTCGTTGGTGTCTGGGAAGATAACGACGTCGTTGTCGACCCCCTCAGAACTTTATCAATACCAGGGCCTCGCGAAATCAAATAATATCTTATACGATCTGATTTCGCAAGACCATAATTATTAAGCTTATATCTCTATTATACTCCCAAAAAACTAAAATGTCAACACACACCCCCATGTCTTGTAAGACGCCTAGTTTACGGTATTATTCTTTCAATCTTATGTTCTTTTAAAAGAGTCCGCGTGAAAAAATTAGTTTGGCTTTATTTGGCCATATCTCTTCTCGTCAAAACAGAAGTCCTTGCTCAAGAAGCCTCGCCACCAACCAAACAAACGCCAAAAATAAGCATTGATTTTATGGCTGGCTACGGAATAGATGAAGCTCAATCACCTCTTGGGTTTGAAGCTCAAGGAAGAATTGGATATCTTATTTTTGCCTTAAACGGCAAAATCAAAAAAAACTTTCTCTACAAATTTGAAGCCAATCCGATTAACGAATCCTCTCCTTTACCGGCTTGCGGGGAAGAAAACTTTTTTTTTCCAAATGATCCAACCTTTAACAAAATGGGTCCAAACATATCTTGTGTTCCAAACGGACGTCAACGTGTAGACGATTACCGATTCATAGCATTGGACCCCATCCATCAACAGGGGCCAATCCGACAAGCCTTTATTTCATATCTTCATGGACCACTTAGCGTTCGGGGCGGAATGTTTATACTGCCAATAGGATTTCAGTGGGATGAACTTGGTTCATTTACAGCGAAAGATGCTACTCATATTCAACGCATCAATGCCGAATCAAAATTTGGAGTTGCTTTAAAATATACCAAAACGAAATTGCAAACCGAAGCAATTTTTTTTGCAGGAGACACTCGCTATCGTGATTATAATTATTTTTATTTTATTGAAGAATCACTTGATTCCAACAGCGGTTTGAATACCATTGTATTCATATCCCTGAAACCGGTAAAAAATTTATTTATTAAGGGGACCTTCAAAAAGGGGTTCTCCGGTTCAAAAATAGAAAGATTGCCCAACTTCTGGGCATCAAAAAGAAATGATGATGCTTTTGTTCTGTCATTAAAATATTCTCCCCTCCAACACATTTCAGTTTTCGGAGAATATGCCCAATATACATGGGGGCTGACAAAAACCTCTGCCGAACTTCTTAAGCGACCAGATACATCCGTTGTAAAAAAGCCGGGATACTATATTGGAATCACCGCTAAATACCCCGTCACCACAAACCTAACAACCGGCATCACAGTTACCAGAGAAGAACTTTCAAGAGACGACTCACTTGTTAGATATTTCACCGAAGAAAATATGTTTGGCATCGGACTCAATCAAAAAGAACGGTCTTTCATTGTAAGATATTTTGCAACAATACACGAGCAAATTATAATAGGTGCTTATGTTTCCAAGATTTCAAACCCATTTCCTTGGCTATCCGGCATATCTCCGGTTACAGGAGAAAATGCTTATAAGGGGCGAGGGAATAATAAGTGGGGTTTGATAATCAAACTCACCCATAAATTTAATTAAACATCCAAAAGGTCGCCAAAAGGCGACCTTTTTAAATATCTAATCCACAAAAAACTTTTATGCCTCCAGTATCGCCGCCTCTTTGATTTTAACAACTATTTCTTTTTCTATCTTGGGATTTTCTTTAAGAAACTGACGAGAACCTTCTACTCCTTGTCCCAGTTTAATGGGCTCGGCACCGGCCTTTCCTGTGGGCAGATAATTATACCAACTACCGGATTTGGCAAGAACTCCATATTTGACTCCGGCATTTACAACATCGGAATATCGCGAAATGCCTTCATTGTATAAAATATCAAACTCACATGTCCTGAAAGGAGCGGCCACTTTGTTTTTAACAATTTTAACCTTAACCCTATTCCCCACTATCTTTTCTGCGGCTTGGATCTGAGCTGCTTTTCTGATTTCAATTCTCACGGAAGAATAAAATTTCAAAGCCATTCCACCGGGAGTCGTTTCAGGATTTCCAAACATTATTCCAATTTTCATTCTCAATTGATTAATAAAAATTATTGAAGTATTGGACTTAGCGACAATGGCAGTAAGTTTTCTTAATGCATGAGACATCAACCGCGCCTGAAGGCCCATGTGTTGTTGGTCCATTTCGCCCTCTATTTCCGCTCTCGGTGTCAATGCCGCCACAGAGTCAACAACAATCACATCAATACCTCCCGACTTAACCAATGACTCAACGATATCCAACGCCTGTTCTCCTGTGTCAGGTTGGGATATTAAAAGATTTCCCAAATTGACTCCAATTTTTTTGGCATATTCAGGATCAAGTGCGTGTTCAGCGTCAATATATGCCGCAACACCACCCTTTTTTTGGGCTTCTGCAACTATGTGCAAACAAAGGGTCGTTTTACCGGAGCTCTCTGGGCCATATATTTCAATAACTCTGCCTCTTGGTATTCCACCAACTCCTAAGGCCAAATCTAAAGAGATAGATCCCGTTGGAATAACATCCACATTTACTCTTTTTACCTCGCCCAGACGCATTAAAGACCCTTCACCATATTTCTCCTGAATCTCTTTGATGGTCATGTCTACATGCTTGCTATGTCCTGAGCCTGCCTGCCCTGAGCTTGTCGAATGGGTCGAAGGATTGTTTTTTTCTTCTTGTTTTTTTGCCATTTTATTAGAGTGCGTTCTCCCAAACGCATTTAAATTTATCTTCCCATCTTAATGGATGTAATTAAAAAAGCAATGTTGACACATTGCTTTTTTGAAATTCATATTAAACTTCTTCTGTTTCGTCTGCCTCCGCTTCTGGGGTGTCCGCGTTTATGCCTGTCACGGCTATCAAATTGGCCGGCTCTTGAGCGACAGTCCCGTCTTGCCTGATATAGACCTCCCTCGGTTTTGCGCCATCACCTGGACCGATTACACCTTTTTCTTCAAGTATATCCAACAAGCGGGCAGCACGGGCATATCCGACACGCAATCTCCTTTGAAGGAGTGATGCCGAAGCCTTTCCAGCCAAAATAACCGTCTCTTTGGCTTCACCATACATATCATCATCCACATCTTCATTTCCCCCTCCGGTAAATCCTCCATTTGAATTTATATTTGCGTTAAAATCAAGTTTCAAATCAGTTCCCTCATCCACCTCAATATTTTCGGCTTGGGCTTTAATAAATTTCACAACATCTTTGACTTCTTTTTCTGTTACCATGGCACCCTGTAAACGACGTGGCTTAGCCACATCTCCGGCAAGGAAAAGCATGTCCCCTTTGCCCAATAATTTCTCGGCTCCAGCCATATCAAGAATCGTTCTGGAATCAATCTGACTGGCCACCTGAAGAGCCACGCGGGAAGTAATATTGGCCTTAATAAGACCGGTAATAACCTCCACGGAAGGCCTCTGAGTGGACAAAATGAGATGAATCCCCACAGCTCGGGACATTTGAGCCAGACGCACAATTGCCGCTTCCACATCACGACCAAAAGAAGCCATCAAATCAGCCAACTCATCAATTACAATAACGATTGCCGGCATTATGGAGTGATCCTTTTCAACCATCTTAGTATTGTAAGAAAATATATCTTTAGAACCACTTTTAGAAAGAGCATCATACCTTCTGTCCATTTCTCCTAATGACCACTTCAATGCCCCGATAACTTTTTTATTGTCAGTGATAACCGGAGTAATCAAATGAGGAATTTCATTAAATAAAGTAAGCTCAACTCTCTTGGGATCAATCAAAATCAACTTCAAAACTTCTGGGGAATGTTTATAAAGCATTGAAAGAAGTATGGTATTAATACTAACCGATTTACCGGTGCCCGTCGCTCCGGCAATCAATAGGTGAGGCATTTTTTCAAGTCCGGCAAAAATAGGATTCCCAGAAACGTCTCTCCCCAAAGCAAGCGGTAAAAAATATTTGGATTTTTTAAATTCGTCATGATCAAACATGTTTTTCAATCCAATCAATGCCACCTTCTTATTGGGAACCTCAATACCAACTAATGACTTACCGGGAATCGGGGCTTCAATTCTGATCGGGTAAGCAGCTAAAGCCAAAGATATGTCCTGTTGAAGTGCGGCAATTCTTGATAGTTTCATACCCATTGCCGGTCTTAAGGTAAATTGAGTAACGGTAGGACCGATAGAAACCTCTCCCATCTCAACATCAATACCAAAGTTGCCTAAAGTTCTTTTGATTATGGAAGCGCTGGCATTAATATCTCCAGTGACGGCCTCTTCTTGATCTTCATGCAAAATATCAGTCGGCGGAAGAACCCACTTGCCCTTTTTGAAATTTTTGATGACAAATTCTTTATCTTCGGCCTTAACCGGTTTGGCAACAGGAACAACGGGTTTAGAATCTTGTATTTTCTTTTGATCAATAAATTCAGAGCCCTTCTTTATAACAACGTTGTCTACAAGTTTTTCTTCGTCTTCTTCTTTAGATATCAAGCCATATATCGGAACATTCAAAGACACCAATAATGCAATCACAATCAACGCCAAAAGAATTATCAAAGAAGCCCAAAAACCAACAGACGATAACAACGGCGCACCCAAAACAACCCCCATATATCCTCCTTGTCCAACTCTGGTTGCAAAATCACCATCTCCAAAAATATAAAGTGTGCCCAAAATAGAAGTGACAAAAAGTAGAGTTCCGAAAACCGCGCTGTGGTATATATTTCTTGAAATTGATTTAATAAAAGAAATACCCAAAATCATCAACGCTATCGGAATAATAAAAAACCCCCAACCAAACAAGGAGCGTGCAAAAATATTAAAACCTTCTCCGGCCCAGCCGGCCTTACCCACAAAACTCAAAACAGTCAGGACTGCCAGTATAAAACTGCCGATTCCCCAGATGCTATTCTTGGTTTCTTGAGAAATATCAAATCTGGAAACCTTGTCTTTCCTTGATTTTTCTTCAAATTTATCCTTTCTTTTATTCCGTCCCATATTCTTTAAGTATACTCCATATTTAACAAACAAATCAAACCGCGAAACTAGACCAGAAAAAGAAAAACGGGTGGACGCTTGCACGCACACCCGCAGACCTTTACTTTTTCCAAGTATCAATCCGATTGCCAGACTTACTAAACAACTCAATCCAGGCAAGTTTTTTGACTTTATTAAGTCTTTTTTCCACTAACGCTAGAACTTTATTTAATTCCTTCTTCGAAGATTCTGTAGCTTTGCGATGTGTTGCTTCCGCAGAACCCACAGATTTTCTCCGTGCCCTTTCTGCATATTCCAAAGATTTGCAATATGTATCTTCTGCAAGCTCTCTGGTTTTACGATCTAATTTATACTCAAGTTTCATGGCCTTATCAACCTTATCATATGCCCTCTTGGCAGATTTTACTGTCTTAAAATATATTCTATCTGCAATTCTTTCTACCTTGTCAAACTCTCTATCGGCAGATTCATAAAGTTTAGAGTGTGCCTTTTCTGCCAATCGTTCGGCCCTATCACTTTTCTTCTTTAAAATTTCAACGGCCCTCCCATACGCATCCCGTGCATTGATGGTCAATAGGCCAAAAAGTATATCCTCCTCAAAATTACCCCTCTTAACAAAAGCAATGAGTCTTTCAGGTGTAGATGCGCATTTGTCAAAAAAAGCTTGGGCAGCATCATCATGCGATTTCTTTGCCTCAAAAGGAGCGCAGTCCATAAAAAAATCCTGGACAAGTCTTTTTGTTACTAAACGAAATTCATACTTAAGGCAACGATCCTCATCTACATCAAGAGCCTTGGCAATTGCTGTATGTGAATGAACCCCATCTTTGGCATAGACACGACCTTCTCTATCCACCAGACAAGAAATCATTTCGCACATGAGATTATGTCCTTTGTGAACGAACTAAAAAACTATGCCATATGATAGCACAGTTTTTGTGACCAGGCAATGGCACAGGTTTAAGTTAAATTTCAGCCTATTTATTGAGGGTTTGAGTGGATATTTTCTTCCTTGTGAGACTCTTTTGATTTTTCTGGCACGATCAAAAGTGCCAAAAGATAGGCAATTATTCCCGGCACAACACCGGTGATAAAAAGCCCGAATAAGGCTATTACTCTCAATACCGTTGAATCAATATCCAAATATTCCGCCATCCCACCGAACAATCCCGAAATCTTCTTGTCTTCCCGACTCCTGAATAGTTTTTTAGTATGCATTTTATTTTACTTAATTTATTTAATTTGTTTTAAACTCCATATTGGCAACAACAAATTTTTTATCCGTACTTTCTACTGTGTGAAATCCCATCGGCAACAACTCTTGCTCTACATATGTCATGACTATCCCCTTGTTTCAACGACATAAAACGGTGCCCACATCATACATCAACCAAACAAATCGTCAATCTCAACGTCTTTGAAGAATTATCCAATTATCTGACCTGTCCTGATTAAGAAAATAAGGGCCGTCATCTTTATAGGTACAAGGGTTTTGATCTCTTTCATCTTTACCGATAATTATATTTTCTTTTTTGGTAATTCCTTTCGTTTTATATTCTCCAAAAACACCGGCGGTCATTTGATTAAAAACGGAATCTAGGTCAGCAAAGGGGCTGTTCCAATTATCTATGGTTTTGGGTAAAAATGCTCCTTTCCCAAATACAATATCAAAGGTTTCTCTATTATTGGCTGAAACAGCCCCATGGCCAATAAGTTCTCCTGCCTTAACCTTGCTACCTCGTTTCAATCCATCACGAACATCAATGTGCTGAACACTAAACATCCACCGGCCCATCGGTGGGAGCATCACAAAAATATCATCCAGCGCAATCCAAATCTCCCCTTCCAACCCCCCTGCTCTATCCTCGCGAACAACAGTTACATAACCATCATAAGGAGCATAAATTTCAACTTTATTATTTCCGAGATACTCCGGTTTAACCCAAAAATAATGTTTCATGCTCCGTTTCATCTCTTTTTTATTTTGAGGAACAGTGGTATGTCCGGCACAGCTTCTATATTTTGAAATTTTTTCTATTTTATCAAGTTCAGTAAAATTAGCAGTTATTTGCGGAGGAGATGCCTTTGTTGCCATCACAAAAAACGCAAAACCGCTCAACGCCAAGACAAGCACAACAACCCCTACAATCTTAAAAAATTTATTCATGTTTATATTATATCTCCAAATACCACAACCCCAAAACCGCCTTCTCGGACGGTTTTGGGGAATTTATTTATTCAATACCAACAAAGAGTAATTGAGAATGGTGGCAATTGAAACCCAGACGAGATATGGAATAAGCAAATTGGAGGCGAGACGGTTCAGGGGTCGGAAAAGTTTAATCAGGACAACTATCATGGCAAGAAGAATCAGAATAACAGCGAAAGCAAGGGAAATGTTATGTAATCCGAAAAATACTATTGACCAAGAGGCATTTACAAACAAATGCGCCACAAAAAATCCAAGCGCAAATTTAACTCCTTTTTTATTAAGTCCACCTGACCAAACAAGGTAGAACGAAATCCCCATCAGAGCGTAGAGAGTAATCCAGACCGGCCCGAACAGCCAATTGGGCGGAGAAAAAGCCGGCTTATTCAAAAACTGATACCAACTCCCTATCGCCGAGACAGTAAAAAATGACCCCACCACTCCCGCCCCCTGACACATGGCGATAGACCCCACCAATTTCCAAAAATTATTTTTAGTCATGTCCGAATTGTACCATTTATTTTAAATCTTTTATCATCCTTACAAACTCCAGTTTGTAAGGATGATATGGGGTAGTGTTATTAGGTTTCTTGGAAGGTTTTTAGAAAGCGGGAAAATGCTTTGCCGTATGGTGACAGAGTGTGCTCTACGAATTTACCCCGATATCTTTTATTGATTAGCCCCGCCTGATGAAGTCGTCGTGTGTGTTCCCCAAGAGTTTTCTCATTCGCCCCTATCGCCTTAACAATGTTCTCAAGAGTTATACCTCCGCTCTCCGCAATCAAAAGCAATATCTCAATGCGGTAATGATTAGACATTCCCTTGAGATGCCGTTCCATTTGTTTTGCAGTCTTTATCTTTGCCATTGCCATGCCTACATTATATACACAACACCCTTACATTCTCAAGTTTGTAAGGATATCATATGTGTGGGGTGATGAAAACAGGATTTTCCGTACATTCGCCCTGCTGGGCTCAGTACTTCCTCATTCGGATTCCTATCCTCAGTATTTCTTCACTCTTCGTTCAGTCGCTCACTCTCATTCGGTCGTCGCCCCAGATTTCAAGGGGGTTTGGGGTTGGGTTTTAGGTTTATTTTTTGGCAATAAGATTCATAACCAAAGCCACGACTTTCTTCTTATCTTTCGACTCACTGCTTGCGACCAAAATAGTAAGTGCTGTGAGTGCGGAAGGAGTGAGTTTAGACACGTCCAAAATGTTGGCTTGTTTCAAAAACCACACAAAAGCAAATGCCCCGCTTCTCTTGTTTCCGTCAGTGAACGGATGGTTTTTAACCATAAAATACAACAGGTGTGCTGCTTTTTCTTCCGCACTTTCATATACCTCTTTACCTTCAAAAGATTGCATCACATTTCCAACAATTCCCGCCACAGACCCCTTGTTTCTTTCCACACCAAAAATATCAGTCGCCTCAGATTTATGAATAAGCTCCTCTTTGAATTCGGCCAAACTGTCGGTAACTTTCTCTGCTGTTAATTCAACTCTCTTTTTTGTCAGTTTCCCTTTTGGCAAAGCGTCTCTGTCGTAGGCATCAAGCGATAACCATGTATCCGCAAAAAGAGATATGAGCTCTATTGCGTCTCCAGCCTGCACAGCAGAACCAGCAGGTAGAAGTTTTTTAATATCATCCACCACACTTAAAAATTGCTGATAATTTTTAGCGATTCTATTTTTGTTAACAGCAAAACCATCTACAATATAGTTTCGGAGTGTCTTGGTTGCCCACTGACGAAAAAGTGTGGCTTTTTTGCTGTTAACCCTATAACCAACCGATAAAATCATGTCGAGATTGTAATGCTTAACATCTCTCTCAATCTCTCTCTTTCCCTCTTTTTGAACTATCCGGAAATTCCGGATAGTTGCTTTTTCGCTTAATTCTCCGGTTTTTAGAATATTTTGAATATGTTCATTAACGGTTCGAACATCAACATCAAAAGCCCCAGCAATTTGCGCCTGTGTCGCCCAGATAGTTTCTTTACCAAAATCACCGCGGAGCTCAATGGCTCCATTTTTGGCTTGGTAAATTACTACGCCTTTATTTTTTATAACCTTTTTCATGTATATCAATAAATTTCATATAATTTTTACACTTTTCCCTCCCAAAATCAATCTCCCCAACAAATAATCAAAAACCGCCCTGGCCGGGCAGGCCGAGAGGCGGTTTTTGTAGTTTCATTGTTTTGGAGATTTTGGGGGCTTCCTAAAAAATATAGCTTGCATACTATCATCTTTGGGGCTCTCAAAATATCCTTCCTCTTGTTTCATTAACTCCAGTTCCTGCTTGACCAGCTCCTCGTCTAATTGACTAGAGGATTTATCTTTTTCTTTTATTGAGCGCAGCACTGCAATCTCTTTTTCTTTTTCATCTAATGCGTGGAATAAAATCGAAAATGCTAGAAAAACAAAAAATATTGCCCAGCCCCAATAAGTGCCCTCGTAGGTAATCAAAAACATATACACCATTGAAAACCCTGATATTGCGAGACATATTCTTCCTAATGTTTTTGAGCTCATAGATTTATTTGGTTATTTATTTTACCCATTCTCCGCCGCCCCATATTTCAGCGGTTTTGGGGTAATAAAAAAGCCGACAATTAGTCGGCATGAGTCTATCTTGTGAACTAAAACTAAATTCTATTGATAACCCTAAATTCATATTCCTTAAGAAAAACGCTTTCTAAATCTTGTCCAATATCCATGAATGCATCCTTATACTCCTCTTTATAGTGAGGAATAATTTTTACCGGCAGAATGCCCAATCCTTCAAATACGCCGTTAGCGCTTGGACTAAAGAAAAACATTCCTAACACATTCGCACCTGCTGACTCTCCAGCAACTATTTTTCCTTTCAGTAATTCTTTTAGGCCTGGAAATCTTTTTAATACCCCTAGCAATTTCACTGATGTTCCGCCCTGGAAATATACTATGTCCGCAGACCGTACTTGTGCGATAAAAGATTGTTCATTCGCAACTTCAAAATCAAGTTTTTCTTGCCATCTATATTGATTAAATTCACGCATGACTCTTTCGGTCGTTGGAGCTATCCGCTCAATATCTTTTGCAAATGGGACAATTAATATCCGCACATTCCTAGGAGCATCTTTTAGAATTTCCTTATAGAAATCCGAGTTATCTTCATTTTCTTTTTTGGGAGTAAATCCTCCGTGTAAGATGAACGTGGTTTGCAATCGTTGCCCTTTCTTTGTTAAGTGCCTGACTAACTTGTGCTATATTTTAACATAAGTTTTAGTATTCGTCTATCCCTCCCCAACAAATAATCAAAAACCGCCGTCCGCCAGCTGGCGGAGGCGGTTTTTGCGGGTTCATCCCTGCCTGCCGGCAGGCAGGATTTTCCGTCGCCCGCGAGAATTTAGGTTTGATATTAATTATTCTGTCCCAGAAATACCAAAAAGGATTTTTAATCTTTTTTTACCTTTTTTCTTAACTTTAAACCCGTTGTCGGTTGAAACGATAAATACGGTTTTAAAAATCCAAAGTCTAAGGTAAAACCCTTTTATTTTCCTGGGTATTATAAACCCAGAAATCCGATACTCTCCATCGCTCTCCTCAATTTCGGTAGAAAGAAAAGTTTCATTTCCAAAACCAATTTCGGCAAAAATCTTTTTCATACCCTCATCATACTCCCCCAAACAAAAAATCAAAAACCGCCTCTGGGCGGTTTTTGCAGTTTCATCATTTTCCGTCGCCCCAGATTTCAGCAGTTTTGGGGTTGGATTTTTATCCTTTTAACCTATTAAGCAATTTTATTCTGTTCTCAAAATGTGGCATGTCTAATTCTATAAATTTATCTCCTTTTCCATTTTTATATAGTTGCCTGAGGTATAAAGACACAGAAAAAATATAGAGTTTTGAAAACTTGGTTTTTATTGGCAAGCGAAGTGATTTTACAGAAAGAACAGAGAGAGGCGCTAACCCTTTAATATCTGAAGAAATTGGCATCCAATAAATAAGTAGCGGCTCAACCTTCGCGTTTCTATACTTCTCTATGGGTTTCATTTTTAATAACACCTTGGTAACGCCATTAGGTTGCTCTGCTTTTTTTGAAAGATTATTGCTCAACTCTCGCTTCCAATAATACTCAACAACTTTTCTGGTATCTTCATCGTTTGCATCATATTTTAACGACCTGCCACCAATGGCGGTTGCCGCCCAATTTTTAATCTCACACTGAAACAATTTATTTTCTTTTTTATCTAAAATCCATCGATCTAATCGCTTTTCTTTTTTTAATCCTTGAGAAGTATTTTCTTCTAAAATTTCTACTTTATTTTTTCTAAAATGTTTAAACACACCAGCATTTAAATCCTCGCCAAAAACAGCAATGAGAGCGTTTGCATCACCTTTTTGAGAACCCTTTTTATTATCCAAAAAATCAAGCAACTCTTTAATATTAAATTTCATAAAAATTTTTAATTAATTACCCTGTCTTTTCCCGATTTTAGGATTAGAGTCTTATTCTTTTTAAATTTTTATCTTTTAAAATGAGCCCCGTTAAAATCAGTATATAACCATTTTGATGCTTAGAGAATTTGGAATATTTTTTTATCATACTCTTAGAAATACTATAGGCCCCCAAGACCTCAAAATTTTCCTTAAAAATAACCGCCACCAAAAAATCAAAATTCAAACTCCTGATTACCCCCAGTTGTCTGCTGTTGCTGAATCTGGTAATACGGCGGGATTTTATCTGATATCTTAATTTCGTCTTCGGATTAATTGCATCAAAGCTTTTGTTGGAATTGGAAGCAAGTTCTAATTTAAACTTTTCAGCAACAATAAACTCAGCATAATCAGCCACAGGATTATTACTTGACCTCAAAACCCCAGCATCTCTCAGTTGATTCATAATGAAACTATATTTTCGAAGTAAATTGAGAATTTTGGTGATTTTCATATCACCTTAATATAACTTAAACGGATCCGGAGTGGTCTTAAAATTTAATTATACTTTTTGGCGCAATGTCAGCTAGACCTAAAAGCGCTTTAACGTTTCTTGGACTTCCATCTGAATTTCTAAACCCTTTTTGAAACGAGCCCAGATTCTGATAATTCTCTTTATCTATTAAAACTAATCTTATCTCCGTTAACCTGAAAGTTGTTTTTCTTAAACGTGAAGACGCTTTCCGTAAAATTCTATCTTTCTCATAGTTTGATAGTCCGCCATTTAATTTTTTACGCCAAACCTGAAAACTTCTATCGCTGTCATTGTAATCTGCGCTTCCTATGGCAAGCACAAGACCAACTGAATCAAATTCCTTAATTGCTGCGGCAATAGCTAATTTATCATTTAGAATAATACTCTTATTCTCTTGTCCTTTTGGATTTTTATCTGGATGCGCCTTAAAATCCCATGGTATCTCTGAAAACCCATCAAATTCCACTTTACCGTACTTTGGTCCTGGTATTTTTAATAATGGTATTAATTTAGTATCACAAAGAAACTGAAAATAAAAACCTATCCATTCCATTTGTTTCCAATGGGGGTAGCCAGCGTCACGCATTTCTAAAATTGCCTTGCGCCCATCCCAAACAACAGGTATTTTTGCTAACAATTTTTCTAGTTGTACTACTAGTTTCTTTGAAACCATAAGAATTAAATTACCGAGTTATTATGCACCGACCCAAGAGCAATTGCAAACCGAGGAAACAGGTTGTTGGTAATCTCCCTTACTAATGCCGGATCGTGTTTTACATTTTCATTATCCTTACCGGCATTTCTCTTAACTACGCGATTTGTTTTTTCTGATAATTCTATCCTCGTTAATAGATGGTCGCTAGGTGATATCTCATTTAGAATTGGCAGCGTTAACAGGGTTTTTTCTGATATTGTCATCCCACCATCATTAACTCGCCACCACCAATACATATAACTACTATTCAATAATAAGTACGCCATATTCATTTCTTTTTCACTATAAAAATATAACGTCTTAAATGATGAACGCTCAACCTTACATTTGAGAGCAGAAATAAAATATCTTGGGGTAGAAGGGACAATTAACCGGTATGGTGTTGGGTGGTGAGACACCATGTAGGCCAGTACCTTATCTTGTTTTTTTGCAAAATTATACAGAGGCAATAAATCTTTTTGTATTTTGGGGAAAATATCTTCTTTTGGTTTAATTTTGGTTAAAAAGGTATCTATAGAATCGAGGAGTTTTTGTCTTTCTTTGACTCTCCATCTAAGTAGTGGGGTTATTCTAAAAACCTGCTCACCATTTCCTTGCTTTGCAACAATAATACCTGCCCGTGTACTATTTGCAGTATTTGTGTTTTTTGAGCCAAATTTTATTCCTCGAAAAATATTATCCGGGACATTATCAAAACAATAGACGTCAAGGGTCGTAAAACTATTCAGTAATAATTTTCTTAAAGAGCAAAATTTTTGTCCATTTGTAAACGTCTGTGGGGTAATAGAAATAAAACCTACGGAAGTTTTAACAACTCTTTCTAAAAAATAAGCATACAAATCCCGCGCTGAACTGGTCTCAAAGCGAATATCTGGTTCTACCATTACATAAGGTGGGTTAAGAATTGCATAATCATATTTCGGCAAATTATCAGATAATAAAAAATCGGCAACAATGAAACGGGGTTTTATGTTTTTAAATAATCGTGAGTCTTTTTTTTGAAAATTAACCGCTAATATAAATCGTGCAATAAACAAAGCCAATTTATCTCGATCAATAAGGTATATATTATTCTTCAAAAAATCTTCTTGATCTTCTTGATATTTAATAAGCCAAAAAGATAAGTTTCCGACACCAGAACAAGGATCAATCCACATTTTATTTTTTGGAAAAGTTATTGATTTTTTTGCCATAACTTGTGCAACATCATCAGGGGTAAAATATTGCCCTTCTTGCTTTCTCTTATCACGGTCCTTATAAGCAAGCGAATACTCATAAAGAGCAGAAATTTCTCCAACAGAAAGGCCCTTCAAAAAATTAAAGTCTTGAACTTCAACATCTTTGAACTCTGCTTCATCAAGAATATACTCTAAATCATTCCTGCCAAGGTTATTTAAATGTGTTGCCAAAATTGAATACCAAGCTTTTTCTAATCCAAAACGCTCAAGAATAAGGTTGAGGTCTTGTATTGGTAAACTATTTATTATTGATCTACTTTTGCTCATTTTTATTTTATTAAATCATCAATATTTATACTAATTTTCCCACTTTTTCCCCATAAAATCAAACAGCTCACATATGCGAGCCGTTTGATTTAAATATAAAGCAACAAGTGTTAGTCGCGAAGGTTTTTTCGCGCCTGTTTCATAACCTTTTCTCGTCCTTCACTTGGATCTACAATCTTCGCAGCCTCAAAAAGAGCTTCTTTTACTACTTGCTTAGTCTTCTCTGGAAATTGTTTTTGTAGTTGCTTCACTGCATAATTAACTTCATATGCCTCTTTAAAGCTAATTAGATAAATATCGGGTTTACCAGTTTTGTTTTTATTGTCTGCCATATTATTAAGACATTATTTTGCCGGAGCTTCTGGGGCGCGCCCCACCATATTTCAATATTTCCAGACTTTCAGAATGCGACGTTTCGTCAACTCCTCTCTGCTACTTTAATGTCTTTGTTTGTTTTTATGTCCCCTCGACCCAAATTTAAAATTTACAGGACTAATTTAAAGATAAACCTTAAATAGAATTCTTCAAGGTTTAAAAATGTGTATTAGTTGTGCAAAACCCTTCCTTTGTTTGACAGCGAGATCTTTCCCTGTTGTTTCCTAAACTTAAGTGAAGGAACCCGGCCACCTAAAGACATTTGAGACGGTAGGCGCCGAGAGGCTGATATAATGTTGGACGAAGTCCATCAGCCCGAGGCGACTATGCTCATATAGCCGAGATAAAACCGCTCACGGAGGAGCGGTTTTATCGGAGGCGTGCCTGAAGGTGGCTGGGTTCCGAAGCGTCTATTCCCTCATCTCATTCTTAAACCCCGTCCCGGCAGGAATAAGTCTTCCAATTATGACATTTTCTTTGAGACCTCGGAGGTAGTCTTCTTTGCCGAGGATGGCGCTGTCAATGAGGACTCTGGCTGTTTCCTGGAAGGAAGCGGCGGAGAGGAAGCTATCTGTGGTCAAAGATACTTTGGTTATACCTAATAATAATTGTTCAAATGTTGCTTCGGCTTTCTTGCTATCTCTGGCTTTGCCATTTTCAATCAATGCAGTTCTCTTTTCAACGGTATCTCCTGCCAACAGGTCAGTGTCTCCTGAATCAAGGACTTTGACTCTGGAGAACATCTGTCTGACAATTAATTCAACGTGCTTGTCGTTGATACTATCTCCGGTTGGTGAGTAAATGCCCTGAACTTCTCTGATAATATATCTGGCAACCAAATCAATACTATTGGTTGTTTTGAATAATTCTTTCAAATCAACATGGCCTTCGCTCAATTGCTGTCCGACAGTGACTAAATCTCCTGCCCCGACAGAAACAGTGATATTTGGAGCAACAAGATATTCTATCTTCTCGCCTGTTTCAACGGCTTCAACGGATAAGACCTTTTGTTTGCCTTTGTCTTCAACGGCCAATACTTTGCCGTCAACATCACAAATCAATGCTTTGAATGTAGGTGGTCGGGCTTCAAAAATTTCTTCAACTCTAGGAAGACCCATGGTAATGTCGGCTCCGCCGGCAACACCTCCAGTATGGAAGGTTCTCATGGTGAGCTGTGTTCCCGGTTCTCCAATGGCTTGAGCGGTGACGATACCGACAGCCTCACCTATTTTAACGACTTCATTTTTGGACAAATCATAACCATAGCAAAGTCTGCAAATTCCGGTATAGGCCTTACAGGTGATAGCTGATCTGACTTTAATTGTTTTCAAATCCAAAGATTCTATTTTCTTGGCGGATTCTTTGTCTACGATTTTGTTTTTCTTGACGATGATTTCTCCATCAGCTCCGACGATATCTTCCAAGACAGCACGGCCTTTTACTCTTCGGCCCAAGTTTTCACCACTGACTTTGCCGTCTTCAGCATGCATAGTAAATCCTTCTTTGTCTTTACAATCTTCTTCGGTGACAACGATATCTTGAGCAACATCAACCAAACGTCTGGTGAGATATCCGGCGGTAGCGGTCTTCAATGCGGTGTCTACCAATCCTTTTCTGGCTCCGTGAGTGGAAATGAAGTATTCAAGTGAGGTCAAACCTTCTTTGAGAGAGTTTCTTACTGGCAATTCAATTAATTCTCCGGCAGGATTAGCGAAAATACCTCTCATACCCATCATCTGATCCAATGTGCCCCATGTTCCTCTGGATTTAGAATCAACCAACATGAAAGCGGAATCGTTCGGATTGAGTTGTTTCTTAACCAAAACAGAAAGTTTGGCTTTGGTATCATTCCAAATTTGAATGGCCTTTGAACGTCTCTCGTATTCTGTGAGTAATCCATCTTCGTATAATGCCTTGTTTTCATCTATCAATTTGTCGGCTTCAGCGATAATGGCAGGTTTTTCAGGTGGAATTCTCAAATCATCCATACCCCAAGACACTCCAGAAATAGTAGCGTAATGGAAACCGAGGTCTTTGACTTTGTCCAAATAGACAACGGTTGCTTCTTTGCCAAATTCATCCCAAATATCAGAACCTATAACCTTCAAATCGGGCTTGGTCAAAGTTTTATTTACAAAAATATGTCCTTTCGGCAAAGCCTTGTTGAATATCATACGGCCAGCAGTTGTTTCTATCATTTTCGGTTCTATACTGCTTGCGACATAGTCAGGATTTGGAACTTTAATTTTGGCTCTTAGATTTACAAATTCATTCTCAAAAGATAGGAGGGCTTCATATCGAGAAGAAAACATCTTGCCTGTTCCTAATGCTCCTTCATCTATGCTAGTCAAATAATAAATACCAAAAGACACATCATGGCTCGGTGAAGCAACCGGTTCTCCTGTTGCTGGTTTCAAAATCCCATGACTGGCAAGCATTAACTCTCTTGCTTCCTTTTGAGCTTCATTGGTCAAAGGTAAATGAACAGCCATTTGATCTCCGTCAAAGTCAGCATTGAAAGCATGCGTCGGCAAAGCCGGAATCTTAATAGCTTTTCCCTCAATCAAGGTCGGCCTAAATGCCTGAACTGACAATCTGTGCAATGTCGGGGCACGATTTAGCAAGACTAATTTATCTTTCATGGCCTCTTCCAAAGCAGTCCAAACTTCAGGGGTTTCCTGCTCTATCAATCTACCTGCGGATTTGATGTTGTGGGCGAGTTCTTTTCTTATGAGAATACCAATGACAAAAGGTTTGAATAATTCCAAAGTCATCTGCTTTGGTAATCCACATTCTGCAATTCCAAGTTCAGGACCAATGACAATAACGCTTCGACCTGAATAGTCTACTCTTTTACCAAGCAAGTTCTGCCTAAACCGGCCCTGTTTTCCTTTGAGCATGTCAGCCAAAGATTTCAAGGCTCTCTTCTGACCAGTTGAAGCAGCGGTGGTAATCTGTCCCCTTCTCATTGAGTTATCAATAAGCGCATCAACAGCCTCTTGAAGCATACGTTTTTCATTCTTAGTGATAACTTCCGGAGCTTTAAGTTCAAGCAAATGCTTAAGACGATTATTTCGGTTTATTACTCTTCTGTATAAGTCATTTAAATCCGAAGTAGCATAACGGCCTCCATCCAAAGGAACCATTGGTCTTAATGCCGGTGGAATAACGGGAAGAATCGTAATAATTGCCCACTCCGGACGAATTCCTGCTTTTACCATTCCTTTAATATACTTGAGTCGCCTTGCTATTTTTCTTGCTTCTAAGGGATTAGATTCGTTTTTAGCTTCACCGTTTAATTCCGAGATCATCTCTTCCAAATCCAACTCTTCCAGAAGTTTTCTGATTGCTTCGGCCCCGATACTAGCCTCAAAAACTTCACCATATTTGGTAGACAGATCTCTAAAATCAAGTTCAGAAATTATCTGATACTTTAAAAGGTTTTTTAAATTATTCTTCTCGCGATCTTTTAATTCTTTAAGAGTATCTTCTTCATTGGAATTCTTGGAATTTTTGAGTTTTGATTTGAATTCGGCCTCAATTCTTTTCATGGCCTCGGCCTTGAGATCTTCATTGACGCTAGTGACGATATAACTCGCGAAATATATAACCCTCTCAAGTTCTGGCAAAGAAACACCCAAGATGGTGGCCACCTTGGAAGGTACACCTCTCAAAAACCAAATATGAGCAACCGGTGCTGCCAACTTAATATGGCCCATTCTTTCTCTTCGAACAATTGAGCGCGTTACCTCAACTCCACATCTATCACAAATAATTCCTTTATACCTTATCCTCTTATATTTACCGCAATAACATTCCCAGTCTTTTGTGGGACCGAATATTGATTCGGAAAACAAACCCTCCCTCTCCGGTTTCTGGGTTCGGTAGTTGATTGTTTCCGGCTTGGTCACCTCACCATATGACCATGACATTATATCGTCAGGTGAAGCTATCTTTAGTTTTATTGATGCCAGGTCCATATTTGTAATTTATTATTTATAATTATTTAGCTCGGGGGCCTGCCCCTCATCACCCCATAGATGCTCGACTGCTGTCTGCGCGTCTCTGGGGTCCCCACTCGGGCCACCCCTCGCTATTTTTCTATTAATTCCACATTTAATCCCAAACCTTTAATTTCTGACAACAATACCTTGAATGATTCCGGCAAATGGGGCGCCCTTATTTCTTCTCCGTTTACAATCGATTCATAGGTCTTAGCACGTCCCAAAACATCGTCTGATTTTATAGTCAACATTTCTTGTAAGGTGTGGGAAGCGCCATAACCTTCAAGCGCCCACACTTCCATTTCTCCAAATCTTTGTCCTCCGAATTGAGCCTTACCTCCCAACGGCTGTTGAGTAATCAACGAGTAAGGTCCGATTGATCTCATATGAAGCTTGTCTTCAACCATGTGAATCAATTTCATAAAGTAAGTGACACCAACATGACATTTTGCATCATAAGATCTGCCAGTTTTGCCATCATACAATTGCATTTTTCCATCAACAGGATATCCTGCTTTTTTAAGTTCTTCCATTATCACTTCCTCGCTCGGACCAGCCATGGCCGGAGTTGCAGCTTTGTAACCTAGCTTTTTAGCAGCAATACCAAGATGAGATTCCAAAACCTGTCCGATATTCATACGAGAAATAATACCAAGGGGACTCAATATAATGTCCACCGGAGTTCCATCCTCCAAAAACGGCATGTCTTCTTCCGGAAGAATTGTTGAAATGACACCCTTGTTGCCATGTCTTCCGGCCAATTTATCTCCAACTTGAGCTTTTCTTAGCTGAGCAACTGAAACCTGAATTTTTTTAATTACTCCGACATCAAGCTTGTCCCCTTCTTCTCTTGAAAAAACTTTAACATCAACAACACGGCCCTGTTTACCATAATCCAATCTCAACGAAGAATCTTTAACATCTCTAGATTTGTCTCCGAATATTGCTCTCAATAATCTTTCTTCGGCTGTAAGGTCGCTTTCGCCTTTAGGAGAAATTTTACCGACAAGAATATCCTGTGAATGAACTTCGGCGCCAATTCTTACAACTCCATCAGGATCAAGATCGTTCAATCTTTCCATCGCAACATTTGGAATGTCATAGGTGGTTAATTCTGGACCAAGCTTAGTTTCTCTGACGTCTGTTGAATAATCTTCTATGTGAATAGACGAAAAAACATCTTCTTTCACAAGTCTTTCTGAAATCACGATAGCGTCTTGGAAGTTGCATCCTTCATAAGACATGTAAGCCACAACCAAATTCTTACCCAAAGCAATTTCGCCGTTTTGAGTTGATGGACCGTCTGCCAAAGCTTGTCCCTTTTTGACTTTCTCTCCAGTTTTAACCAAAACTCTTTGATTCAAACAAGTGAAGGCGTTAGAACGGGCAAATTTCAAAAGTTTGTATTCATATTCTTTGCCTTTATCGGTTTCCAAAACAATCCGAGTGGCATCAGCTTTTTTAATGGTTCCTGATTCCGTAGCGATTATAACCATTCCCGAATCCACGGCAACCTTTCCCTCAAGACCTGTTCCAACATAAGGAGATTCCGGTTGAATAAGAGGGACGGCCTGTCTTTGCATATTTGAACCCATCAATGCACGGTTAGCATCATCGTGTTCAAGAAAAGGAATTAAAGAAGTGGAAACAGAAAACATTTGTCTCGGAGATATATCTATATAATTAACAACCTTGGGTTCAACTATTCCCGGTTCGCCGTGTATTCTGGCAGTAACTTCTTCTCCAGTTAAATTGTTATTTTTGTCAGTCGGTGCACCTGCCGAAGCGATGACATATCTCTCTTCTTCAACAGCATCCATATAAACGACTTCGTCGGTAACTTTTCCTTTAGTTACTTTTCTGTAAGGAGTAAGAATAAAACCGAGATCAGAAATCTTAGCATACAAAGACAAGTGTCCAACCAAACCGATATTTGGTCCTTCTGGAGTAGCAATGGGACAAATTCTTCCATAGTGAGAAGGATGGACGTCTCTAACTTCAAAACTTGCCCTTTCTCTAGTTAAACCTCCGGGACCGAGAGCAGACAATCTCCTTTTGTGTTCCAATTCTGATAAAGGATTGTGTTGATCCATGAATTGAGACAACTGACCCGAAGCAAAGAATTCTTTCAAGGCCGCAACAAACGGTCTGGCATTAATAAGTTGAGAAGGAAAAACAGTTGCAATATCCGAAGTGGACATTCTGTCTTTGGTTATTCTTTCCATACGGGCAAAAGCAATCCTCAATCTGTCCTGCAAAAGTTCTCCAAGAGTCTTGACTCTTCTGTTGCCCAAATGATCTATATTGTCCGGAACCGATGACGGATTATTGTTTAATTGGATAATCTCTCTCAAAATTGAAACGATGTCTTCTTTTCTGAGAACTCTATTTTCTGTTTTATCTAAAGCGAGTTCTTCGTTGAACCTCTTATTCATCCTGAAACGGCCGACTTTAGAAAGGTCATATCGGGAAGCATTGAAAAACAAATTGTGAACCATCTGTCGGGCATTATCAGGCGTAGCAGGATCTCCGGGTCTGATTCTTTTATATAACTCGATCAGACCTTCTTCCTCATTCGAAGAAGGATCGGCCAAAATAGTAGCCAAAATATATTTAACATTCGGATCGGTATCAACATCCTCAAAAAGTTTTTTAATCTCATCATCCTTAACTATCCCAAAGGCCCTTAACAAAGCAGTTGCTGGTACTTTTCTTTTTCTATCTATTCTACAAGATATAACCCCATTAAATTCAGTTTCAAATTCCAACCAGGCTCCACGAGAAGGAATGAGCTTGGCTCCGAAAAATCTTTTAAACCTAGAAGATCTGGACATTGAAAAAAAGACGCCGGGGCTTCTTATCAACTGGGAAATAACAACCCTCTCAACACCATTAATAATAAAAGTCCCCCTCGGAGTCATGAGTGGGAAATCCGACAAAAATAATTCTTGTTCCTTATATTGATCGGTCCTCTTATTTCTTAATCCGACTTTAACCTTCAATGGAGCTTCGTAAGTGATGTTTTTCTCTATCGCTGTTCTTTCGTTGTATTTTGGTTCATCGAGTTTGTAATCCAAAAAACTCAACTGGAGTTCTTTGCCTGTCCAATCTTCAGTCGGAGAAACATCTTTGAGTAATTCTCTCAATCCCACGTCCAAAAACCACTTATACGAATCCAGCTGGACCTGCACCAAATTTGGCGCTTCAAACTGGTCTATCCCAAACTTTGAAAATGTTTTTCGCATTTTTGTGGTAAAACTCTGTTTAGGCGATATAAAACAAACACGCTCTTTCCTGTCGTGCTTGACGGATTATTTATTTAATTTACTCGATTGATTCTAAACAAAATGGGACTGGCTACTTGTTAGATTTTTAACTGCCCGCCCTGAAAGGGTGACCAATTAAAAACCCACAATGTGCCTCTTCGACACATACGCCGATGAGGCGTATTTGGCTTGTTTGCTGGATTTCCAGGCCTCAATAAAGGCTTGGACTATGCGATTGGCAGAACTGGATTCTTGGATGTCTCCGAGGATCTTTACGCTTTTTAAAGACAATGTTTCTATTTTATTCCTTTTTAAAATTTTGTCAACAGCCGATATCAACACGGAGTCCAAGTTAGACTCAAAATCAAAAGTCAAGGAGTCTATGCACTTTTTGTCCCGACGGCCTTGCCGTCGAGGATCCTCGATAAAATCGGGACCCTCAACGAGTTTTAATTCAATTTCTCCCCTCTTTTTCGTAAAATTTATGATTAAATTCATTTTATTTCCTTCTCTCAAAAACACTCACCAAATTCCAAGCAATCGTCCAATCATATTTACCAATAAAGTCCGCCAGCAATCTGTTAAGTTTTATTCTCTGATCTATCAAAGAATCTTCCTTAACCGTTTTTAGAAAAGTTAGAGATCTTTCCAATTCCACCCCACTTCTTTCTTTATTAAAAGTAAAAAAATTATGAAAATCCATTATCAAAGCCCTCTTGGATATTTTTGCCAGTTCTTCAAGGATATAAAAGTCTTCAGGCCTAATCTTTCGTGATTCAATAAAACGTCTGACATCAGATTCTTCCAAAACCGACGACCCCTCTTTCAATGGTTTTTCATTGCTCATTATCCAATTTAAACATCAAAATCCTGGTACCGCAAGTAGGTCCTCTAAAATTAAAACACCCCCTTGGGGTGTTGGTTTTAAACTCTTGCAATCAAGATACCGTCAAATTTTACAACCACATCTTCCTCCCATTCAAGATGTGTCCCAGGATGTCCTTCAATCTCAATGGTTAAGGCATGTTCATTATCAAGATTAAATGACACTCTCCGTTCCTTTAGAAAAACCTGGTATTCCTTCAACTCATTCTCCCTAAGCAACCGTCCTAATTCCGCCAGTTCCAAAGGCATTGAACCACTCCCTAAGCAACAAATTACCTTACAAACAATAACACAAAAACAAAGAGACGACAAGGCTTAATAGAATATTCTATTGAAGTTAAGACAATCTCAAATCCCACTCTTTTGTCCGTAAAGTTTATGATTAAATTCATTTTATTCTCTTCCAATCACATACCCACGACTCGACCGATAGTCGCCTCGCTCCAGTGGCTCGGCGCTATCTACATGCTCGGCATTTCGAAGAACCAAACCGAAATACCTGCGCAGGTTCTCCCTGTGGGCATGTGATTGGTCGCTCAAAATGTTTATCCCCTTCGTCAAATAACAAAAAATGATGAAGCTGTGCTATTAAAAAGATTCCATTATTTTCCGTACTTTCTTAATAACTTGAGGCTGTGGCTTAGTGGCATCTATAATATAGTCGGCATATTTCTTTTGAGTTATTCCGTATTTTAGAAACTCTGGAATAGCAATCTTTGTATCATACTCGTTTATATGAGCCGGCCCAAATCTTATGGCTCTTCGCTTTAGCATTAATTCTGGGTGAATATCTAAGTATATTTTTATATCCAACATATCTCTAACTTTTTTATTTTTAAACAACATGAAACCTTCAATGAAAATAATAGGTTTAGGTTTTAGGACTATCGGTTCGGGTTTGGCACCCTTTCTTTTTGGAAATGATTTGGTGTAGACTTCCTTGCCGTCTCGCAGTGTTTTCAAATGCTTCAACAAAACATCAAATTTAAGATTGGAGGGCTTTTCCCAATTTTTAAAGCCATGCTTCAATGAAAACGTTCGGGGATGTTTAAAATAATTATCTAACCTTATATGTTCGTAACTTTTGTCCGACGCTTTGAGTTTTTTGGAAAGAGTCGTCTTGCCAGAACCAGAAGGACCAACAATCCCAACAAAAATAATTGTTTTAAACTTTTTCATTATTTTCAATTTAACCACCAAAACCTTCTACCTTATCCAAAAAACGAAAATCTTCGGGTCCCACTTCCAACTTAGCTAGCGGTTTTATTGATCTTTCAGAAGTCCACTCTCCGCTCAATTCTCCATCATCATTTTTCTCAGGGTTAAATTGATTTTTATCAAAAATATAGATCACACCTTTCATCCACGGTTTAGTTTCGAGATCTTTTTGGGGTATCTCAAAAGAATAATTCAATTCCCCTGTTTCCACGTCCTCACTAACTCCGCTTTTTACGAAGCCATGAATTTTTTCCCTATCTTGGATTGCGTAAAAAATCGGCAAGACAGGGTCAACAACCCCATAGATTGCTTTTTTGTTTCCTGATGTCTTGACCGTATCATTGGCCTGTCTTGGCTCAACGATTTCAATGTCCCCATTGGAAGAGCCGTGCAACAAAACATTCTTTTCTTCCGTAAGGAATTTTAAAAAATCCTCTTTGGGGTACGGAAGATTATATTCAACGACCGGAATCGTTTCGCTCTTTTTTAATAAAGTCTGTTCAAAAAGATTCGCAAAAGCTTTTCGCTTTGTTTCTTTTTCCAAAGCTTGATTGTCTTGAACTAAAAATGATTCAAAAGCCATAGATATTATTTAACCACCAAAACCCCATCACCACAAGTAAAGGCCTTAATCGTTTTAGAACCTATTGGTTTCGAGGATAACACAATGCTTAAATTAATTGAGAATTTGCTTAATTCAAACAAATTTGGGCCGGAAAATCCTGACAAGGAGGAACGGGGTGCCCAAATTTGTTAAGCAAATTGAGATTAATTTAAGCATTTGTCCGAAGAAGGCCGGAGGCCGCAATCCAACGGTTAGAAAATGATTAAAGCCTTCGCTTGTCCTACCCGTACCTTTTAATACTCTGCAAAATCCCCATCCCTATCATAAGTGATATAAAATAACTTCCGCCATAACTCAAAAAAGGAAACGGAATTCCCGTGACCGGCATCAGGCCGATATTCACAGAGGCCCCAATCAAAGCATGAGTAAAAATAAATACCGCCATACCGATTGAAAATATCTTGCCAAAATTTGAAGTCACGGCTCTGCCAATACTTAATATTCTGTAAACGATGAACAAAATTGCCCCACCAATAGCAGTAATGCCCAAAAAACCAAACTGCTCCGCTGATGAAGCAAACACAAAATCATTATGCGGTTCGGGCAAAAATCCCAACGTGGCTTGAGTCCCCTTGCCAAGACCATTACCAATCCAATAGCCTGAACCTATGGCGATTTTAGACTGAATTAAATTGTATCCACTCCCTCTCGGATCACTGCTTGGGTTCACAAAGGTTAAAAGTCTGTCTTTCTGGTAGGGTTTTAAAACGAACATCCACGATGCAAAAGAAACTATAACACCCAACACAATAAGCAGAAAAAGGTGTCTCTTATTAATACCAACCGCAGTCAAAATGCTTATCCAAATCAAAGAAAAAATAATCGCCGAACCCAAATCCGGTTGAGCTAAAATTATAAGCAACGGAATTCCGTAATAAATCCCAGAAACAAGGACATGTTTGAATTGATTAATATGAACATGTCTCTGGGAGAAGTATTTTGCCATCAAAACAATAATCATAAGTTTTGCCAATTCAGCAGGCTCAAAAGTGAACTGACCGAGAACAATCCAAGCATTTACACCTCTGACTGAACGGGAGTAAAAAGTCAAAACCAAAAGAAAAATTGATGCAAAATAAAAAAATAAAACAAGAAAAGAATAATTTTTAAGATAACGATAATTAAAAAAAGAAAATAAAACCATCGTACCCAATCCAATAACCGTAAAGATGGCCTGCTTCTTAAAAAACGAACCCATGCCATCTATGCCATACATATTTAAAACTCCAAACAAAGAAACAGCCACTACTGTGGCAAATAAAGGAAGATCAACCTCTTTAAAATAGAGGCTGACAGTTCTAATAAAACTTCTGGAATTTCTCTTGAGAGCCATAGCTTTTTATGAAGTTTGAATTCTCAAATAAGTTGGTGGAGGCTTCTACATTTTCCCTAACGGCTTCATCGGATAAATTAAAAGGCCAAACCACACTGAAGCCTCTTTCTGTTTTAGAAACAAAAGTCCGGATATCTGTCTTACCAACACCGACAATATCGCCGTCATTGGAAAATAGTATAACCGCCACATCAATTCTGTCAAAATCATAATTGGAATCATTATACAAAATACCATCAAATTGTGTGCCTACCTGTATAGGACGATAATCCCTTCTTCTCAAAGAAAAACCCACGACATTATCTGGCATATCAATTTTTTCCCATTGAACATTCTTTATTGCTAATTTGGGTTCATTTATTTCTTGAGTATTTTTTAAAGTAGTAACCACAATCCATTTTGATTGACCGGGCAAAATATATGTAAAACCACGATACCCAAAAGAATCAATTAAATACTCAATTCTTGAAGCACCATAAGATGTATTGGGATTGGAAATCTGAGCCACAAAATCATAGTCGTTCTGTCCAACCTTGAGTAATTGACTTGAAATTATATTCAACGGCATTATGTTTGGTTCGCAGGATTTACCGCAAGCCAAAGTACCACAATCAAGCCCCTCTTCTTTGCCATTCTTAACTCCATCAACACAAGAAGCTTTAGTCGCTAAGCTGGAATAGATACCGTAACCAATCAAGCCAAAAACCAAGACAAACACTAGTCCTATAATAAATTGTTTTAAAACCCTGCCGTCCATATATACATTATAAAGTATTTAATATTTAGTATCCAGAAATAAAAAGGGCGTCTCATCAGAGACGCCAACTTTTTAAACTCCCGTCACGTGTTTTGTAAACTCATTTAATTAGTATCATTTTAAGTTTGATACAAGCAAGTGGATAACCCAGTATATCAAAATTGACTTGCTTTCAACGTTCCATTCGCACAAAATGAATGGTTATCAATGTTGTACTACTGAGATAATCAAAAATTAGTAAAATAAAAACAATGGTCTGGCAGCTACCTACTTTCGCCGGTGGAAACCGACTATCATGGGCCTTACGAGATTTCACTTCTGAGTTCGGAATGGGATCAGGTGGGACACTCGCAGCATAGCTACCAAGCCATTGCTTTTATTTTTACTTTATTTTATCACAACCTGCCTCATCGGCAGGCAAAAAGAAACTTAATTTTACAAGGAAAACATTACCCATTAAAAATGACTTATTAGTAGCTCTCGACTTAACACATTACTGTGCTTACATCTGAGCCCTATCAACCTCGTAATCTCCGAGGAATCTACGATACTTAATCTTGAAGCCTGCTTCGCGCTTATATGCTTTCAGCGCTTATCAGAACCAAACTTAGCTACCCAGCCGTGCCGCGGGCGCGACAGCTGGCAGACCAGAGGTTTGTTCATCCCGGTCCTCTCGTACTAGGGACAACCCTTCTCAAGTATCTACGCCCGCACCAGATATGGACCAACCTGTCTCACGCTAATTTTTAACTAATCTGCTGTTGCCAGCAGTATGGACTATACCACTATCCCTATTTCAGGATAATCGACGTGTTGCACTATGATTTATCATAATGCCCAATCTCAGTTGAGATTAAGTCTCTACGGGGTCATTCCGTTCAAATTTTTGGAATTATTGACTAATATCAATAATTATCTTACTTTGTTTGAAGCACAAGCTACAAGTAAGGAGCGAATAATGGATTTCTGGTTAATTAACCTAGTCTATCCCATAATTGCCAGCATCATTGGCTTAATCATTGGCGCCTTGATTATAACTCCCATCCTTGGCAGAGCATACGGATTCTCTACTAAAGAAAGTTTTAAGGCATTACTCAATAAGTAATGCTTTTTTATTTTTCCAAAAATTTGAACGGAAAACTTCCCTCGGTATTGTCTTTGTTTCGGTTGGTTATGAAACAATAAGATTTCACCGATATGAGTCGATTTATTCGATATAGATTACTCTATAAAGCCGCCGTGTTTTAATGTCCTCGGTTCAATTATTTTGACGGTTTGAACCCAGCTCGCGTACCCTTTTAATTGGCGAACAGCCAAACCCTTGGGGCCTTCTTCAGTCCCAGGATAGGGCGAGCCGACATCGTATATTCTTCAACTATTACTAATTGTATGGACTATATCTTCTTCCTTTCTTGCGGTTTGCAAGATTAGGAGCTGGCGTGTTAGCTGTCGCATTGCGACAACTCCAATCTTTTTAAGATTGAGTCTCTACAGGGTCATTACACAAGTTTGTACTGCATTGATTGAGGAATAAATTGGCGAATAATATTACAAAACTTTTTAGCATCTGCTGTCTTGATTCTAATTCTCATATATTCTTTGTCTTTGTTTAGACTAGAAATAATATTGAATTGATTTAGCAAAAGTTTTTGCAATTTATTTTGGTCTTCTATCAAAAACTGTTGAGTGTTTAGATAGATTGACCCGCCACTTCTTGAACCATCATCCATATACCAAACCGCGAGACTAAATGGATTAATTTCTAAATTCTCGGGAATTATTTTTTTACGATCTTTGTAAAAATATTTGAACAAGTCCGTAATTTCTGAATGGCATCGAGTATAAAATCGACAAGCGACCCTATGCCCATTACCATTTCTTAATTTAGGTTTACTTTTTACAATTGATTGCAAAATAGAATATTTCCAATCCACATAATCTTTTTGTTTAGCTGAATGGTTAATCTCAAGAAACGCGTTTTTCCTTCTCGGAATTATCCTTAAATAACCGTCGCCCAAAATGGTTCCGACAATTAAGGATTTCTGTTCTTGTGTAAGACTTCCCACGGTATTATCGCTTAGTTTGTTATACTAATTTTATCATAAAACTAAGTCCGAATCCACCGTTATAAGCCAGATTTATTGACTTAAAATCTATATTTTAAGTTTCCAGGTATAGGATCTCTCCTAGAGCACCCCGATATGTTAAGGTGCCGAACACCACCGTCGCTATGAACGCTCGGGTGGTACCAGCCTGTTATCCCCGGAGTAGCTTTTATCTGATGATCTTTGCCCCTCCTACGAGGTAGCATCGGTTCACTAAGTCCTGCTTTCGCACCTGCGCGGCACATCCGCCTTGCAGTTAAGCTGGCTTTTGCCTTTACGCTATCGCTCCGATTTCCATCCGGAGCTAGCCAACCTTAATGAACTTCTCCATTACTTTTTAGGAGAAAAGTGCCCCACTTAAACTGCCCACCAGGCACTGTCTCGATTACACCCTAAAAATTTGGAATTTGATAAAACCTAAAATAACTCCTTCCACAGAGCTTACTTTAGCTACAGAGAGTTCCCGATTTATCGGCACAGACTTCGTCTGGACGATCGGGGCCACTCCGCGATTTAAATTCCACCCTTTTAGGGTGTAACCGGTTAGAGCTACAAATCGTTAAGATGAGTGTTTCATCGGCGGATCCATCCACCCCGAGAGGTGAACTTCAAATCCTACTCACTACGCTACGCATAACAACTCGTAGACCAATACCAAGCTACAGTAAAGCTTCCGGGGTCTTTCCGTCTTGGTGCGGGTAGTCGGCATCTTTACCGACATTGCATTTTCACCGGGCTATTGGCTGAGACAGTCCCCCAGTCGTTCCGCTATTCATGCGCGTGGGAACTTACCCCACACAAGCTGTTACTTTATAATCCAGATGGATTATGACTTATGAATTATATAATTCATAAGTCATAATCCATCTGGATTATAAAGTAACAGCTTGTGTGGGGTAAGTTCCCACGCGCATGAATAGCGGAACGACTGGGGGACTGTCTCAGCCAATAGCCCGGTGAAAATGCAATGTCGGTAAAGATGCCGACTACCCGCACCAAGACGGAAAGACCCCGGAAGCTTTACTGTAGCTTGGTATTGGTCTACGAGTTGTTATGCGTAGCGTAGTGAGTAGGATTTGAAGTTCACCTCTCGGGGTGGATGGATCCGCCGATGAAACACTCATCTTAACGATTTGTAGCTCTAACCGGTTACACCCTAAAAGGGTGGAATTTAAATCGCGGAGTGGCCCCGATCGTCCAGACGAAGTCTGTGCCGATAAATCGGGAACTCTCTGTAGCTAAAGTAAGCTCTGTGGAAGGAGTTATTTTAGGTTTTATCAAATTCCAAATTTTTAGGGTGTAATCGAGACAGTGCCTGGTGGGCAGTTTAAGTGGGGCACTTTTCTCCTAAAAAGTAATGGAGAAGTTCATTAAGGTTGGCTAGCTCCGGATGGAAATCGGAGCGATAGCGTAAAGGCAAAAGCCAGCTTAACTGCAAGGCGGATGTGCCGCGCAGGTGCGAAAGCAGGACTTAGTGAACCGATGCTACCTCGTAGGAGGGGCAAAGATCATCAGATAAAAGCTACTCCGGGGATAACAGGCTGGTACCACCCGAGCGTTCATAGCGACGGTGGTGTTCGGCACCTTAACATATCGGGGTGCTCTAGGAGAGATCCTATACCTGGAAACTTAAAATATAGATTTTAAGTCAATAAATCTGGCTTATAACGGTGGATTCGGACTTAGTTTTATGATAAAATTAGTATAACAAACTAAGCGATAATACCGTGGGAAGTCTTACACAAGAACAGAAATCCTTAATTGTCGGAACCATTTTGGGCGACGGTTATTTAAGGATAATTCCGAGAAGGAAAAACGCGTTTCTTGAGATTAACCATTCAGCTAAACAAAAAGATTATGTGGATTGGAAATATTCTATTTTGCAATCAATTGTAAAAAGTAAACCTAAATTAAGAAATGGTAATGGGCATAGGGTCGCTTGTCGATTTTATACTCGATGCCATTCAGAAATTACGGACTTGTTCAAATATTTTTACAAAGATCGTAAAAAAATAATTCCCGAGAATTTAGAAATTAATCCATTTAGTCTCGCGGTTTGGTATATGGATGATGGTTCAAGAAGTGGCGGGTCAATCTATCTAAACACTCAACAGTTTTTGATAGAAGACCAAAATAAATTGCAAAAACTTTTGCTAAATCAATTCAATATTATTTCTAGTCTAAACAAAGACAAAGAATATATGAGAATTAGAATCAAGACAGCAGATGCTAAAAAGTTTTGTAATATTATTCGCCAATTTATTCCTCAATCAATGCAGTACAAACTTGTGTAATGACCCTGTAGAGACTCAATCTTAAAAAGATTGGAGTTGTCGCAATGCGACAGCTAACACGCCAGCTCCTAATCTTGCAAACCGCAAGAAAGGAAGAAGATATAGTCCATACAATTAGTAATAGTTGAAGAATATACGATGTCGGCTCGCCCTATCCTGGGACTGAAGAAGGCCCCAAGGGTTTGGCTGTTCGCCAATTAAAAGGGTACGCGAGCTGGGTTCAAACCGTCAAAATAATTGAACCGAGGACATTAAAACACGGCGGCTTTATAGAGTAATCTATATCGAATAAATCGACTCATATCGGTGAAATCTTATTGTTTCATAACCAACCGAAACAAAGACAATACCGAGGGAAGTTTTCCGTTCAAATTTTTGGAAAAATAAAAAAGCATTACTTATTGAGTAATGCCTTAAAACTTTCTTTAGTAGAGAATCCGTATGCTCTGCCAAGGATGGGAGTTATAATCAAGGCGCCAATGATTAAGCCAATGATGCTGGCAATTATGGGATAGACTAGGTTAATTAACCAGAAATCCATTATTCGCTCCTTACTTGTAGCTTGTGCTTCAAACAAAGTAAGATAATTATTGATATTAGTCAATAATTCCAAAAATTTGAACGGAATGACCCCGTAGAGACTTAATCTCAACTGAGATTGGGCATTATGATAAATCATAGTGCAACACGTCGATTATCCTGAAATAGGGATAGTGGTATAGTCCATACTGCTGGCAACAGCAGATTAGTTAAAAATTAGCGTGAGACAGGTTGGTCCATATCTGGTGCGGGCGTAGATACTTGAGAAGGGTTGTCCCTAGTACGAGAGGACCGGGATGAACAAACCTCTGGTCTGCCAGCTGTCGCGCCCGCGGCACGGCTGGGTAGCTAAGTTTGGTTCTGATAAGCGCTGAAAGCATATAAGCGCGAAGCAGGCTTCAAGATTAAGTATCGTAGATTCCTCGGAGATTACGAGGTTGATAGGGCTCAGATGTAAGCACAGTAATGTGTTAAGTCGAGAGCTACTAATAAGTCATTTTTAATGGGTAATGTTTTCCTTGTAAAATTAAGTTTCTTTTTGCCTGCCGATGAGGCAGGTTGTGATAAAATAAAGTAAAAATAAAAGCAATGGCTTGGTAGCTATGCTGCGAGTGTCCCACCTGATCCCATTCCGAACTCAGAAGTGAAATCTCGTAAGGCCCATGATAGTCGGTTTCCACCGGCGAAAGTAGGTAGCTGCCAGACCATTGTTTTTATTTTACTAATTTTTGATTATCTCAGTAGTACAACATTGATAACCATTCATTTTGTGCGAATGGAACGTTGAAAGCAAGTCAATTTTGATATACTGGGTTATCCACTTGCTTGTATCAAACTTAAAATGATACTAATTAAATGAGTTTACAAAACACGTGACGGGAGTTTAAAAAGTTGGCGTCTCTGATGAGACGCCCTTTTTATTTCTGGATACTAAATATTAAATACTTTATAATGTATATATGGACGGCAGGGTTTTAAAACAATTTATTATAGGACTAGTGTTTGTCTTGGTTTTTGGCTTGATTGGTTACGGTATCTATTCCAGCTTAGCGACTAAAGCTTCTTGTGTTGATGGAGTTAAGAATGGCAAAGAAGAGGGGCTTGATTGTGGTACTTTGGCTTGCGGTAAATCCTGCGAACCAAACATAATGCCGTTGAATATAATTTCAAGTCAATTACTCAAGGTTGGACAGAACGACTATGATTTTGTGGCTCAGATTTCCAATCCCAATACATCTTATGGTGCTTCAAGAATTGAGTATTTAATTGATTCTTTTGGGTATCGTGGTTTTACATATATTTTGCCCGGTCAATCAAAATGGATTGTGGTTACTACTTTAAAAAATACTCAAGAAATAAATGAACCCAAATTAGCAATAAAGAATGTTCAATGGGAAAAAATTGATATGCCAGATAATGTCGTGGGTTTTTCTTTGAGAAGAAGGGATTATCGTCCTATACAGGTAGGCACACAATTTGATGGTATTTTGTATAATGATTCCAATTATGATTTTGACAGAATTGATGTGGCGGTTATACTATTTTCCAATGACGGCGATATTGTCGGTGTTGGTAAGACAGATATCCGGACTTTTGTTTCTAAAACAGAAAGAGGCTTCAGTGTGGTTTGGCCTTTTAATTTATCCGATGAAGCCGTTAGGGAAAATGTAGAAGCCTCCACCAACTTATTTGAGAATTCAAACTTCATAAAAAGCTATGGCTCTCAAGAGAAATTCCAGAAGTTTTATTAGAACTGTCAGCCTCTATTTTAAAGAGGTTGATCTTCCTTTATTTGCCACAGTAGTGGCTGTTTCTTTGTTTGGAGTTTTAAATATGTATGGCATAGATGGCATGGGTTCGTTTTTTAAGAAGCAGGCCATCTTTACGGTTATTGGATTGGGTACGATGGTTTTATTTTCTTTTTTTAATTATCGTTATCTTAAAAATTATTCTTTTCTTGTTTTATTTTTTTATTTTGCATCAATTTTTCTTTTGGTTTTGACTTTTTACTCCCGTTCAGTCAGAGGTGTAAATGCTTGGATTGTTCTCGGTCAGTTCACTTTTGAGCCTGCTGAATTGGCAAAACTTATGATTATTGTTTTGATGGCAAAATACTTCTCCCAGAGACATGTTCATATTAATCAATTCAAACATGTCCTTGTTTCTGGGATTTATTACGGAATTCCGTTGCTTATAATTTTAGCTCAACCGGATTTGGGTTCGGCGATTATTTTTTCTTTGATTTGGATAAGCATTTTGACTGCGGTTGGTATTAATAAGAGACACCTTTTTCTGCTTATTGTGTTGGGTGTTATAGTTTCTTTTGCATCGTGGATGTTCGTTTTAAAACCCTACCAGAAAGACAGACTTTTAACCTTTGTGAACCCAAGCAGTGATCCGAGAGGGAGTGGATACAATTTAATTCAGTCTAAAATCGCCATAGGTTCAGGCTATTGGATTGGTAATGGTCTTGGCAAGGGGACTCAAGCCACGTTGGGATTTTTGCCCGAACCGCATAATGATTTTGTGTTTGCTTCATCAGCGGAGCAGTTTGGTTTTTTGGGCATTACTGCTATTGGTGGGGCAATTTTGTTCATCGTTTACAGAATATTAAGTATTGGCAGAGCCGTGACTTCAAATTTTGGCAAGATATTTTCAATCGGTATGGCGGTATTTATTTTTACTCATGCTTTGATTGGGGCCTCTGTGAATATCGGCCTGATGCCGGTCACGGGAATTCCGTTTCCTTTTTTGAGTTATGGCGGAAGTTATTTTATATCACTTATGATAGGGATGGGGATTTTGCAGAGTATTAAAAGGTACGGGTAGGACAAGCGAAGGCTTTAATCATTTTCTAACCGTTGGATTGCGGCCTCCGGCCTTCTTCGGACAAATGCTTAAATTAATCTCAATTTGCTTAACAAATTTGGGCACCCCGTTCCTCCTTGTCAGGATTTTCCGGCCCAAATTTGTTTGAATTAAGCAAATTCTCAATTAATTTAAGCATTGTGTTATCCTCGAAACCAATAGGTTCTAAAACGATTAAGGCCTTTACTTGTGGTGATGGGGTTTTGGTGGTTAAATAATATCTATGGCTTTTGAATCATTTTTAGTTCAAGACAATCAAGCTTTGGAAAAAGAAACAAAGCGAAAAGCTTTTGCGAATCTTTTTGAACAGACTTTATTAAAAAAGAGCGAAACGATTCCGGTCGTTGAATATAATCTTCCGTACCCCAAAGAGGATTTTTTAAAATTCCTTACGGAAGAAAAGAATGTTTTGTTGCACGGCTCTTCCAATGGGGACATTGAAATCGTTGAGCCAAGACAGGCCAATGATACGGTCAAGACATCAGGAAACAAAAAAGCAATCTATGGGGTTGTTGACCCTGTCTTGCCGATTTTTTACGCAATCCAAGATAGGGAAAAAATTCATGGCTTCGTAAAAAGCGGAGTTAGTGAGGACGTGGAAACAGGGGAATTGAATTATTCTTTTGAGATACCCCAAAAAGATCTCGAAACTAAACCGTGGATGAAAGGTGTGATCTATATTTTTGATAAAAATCAATTTAACCCTGAGAAAAATGATGATGGAGAATTGAGCGGAGAGTGGACTTCTGAAAGATCAATAAAACCGCTAGCTAAGTTGGAAGTGGGACCCGAAGATTTTCGTTTTTTGGATAAGGTAGAAGGTTTTGGTGGTTAAATTGAAAATAATGAAAAAGTTTAAAACAATTATTTTTGTTGGGATTGTTGGTCCTTCTGGTTCTGGCAAGACGACTCTTTCCAAAAAACTCAAAGCGTCGGACAAAAGTTACGAACATATAAGGTTAGATAATTATTTTAAACATCCCCGAACGTTTTCATTGAAGCATGGCTTTAAAAATTGGGAAAAGCCCTCCAATCTTAAATTTGATGTTTTGTTGAAGCATTTGAAAACACTGCGAGACGGCAAGGAAGTCTACACCAAATCATTTCCAAAAAGAAAGGGTGCCAAACCCGAACCGATAGTCCTAAAACCTAAACCTATTATTTTCATTGAAGGTTTCATGTTGTTTAAAAATAAAAAAGTTAGAGATATGTTGGATATAAAAATATACTTAGATATTCACCCAGAATTAATGCTAAAGCGAAGAGCCATAAGATTTGGGCCGGCTCATATAAACGAGTATGATACAAAGATTGCTATTCCAGAGTTTCTAAAATACGGAATAACTCAAAAGAAATATGCCGACTATATTATAGATGCCACTAAGCCACAGCCTCAAGTTATTAAGAAAGTACGGAAAATAATGGAATCTTTTTAATAGCACAGCTTCATCATTTTTTGTTATTTGACGAAGGGGATAAACATTTTGAGCGACCAATCACATGCCCACAGGGAGAACCTGCGCAGGTATTTCGGTTTGGTTCTTCGAAATGCCGAGCATGTAGATAGCGCCGAGCCACTGGAGCGAGGCGACTATCGGTCGAGTCGTGGGTATGTGATTGGAAGAGAATAAAATGAATTTAATCATAAACTTTACGGACAAAAGAGTGGGATTTGAGATTGTCTTAACTTCAATAGAATATTCTATTAAGCCTTGTCGTCTCTTTGTTTTTGTGTTATTGTTTGTAAGGTAATTTGTTGCTTAGGGAGTGGTTCAATGCCTTTGGAACTGGCGGAATTAGGACGGTTGCTTAGGGAGAATGAGTTGAAGGAATACCAGGTTTTTCTAAAGGAACGGAGAGTGTCATTTAATCTTGATAATGAACATGCCTTAACCATTGAGATTGAAGGACATCCTGGGACACATCTTGAATGGGAGGAAGATGTGGTTGTAAAATTTGACGGTATCTTGATTGCAAGAGTTTAAAACCAACACCCCAAGGGGGTGTTTTAATTTTAGAGGACCTACTTGCGGTACCAGGATTTTGATGTTTAAATTGGATAATGAGCAATGAAAAACCATTGAAAGAGGGGTCGTCGGTTTTGGAAGAATCTGATGTCAGACGTTTTATTGAATCACGAAAGATTAGGCCTGAAGACTTTTATATCCTTGAAGAACTGGCAAAAATATCCAAGAGGGCTTTGATAATGGATTTTCATAATTTTTTTACTTTTAATAAAGAAAGAAGTGGGGTGGAATTGGAAAGATCTCTAACTTTTCTAAAAACGGTTAAGGAAGATTCTTTGATAGATCAGAGAATAAAACTTAACAGATTGCTGGCGGACTTTATTGGTAAATATGATTGGACGATTGCTTGGAATTTGGTGAGTGTTTTTGAGAGAAGGAAATAAAATGAATTTAATCATAAATTTTACGAAAAAGAGGGGAGAAATTGAATTAAAACTCGTTGAGGGTCCCGATTTTATCGAGGATCCTCGACGGCAAGGCCGTCGGGACAAAAAGTGCATAGACTCCTTGACTTTTGATTTTGAGTCTAACTTGGACTCCGTGTTGATATCGGCTGTTGACAAAATTTTAAAAAGGAATAAAATAGAAACATTGTCTTTAAAAAGCGTAAAGATCCTCGGAGACATCCAAGAATCCAGTTCTGCCAATCGCATAGTCCAAGCCTTTATTGAGGCCTGGAAATCCAGCAAACAAGCCAAATACGCCTCATCGGCGTATGTGTCGAAGAGGCACATTGTGGGTTTTTAATTGGTCACCCTTTCAGGGCGGGCAGTTAAAAATCTAACAAGTAGCCAGTCCCATTTTGTTTAGAATCAATCGAGTAAATTAAATAAATAATCCGTCAAGCACGACAGGAAAGAGCGTGTTTGTTTTATATCGCCTAAACAGAGTTTTACCACAAAAATGCGAAAAACATTTTCAAAGTTTGGGATAGACCAGTTTGAAGCGCCAAATTTGGTGCAGGTCCAGCTGGATTCGTATAAGTGGTTTTTGGACGTGGGATTGAGAGAATTACTCAAAGATGTTTCTCCGACTGAAGATTGGACAGGCAAAGAACTCCAGTTGAGTTTTTTGGATTACAAACTCGATGAACCAAAATACAACGAAAGAACAGCGATAGAGAAAAACATCACTTACGAAGCTCCATTGAAGGTTAAAGTCGGATTAAGAAATAAGAGGACCGATCAATATAAGGAACAAGAATTATTTTTGTCGGATTTCCCACTCATGACTCCGAGGGGGACTTTTATTATTAATGGTGTTGAGAGGGTTGTTATTTCCCAGTTGATAAGAAGCCCCGGCGTCTTTTTTTCAATGTCCAGATCTTCTAGGTTTAAAAGATTTTTCGGAGCCAAGCTCATTCCTTCTCGTGGAGCCTGGTTGGAATTTGAAACTGAATTTAATGGGGTTATATCTTGTAGAATAGATAGAAAAAGAAAAGTACCAGCAACTGCTTTGTTAAGGGCCTTTGGGATAGTTAAGGATGATGAGATTAAAAAACTTTTTGAGGATGTTGATACCGATCCGAATGTTAAATATATTTTGGCTACTATTTTGGCCGATCCTTCTTCGAATGAGGAAGAAGGTCTGATCGAGTTATATAAAAGAATCAGACCCGGAGATCCTGCTACGCCTGATAATGCCCGACAGATGGTTCACAATTTGTTTTTCAATGCTTCCCGATATGACCTTTCTAAAGTCGGCCGTTTCAGGATGAATAAGAGGTTCAACGAAGAACTCGCTTTAGATAAAACAGAAAATAGAGTTCTCAGAAAAGAAGACATCGTTTCAATTTTGAGAGAGATTATCCAATTAAACAATAATCCGTCATCGGTTCCGGACAATATAGATCATTTGGGCAACAGAAGAGTCAAGACTCTTGGAGAACTTTTGCAGGACAGATTGAGGATTGCTTTTGCCCGTATGGAAAGAATAACCAAAGACAGAATGTCCACTTCGGATATTGCAACTGTTTTTCCTTCTCAACTTATTAATGCCAGACCGTTTGTTGCGGCCTTGAAAGAATTCTTTGCTTCGGGTCAGTTGTCTCAATTCATGGATCAACACAATCCTTTATCAGAATTGGAACACAAAAGGAGATTGTCTGCTCTCGGTCCCGGAGGTTTAACTAGAGAAAGGGCAAGTTTTGAAGTTAGAGACGTCCATCCTTCTCACTATGGAAGAATTTGTCCCATTGCTACTCCAGAAGGACCAAATATCGGTTTGGTTGGACACTTGTCTTTGTATGCTAAGATTTCTGATCTCGGTTTTATTCTTACTCCTTACAGAAAAGTAACTAAAGGAAAAGTTACCGACGAAGTCGTTTATATGGATGCTGTTGAAGAAGAGAGATATGTCATCGCTTCGGCAGGTGCACCGACTGACAAAAATAACAATTTAACTGGAGAAGAAGTTACTGCCAGAATACACGGCGAACCGGGAATAGTTGAACCCAAGGTTGTTAATTATATAGATATATCTCCGAGACAAATGTTTTCTGTTTCCACTTCTTTAATTCCTTTTCTTGAACACGATGATGCTAACCGTGCATTGATGGGTTCAAATATGCAAAGACAGGCCGTCCCTCTTATTCAACCGGAATCTCCTTATGTTGGAACAGGTCTTGAGGGAAAGGTTGCCGTGGATTCGGGAATGGTTATAATCGCTACGGAATCAGGAACCATTAAAAAAGCTGATGCCACTCGGATTGTTTTGGAAACCGATAAAGGCAAAGAATATGAATACAAACTTTTGAAATTTGCCCGTTCTAACGCCTTCACTTGTTTGAATCAAAGAGTTTTGGTTAAAACTGGAGAGAAAGTCAAAAAGGGACAAGCTTTGGCAGACGGTCCATCAACTCAAAACGGCGAAATTGCTTTGGGTAAGAATTTGGTTGTGGCTTACATGTCTTATGAAGGATGCAACTTCCAAGACGCTATCGTGATTTCAGAAAGACTTGTGAAAGAAGATGTTTTTTCGTCTATTCACATAGAAGATTATTCAACAGACGTCAGAGAAACTAAGCTTGGTCCAGAATTAACCACCTATGACATTCCAAATGTTGCGATGGAAAGATTGAACGATCTTGATCCTGATGGAGTTGTAAGAATTGGCGCCGAAGTTCATTCACAGGATATTCTTGTCGGTAAAATTTCTCCTAAAGGCGAAAGCGACCTTACAGCCGAAGAAAGATTATTGAGAGCAATATTCGGAGACAAATCTAGAGATGTTAAAGATTCTTCGTTGAGATTGGATTATGGTAAACAGGGCCGTGTTGTTGATGTTAAAGTTTTTTCAAGAGAAGAAGGGGACAAGCTTGATGTCGGAGTAATTAAAAAAATTCAGGTTTCAGTTGCTCAGCTAAGAAAAGCTCAAGTTGGAGATAAATTGGCCGGAAGACATGGCAACAAGGGTGTCATTTCAACAATTCTTCCGGAAGAAGACATGCCGTTTTTGGAGGATGGAACTCCGGTGGACATTATATTGAGTCCCCTTGGTATTATTTCTCGTATGAATATCGGACAGGTTTTGGAATCTCATCTTGGTATTGCTGCTAAAAAGCTAGGTTACAAAGCTGCAACTCCGGCCATGGCTGGTCCGAGCGAGGAAGTGATAATGGAAGAACTTAAAAAAGCAGGATATCCTGTTGATGGAAAAATGCAATTGTATGATGGCAAAACTGGCAGATCTTATGATGCAAAATGTCATGTTGGTGTCACTTACTTTATGAAATTGATTCACATGGTTGAAGACAAGCTTCATATGAGATCAATCGGACCTTACTCGTTGATTACTCAACAGCCGTTGGGAGGTAAGGCTCAATTCGGAGGACAAAGATTTGGAGAAATGGAAGTGTGGGCGCTTGAAGGTTATGGCGCTTCCCACACCTTACAAGAAATGTTGACTATAAAATCAGACGATGTTTTGGGACGTGCTAAGACCTATGAATCGATTGTAAACGGAGAAGAAATAAGGGCGCCCCATTTGCCGGAATCATTCAAGGTATTGTTGTCAGAAATTAAAGGTTTGGGATTAAATGTGGAATTAATAGAAAAATAGCGAGGGGTGGCCCGAGTGGGGACCCCAGAGACGCGCAGACAGCAGTCGAGCATCTATGGGGTGATGAGGGGCAGGCCCCCGAGCTAAATAATTATAAATAATAAATTACAAATATGGACCTGGCATCAATAAAACTAAAGATAGCTTCACCTGACGATATAATGTCATGGTCATATGGTGAGGTGACCAAGCCGGAAACAATCAACTACCGAACCCAGAAACCGGAGAGGGAGGGTTTGTTTTCCGAATCAATATTCGGTCCCACAAAAGACTGGGAATGTTATTGCGGTAAATATAAGAGGATAAGGTATAAAGGAATTATTTGTGATAGATGTGGAGTTGAGGTAACGCGCTCAATTGTTCGAAGAGAAAGAATGGGCCATATTAAGTTGGCAGCACCGGTTGCTCATATTTGGTTTTTGAGAGGTGTACCTTCCAAGGTGGCCACCATCTTGGGTGTTTCTTTGCCAGAACTTGAGAGGGTTATATATTTCGCGAGTTATATCGTCACTAGCGTCAATGAAGATCTCAAGGCCGAGGCCATGAAAAGAATTGAGGCCGAATTCAAATCAAAACTCAAAAATTCCAAGAATTCCAATGAAGAAGATACTCTTAAAGAATTAAAAGATCGCGAGAAGAATAATTTAAAAAACCTTTTAAAGTATCAGATAATTTCTGAACTTGATTTTAGAGATCTGTCTACCAAATATGGTGAAGTTTTTGAGGCTAGTATCGGGGCCGAAGCAATCAGAAAACTTCTGGAAGAGTTGGATTTGGAAGAGATGATCTCGGAATTAAACGGTGAAGCTAAAAACGAATCTAATCCCTTAGAAGCAAGAAAAATAGCAAGGCGACTCAAGTATATTAAAGGAATGGTAAAAGCAGGAATTCGTCCGGAGTGGGCAATTATTACGATTCTTCCCGTTATTCCACCGGCATTAAGACCAATGGTTCCTTTGGATGGAGGCCGTTATGCTACTTCGGATTTAAATGACTTATACAGAAGAGTAATAAACCGAAATAATCGTCTTAAGCATTTGCTTGAACTTAAAGCTCCGGAAGTTATCACTAAGAATGAAAAACGTATGCTTCAAGAGGCTGTTGATGCGCTTATTGATAACTCAATGAGAAGGGGACAGATTACCACCGCTGCTTCAACTGGTCAGAAGAGAGCCTTGAAATCTTTGGCTGACATGCTCAAAGGAAAACAGGGCCGGTTTAGGCAGAACTTGCTTGGTAAAAGAGTAGACTATTCAGGTCGAAGCGTTATTGTCATTGGTCCTGAACTTGGAATTGCAGAATGTGGATTACCAAAGCAGATGACTTTGGAATTATTCAAACCTTTTGTCATTGGTATTCTCATAAGAAAAGAACTCGCCCACAACATCAAATCCGCAGGTAGATTGATAGAGCAGGAAACCCCTGAAGTTTGGACTGCTTTGGAAGAGGCCATGAAAGATAAATTAGTCTTGCTAAATCGTGCCCCGACATTGCACAGATTGTCAGTTCAGGCATTTAGGCCGACCTTGATTGAGGGAAAAGCTATTAAGATTCCGGCTTTGCCGACGCATGCTTTCAATGCTGACTTTGACGGAGATCAAATGGCTGTTCATTTACCTTTGACCAATGAAGCTCAAAAGGAAGCAAGAGAGTTAATGCTTGCCAGTCATGGGATTTTGAAACCAGCAACAGGAGAACCGGTTGCTTCACCGAGCCATGATGTGTCTTTTGGTATTTATTATTTGACTAGCATAGATGAAGGAGCATTAGGAACAGGCAAGATGTTTTCTTCTCGATATGAAGCCCTCCTATCTTTTGAGAATGAATTTGTAAATCTAAGAGCCAAAATTAAAGTTCCAAATCCTGACTATGTCGCAAGCAGTATAGAACCGAAAATGATAGAAACAACTGCTGGCCGTATGATATTCAACAAGGCTTTGCCGAAAGGACATATTTTTGTAAATAAAACTTTGACCAAGCCCGATTTGAAGGTTATAGGTTCTGATATTTGGGATGAATTTGGCAAAGAAGCAACCGTTGTCTATTTGGACAAAGTCAAAGACCTCGGTTTCCATTACGCTACTATTTCTGGAGTGTCTTGGGGTATGGATGATTTGAGAATTCCACCTGAAAAACCTGCCATTATCGCTGAAGCCGACAAATTGATAGATGAAAACAAGGCATTATACGAAGATGGATTACTCACAGAATACGAGAGACGTTCAAAGGCCATTCAAATTTGGAATGATACCAAAGCCAAACTTTCTGTTTTGGTTAAGAAACAACTCAATCCGAACGATTCCGCTTTCATGTTGGTTGATTCTAAATCCAGAGGAACATGGGGCACATTGGATCAGATGATGGGTATGAGAGGTATTTTCGCTAATCCTGCCGGAGAATTAATTGAATTGCCAGTAAGAAACTCTCTCAAAGAAGGTTTGACCTCACTTGAATACTTCATTTCCACTCACGGAGCCAGAAAAGGATTGGTAGACACCGCATTGAAGACCGCTACCGCCGGATATCTCACCAGACGTTTGGTTGATGTTGCTCAAGATATCGTTGTCACCGAAGAAGATTGTAAAGACAAAGAAGGATTTACTATGCATGCTGAAGACGGCAAAGTCAGTGGTGAAAACTTGGGCCGAAGAGTAAAAGGCCGTGCTGTCTTGGAAGATATCGTCGGAGCTGATGGAGAAATCATCGTCAAGAAAAACAAAATCGTAGACAAAGAATCCGCCAAGAAAATAGAATCTTTGGATTTGAAAACAATTAAAGTCAGATCAGCTATCACCTGTAAGGCCTATACCGGAATTTGCAGACTTTGCTATGGTTATGATTTGTCCAAAAATGAAGTCGTTAAAATAGGTGAGGCTGTCGGTATCGTCACCGCTCAAGCCATTGGAGAACCGGGAACACAGCTCACCATGAGAACCTTCCATACTGGAGGTGTTGCCGGCGGAGCCGACATTACCATGGGTCTTCCTAGAGTTGAAGAAATTTTTGAAGCCCGACCACCTACATTCAAAGCATTGATTTGTGATGTTGACGGCAAAGTATTGGCCGTTGAAGACAAAGGCAAACAAAAGGTCTTATCCGTTGAAGCCGTTGAAACAGGCGAGAAGATAGAATATCTTGTTGCTCCAAATATCACTGTTTCTGTCGGGGCAGGAGATTTAGTCACTGTCGGACAGCAATTGAGCGAAGGCCATGTTGATTTGAAAGAATTATTCAAAACAACCAATAGTATTGATTTGGTTGCCAGATATATTATCAGAGAAGTTCAGGGCATTTACTCACCAACCGGAGATAGTATCAACGACAAGCACGTTGAATTAATTGTCAGACAGATGTTCTCCAGAGTCAAAGTCCTTGATTCAGGAGACACTGACCTGTTGGCAGGAGATACCGTTGAAAAGAGAACTGCATTGATTGAAAATGGCAAAGCCAGAGATAGCAAGAAAGCCGAAGCAACATTTGAACAATTATTATTAGGTATAACCAAAGTATCTTTGACCACAGATAGCTTCCTCTCCGCCGCTTCCTTCCAGGAAACAGCCAGAGTCCTCATTGACAGCGCCATCCTCGGCAAAGAAGACTACCTCCGAGGTCTCAAAGAAAATGTCATAATTGGAAGACTTATTCCTGCCGGGACGGGGTTTAAGAATGAGATGAGGGAATAGACGCTTCGGAACCCAGCCACCTTCAGGCACGCCTCCGATAAAACCGCTCCTCCGTGAGCGGTTTTATCTCGGCTATATGAGCATAGTCGCCTCGGGCTGATGGACTTCGTCCAACATTATATCAGCCTCTCGGCGCCTACCGTCTCAAATGTCTTTAGGTGGCCGGGTTCCTTCACTTAAGTTTAGGAAACAACAGGGAAAGATCTCGCTGTCAAACAAAGGAAGGGTTTTGCACAACTAATACACATTTTTAAACCTTGAAGAATTCTATTTAAGGTTTATCTTTAAATTAGTCCTGTAAATTTTAAATTTGGGTCGAGGGGACATAAAAACAAACAAAGACATTAAAGTAGCAGAGAGGAGTTGACGAAACGTCGCATTCTGAAAGTCTGGAAATATTGAAATATGGTGGGGCGCGCCCCAGAAGCTCCGGCAAAATAATGTCTTAATAATATGGCAGACAATAAAAACAAAACTGGTAAACCCGATATTTATCTAATTAGCTTTAAAGAGGCATATGAAGTTAATTATGCAGTGAAGCAACTACAAAAACAATTTCCAGAGAAGACTAAGCAAGTAGTAAAAGAAGCTCTTTTTGAGGCTGCGAAGATTGTAGATCCAAGTGAAGGACGAGAAAAGGTTATGAAACAGGCGCGAAAAAACCTTCGCGACTAACACTTGTTGCTTTATATTTAAATCAAACGGCTCGCATATGTGAGCTGTTTGATTTTATGGGGAAAAAGTGGGAAAATTAGTATAAATATTGATGATTTAATAAAATAAAAATGAGCAAAAGTAGATCAATAATAAATAGTTTACCAATACAAGACCTCAACCTTATTCTTGAGCGTTTTGGATTAGAAAAAGCTTGGTATTCAATTTTGGCAACACATTTAAATAACCTTGGCAGGAATGATTTAGAGTATATTCTTGATGAAGCAGAGTTCAAAGATGTTGAAGTTCAAGACTTTAATTTTTTGAAGGGCCTTTCTGTTGGAGAAATTTCTGCTCTTTATGAGTATTCGCTTGCTTATAAGGACCGTGATAAGAGAAAGCAAGAAGGGCAATATTTTACCCCTGATGATGTTGCACAAGTTATGGCAAAAAAATCAATAACTTTTCCAAAAAATAAAATGTGGATTGATCCTTGTTCTGGTGTCGGAAACTTATCTTTTTGGCTTATTAAATATCAAGAAGATCAAGAAGATTTTTTGAAGAATAATATATACCTTATTGATCGAGATAAATTGGCTTTGTTTATTGCACGATTTATATTAGCGGTTAATTTTCAAAAAAAAGACTCACGATTATTTAAAAACATAAAACCCCGTTTCATTGTTGCCGATTTTTTATTATCTGATAATTTGCCGAAATATGATTATGCAATTCTTAACCCACCTTATGTAATGGTAGAACCAGATATTCGCTTTGAGACCAGTTCAGCGCGGGATTTGTATGCTTATTTTTTAGAAAGAGTTGTTAAAACTTCCGTAGGTTTTATTTCTATTACCCCACAGACGTTTACAAATGGACAAAAATTTTGCTCTTTAAGAAAATTATTACTGAATAGTTTTACGACCCTTGACGTCTATTGTTTTGATAATGTCCCGGATAATATTTTTCGAGGAATAAAATTTGGCTCAAAAAACACAAATACTGCAAATAGTACACGGGCAGGTATTATTGTTGCAAAGCAAGGAAATGGTGAGCAGGTTTTTAGAATAACCCCACTACTTAGATGGAGAGTCAAAGAAAGACAAAAACTCCTCGATTCTATAGATACCTTTTTAACCAAAATTAAACCAAAAGAAGATATTTTCCCCAAAATACAAAAAGATTTATTGCCTCTGTATAATTTTGCAAAAAAACAAGATAAGGTACTGGCCTACATGGTGTCTCACCACCCAACACCATACCGGTTAATTGTCCCTTCTACCCCAAGATATTTTATTTCTGCTCTCAAATGTAAGGTTGAGCGTTCATCATTTAAGACGTTATATTTTTATAGTGAAAAAGAAATGAATATGGCGTACTTATTATTGAATAGTAGTTATATGTATTGGTGGTGGCGAGTTAATGATGGTGGGATGACAATATCAGAAAAAACCCTGTTAACGCTGCCAATTCTAAATGAGATATCACCTAGCGACCATCTATTAACGAGGATAGAATTATCAGAAAAAACAAATCGCGTAGTTAAGAGAAATGCCGGTAAGGATAATGAAAATGTAAAACACGATCCGGCATTAGTAAGGGAGATTACCAACAACCTGTTTCCTCGGTTTGCAATTGCTCTTGGGTCGGTGCATAATAACTCGGTAATTTAATTCTTATGGTTTCAAAGAAACTAGTAGTACAACTAGAAAAATTGTTAGCAAAAATACCTGTTGTTTGGGATGGGCGCAAGGCAATTTTAGAAATGCGTGACGCTGGCTACCCCCATTGGAAACAAATGGAATGGATAGGTTTTTATTTTCAGTTTCTTTGTGATACTAAATTAATACCATTATTAAAAATACCAGGACCAAAGTACGGTAAAGTGGAATTTGATGGGTTTTCAGAGATACCATGGGATTTTAAGGCGCATCCAGATAAAAATCCAAAAGGACAAGAGAATAAGAGTATTATTCTAAATGATAAATTAGCTATTGCCGCAGCAATTAAGGAATTTGATTCAGTTGGTCTTGTGCTTGCCATAGGAAGCGCAGATTACAATGACAGCGATAGAAGTTTTCAGGTTTGGCGTAAAAAATTAAATGGCGGACTATCAAACTATGAGAAAGATAGAATTTTACGGAAAGCGTCTTCACGTTTAAGAAAAACAACTTTCAGGTTAACGGAGATAAGATTAGTTTTAATAGATAAAGAGAATTATCAGAATCTGGGCTCGTTTCAAAAAGGGTTTAGAAATTCAGATGGAAGTCCAAGAAACGTTAAAGCGCTTTTAGGTCTAGCTGACATTGCGCCAAAAAGTATAATTAAATTTTAAGACCACTCCGGATCCGTTTAAGTTATATTAAGGTGATATGAAAATCACCAAAATTCTCAATTTACTTCGAAAATATAGTTTCATTATGAATCAACTGAGAGATGCTGGGGTTTTGAGGTCAAGTAATAATCCTGTGGCTGATTATGCTGAGTTTATTGTTGCTGAAAAGTTTAAATTAGAACTTGCTTCCAATTCCAACAAAAGCTTTGATGCAATTAATCCGAAGACGAAATTAAGATATCAGATAAAATCCCGCCGTATTACCAGATTCAGCAACAGCAGACAACTGGGGGTAATCAGGAGTTTGAATTTTGATTTTTTGGTGGCGGTTATTTTTAAGGAAAATTTTGAGGTCTTGGGGGCCTATAGTATTTCTAAGAGTATGATAAAAAAATATTCCAAATTCTCTAAGCATCAAAATGGTTATATACTGATTTTAACGGGGCTCATTTTAAAAGATAAAAATTTAAAAAGAATAAGACTCTAATCCTAAAATCGGGAAAAGACAGGGTAATTAATTAAAAATTTTTATGAAATTTAATATTAAAGAGTTGCTTGATTTTTTGGATAATAAAAAGGGTTCTCAAAAAGGTGATGCAAACGCTCTCATTGCTGTTTTTGGCGAGGATTTAAATGCTGGTGTGTTTAAACATTTTAGAAAAAATAAAGTAGAAATTTTAGAAGAAAATACTTCTCAAGGATTAAAAAAAGAAAAGCGATTAGATCGATGGATTTTAGATAAAAAAGAAAATAAATTGTTTCAGTGTGAGATTAAAAATTGGGCGGCAACCGCCATTGGTGGCAGGTCGTTAAAATATGATGCAAACGATGAAGATACCAGAAAAGTTGTTGAGTATTATTGGAAGCGAGAGTTGAGCAATAATCTTTCAAAAAAAGCAGAGCAACCTAATGGCGTTACCAAGGTGTTATTAAAAATGAAACCCATAGAGAAGTATAGAAACGCGAAGGTTGAGCCGCTACTTATTTATTGGATGCCAATTTCTTCAGATATTAAAGGGTTAGCGCCTCTCTCTGTTCTTTCTGTAAAATCACTTCGCTTGCCAATAAAAACCAAGTTTTCAAAACTCTATATTTTTTCTGTGTCTTTATACCTCAGGCAACTATATAAAAATGGAAAAGGAGATAAATTTATAGAATTAGACATGCCACATTTTGAGAACAGAATAAAATTGCTTAATAGGTTAAAAGGATAAAAATCCAACCCCAAAACTGCTGAAATCTGGGGCGACGGAAAATGATGAAACTGCAAAAACCGCCCAGAGGCGGTTTTTGATTTTTTGTTTGGGGGAGTATGATGAGGGTATGAAAAAGATTTTTGCCGAAATTGGTTTTGGAAATGAAACTTTTCTTTCTACCGAAATTGAGGAGAGCGATGGAGAGTATCGGATTTCTGGGTTTATAATACCCAGGAAAATAAAAGGGTTTTACCTTAGACTTTGGATTTTTAAAACCGTATTTATCGTTTCAACCGACAACGGGTTTAAAGTTAAGAAAAAAGGTAAAAAAAGATTAAAAATCCTTTTTGGTATTTCTGGGACAGAATAATTAATATCAAACCTAAATTCTCGCGGGCGACGGAAAATCCTGCCTGCCGGCAGGCAGGGATGAACCCGCAAAAACCGCCTCCGCCAGCTGGCGGACGGCGGTTTTTGATTATTTGTTGGGGAGGGATAGACGAATACTAAAACTTATGTTAAAATATAGCACAAGTTAGTCAGGCACTTAACAAAGAAAGGGCAACGATTGCAAACCACGTTCATCTTACACGGAGGATTTACTCCCAAAAAAGAAAATGAAGATAACTCGGATTTCTATAAGGAAATTCTAAAAGATGCTCCTAGGAATGTGCGGATATTAATTGTCCCATTTGCAAAAGATATTGAGCGGATAGCTCCAACGACCGAAAGAGTCATGCGTGAATTTAATCAATATAGATGGCAAGAAAAACTTGATTTTGAAGTTGCGAATGAACAATCTTTTATCGCACAAGTACGGTCTGCGGACATAGTATATTTCCAGGGCGGAACATCAGTGAAATTGCTAGGGGTATTAAAAAGATTTCCAGGCCTAAAAGAATTACTGAAAGGAAAAATAGTTGCTGGAGAGTCAGCAGGTGCGAATGTGTTAGGAATGTTTTTCTTTAGTCCAAGCGCTAACGGCGTATTTGAAGGATTGGGCATTCTGCCGGTAAAAATTATTCCTCACTATAAAGAGGAGTATAAGGATGCATTCATGGATATTGGACAAGATTTAGAAAGCGTTTTTCTTAAGGAATATGAATTTAGGGTTATCAATAGAATTTAGTTTTAGTTCACAAGATAGACTCATGCCGACTAATTGTCGGCTTTTTTATTACCCCAAAACCGCTGAAATATGGGGCGGCGGAGAATGGGTAAAATAAATAACCAAATAAATCTATGAGCTCAAAAACATTAGGAAGAATATGTCTCGCAATATCAGGGTTTTCAATGGTGTATATGTTTTTGATTACCTACGAGGGCACTTATTGGGGCTGGGCAATATTTTTTGTTTTTCTAGCATTTTCGATTTTATTCCACGCATTAGATGAAAAAGAAAAAGAGATTGCAGTGCTGCGCTCAATAAAAGAAAAAGATAAATCCTCTAGTCAATTAGACGAGGAGCTGGTCAAGCAGGAACTGGAGTTAATGAAACAAGAGGAAGGATATTTTGAGAGCCCCAAAGATGATAGTATGCAAGCTATATTTTTTAGGAAGCCCCCAAAATCTCCAAAACAATGAAACTACAAAAACCGCCTCTCGGCCTGCCCGGCCAGGGCGGTTTTTGATTATTTGTTGGGGAGATTGATTTTGGGAGGGAAAAGTGTAAAAATTATATGAAATTTATTGATATACATGAAAAAGGTTATAAAAAATAAAGGCGTAGTAATTTACCAAGCCAAAAATGGAGCCATTGAGCTCCGCGGTGATTTTGGTAAAGAAACTATCTGGGCGACACAGGCGCAAATTGCTGGGGCTTTTGATGTTGATGTTCGAACCGTTAATGAACATATTCAAAATATTCTAAAAACCGGAGAATTAAGCGAAAAAGCAACTATCCGGAATTTCCGGATAGTTCAAAAAGAGGGAAAGAGAGAGATTGAGAGAGATGTTAAGCATTACAATCTCGACATGATTTTATCGGTTGGTTATAGGGTTAACAGCAAAAAAGCCACACTTTTTCGTCAGTGGGCAACCAAGACACTCCGAAACTATATTGTAGATGGTTTTGCTGTTAACAAAAATAGAATCGCTAAAAATTATCAGCAATTTTTAAGTGTGGTGGATGATATTAAAAAACTTCTACCTGCTGGTTCTGCTGTGCAGGCTGGAGACGCAATAGAGCTCATATCTCTTTTTGCGGATACATGGTTATCGCTTGATGCCTACGACAGAGACGCTTTGCCAAAAGGGAAACTGACAAAAAAGAGAGTTGAATTAACAGCAGAGAAAGTTACCGACAGTTTGGCCGAATTCAAAGAGGAGCTTATTCATAAATCTGAGGCGACTGATATTTTTGGTGTGGAAAGAAACAAGGGGTCTGTGGCGGGAATTGTTGGAAATGTGATGCAATCTTTTGAAGGTAAAGAGGTATATGAAAGTGCGGAAGAAAAAGCAGCACACCTGTTGTATTTTATGGTTAAAAACCATCCGTTCACTGACGGAAACAAGAGAAGCGGGGCATTTGCTTTTGTGTGGTTTTTGAAACAAGCCAACATTTTGGACGTGTCTAAACTCACTCCTTCCGCACTCACAGCACTTACTATTTTGGTCGCAAGCAGTGAGTCGAAAGATAAGAAGAAAGTCGTGGCTTTGGTTATGAATCTTATTGCCAAAAAATAAACCTAAAACCCAACCCCAAACCCCCTTGAAATCTGGGGCGACGACCGAATGAGAGTGAGCGACTGAACGAAGAGTGAAGAAATACTGAGGATAGGAATCCGAATGAGGAAGTACTGAGCCCAGCAGGGCGAATGTACGGAAAATCCTGTTTTCATCACCCCACACATATGATATCCTTACAAACTTGAGAATGTAAGGGTGTTGTGTATATAATGTAGGCATGGCAATGGCAAAGATAAAGACTGCAAAACAAATGGAACGGCATCTCAAGGGAATGTCTAATCATTACCGCATTGAGATATTGCTTTTGATTGCGGAGAGCGGAGGTATAACTCTTGAGAACATTGTTAAGGCGATAGGGGCGAATGAGAAAACTCTTGGGGAACACACACGACGACTTCATCAGGCGGGGCTAATCAATAAAAGATATCGGGGTAAATTCGTAGAGCACACTCTGTCACCATACGGCAAAGCATTTTCCCGCTTTCTAAAAACCTTCCAAGAAACCTAATAACACTACCCCATATCATCCTTACAAACTGGAGTTTGTAAGGATGATAAAAGATTTAAAATAAATGGTACAATTCGGACATGACTAAAAATAATTTTTGGAAATTGGTGGGGTCTATCGCCATGTGTCAGGGGGCGGGAGTGGTGGGGTCATTTTTTACTGTCTCGGCGATAGGGAGTTGGTATCAGTTTTTGAATAAGCCGGCTTTTTCTCCGCCCAATTGGCTGTTCGGGCCGGTCTGGATTACTCTCTACGCTCTGATGGGGATTTCGTTCTACCTTGTTTGGTCAGGTGGACTTAATAAAAAAGGAGTTAAATTTGCGCTTGGATTTTTTGTGGCGCATTTGTTTGTAAATGCCTCTTGGTCAATAGTATTTTTCGGATTACATAACATTTCCCTTGCTTTCGCTGTTATTCTGATTCTTCTTGCCATGATAGTTGTCCTGATTAAACTTTTCCGACCCCTGAACCGTCTCGCCTCCAATTTGCTTATTCCATATCTCGTCTGGGTTTCAATTGCCACCATTCTCAATTACTCTTTGTTGGTATTGAATAAATAAATTCCCCAAAACCGTCCGAGAAGGCGGTTTTGGGGTTGTGGTATTTGGAGATATAATATAAACATGAATAAATTTTTTAAGATTGTAGGGGTTGTTGTGCTTGTCTTGGCGTTGAGCGGTTTTGCGTTTTTTGTGATGGCAACAAAGGCATCTCCTCCGCAAATAACTGCTAATTTTACTGAACTTGATAAAATAGAAAAAATTTCAAAATATAGAAGCTGTGCCGGACATACCACTGTTCCTCAAAATAAAAAAGAGATGAAACGGAGCATGAAACATTATTTTTGGGTTAAACCGGAGTATCTCGGAAATAATAAAGTTGAAATTTATGCTCCTTATGATGGTTATGTAACTGTTGTTCGCGAGGATAGAGCAGGGGGGTTGGAAGGGGAGATTTGGATTGCGCTGGATGATATTTTTGTGATGCTCCCACCGATGGGCCGGTGGATGTTTAGTGTTCAGCACATTGATGTTCGTGATGGATTGAAACGAGGTAGCAAGGTTAAGGCAGGAGAACTTATTGGCCATGGGGCTGTTTCAGCCAATAATAGAGAAACCTTTGATATTGTATTTGGGAAAGGAGCATTTTTACCCAAAACCATAGATAATTGGAACAGCCCCTTTGCTGACCTAGATTCCGTTTTTAATCAAATGACCGCCGGTGTTTTTGGAGAATATAAAACGAAAGGAATTACCAAAAAAGAAAATATAATTATCGGTAAAGATGAAAGAGATCAAAACCCTTGTACCTATAAAGATGACGGCCCTTATTTTCTTAATCAGGACAGGTCAGATAATTGGATAATTCTTCAAAGACGTTGAGATTGACGATTTGTTTGGTTGATGTATGATGTGGGCACCGTTTTATGTCGTTGAAACAAGGGGATAGTCATGACATATGTAGAGCAAGAGTTGTTGCCGATGGGATTTCACACAGTAGAAAGTACGGATAAAAAATTTGTTGTTGCCAATATGGAGTTTAAAACAAATTAAATAAATTAAGTAAAATAAAATGCATACTAAAAAACTATTCAGGAGTCGGGAAGACAAGAAGATTTCGGGATTGTTCGGTGGGATGGCGGAATATTTGGATATTGATTCAACGGTATTGAGAGTAATAGCCTTATTCGGGCTTTTTATCACCGGTGTTGTGCCGGGAATAATTGCCTATCTTTTGGCACTTTTGATCGTGCCAGAAAAATCAAAAGAGTCTCACAAGGAAGAAAATATCCACTCAAACCCTCAATAAATAGGCTGAAATTTAACTTAAACCTGTGCCATTGCCTGGTCACAAAAACTGTGCTATCATATGGCATAGTTTTTTAGTTCGTTCACAAAGGACATAATCTCATGTGCGAAATGATTTCTTGTCTGGTGGATAGAGAAGGTCGTGTCTATGCCAAAGATGGGGTTCATTCACATACAGCAATTGCCAAGGCTCTTGATGTAGATGAGGATCGTTGCCTTAAGTATGAATTTCGTTTAGTAACAAAAAGACTTGTCCAGGATTTTTTTATGGACTGCGCTCCTTTTGAGGCAAAGAAATCGCATGATGATGCTGCCCAAGCTTTTTTTGACAAATGCGCATCTACACCTGAAAGACTCATTGCTTTTGTTAAGAGGGGTAATTTTGAGGAGGATATACTTTTTGGCCTATTGACCATCAATGCACGGGATGCGTATGGGAGGGCCGTTGAAATTTTAAAGAAGAAAAGTGATAGGGCCGAACGATTGGCAGAAAAGGCACACTCTAAACTTTATGAATCTGCCGATAGAGAGTTTGACAAGGTAGAAAGAATTGCAGATAGAATATATTTTAAGACAGTAAAATCTGCCAAGAGGGCATATGATAAGGTTGATAAGGCCATGAAACTTGAGTATAAATTAGATCGTAAAACCAGAGAGCTTGCAGAAGATACATATTGCAAATCTTTGGAATATGCAGAAAGGGCACGGAGAAAATCTGTGGGTTCTGCGGAAGCAACACATCGCAAAGCTACAGAATCTTCGAAGAAGGAATTAAATAAAGTTCTAGCGTTAGTGGAAAAAAGACTTAATAAAGTCAAAAAACTTGCCTGGATTGAGTTGTTTAGTAAGTCTGGCAATCGGATTGATACTTGGAAAAAGTAAAGGTCTGCGGGTGTGCGTGCAAGCGTCCACCCGTTTTTCTTTTTCTGGTCTAGTTTCGCGGTTTGATTTGTTTGTTAAATATGGAGTATACTTAAAGAATATGGGACGGAATAAAAGAAAGGATAAATTTGAAGAAAAATCAAGGAAAGACAAGGTTTCCAGATTTGATATTTCTCAAGAAACCAAGAATAGCATCTGGGGAATCGGCAGTTTTATACTGGCAGTCCTGACTGTTTTGAGTTTTGTGGGTAAGGCCGGCTGGGCCGGAGAAGGTTTTAATATTTTTGCACGCTCCTTGTTTGGTTGGGGGTTTTTTATTATTCCGATAGCGTTGATGATTTTGGGTATTTCTTTTATTAAATCAATTTCAAGAAATATATACCACAGCGCGGTTTTCGGAACTCTACTTTTTGTCACTTCTATTTTGGGCACACTTTATATTTTTGGAGATGGTGATTTTGCAACCAGAGTTGGACAAGGAGGATATATGGGGGTTGTTTTGGGTGCGCCGTTGTTATCGTCTGTTGGTTTTTGGGCTTCTTTGATAATTCTTTTGGCGTTGATTGTGATTGCATTATTGGTGTCTTTGAATGTTCCGATATATGGCTTGATATCTAAAGAAGAAGACGAAGAAAAACTTGTAGACAACGTTGTTATAAAGAAGGGCTCTGAATTTATTGATCAAAAGAAAATACAAGATTCTAAACCCGTTGTTCCTGTTGCCAAACCGGTTAAGGCCGAAGATAAAGAATTTGTCATCAAAAATTTCAAAAAGGGCAAGTGGGTTCTTCCGCCGACTGATATTTTGCATGAAGATCAAGAAGAGGCCGTCACTGGAGATATTAATGCCAGCGCTTCCATAATCAAAAGAACTTTAGGCAACTTTGGTATTGATGTTGAGATGGGAGAGGTTTCTATCGGTCCTACCGTTACTCAATTTACCTTAAGACCGGCAATGGGTATGAAACTATCAAGAATTGCCGCACTTCAACAGGACATATCTTTGGCTTTAGCTGCTTACCCGATCAGAATTGAAGCCCCGATTCCCGGTAAGTCATTAGTTGGTATTGAGGTTCCCAATAAGAAGGTGGCATTGATTGGATTGAAAAACATGTTTGATCATGACGAATTTAAAAAATCCAAATATTTTTTACCGCTTGCTTTGGGGAGAGACGTTTCTGGGAATCCTATTTTTGCCGGACTTGAAAAAATGCCTCACCTATTGATTGCCGGAGCGACGGGCACCGGTAAATCGGTTAGTATTAATACCATACTTCTTTCAATGCTTTATAAACATTCCCCAGAAGTTTTGAAGTTGATTTTGATTGATCCCAAGAGAGTTGAGCTTACTTTATTTAATGAAATTCCTCATTTGATTACTCCGGTTATCACTGACAATAAAAAAGTTATCGGGGCATTGAAGTGGTCATTAGGAGAAATGGACAGAAGGTATGATGCTCTTTCTAAAAGTGGTTCTAAAGATATATTTTCTTACAATACTAAGATGGTTGAAAAGGATCACTCCATAATGCCGGCAATCGTTATTGTAATTGATGAGTTGGCTGATTTGATGGCTTCTTTTGGTCGTGATGTGGAAGCGGCAATTGTGCGTCTGGCTCAAATGTCCCGAGCTGTGGGGATTCATCTCATTTTGTCCACTCAGAGGCCTTCCGTGGAGGTTATTACCGGTCTTATTAAGGCCAATATTACTTCCCGCGTGGCTCTTCAGGTGGCCAGTCAGATTGATTCCAGAACGATTCTTGATATGGCTGGAGCCGAGAAATTATTGGGCAAAGGGGACATGCTTTTCCTTGCCGGAGATGTGGCTAAGCCACGTCGTTTACAGGGTGCCATGGTAACAGAAAAAGAAGTCAAAGATGTTGTGAAATTTATTAAAGCCCAAGCCGAAAATATTGAGGTGGATGAGGGAACTGATTTGAAACTTGATTTTAACGCAAATATAAATTCAAATGGAGGATTTACCGGAGGGGGAAATGAAGATGTGGATGATGATATGTATGGTGAAGCCAAAGAGACGGTTATTTTGGCTGGAAAGGCTTCGGCATCACTCCTTCAAAGGAGATTGCGTGTCGGATATGCCCGTGCTGCCCGCTTGTTGGATATACTTGAAGAAAAAGGTGTAATCGGTCCAGGTGATGGCGCAAAACCGAGGGAGGTCTATATCAGGCAAGACGGGACTGTCGCTCAAGAGCCGGCCAATTTGATAGCCGTGACAGGCATAAACGCGGACACCCCAGAAGCGGAGGCAGACGAAACAGAAGAAGTTTAATATGAATTTCAAAAAAGCAATGTGTCAACATTGCTTTTTTAATTACATCCATTAAGATGGGAAGATAAATTTAAATGCGTTTGGGAGAACGCACTCTAATAAAATGGCAAAAAAACAAGAAGAAAAAAACAATCCTTCGACCCATTCGACAAGCTCAGGGCAGGCAGGCTCAGGACATAGCAAGCATGTAGACATGACCATCAAAGAGATTCAGGAGAAATATGGTGAAGGGTCTTTAATGCGTCTGGGCGAGGTAAAAAGAGTAAATGTGGATGTTATTCCAACGGGATCTATCTCTTTAGATTTGGCCTTAGGAGTTGGTGGAATACCAAGAGGCAGAGTTATTGAAATATATGGCCCAGAGAGCTCCGGTAAAACGACCCTTTGTTTGCACATAGTTGCAGAAGCCCAAAAAAAGGGTGGTGTTGCGGCATATATTGACGCTGAACACGCACTTGATCCTGAATATGCCAAAAAAATTGGAGTCAATTTGGGAAATCTTTTAATATCCCAACCTGACACAGGAGAACAGGCGTTGGATATCGTTGAGTCATTGGTTAAGTCGGGAGGTATTGATGTGATTGTTGTTGACTCTGTGGCGGCATTGACACCGAGAGCGGAAATAGAGGGCGAAATGGACCAACAACACATGGGCCTTCAGGCGCGGTTGATGTCTCATGCATTAAGAAAACTTACTGCCATTGTCGCTAAGTCCAATACTTCAATAATTTTTATTAATCAATTGAGAATGAAAATTGGAATAATGTTTGGAAATCCTGAAACGACTCCCGGTGGAATGGCTTTGAAATTTTATTCTTCCGTGAGAATTGAAATCAGAAAAGCAGCTCAGATCCAAGCCGCAGAAAAGATAGTGGGGAATAGGGTTAAGGTTAAAATTGTTAAAAACAAAGTGGCCGCTCCTTTCAGGACATGTGAGTTTGATATTTTATACAATGAAGGCATTTCGCGATATTCCGATGTTGTAAATGCCGGAGTCAAATATGGAGTTCTTGCCAAATCCGGTAGTTGGTATAATTATCTGCCCACAGGAAAGGCCGGTGCCGAGCCCATTAAACTGGGACAAGGAGTAGAAGGTTCTCGTCAGTTTCTTAAAGAAAATCCCAAGATAGAAAAAGAAATAGTTGTTAAAATCAAAGAGGCGGCGATACTGGAGGCATAAAAGTTTTTTGTGGATTAGATATTTAAAAAGGTCGCCTTTTGGCGACCTTTTGGATGTTTAATTAAATTTATGGGTGAGTTTGATTATCAAACCCCACTTATTATTCCCTCGCCCCTTATAAGCATTTTCTCCTGTAACCGGAGATATGCCGGATAGCCAAGGAAATGGGTTTGAAATCTTGGAAACATAAGCACCTATTATAATTTGCTCGTGTATTGTTGCAAAATATCTTACAATGAAAGACCGTTCTTTTTGATTGAGTCCGATGCCAAACATATTTTCTTCGGTGAAATATCTAACAAGTGAGTCGTCTCTTGAAAGTTCTTCTCTGGTAACTGTGATGCCGGTTGTTAGGTTTGTGGTGACGGGGTATTTAGCGGTGATTCCAATATAGTATCCCGGCTTTTTTACAACGGATGTATCTGGTCGCTTAAGAAGTTCGGCAGAGGTTTTTGTCAGCCCCCATGTATATTGGGCATATTCTCCGAAAACTGAAATGTGTTGGAGGGGAGAATATTTTAATGACAGAACAAAAGCATCATCATTTCTTTTTGATGCCCAGAAGTTGGGCAATCTTTCTATTTTTGAACCGGAGAACCCCTTTTTGAAGGTCCCCTTAATAAATAAATTTTTTACCGGTTTCAGGGATATGAATACAATGGTATTCAAACCGCTGTTGGAATCAAGTGATTCTTCAATAAAATAAAAATAATTATAATCACGATAGCGAGTGTCTCCTGCAAAAAAAATTGCTTCGGTTTGCAATTTCGTTTTGGTATATTTTAAAGCAACTCCAAATTTTGATTCGGCATTGATGCGTTGAATATGAGTAGCATCTTTCGCTGTAAATGAACCAAGTTCATCCCACTGAAATCCTATTGGCAGTATAAACATTCCGCCCCGAACGCTAAGTGGTCCATGAAGATATGAAATAAAGGCTTGTCGGATTGGCCCCTGTTGATGGATGGGGTCCAATGCTATGAATCGGTAATCGTCTACACGTTGACGTCCGTTTGGAACACAAGATATGTTTGGACCCATTTTGTTAAAGGTTGGATCATTTGGAAAAAAAAAGTTTTCTTCCCCGCAAGCCGGTAAAGGAGAGGATTCGTTAATCGGATTGGCTTCAAATTTGTAGAGAAAGTTTTTTTTGATTTTGCCGTTTAAGGCAAAAATAAGATATCCAATTCTTCCTTGAGCTTCAAACCCAAGAGGTGATTGAGCTTCATCTATTCCGTAGCCAGCCATAAAATCAATGCTTATTTTTGGCGTTTGTTTGGTTGGTGGCGAGGCTTCTTGAGCAAGGACTTCTGTTTTGACGAGAAGAGATATGGCCAAATAAAGCCAAACTAATTTTTTCACGCGGACTCTTTTAAAAGAACATAAGATTGAAAGAATAATACCGTAAACTAGGCGTCTTACAAGACATGGGGGTGTGTGTTGACATTTTAGTTTTTTGGGAGTATAATAGAGATATAAGCTTAATAATTATGGTCTTGCGAAATCAGATCGTATAAGATATTATTTGATTTCGCGAGGCCCTGGTATTGATAAAGTTCTGAGGGGGTCGACAACGACGTCGTTATCTTCCCAGACACCAACGACCTCGCGAGTTCTTTCGATAAACACGACCTCAAAAAAGGTCGAGGAAAGCCACTCTCCTTAAGCAGTGGTCAACCCCGAACGGAGGTCTCGATGTATATCATCGACGGCATCGTGTTCCCGAGTCGCGAGGCGGCTCTGGAATACAAGCGCGGAAAGTGACCTTGCTCTGAGGTCCAGGCCGAGCTGTCAGCTCGGCCTTTAAATTTATTTAAACCAAAAACCACTCTAAGAGTGGTTTTTGATTGGATAATCTATTTAACGATCGACTGTCTGATTGCGGGTGTAGGGCATGATTGCCATGAACCTTGCTAGCTTGATTGCTTCAGCAACTTTTCTCTGGTGTCTGTTGCAAAGTTGATTTCTCTTGCTGGTAGAAATCTTAAACTGGGAAGTGACATACTTCCTTAAGAATTGAGTGTTTTTGTAGTCCACTCTATTTATGTTGTCCTGACAAAATTTACATTCCATATTTTAAAAAGGTAGATCTGATTCTTTAATATTTATTTCATCTTCATCAACTCCCGAACTCATCATATCGGCACTTGTCGGCTCGTCTTCATCTATGATCGGTATTTCAGCATCTTTGACTGGCAGGGACGGTCCTCTGGCCGGACTTGCAGAGTAAGGTTTTTTGACATCGGAGAAATCATTTGAGTAGCCACTTTGACCGGTTGGTTTTGGTCCCATCTGTAAGCTTTCAGCAACTATCTCAGTGACATATCTTTTGACATTGTCTTTTCCGGTCCAGTTTCTTGTTTGAAGTCTGCCTTCTATCATAACCAAACCACCTTTTTTGAGATATTGACCGGCTATCTCGCCAAGTCTGCTCCAAGCGATGACCGTGTGATATTCTGTGGCATCTTTTCTGCCACCGGAAGGATCCTTCCAGACTCTGTTTGTCGCCAATCTTAAAGTCGTCACGCTTTGTCCGCTCGTGGTGGATCTTGTTTCCGGGTCTTGGGTTAGTCTCCCTATTAAATATACTTTGTTTAAATTCATGATTTGAGTTTACTGTTTACAGTTTTTAGTTTACAGTTTTTTGTTTCTGTAAACTGATATCTGTAAACCGTGAACTGTTTTATAGTCCTTCTATAATTTCTTCAAGTTTTTTGTCCAGCTCCTTGTTCTCTGTTCCCGGAGTCGTAGCTTTGACTTGGGCTCGTTTTTCTTGTCTTTCGCGCATCTTAACTTGTTTTAACATAGACTGTTTCTTTTGTAAATCTGACGGGAGTTTGATGATTAGATGTCTTAAAACATTCGCATCCAGTCTTAATTGTTCGCTTAGTTCTTCCAGTGCCTTTGAGTCAGATAAATTGAATTGAATATAACCGAAGAAGCTTGTTCCGATGTGTTTTATTTCGTAAGAGAGTCTGATTTTTTCGGGTTCTTTGGAGTAAGAAATAACACCGCCATTGGAGGTTATGATTTGCTCTATTTTTTGTTTTATTTCCTGAACTGCCGATTCTTCCAAATCCGGCTTTATGTGAAAAGCCAGTTCGTAATTGGTTAATTCCATCTGTGATTATGCGTTTAGTCTGAGAAATAGTGGATAGAAGATTCACTGTGGTCCGCCGATGAGGCGGATTTCCCAAGGCCCGAAAGCATTTTTAATGACCTCAATATGCTATCAATTTGGACTAAAAATGTCAAGACTAAGTAGTTTAAACTTGTGATTTTGTAAAAATATGGTAATATATTGTGAATTGTTTTTAGAGGAAAGTGGGTAGAATGCCAGTGCTTAAAATGACCTTGAGTGTTGTCGGAGACATACTGTTTGTTTGGACTGTTTGGGCAATTTTCTATTTTTTTGCCTGTTCTGTTGTGAATATCAAAGAATTAAATTATGAAAGAGTTGCTTACGTAATTCTGACTAATTTGGGGAGCGTGGCAGTGTGCTATCTATACGTGCGTTTTTTGAAGGATAAATAACCCCGCAAATAGCGGGGGTTTTAATTAAAGTTATCAACATTAGAAAGATGTTACAGGACCTTGTTCGTGTTAAACTTAAATTGCATTTATGATAGATGAGCAGTTAACTCAATATATTCGCAAATCTCAAGAAATCGGTTTGTCTTGGGATACTATCAAAAACGATTTACTTTCTGCGGGTTGGCCAGTTGAACAAGTGGATGAGGCTTATAGGATTCTAAACATACCAAAACCACCAACTTTTACGCCACCATCTCCGGTCCCCTTACCGACAAACAAATCAGTAAAAATAAATCACACATCTCCATTTAGTAAGATATTGATGCCGGTTCTTGTCATAGCCCTTTTGATTTTGAGCCAAAATATCGTTGTTGATATATTGAACAAATTTGCCCAAGGAGAGGATGAATTAGCCAGGAATTTTAGGAACTCTAAAGAATATCAAGATTATAATATTGAAATAGACAAGTTGGTGGTTAAATATCCTTATCGCACCGATTATTCTGATGAGGGTGCTTATCTTGCTGAATTTGAGAATTATGAAGAAAAATTAAAATTAAAAAACGAAAAAACACAGACTCTTTACAATGAATATTATGATAAATATAAAAAATCTAGTGGTCGAGTTCGTTCAATTTCATTTAAACTGATCCTCCATGCTTTGATCGTGGCGCCATTTTGGATAATAACATTTCTATTGTATGCGTTTTTGAAAGAAGACCGTAAAAGATACGAAGTTCTCTTGGGTGCTTATTATATAACTTCTGGTTGGTTGCTGATTGCACTTCTCTTCAACGTGGCCCGTTATATTTGGTATTCCGACACGGTTTTAGGGGTTTATATAGTTTTGGGAATGCTCGTTGTTGTTTTGACCGGAGCTGTTTGGGCCATTCAAAAATATAGGCATAGTTTAGAAAAATAATATGGAAAATTCATCAAATTTATTTAGATATAAAATAAGCGGATCAAGTGGTTTTATTCTTGTATTATTGGTCCTGACCCTTATCGGATTAGGGGAACGCGTTCTATATGATTTATCTAGGGTTTTTGTGGGTCCGACATTCGATTATTTTGATGATCTTCAAACACTTATAGTGCATGCATTGTTTGTGATGGTGCTGATAGTTGTGGCGGTGTTTGTAAATGTTGCTGTTGCTGAAAAAAGACAAAAATATGCCATTATTTTGATCCCATATTTTATTCTCTCTATAGTATTGACGATTCAAGTTGTTTTGGAAGCGGGAGTATATTTCACTTTTCACCACACTCAATTTCAGTTTTATCTGGTGATGTCCTCGTTGGTGATCGTAATTTCTATGCTGATGTTTGTTGTGCAAAGAAACTATGTTCCGGTTGAGGTGGAGTCAGACCGGAGCGGAGGATTACTTGGTCTTTCTTCTTCTCTTCAGGTGATTGTTTTAATTGGTGGTCTGTTTTTACTCATGGTCTTTCTTTCGTTTGCAAGAATCTTTTTTTAAATTATTTTTTGACCTTTTTAATTTATCAAACAGATCGGTATCTTAGTTTCTGAACAAATCCGTCTTTATCTGCCAATGAGAATCTCTACGACATCTCCTTCTTGGATTACATAATCTCGGCCGACCGTTTTGATGAGACCTTTGGCTCGGGCGGGGACTAAGCCACCTGCCTCTAGTAGTGTTTTCCAATTTATGACTTCTGCTCTTATAAAAAGTCTTTCAAAATCCGTGTGTATCGCACGGGATGCTTTTGGAATAAGGTCGCCTTCATGAGCTGTCCAAGCGCGGGTTTCGTCCTCGCCGGTTGTTAGAAATGTTACGAGGCCAAGTGTTTTATAACTTTGTTTTATGAGTCTATCTAATCCCGTCCCGTTAGAAGCCGCGAGGGCCCGCAGCGTGCCTCTGCTTCTAACGGGATTCATGTTAAATGCTGCCAGATATTCTTTTTTCTCATCATCAGTTGCTTCAGAAAGTATCAATTCTAACGGTGTTGAAAGAACTACATAATCTCTGCCTGCCATTGCTTTCAATAATTCCGGTCCTGGTTGCCATCCTTCAGACATTTGAGTTTCAGAAACATTGAGTACAAAAATCACTTTTTTGTCGGCAAGAAGTTCGAGTGGTGGAAGGTCCTTTTTCCCCGCCTCCTCGGCGGGTCGCCGAGGAGGCGACTTTTCCTTTCTTTTTTCTTTGGTTTGAAGGTCGGCAAGTTCAAGTTCTGTTTGGATTATCTCTATATCTCCGACAGGGTCAATTTTGTTGTGGACATGGGTTATATTTTTGTCTTCAAAGACACGGACCACGTGGGCGATAGCATCTACTTCGCGGATGTTTGCCAAAAATTTGTTTCCCAGACCTTCACCTTGAGAAGCGCCCTTTACCAGACCGGCGATATCGTAGAATTCAATAGTCGTGTTGATTATCTTTTTTGAATTGGAAAGTAATGCCAAGGGTTTCAGGCGTTCGTCGGGAACCTTTACTACTCCAATGTTGGGATCAATCGTTGTAAACGGATAATTCTGTATATCAACGGCGACATTTGTTAATGCTTTGAATAAAGTAGATTTTCCGACATTGGGTAAACCAATAATTCCGATTGATAGCATAGAACCCAATATAGCAAAAACCTTAGATTAAGGCTATTTTAGAAATATTACGTGCACTTGATTTTATCTAAAATTTGTGTTATAATGTATAGACAGGGTACGGGACAATTACTCCTGGGAGGGGAGTAAGAATTATGCCTAGTATCATGATCATCAGTTTCACGTTCCTCGTCCTTCGGAGAGAGTGGCGTGTCCGGCGCTACAAACTCCAGAGACAGAGGGCACGTACTGCCGTCCTCTGAGCAAGACCGTCCACGACACCCCGCCATTCGGCGGGGTAGTTTTTTGTTTCTTAGAGACCCATTTTTTGTTTTACTTCAGTAAGAGTGCTGTCCGCTAATTCGCGGGCTTTTTGTTCGGATGCCTCAAGTATTTGGAGGACTTTGTCTGGATTATTTTCAAATTCTTTTCTTTTGGCTTGGAATGGTTTTATGAAATTTACCACTACTTCTGCCAAGTCTGATTTAAAATCTGAATAAGATTTTCCAGCATACATCGTTTCAATTTGCTTGAGGTTTTTGATATTAGGATCAAGAATGGCATATATATTTATGAGATTTGTTATACCTGGTTTGTTTTCTTCGTCGTTGATAATTTCCTTTCCGGAGTCGGTTGTGGATTTTTTTATTTTAGACCTGATTAAGTCAGGCTCATCTGATAAGGCTATGCCCTCATCGCCGGTTTTAGACATTTTCTTGAGAGGGTCTTGAAGTGACATTATACGGGTGCCTATTGCGAGGTGGGCTTTAACTGGTTGAAATGTTTCACCAAACATTGAATTAAATTTTCTGCCTATTTCGTTGGCTAAATCTATGTGGGGCATCTGATCTTCTCCGACAGGTACAAGATTAGATTTGTAAATTAAAATATCGGATGCCATTAATACGGGATAATCCAGAAGGCCCATATGGTTGTATTTTGATGACTTTTCAAGTTGTTCTTTGTAGGTAGGCAATCTATCTAACCAACTTACTGGAGTAATTGTATTAAAAATCCAGGCAAGTTCTGTATGTTGGGGGACTTTGGATTGGCGGATAAGGAGGGCTTTGTCGGGATTGATTCCGGCGCCGAGATAATCCAATATGACGTCCATTACTTGTTTGTGGTATGTCTTGGGGTCAAAAGGAGTAGTGATTCCGTGATAATCAACCACAGCAAAAATGGCTTGGTTGGTTTTGGAGCCGGTGGAAGGGTCGGTGTTTTGAAGTTCAAGCCAGTTTTTTATGGCGCCAAGATAATTGCCCAGATGCAATTTGCCCGAAGGTCGTATTCCCGAAAAGACTTTAATCATGATTTTATAATACTTCAAAAAATAAAAAACCGCCACTGGGGCGGTTTTTTATGAGGTAAGTTTGTTTTAGTCAACCTCAATCAAGACCGGTAGTATCATCGGTCGGCGTTCTGTCTTTTGGAACAGAAAGAGTCCGATCTGGTTTCTTATTTGTTCTTTTAGGAAAGGAAGATTGGGTTGCTGGTGGGCCCCTTTGCCTTCAACTATAAACTTAATTCGCTTTCTAACTTGAGACAAAAGTTCTTTGTTTTCTTTTAGATAAATAAATCCACGGGAAATGATATCCGGACTTCCTCTGACTGTGCCAGTTTTTGAATGGATAAGGGCAATAATTACAAACATTCCATCTTCGGCAAGGATTTGTCTGTCCCTTAAGACAACGTTTCCAATATCACCAATACCAAGACCATCAACGAATACATAATCTGAAGGCGCTCTCATTTTATCAAACCACCATTTTTCAGGCTCAAGATTTACGACAGTTCCGTTGTCGGCGATTATGATATTTGATTCAGCGATTCCTTCTTCTTGGGCCATTAAGCCGTGGTTGACCATCATGGAATATTGACCATGAATAGGGAACATGAACTTTGGTTTTATCAGTCTTATCATTTCTCTCAAGTCTTCTTTGTTTCCGTGTCCGCCGGTGTGAACGTCAAGCATTTGATAATTGAATACTTTGGCGCCATTTCGGTATAGTTGGTCTTTTAAGAATTGAACATTGACCTCGTTGCCGGGAATGACAGAGGAGGAGAATATATAGGTGTCATTTTTGCTTGTTCTTAAGTAACGATGTTCTCCGTTTGCGATTCTCATCAAGACAGCATTTCCTTCGCCTTGTGCTCCGGTTACTACCGCGACGACTTTATCTTTGGGATAACTATTTGCTTCCTCCATCGTTATTTGGGTGCCTTTTCTCATCTTTAAATAGCCGAGTTTTTTACAAATTTCAACATTTGTTTTCATTGAATAGCCATCAAAGACTACTTTTTTTCCAAAATTTTCTGAAATAGTAATGATCTGTTGGATTCTGTTTATTAGGGAAGCAAAAGTTCCGAGAATAATCATGCCAGTTGCTTCGGAAAATAGTTTTTCGAGATTTGCGGTAACTTGTTGTTCAGACAAGGAATGACCTTCTTTTTCTGCCCCAGTAGAATCGGACATCAGGACCAAAACTCCTTCTTCGGCTAGTTTTTTCATTTCTTCAATATCGGCCGGCAAATCATTTACGGGAGTATTGTCGAATTTAAAGTCTGAAGTGTGGACGATAGTTCCTACCGGAGTTTTGATGACTATTTCAAGATCATCTGGAATCGAGTGATTAATACGAAGGACCTTAACAGTTAATTTGTCACTTATTTTTATTTCATCTCCGGCCTTAACTTCGTTTATTTCAAGAGGTTTTTGGAGTTTAAAATCATCCTGTCTTTTGATAAGGATGGCTTTTGTAAGAGCGGCGGCATATATATCCGGGTCTCCGATCCGGTCTCTAATAAAAGGCATTGCTCCGATATGGTCCATATGGCCATGAGTAAAGAACATTGCTTTTACCATGTGTTTTTTGTCGTCCAAATATCCTGTGTTCGGGATTATAAAATCTATTCCGGGCATATCTTCTCTGGGGAATCTTACGCCTGCGTCTATCAGGATTATTTCGTCATCGTACTGGACTGCAGACATGTTTCTTCCGACCTCTCCCAGACCTCCGAAATGGATTATCTTAAGACCGCCGACTTTGTTTTCTGTCGGTTTGTGGGGAGCATCTTTTTCATTTTTGAATACTCTAACTTGTCTAACTACTGGCTTCATCCAGCGTCTTTTGGCTGAATGTTGCTTGTCTCTGCTTTTTGGGGCAGAACTTCCAACCGGAGGGTTGGGATTGTTTTTTTCACTTGTCATGCGAAACTAAAAATACAAAGTGCAAAATTATTTTTTTATTTTGTAGCTTTGAGATTATTTTGTAACTGAAGAATTAAATAGGTAGTAAATTACCGATTAAAACTGGTGGGCGAGAGAGGATTTGAACCTCCACGAGCTTGCGCTCACAGCGCTCTGAACGCTGCATGTCTTCCAGTTTCATCACTCGCCCTCACGCCTAATGGGCATTTGCTTCGCCGACATTCCTAATGATGCCGAATTAGGTGTGAGGGCGAACCCGCATAGGTCGTATAACTAATGAGAGAATTAATGGTAATTATAGTATACACCTTTTGTTCAATTAATGCAAATTTGCGGGTATTATTTCTTGTCTCTTTGGGTATTGATGTACCACTTATTAATGTTGGAAAATCTGTCTGATGGCGTGGAAATTATATTACCATTAAACCCTTTTATGTTATTTGTTTGAGCATAAATATAAAGCGGATTATATAGAAATACAGCAGGGACATCTTCAATAAGCAATCTTTGGAAATCTTGATAAAGTTTTATTCTTTCAAGTGGGTTTAGGGTTTGTCTAGCTTTTTCAAGAAGGTTATCTACAGCCTTGTTTTCATAGAGAGAAAGATTTAATCCGGGATCACGTTTTTGTGAAGAATGCCACAAACTGAATGGGTCTGGATCTGTTGCCAGTGTTTCGCCAAAAAGTATCATTTCATATTCACGTCCGGCTCTTATCTGCTGGAGGTCTTGAATGGGCAGTATTTCTACTATTAATTCTACTCCTATTTTTGCCCACTGTTCTTTTAGTAGATTTGCAACGCTAACAAGTTCTGACCAGGTAGACGTTGTCAATCGTAGAGTCAATCTTTCCGTAGTTGGTTTATCGGTTTTAGATTTGGGTTTTAGTGATTTTGTCAGTATTCCTTTTTCGTCAGGGTTACCCCATCCGGATTCGGCTAATATTTTTTTGGCTTTGTCTGTGTCAAAATTATATTTTTTTGTGTCATCCGGTATACCTAAAACCTCTCCGATCATTGGAGAATTTGTTTCCAAACCTTTTCCGTCGAGGATTTTATTTATTAATTCCTCCTTGTTGGTGCCATAGTTTAATGCAAGGCGTATGTTTTTATCAGACAATATGTTCGATTCGTTTTCATTGAAAAAGACTCCGAAATATCTTGGAAGCTTGAGTTCTTTTATGGCAAGTCTTTTTTTGAATTTTACTTTTTTGAGATTGTTAGCCGAAACAAAAGCCATGCTTTCAATATCGTTTTTATTATACTCATCTATCATTTTATCCTCTGAAGGATAAAATTTTAATTCTATTTTATCTATATATGGTTTGCCGTCGTAAAATTCTTTATTTGATTCAAGTTCATAGGACATGATCCTTCCTTCCCCATCTTTTTTTAATTTTTTGAATTTATAGGGACCTGAACCGACGGGCTTTATATTTAGATCTGATAATGCAAAATTGATGGGACTTATTTCCTGCCAAAGATGTTTGGGGAGAATATTTAGGGTTAAATTGTTTAAAAATTGAGCGTATTTTTCTTTTAATTTAATAATGACAGTGTATTTGTTGATTGCTTCAACTTCAACACTTTGCCAATTTATTCTTTGCAGGCTGGCAAAATCCCTGTTTTGTGCTGTTTGGATTGTGAAAACAATATCATCAGCCGTTACGGGAAAATCATCGTGCCATTTGGCACCCTCTTTGAGATAAATAGTATAATTTAGTCCGTCGTTGGAAACGTCATAAGACTTAGCAAGGTCAGGTATAATTTTTCCATCACCATTATGCTTCATGAGTCCTGAATAAATTAAGCTCATCAAATCCCTATCAACATCATTGTTTTGAGAAAGGAGGGGGTTTATGTAATGAGGTTCTCCGATTATTCCTTCACTAAAAGAACCTCCATAATCAGGCATTGCCTTTGTGTAATGGTAAAAAATCGTAAAAGGTAAAGAAATAATGGAACCAATAATTATAAGTGATAAAATTGTGACCAAATATCTCTCTTTGTTTGAAAGGACTTTGGGAAGTAAACGTATCTTTGATATTCCGATATTTTTCAACACAGCCTCTTTTATTCCGGATTTTTTCAGGACATCTTTGTTGTCGGATTTTAAACCAAAGAAGTCGTCAAGTTGATTATTGTCTTTGAACATAAATAGAGACAAGAAATAAAGAGACAAAAGACAAGTTAAAAAACCGACTTGGTTGCTTGTCTCTTTATTGCTTAATTGCTAAAAAATACTCTGGCAATGGAAACGGCCAGAAAAAGGATGGCCAAAACTATTGTGGCCCAAAAAATTATTTTTTCAGCACCTCTTTTGGTGCTGTACTCCAAAGATCCTCCACCAAAAGACGAGGATAATCCCGTGCCTCTCTGTTGAATTAAAATTGATCCGATAAGTAGGACGGAGAGTATTATTTGGGCGTAAGTTAATATTTGGGTTGTATTCATTGTCTTATTGTTTTTGTTATTGAGGATACGAAGATATTTACTATTGAAACAATTACCACACCATATAGTAGTGTTATTGTATCTTGAATAGATATGAAATCAAAAATATAATCAACTGTCCACAAGATCAATCCATTGATGACCAAGGTGAATAATCCAAGAGTTAGAATTATTAATGGCATCGAGATTGTTTTAAGAACTGGCCTGACCGTAAGATTTAATAAACCAAGAAAGGTTCCGGCCAAAAGATATTCTTTCCAGCCTCCATTTACGGCAAAGCCCGGTATAAGATAATAAGCCGTGTAGATGGCTAAAGAATTGCCCAATATTCTGATTATAAAGCTTATCATGCCGTGATTAATATAATAGCATGGAATGAATTTTGTTTCAATTCGTTTTAATTAAACAATTTTCTGTGGAGTTTGCGGTGGTAATTTATTGCAAACCTGTGAGCTTCGGAATTAATCGTCAGAAGCAGATTCTTGTCGATGGGGGAGAGTTTGGTTAGCGGGATGATTCGCCAGTGGGGAGGGTTTTTTTCTGGAATTACGAGTTGATGGCCCATGTGGCGTTTGTCCTTGGATATTCCGATTATCGGAATTTTTATTTTAAGTCCGGCGAGTGTTTTTAATATTGTATTGATTTGTCCCTTGCCACCGTCAACGAGTATAAGATCAGGGAATACCCATTCGTTATGCTGGAAACGTCGTTCAAGAATTTCTTTTAACATTCCGGTGTCTCCACCGGAAGTTGTATTTTTTTCACGATCGTGAAAAAAATTACTTCCTACTTTTTCATTGGTTTGTTTGATTTTAAATTTGCGGTAGAGACTTTTATTTGGTTGGCCGTGAATAAACACAACCATAGAGCCGACAGCATGAGTGCCTCCGATATTAGAAATATCATAACCCTCAATTTTGATTATTGGTTTTTGTGTTTTTAATAAAGATTCAAGTCCTGAACGGTGAGCCTTTAGGGTGTCGGAATTTTTTATTATCCTCGCATTTTCAAATATTTTTTTTAAACTTGATATTTTATTTCTTAATTCAATGGCTTTTTTTAGTTCGCCTTTTCGGGCCAGTTGTCCCATTTCTTTTTCGATTTTTTTGATGAGCGATACTTTTTTTCCGCTCAAAATTGCTTTAATAGCGTCGACATTTCGTTGGTATTCTTTGGAAATCTTGCGAATTGTTTTTGGAGATACTGTTTTTAGGCAACAGTATCCAAGACATTTGTTTATGTGATAATTCAGGCAGAAATTATGATGAGTTTTGGTGCAGGTGCAAAAAGGAAAAATTCGTCTTAAATATTTTAGAGTTGATTTTAGGGCGCTACCTTCAGTAAAAGGTCCGATAAAGTGTGTGCTTGCTAACCGAGGGGTGGCCCCTGAGGTCTGTGGTTGATGTGTCAGGAATATTTTTGGAAATTTTTCATCAGTGAAACCAACATAAAAATATTGTTTATCGTCTCGCATCGTAACATTGAATTGCGGTCGGAATTTCTTGATTAAGAGCGATTCAAGAATGAGAGCTTCAATCGCAGACTCGGTTTTGATAATTTCAAGATTTTTTGTTTTGGATAGCATCGTTTTTATCTTTACACTTCCATGCAGATAATTGCTGAGGCGGTTTTTTAGGTTTGAAGCCTTACCGATGTATAGGGGATTGTTTGAATTGTCTTTAAACAAATATACTCCGGCTGAATCGGGTTGTTTTTTAATTTTTTCCCTGAAGACTACAATGTTCATAAGGCCGTTATTATACCATAAATATTTTATTTGACGAGGTCGTGTTTATAAAATATAATCACAGCAATAATTCGTTGTTTAACAAGAGGATGACATTGAACGCCAGTAAACGACTTATCGTTTTAAGTTTTTGCTTGTTTGTAATTTCATCCGTTTTGTTTTTGTCGTGTTCCAAGAAGATTGAGACTGATTCTAAAAAAGTCCGCACTTATCGTCAGGATTTTAAGTCAGATGTCGCTTGGGTTGTTAGCGAATGGAACGGGCAACCCGGTGGATACGGTTCAGCCTTTCTTGTGGATAAAGATTTGGGCGTGTTTTATACCAATAAGCATGTGAGTGGACTTTTCAATAATTATGGAAAAGGAAGTCATAAATTATTTTTTTGTGGCCGGATTTATGGAGTCGAGGTCATAAAAGTTCACCCATTGCGCGATGCTGCCCTTATTAGGATAACTGACTTGTTTGATTCTTCAGAATTTCCTGAACCGGCCTCTTTTTCTTTAGGAAAGATTAAAAAGGGAGAAAAGATTTATTTGGAAGGGTTTCACCCGCATCCCTATCTTCTTATTTTGGCAAATAAGGTTGGTGGCTATGGTCAGATGATAGTCCCCATATGGAAAGATTACTATAACCTTGACAGTAAGGATTTAAATAAAAAAACAGAAGTTGTTTTTGAGAAAATTCCGGGCACGGTTATTGAGGTTAGTGAGACTGTTGAATTTGAAAAGAGCAGGGACGTTATTGATAAGGCAAGGGAAATTGTTAATACCTATGTAATAGTAAAGACCGAAAGAGACCACTTGTTTTCTTTTGGTGGTTTGAGTGGAACGGTCGTGAGAAACGGAAAAGGTGAAACGGTAGGAATCGTCACCGTAGAAAAAGATAATTATGAAGAGGAAAAAAAAGATTCGGAACTGAAAAAAGATGAGCCTAAATATGTAAAAAAAGTTTTTAATCTCATTGGTTTTACTCCCATAGAATCGGTTGCACATTTAAAACAGTATTTGCAGAAAAGGTAATCCCGCTAAGTGCGGGTTTTTTGTTTTGACAGAATGCGTTTTTTTCTTTATTGTTTTTGACAAAGTTCTTTGAAAAGGAAACTAGATGGCAATAACTACTTTGAAGGAAGCAAGACCTCTTGTTAGAAGAATGATTAAACAGCCCCAGGAATTTATTTTTGGATTAAAACAGGCAACATTGAATTCGGTCCAAGCGCTTTTTACACCGATGCCAAAAGACAGTTCTTCTGGGAAAAAATGGGCTCAGGCCCATACGATCGTCTCGGACGTTCCCGGTTCCGGAAAGACGGCCTTGTTTACTTATCTTGCGGCTTCGGTTGAGGCTAGGCTTGGAAGGGTTGATGGCCGGCCCGATCTTTTACCCAGCGATCTCACCGGAAAAGAGGAGAGAGATAAGTGGACGGGAATAAGAACCTTGATGAAGGGTCCCTTGTTCAGCAACATCTTTTTTGCTGATGAAATGAACAGAACTCCCCCAAAGAGTCAGGCGCCAATGCTTGGGGCAATGGAGGGCGGATATGTTTATTTGAATACTACGGATGAAAAAAGGGGAATTATAGAGTCAAAAGGTTTCCCGCTTTTTCCCATTTCAAGCGATCCAGAAGATCAGAGACTTTATTTTGCTGTGTTTGCCACCATGAATCCGATTGAGTTTGAAGGCACCTACCCTCCATCTGAGGCCCAGATGGAACGATTTACTTATCGTTTTGGTATGGGCGCTCCTTCAAGGCAGGAGGAGATGATGATTCGTGGCGAAAATGTTATGGGCAAGAAAACTGAAGTAATCATGGGTCTTGGTGAATTGCTTGATATTCATGAAATGGTTAGACAGATTCATCTTTCCAGCGAGGCGAGTGAGCTCGTGATGCGTTATTTGGAGAATTCTAGAACCTATGAACAAGATGAAAGGGAGTTTGGTAAATTACAAAAACGTCAGGCCAGTTCCAGTCTCACTGAATTTGTGAATCGATATGTCGTTTCGGGCTGTTCCCGAAGAAGAAATTACCATATGCAATATGCTTCCCTTGCTCACAGATTTATGCGTCTAATGCTTAGTGACGAACCCTTGGATGAAGTAGATAGGATTGTTGCAACCACTGATGACGTTAAGGCCATTGCTCCTTTGACAATGGAACATGTGATTTTGCTTCAGCCTAAGGCTGTGGGAGATGATGTTTCTACAAAAAAAGTGGTCAGAAAAATTATTGAAGAGACTGCAACTCCATGACGGAGTTTAGTTTTAATGATGTTTTATCTGCTCTTACGCACATTAGAGGAGGAATCCCGTCACAGAGACTAACCAGTCGTATTAGGCTGGGTGAGCATAGGAGTCTTTTCTTTGGCCCAAGCAATGATATGTTTGATATTCAGGAATATGATCCCGAGAGAGATCAGCCGAATGCGATTGTTGATATTGGTGATGATGAGGTTTTATATGCGCGAAGATGTATTGAACCTCATGAAATTAAGATAAACTTTCTTGTTGACCTTAGTCGTTCAATTGACGCAGGTACTAACTTTAGCAAAAGAAGGATGCTTCTTGAAGCCATTGGATTTATAGGCGCTACAGCCGTTAGATATCAGGATCCGATCGGGATCGTCGGTTTTACCGATAAAATTGTTTTAAGTATGAGCCCGAAGTCTGGCGTGAATAATTTTTACCACATGCTCAAGGTTACTTATGATCTTTTGGATCAGGATTATTCAAACAAAGAAATTCCCCAAACAGATTTCTTTGTTGCCTTGGATTTTGTCAGGAGGTTTATGAATCGGCCATGTTTCATTCCGGTGATATCTGATTTTGTTGATTTTGAAAAAATAGCCGATTCTTCCTTATTAAGGACCGTTGCGTCAAAACATGAGATGATTTTTGTGTTCTTGGACAATCCGATGGAGTTTTCAAATGCTAAGGGCCTTGGTTATTTGAGAATCGGAAGTCTTGAGGGTGGACGCCAGATTGAGGTTTCCAGAAGAAAATTACCTGAACTTGAAAAAGAGATAAGAGCCAAAAGAAGAGAGCTTCGGGACAATCTTAGAAAAATGGGAGTCGAATCCGTTGTTCTTGAGTATGGCAAGCATTTTAATAGATTGTTCAGGTTTTTTGAGAGAAGGCGTAAAGAAAGATTAAGCCGTTGACAAAACGGCTTTTGTGTTGACAATGTTGTTTTTTTTATCTACATTTCAACGCAAGACCTTTTACAAATACACGAGGAAGATGATGAGATATAAGTTTCTCTTGCTTTCAGTTGCACTCCTTCTTACGGCAACTCCTGTTCTGGCTCAGAAGGCTTCTCCAATTATAGTTGAAACACCAAGAAATGCTGTTCCGACGGCCGTGATTACTGGACAGACATTTAAACAAACTTACGTTGTAAGATTTATTGACCTTACCCATCTTGGCGAAGAAATAATTGTTCAAAAAGAAATTTTGGAACAAAAATTTATAGGTGAGTTTGAGGTTATGGATTTTAAAATTAATTACGATACTAAGCAAGGTGAGTTTTTGGAGCATCGTTGGGAACTTCAATACGTTTTAAGAATAATTAACCCGAGAAAAGGTCCTAAAATTATTCCCGGATTTGTTGTTCCCTGGAAACACAAGAAATCTGGACAACAGGAGAATGATCCCAGCATTCAGTATAACTATGACTTAAAGACCGATGATGTTCACGTAAATTATGTTTCTACTATTCCAGAAAAAGACACGTATTTGGGAATAAGAGATCATCTTGATTTTGGGAGTTTTAAGTTGGATAGATTTATTTTTCTTTTCGCGTCTTGGTTTCTAGCCGTTTTTCCTTTAGGCTTATGGTTTATTTTTTTAACAAATAAGTTCAGAACCTCAGGAAAAGTAAACCGAGAAGAAGATGTTAAAATTTCTGATTTTCCCGAAACGGTTCCTTCCGGAGTCGTTATGGTTTCAAAAGGAAAAGCAATCAAGAATTTAAGAAAAAGCATACGAAAACTCAAACGCTCACGAGGGGCTGATGTCGAACTCGCCGTAATTGAGGTTTTGACCGCCGTTAAAGATTTTATCAGAGCAAAAGCCGGTTTTAATATTGGAGCTACTCCTTCTGAAATGGTAAAAGCAATCTCCGATAATAAAAACTTAAAATCTTTCCAAGCTCCACTATTGGCACTTGCTGAAAGAGCTAGTTTTTATCAGGTTTGTTTTGAGGGGAATCGTAAGCCGGTTGTTGATCCGATTGGAGAGGTTAGAGAGCTTACTGAACTTGTCGGCAATCTCCGCTGGTATAAGAGATTGTTTCAGGCGAGATCATGAGATTTTTTCCGGAATTTAATTTTGGGGAGATAAAATTAATAATTCAGAGCGGTTGGCGTGATTTAATCGGCATGGATTTTAGCCAGATTAAATTCCTCGATGGCGAGTTGGCTATTAAAATAGGTTTGGGATTATCGATTCTGCTTGCTTTAAAGTTTTGTTGGGGATTGTTTAGTCGGTGGCTTGGCAGGGAAAATTATTCTCGCAAAGACTCCGGCTATTTTATTTCCCGCAAATATCAAAAACCTTTTTGGGCCAGGTTGTTATTGGGTTTGCCGATGTTTCTTTTGACAATTCCTTTGACCGCAATATTGTTGGCTTTGGCCGATCCTTATTTTTCGATAACAACGGAGGAGAAACGGCACATTGAAACAAGAACCAGAATAGATTTGAGGGATGTCTCGGGTTCCATGGCGTTTCCTTTCAGGAAGGGCGGTTCGGAATCAAATGCTGAAATCGCAATGAATGCCCATCTTAAATTTCTTGAGATGCGTCGTGGCAAAAACGATAGAACGGCTTTTTGGCTTTTCAGCAACGAACCTTTTCCCGTTCAAGAAGACCTTATCTTAGATGACGAACTTTATTATCTCAAAGTTTTTGATGCTCCATGGGAGATTGGTAGTCAAGATTTGAATGGGACAGAGGATATTTGGAAGACCTATCGTATTCCGCATAGTCGGTATTTGTATGTTTCCGGTCAGGGTGGAACTCAACTTTCAAATACTCTTAAAGCGATTATCGAAGTGTTTGATAGAGATGCTAAGAAGCAAATGAAAACGCCTAATTATCGGCGGGACACAAGCCGGGCCGTCTTGATTATTACTGATGCTGCTATCTCTGATTTTGATAAAACTGAGCCTGAATTTGATGAATTGTCAAAAAGAAAGATTAGGCCCTATATAATTTTTATCAATGGTGATAATGTCGAGCATCTACCCGAAGGAGAGTTTTTGGGAATTTCTGCTTTATTGAAAGAGGTGGTAGAAAGGGGCGGAAAAATTTTTCCAGTCAGCAGTGAGGATTCACTGGATGCCGCCTATCGGGAAATAGACAGACTCGAAAGAACTAGAGTTGAAGTTGAAAAAAAGTTTTTTAAGATTTCCGTTTTTCAAAAATTTGTTTTTATTGCGATTCTCTCTTTGCTTGTGATTACTATGTTCGGACTGTGTTTGAGGCTGTTTGAATACCCCTAACCCCTCACCTTTCTTAAAGGTGAGGGGTTTTATTGTGGGATTGACTGAAGGAGTTATTAACTGTAAATTATGTTCAATTTAGGCACATTAAAAATCAAGGAGACCAATGCTTAAGACCAAAAAGGTTGGGATTTATTCTGTTCTAGGTTTTGTCTTAGTGCTTTTGTTGTTTTTTGCTTCGTATCCGATCTATCTTGTAGCTGATTTTTATGAGCACTTGGAGCAGTTTAACCATTCAATAAAGAATGGTGACAGGAACTGGGCGAATGATAATTTAGAGAAAATAAAAAAGGATTATGGTAAATTTACCGACTGGCGTCTTAGGGGACTGGCCGACAAGCTCTTGTTTCACGATATGCATTTATATGAGGCGGAAGTCTCTGCCTTAAATGAAGATTATGAAAAGGTTGAGAAGGAAGATTTGAAAGATAGGCAGGGATGGAGAGAATCATATTTGTTGGGGACTTCCAGGTTTGGGATGCTTCAGAATGCCTATCAAAGCGCGATGGTTTCTGGAAATAGGGCCAAAATGGCTTTAATTCTTGGCATTGTCATTGAAAGGGTTGCTTCTGATTTTGAGCGGTGCGTTAAGGAAGGCCCTGGTCCGGTAGATAATTTTAATTGTTCGTTTAATTACGATCTTTTGACCGATTCAAAGACAGCTTCAAGGTCGTTGGCAAATCCTAAACCAAAACCGAGATATATCCTTCGTCGGGAAAATGGTGATACAGATCAAGGCCGTGGCAAGAGTCAGAAAAAAGATAGTTTGAAACCTGGCCCCAGTGACGGTAAAGAACCCGGCCAAGGAGGTGCTAAAAAGGTTGGATAAGTTGATGTCTTTTGAGTGGCGGAATTTTTATTTTGCCGAACCCGAGAAGCTTCAGCTTTTGTTTCTTGTCCTTGCTGTTTTTTTGTTGGGAAACGTTGTCTGGGCATGTAAGTTGCTTTTACGGCCAAAGAGGACCTATTGTTCCCGGTATCCGATTTTGGGAACGATAAAATTTTGGTTGATGCTTTCGTTTGTAACCGTTCTTTGTGTTATCGCTTATGCCCGACCCTTTTTGGCTAAGGGAAAAGTTATTACAACAAGGGGTGGTGCCGAAGTGGTGTTTGTTGTAGATTATTCAGCCTCAATGTTTCTTAAAGATAGCGGTATGGCAAGAATTGATATTGTTGCAAGGGAAATAAAGAAAACTTTATCCGGTGGAATTATAAGGGAAGGTGATCGGGTCGCCATTATAATTTTTGGCAAGATAGTTTCTCCCAGGATTTTTTTAACGAGAGATCTTAACATTATAGCAACGGAAGCTGACAAAATAGGAAGACCAATTAATCTGCTTTATAACGACTTGTTTTGGGGCACGTCCGTTGCGACGGCATTTAAGAGGGTTAAGGAAATGCTTGATAGACAGGATATGTTTGCTGAGATGCATAAAGAATCTGAAAATTGGAAGCCAAGACCAAGGCAAAACAGACTGGTTATTTTTTTCAGTGACGGAGATTTTTTCAACAAAGGCCTTGATGTAATTGAAAAAGAGAGGGTGGCGATTGAGAAAAAAAATCTTGAAATCAATCTTTCTGATCTGAAAAAAAGAGGAGTGCCGGTTTACGCAGTCGGTATCGGAACAAGGTCTAATACCCAACTCTTGGAAATACTGGATGATTATAAAAGGGGAGAAGAATATAGTTTGGAACTTGAAAACGAATTAAGGTTTCAGTTTTCGCGGTTAAATATGGATAACATGGAATACATTGCTTCGTTTACCGGAGCACGTTCTTTTTCTATTGAAAACTTTAGGCATGATGCAAGCGGTTTTATAAAAACGTCAATAGAAAAACACAGGAGCGTTTTCGTTCAAGGTGTTTCTGGACAGGAGAAGCAGGAACTTTGGGCGGTTTGTTTGGTGGGAGCGTTGATGATTTTTATTTTTGGTTTACAGATAACAAGATTTTGATAAAGACTATCTTTTTGATAGTCTTTTTATTATGGAGAATCTTTCTCATCCCATTTTGGCAACCATAATTTATTACGATATCCTGGAATGCCCGCTGACTTTATTGGAAATTAAAAAAAATTTAATAAATTTAAATCGTTTTTCTATTATGGCTACGCCCAAAGATATTTCTTTGGGGCAAATTTTAGAAGAGTCAGATAGTTTGGTAGCGAAGGGTTTCCTTGGTTTTAAAAATGGATTTTACTTTTTGTCTGGCAGGGATGCTTTGTTTGACCTGAGAATAGAAAGAGAAAAAATATCAGCCCAAAAGTGGAAGAAACTTTTAAAAATAGCAAGGTGGTTTCAGGCCGTGCCTTATTTGAGAGCCATTCTTGTTTCCGGTTCAATGTCTATTAATAATGCCGATAAGGAAAGTGACTTTGACATTCTGTCGGTTGCAAGATCTGGTCGTCTTTATACTTGTAGAATATTCCTGTGTTTGGTCGCTTCTGTTTTCAGATCAAGAAGGACAAGATTTGATTTAACTGCTCCTGATAAATTTTGTTTTAATCATTATATAACCGATGGGGCTTTGAATATTAAATACGAGAGTTTGTATAATGCCCAGACTTATATTGGACTCAAGCCGGTCATCTCAAAGGATGATGTTTTTAATAAATTTTATGAAGACAACAATTGGTTGACAAAATATGTTGTTGGTCCCGTAGCCACACAAGATTTTGTCTCGAGGTCTATCTCGCCGAGTGTGGTTCTGTCTTCTATCGCGAAGTTGGCGGAGATTTTATTGGATTCTTTTTTGGGAGATAAAATTGAGTATTGGCTTAAAAAATATCAACAAAAAAGGATACGAAATAATCCGGCAACTTATGAATCAGGAGGCAGGGTCGTGTTTAATGACGATGAGCTTGAATTTCACCCCCGTTCATTTGAGGCCCTTGCCATTGATAGATACAATAAAAAATTAAAAAAATTCGGGGTTGCACTAGTGGCAGAAGAAAAGGACTCCGGATTGACCTTTTGAGTTAAAACCTGTAATTTGTTTTTAAGTTTTAGTTTTTTTAAAAGAGAATAAGATGAGTCTGCGATTGAGATTTGTTTTCTCTGTCTTATTTGTCATTACTTTTTGTGGAAATGTTTTTGCACAAACTCCCAAAGTTCTTTTGATTAAGGATTTGGAGCCGGGGACAGAGGCTGTTGGCTTTTCAGTTTTCAGAGGTTTCGAGCCGGAACCATTTCAGGTTTTATTGGGAAACATTGTTGATAATTTTGGCAATAGTTTAATATTGGCCAAGATTTCAGGTGGTCCGTTAGAAACAAAGTTGGAAAATATTGGAGCAGTTTCCGGAATGAGCGGTAGTCCTATTTATGTCAATTGTGACAATCCTGTTGACCCGGATAATTGTGCAAAAACCGGAACACTTGTTGGCGCTTTGAGTTATGGCCCTGGGTCATTTATTGTCGGTGGGCCAAATGTTTTGATTACCCCTGCTGAATATATGCTCGGTGCGAGATTGGGTGGTTATGTTGCTACGAAAAATTTTTCCAACAGAATGCCAAGTAAAATTAGTGTGGGCGGTATGGATTTTTTTGACTTGATGCTTTTTCCAAAATTAGATACTTTGACATCTCAAAGTGTCTTACCGGGTAAATGTAAAATTTCATCTGTTGGTGAAATTAAACCCGGTTCAATGGTTACAGTTCTTCTTGCAAGGGGCGGGATTTCTTTTGGTGCTTCTGGCACAGTAACATGGAGGGATGGTAATAAAATTTATATTTTTGGACATCCATTTTTGGGAACAGGAATTGTGGAGTATCCTTTTGTCCACATAGCCGTAGCCGATGTTATTCAAACACCCGTTAATGCGCACAAGATGGCAGGTTGTCGTTTGGATACCGAGGGGGCAATCAAGGTTGATGGGGCTTTTGAGTTGGCTGGTGTTATCGGTGAAGTTGCCCCGATGCTTTCGCTGAGAGTGGAGTTTCATTTGGACAAAGAAGGAACTTTTTTGGAAGAAGAAGTTGCTTTAAGTCCAATGAGAAGAAGAATTATTTCAGATATACCTGAAATGTGGTCAAAGCAGGTATTAGGCGATTTGAGTTCCGTATCCATTTCTTACCAGGTAAGGGTCAGCATTCGAGATGAACCGGAAATTTTTTTAAGAAATGTTATACCAGTTGGGTTTGGCGGTAATTCAAAAAATGAACGGAGTCCATTTGAAGAGTTATTCCTAAAAGTGGATTCTATTCTTGAGCGTATTGATAAAAGTAAGCCAAATTACGTGGTGGAGAGTATAAAGATCCACGTAGATTTTATTAGCAATTTAAAAATTTGGAGAGAAAATATTTCGTTTTTATCTCAAGAAAATGCAATTCCAGGAGAAACCGTTTATGCCAATGTCGTTTTAAGAGAAGTCTCTTCCGGATCTATTAGGAAGATGAGTATTCCAGTTAAGGTGCCCGATGATTTTATGGAAAGAACCGAATCCGGTTCGGCATCCAAAATTACCCTTTTATTTCAAAGCGGGAACAATTTTATTGATCAGAGGGAATCTCGAGAGAAAGTGTCACCAAAAGGATTCGTTGAACAGATTAATGAAACAGATAGGCCGTCAAACATTTTGTATGTTCAGCAGATAATGCCCAGATCAAAAAAAGAACAAAAGACTGACGACATTAGTGCTAAGACTTCAGTTGGTACGGCGTGGAAATGGACTGAACTTGAAGAAAATGAATTGTTGCAATTTCCCCGAGAGATTAAAAAGGAAGTTTTTTTGAGACTTTCGCCTGTGCTGGATAATTTTGTGGACGTTGATTCGTCGCTTAGTTTGACAGTTGAGGAAAAGGATTCAGGAGTTAGTGATAAAAAAAATAAAAGAAAAAAGAAATGGTTTTTTCTTTTCCTGCATTAGTGCGTCAATCCCCAATGGGGGATTTTTGTTTTTCAGACTTGACTTTTTGTGCTTTTTGAATACAATAATAGCTAAATAACTAAAACACTAAATAATGACAAAAATTACACCACTTTCGGATCATGTTTTGATCGAACCGCTAAAAGAAGAGAAAAAAAGAGGAGGAATAATCTTGCCAGAAACAGTTGAAAAGGAAAGGCAAGAAAAGGGTAGAGTTGTGGCCGTTGGTCTTGGTAAAAAATTAGCCTCACCATCTGGTGAAGGAAAGAGGGTTCCTCTTGAAGTCAAAAAGGGCGATGTTGTTTTGTTTAGTAAATATGGACCAAATGAAATAAAAGTAGATGGCAAAGAATATTTAATAGCTAAAGAAGAAGACATTTTGGCAATTTTAAAGTAAAACTTAATGAGCATTGAACAATGAACATAAAAAATAATATGTTCGCTGTTCATTGATCATTGTTCACTGTTCACATGGCAAAACAAATTAAATACAAAGAAGAGGCCCGCGAGGCTCTTAAGCGAGGAGTAGATAAAGTCGCAAATGCGGTGAAGGTTACTCTTGGTCCTAAGGGGCGAAATGTTATTTTGGATAAAGGTTTTGGTTCACCAGTTATAACTAAAGATGGTGTTACGGTTGCCAAAGAGATTGAGTTGAAAGATAAATTTGAAAATATTGGTGCAGAGCTGATAAAAGAAGTTGCTTCTAAGACAAATGATATCGCTGGTGATGGAACAACTACCGCAACTATTTTGGCTCAAGCAATTTTGGCGGAGGGTTTTTCTGCGGTTAATTCCGGAGCTAATCCGATAGCATTAAAAAGAGGGATGGACAGTGCTTTAGAGTTGGTGGTTAAATCTTTAGAGAGTAGAAAGAAAAAAGTTACAAAAGAAAACATAAGAGAAGTTGCTTCAATATCGGCAAATGATGAAGAGATAGGGAAACTTATCGCGGATGTGTTTAATGAGGTCGGTAAAGACGGGGTTGTTACTGTTGAAGAATCTCAGTCAACTGAAATGTCAAAAGAAATAGTTGAGGGTATGCAGTTTGATAAGGGCTATGTATCGGCTTATATGGTTACTAATGCCGAAAGAATGGAATCAATCCATGACGATCCTTTTATATTGCTTACGGATAAAAAGATTTCGTCCATTCAGGAGATTGTCCCGTTACTGGAAAAATTATCCAAGAGTGGGAAAAGATCTTTGGTAATAGTCGCCGAAGATGTTGATGGGGATGCTTTGGCAACTCTTGTTGTCAATAAATTGAGGGGTAATTTTAGCAGTTTAGCCGTTAAGGTTCCTGGATTTGGAGACAGGAAAAAAGAAATGCTTCAGGATTTGGCAATTGTAACAGGGGGCCAAGTCATAACTGAAGAAAAAGGCATGAAACTTGAGCAAGTTGAATTGGATATGCTTGGAAGAGCAAGGAGGGTTGTGGCATCAAAAGATGCAACAACAATTGTTGGCGGAAAAGGAAAGTCAACAGATATAGAAAAAAGAGTTGCTCAACTTAAAAATGAAATTTCTAAAACTACATCAGAGTTTGATAAGGACAAACTTCAGGAAAGATTGGCCAAATTGTCCGGCGGGGTTGCGGTTATAAAAGTTGGAGCTCAAACAGAGACCGAACTTAAAGAAAAGAAGTTCAGAATTGATGATGCTGTTTCTGCAACGAGGGCAGCTTTAGAAGGGGGTATCGTGGCCGGCGGAGGAATTGCCTTGTTTGATGTTCTTAGAGATTTTAATAAAAAAGCAACTGAACCGACTAAGCCTTCGTCCCGAGCTCAGGCCGAGGGGAAAAAAAGTGATAATAAAGAAGACTTATTGAATACTGTAGTCGTGATGGACGATTTTTCCAAGGGCGTAGCTATTGTTAAAAGCATCCTTGCTCTCCCGGCCAGATCAATTGCTGAAAATTCAGGCGAGAATCCGGATAGAATTGTTCGTGAAATTTTGAAAAAAGAACTTGGTTGGGGCTATAATGCTTCAAGTGGAGAATATGGCGATATGTTTGAAATGGGAATCATTGATCCCTTAAAGGTGGTTAAGACGGCTTTGAATAACGCTGTTTCTGTTGCTTCAACTATTCTAACAACCGAAGCAGTCGTTACAGATATCCCAGAAGAAAATCCTTCGACAGGCTCAGGACGAGGTGGAATGCCTCCTATGGGCGGGATGGGAGACTATTAATCTCAAAAAAGAGCTCCGCAAGACGGGGTTCTTTTTTATTGATTTGACATTGAATAATTGGTTTATTATTATTTCGTCAGATACTTTAAAAATGGAGTTTAATGATGAGAAATCAGATGAAAGTCGTCTTGTTTACTATTTTGCTCGGAGTGCTTCTTGTTGCATGTAGCAATCCAACGGCGCCGACCAGTATTGGTCCTGATTCTCAGGGCGTAAATCGGCAGACCGGTACCAGTGCTTCATCTTCAGATAGTAAGCCAGCTGCGAAACAGGTAAAGCCTTTGGATGTACCGCCACCGCCTGATTTTAAGTGTGGCAATCCCACAGATCTTCTTTCTGATGATTCAGCTCTTCAGGCCTGCCTTGATGCCGGAGGTGAAATTAAATTACATCCCGGAAGTCCCGGTTACGTAGTTAATGGTTTAAACGGAAATTTTGGACAAGGTTTGATTTTGAATCGTTCGGGTACTGTTTTGACTTCCTCAGCGCCCCCTTTAAGAGCTACGATTATTGCGGGCAGAGATTTGTTTAGTCATATTTTAGCGACCCAACCTTTTGTTGGGGCAAATAATTTTTCAATCTCGTTCATTTCTTTTAATGGAATGGTTGATGAAGTTCGTTCTGATGGGGCTTATCGTAGGGCCAGAGATACTTGTTTTGATCCCGGGGGTAATTTTGGCAATTTGTTTTTGGAAGGTAATGATTTTAAATTCTTTAACAATGAATCTACGCATGCAATGTGCGGTTCCGGTTTAGGTATTCTTGGTTCAAGGTTTAAGATTGAGAATAATTACATTGCTCATAACGGTCGTGACAGATTTACTAAGAATTTCGGTGGTGTGCCTTGGTCTGATGGAATGACAGTTTTGTCTTGTGAGGGAGGGTATATTGCCAGAAATGTGATTGTAGATAACACAGATATTGATCTTGTTGTTGGTGGTGGTAGAAATTGTGTCGTAGAGTTAAACAAAATTGCTCATTATGGCAAGTATGCCTTTGCGGGTTTGAATGTTGGAAATTTTAATGACAGAGGCAATCATGTTGGCTCTGAATTTAGAGAAAACATCGTCTATTCGGCGACCAGAAACAGACTTTCCATTGGAATTCTTGTTGGAAGCCATCCTTGGACTTCAAAGGTTGATGTTCGTTATGCCGGTAAGGTTTATAATAATATAGTCCATGGTAGTGTTATAAATCTTGTTGTTGATGGCGTTTATGGTGGAGAGGTTGTTAGTAATAAAGTATTTGATAATAATGGCGATCAGGGTTTGGGTGATTGTGGTGATTCTCTTAATTATGCTGTTCACCCACCGCATGTGTCTAATACCACACTTCAATCTGGTTGGATTTCTTATCAATATGACGGTGATATAGCTTGTGGATTCAATAGCGTAAGAAATTTACCTCGTTTGATTAGATAAGTATTTTAATTTAATGCCGACCCTTGGTCGGCTTTTATTTAAATCATCACGATGTTATAATTTTGCGGTTGGGAAGGGTCGCATAGTGGTCTAGTGCACCGCCTTGGAAAGGCGGCAGACTCGAAAGGGTCTCGTGGGTTCAAATCCCACCCCTTCCGCCATGGTCCGCAAGGACAGCCAGTGGCTGTCCGAGTGGAACACCATTGCGATGAAGTGGGTTGGATTTGAAAGCCGGAGCGCTGGCGCGAGGCGGGGTCGCGGAATCTGCCAGAAGGCAGATATCGGTGACCAAATCCCACCCCTTCCGCCAAAATTGAAAATCGGAATCAGAAGCCGAAAGACTGATTAATTAAATGGATCAATCAAAACTTCAAAGTAAATATTTTTTGTATATCGCCATTTTATTTGTGGCGGTTTTGATGATTTCAAACACTGTCGCTGTTAAATTATTTCAATTGGGACCATTCTTTTTTGCGGGGGCGATAATGATTTTTCCGATTAGTTATGTTTTTGGAGATATTTTGACCGAAGTTTATGGATATAGAGCATCGCGTAGAATTATTTGGGCAGGGTTTATTTCAGTAATGGCTATGTCCATTGTGTATTATCTTGTTCAACTTCTCCCTCCGGCGCCATTTTGGCCAGATCAGAAAGCCTATGAATCAATTCTGGGCATGGTCCCGAGAATTGTTTTGGGTTCAATTGTCGGATATTTTGTTGGAGAATTTTCCAACTCTTATATCTTGTCCAAATTAAAGATAAAAACAAACGGTAGACATCTTTGGGTCAGAACCATTTCTTCGACAATTGTCGGCGAGGCTTTGGATACAACTCTTTTTGTCACCATTGCTTTTGGCGGGTTAATTCCATGGAATAATTTATTTTCGATTATGATTTCAGGGTATGTTGCCAAGGTTTTGATAGAAGTTTTACTTACCCCAGTGACTTATGCTGTTGTTAAAAAATTGAAACAGCTTGAGGGTATTGATGTTTATGATCGTGGGGTTAATTACAATCCATTCTCGGTATAGGTTATTTTAATCACAAAAATAAACAATGTTTAATTATTGGGGAATACTATTTGCCTTCATAGCTTTAATAAGTTGGGGTTTTGGAGATTTTTTTATACAAAAGAGCACTAGGGTAGTTGGAAGTTGGAAATCTTTATTTTTTATAGGAATAGTTGGTTTGGTCGGATTATTTCCGTTTGTAAAACAAGATCTAATGTTTTTGGATGGCGGGGATTTTTTGTTACTTGGTTTGTTGGGTTTGGTTGTGGTTTTCGCGGCACTTTTTGATTTTGAAGCCTTAAGGCGTGGTAAAATATCCATAGTGGAGCCGGTGATAGGTTTAGAACTGCCTATCACTGTTGGATTGAGTGTTGTTTTGGCCAATGAATCATTGAGCATTTTACAGTTTCTTTTGATCGGCGTGGTATTTTTGGGAATAGTATTGGCCGTTATTGAACATAAAGGTCATGTAAAATATAATAAAATAATTTTTGAAAGGGGTGTGATTTTGGCTGGTGTCGGTTCAATGGGCATGGCTTTAACAAATTTCTTGGTTGGTGTTTCAAGCCAAGATATTTCACCAATTGTAACAATTTGGTTTTCCCACTCTCTTCTTGCCATTATCTGCGGAGGCTTCATTTTTTTAAAGGGAGAATTTGGAAGTATTGTTTCGGGTTTTAAAGCTAATCCTAGAATTATTATTGGACAAAGCGTTTTAGATAATGTTGCTTGGTTGTCTTTTGCTGTTTCAACAACATACATTCCAATTGCCATTGCGACTACAATAAGCGAAAGTTACATAGCCTTAGCCGTTTTGCTGGGATTGTTTGTTGGACACGAAAGACTAAAAACACATCAAGTTGCGGGTGTATTTATTGCCATGACCGGCGTTGTAATTCTTTCTTATTTTTCTTCATAATTTTTTCAAACAAAAAAGGGATAATAAATATCCCTTAGAAACTCAATGTCCCTCTTAAACCGATTGGGACAGTAAAAAATGAATGGGGGCGGGGATTGTAAAGATAATTTTTGCTTATCTTTACAAAGATACCTCCACCAATCGGACCAAAATTGATGCCTCCGCCAAATTCTACAAAATAACGATGGCCTTTTCCTCGCAATTCCCTTATCTCTCCGTAGCCACCCATTAGAAAAGAATGGGCGCCCAAACCTAATCCTTTTGGCCTGTCACCGTCCATAATTCCGATGGAAACATCTCGAGACGAGGCGTTGGAAAGTATATAATGTTCAACACCTTCAGGAGAGTTTATATCAAAACTGATTACCGGCAATGTTTCATAACTGCCTCTAACCGCTAAACTAATATGATTTCCGGCACCAAGTGGGTAAACCGTAATACTATAGCCTTTATTTCGTTTGGGAAATCTGATATTGGTAATTGTTACCAATCCGTCTTTTGAACGATATCTTTCGGGAATAGGTTCGTATACATTAAATAGTTTTATTCCCGCCAGTTCTTCTAACGGCATACTTTTGAAATGTAATGGATACGTGTCCATGCGGTCAATTGAGAAGGTTACAAATATTTTTTTTGGCTTTTCGTTTTTTGCTAATGACTGGGCATGGACATTGGTCCTAGAGATCAAAGAAATTACAAGAACAAAAAACAAAACGATTGATTTAAATTTCATTGGTAACCTTGTTTTGATTTGGCCCCGGTGTAAATTGTGCCGGATATTCTTTCTTGAACCATCGGGCCCATTTTTTGGCGCGAATACCTCTTTGGTTGGCTTTACCCGCCTTATTGAACCACAGCGATACAAAGCCTGACCAAATAACTTTTTTGCCAGTTTTTCTGTCAAAAATAGTAAGATGGTCGCCGTCTTTAAGTGTCCAAAGCCCCTTGAAATCAAATCTCCCATGAGGCCAGTCAAGACTAGGTGGGAAAATATATTTTGAGTCCCAAAAAGACCAATAAATTGACTCCAGTCCTTGTTCAAAAAACATATGACATATGCCGTTTAATACGACGGGGTCTTTCATTTTTAACATCCTTTTTAATGAGCTACCGCACCATAATAACAAAAAATTAAAAATATGGAAGACTTGATTGACAAGTCATAAAATTACGATATACTTTGTAAAAGTTTCTTTACAAAAGGATTGGTCATGAAAAAAGTCTTCGTGTTTGATTTGGACGATACTCTCATGGTGGGCACGGATATCTTTCCGGAAGTTTTTGATGTCCTTGATTTTTTATATAACCAAGGAGATGTCCCGATGCTTCTTTCCAAGGGGGATAAGGTTGTTCAGGATAGGAAATTTTCTGCAATTGATGCTGGTAATAATTTTTTCAGGTCGCGGGTTGTTGATCAAAAAACACCTGAAGTTTTTGAAAAACTTGTTGGTGGATTTATGACTTATCATCCTTGGTATAGTGTTGGTAATGATTATATTTCAGACATTGCTCCGGCATTAGAAGTAGGTTTCAAGGGGATTTGGATTCCCAATGAGACTTGGGAGAATCAAGATGATACTGACAAGATCCGTTCATCTGTGGATTGGTCGCGGTGTATTGAGATGAAGAGCCTTATGGAACTCAAGGAAAGGTATCGTGAACTATGAAAATAGTAAAACGAGAAATACAGGCCTTAATAACGGGATATAAAGATTTAACTTTGGAGGATATAATTCTTTTTGGCATGGCTCAAAAGGTTCGCCAGAATGCCCAGGCACCGTATTCACATTTTCTTGTTGGTTCAGCCGTGATGAGTGTTTCGGGCAAGATATATGTAGGATGTAATGTTGAACGGGCAAGTTGGACTCAGACGACGCATGCCGAACAAAATGCTATTGACAATATGGTTGCCAATGAGGGGGCCACAAAAATTAAAAGAATAGCAATTATTGGCGGTGCAGATTGTGTAAATACAACTTTTCCTCCGAAAGAAATCTTGAAGCAAGATATTTCGTTTAGTGACATACCCGTTCCATGTGGACATTGTCTTCAAATTATTTGGGAAAATTGCCATGAAGATAAAACCATTGAGTTATTGAGTTTGTGCGGTAACGGTCAGATTGCAAGAATTATGATAGACAGTGCTTTTCCTTTGAAATTTGGACCGAAAAATTTGGGAGTTAGTTATTAGCTTTGGCGAGATTAATCTCGTCTTTTTTATTTTACAAATACCTTTTTTTGTATTATGGTAATACGGTGTTTTTTAAAAATCGGAGATTGTATATGTGTGGGGTTGTAGGAGCAATTAATGTTCCGAATGCTTTTAATGCCATAATTTCAATGATGGATGCTCTTCAGTATCGCGGAGAAAATGGTTCCGGCATAGCACTTGGCACATATGACGGTGGGTTTTTGTGGGAACGGACAGAGTTTACTGTTCCTGATTTAATTCGGAAAAACAGTCATCATGAATTCTCAAACAATAGCCACGGATTTTTTTCCGGAGTGGGACACAATAGATATGGCACAGCGGGCGACAAGAGATCTCTTGATAATACCCAACCATTATTTGCCAACATGTCTTGGGGTAAGATTTTTTTATCACATAATGGCGACTCTCCGTATATGGAAGAAGACAGACAAGATTTGATAAAGAGAGGTTTTGTTTTTCACACAACTTCTGATTCGGAATTAATTTTACATCAAATTGCTATTGCTGGTGGAAACAATTCAATTTTGGCCATCAAGAAAGGTCTTCAGGCGTATAGAGGAACTTATGCTTTGGCCATGCTCATTCAGGATAAAGATGGAATAAAACTTGTTGTTGCTCGTGATCCTTCGGGAAACCGTCCGCTTGCACTGGGTAGATTTGGCGGTGGATTTGTTGTGGCTTCTGAAAATTCAGCCTTTGAGGTGGTTAACGCTTCTTATATAAGAGATGTTCTGCCGGGGGAACTGATTGTGATTTCACAGGACAAATTGACTTCAACGATGATAGAGATTGACAAGTTGTCTCCTAAATTGCCATTGGCTAGTTGTGTTTATGAAAATATTTACTTCAGTCTTCCATCTTCAGTAACGTTTGGTATTTCGGTCAATGAATTTAGAAAGGAACTTGGTCGCAGGCTTGCCGGTCATTTTGGTCATCTTGTTGGTCCGGGAGACGTCATCACAAATGTTCCAGACTCCTCAAATGCTTTTGCTGAAGGTTTTTGTCAGGCAATTCATCGTGAGCTTACTTCTATAATGTTGAGACGACATTCAACTAGAAGTTTTACTCAAGAAAGTCAGGCGGTAATAGAGGGCACACTTAGACGAAAGTTTAGTTTTCTTCGTTCAGTGATTGAAGAAATCTTATTCAGAAATCCGGATACTAAGTTTTGGATAATTGAGGATTCAATCGTCCGTGGAAATACATCTAGAAAGATTACTCGCGTTTTAAGATCATTTGGAGTTCGATTTGTGGGGATTCTTTCCGGGGCGCCACCCCTAATTGGTCCTTGCAAAAAGGGCATTGATATGGAAAGTAAGGAGGGTAAATTGATTGCCGCTAGGCATATTCTTCGCAATTCTGATCCAGATGCGCGGGCTGTTGCGGCAGAAGTGGAAGCTAATTTTGTTGGTTATCAACCGCTTAATGATGTTTATGACGCAGTTTCTGTCTTTGGAAAAAATCCAAACAATTTCTGCTTTGGTTGTTTTCAAAATAAAGAACCTATTTGGGGAAAGTGGTAGGCCGACTGTTTTTATCAAGTCCTCTTTTGAGGGCTTTTATTGTATTCAATTTTGTGATAGTCTTGTCAAATCGTGGAAGATAATGTCTCCAAAATTAAGGACAGACTTGATGTTGTTGATGTCATCTCTGGATATTTGAAATTACAGAAAGCGGGTATTAATTTTAAGGCCCGATGCCCTTTTCATAATGAAAAGACGCCATCCTTTGTTATTTCCCCGGAGCGCCAAGTTTGGCATTGTTTTGGATGTTCAAAGGGCGGTGATATATTTAGTTTCATACAAGACATTGAAGGCGTGGAATTTCCAGAAGCGTTGAGAATTCTTGCCGGTAAGGCTGGAATAGAATTGGACCATTCTTTTGGGAGAGGAGCTGTTTCTGTCGGAAAAGATGATAAAATAAGATTGTTTCAGGTTTGTGAATCGGCGACAAGGTTTTTTGAAAAACAATTTCAATCAAATGTCGGAAAACTGGCTTTGGCATATCTTAAAGACAGGGGAGTTAAAGAAGAGACAATTAAGGAGTTTCGTTTGGGATTTGCTCCGAACGACTGGAACGCTTTGGGTGGTTTTTTGAAAAATTGTGGTTACCTTGAAAGCGAGATTGTTGAATCTGGTTTGGCAATCAAGAGAAACGATGGTTCCGGTATTTATGATCGTTTCCGTTCTAGAATTACTTTTCCAATTTTTGATTTGAATGGGCAGGTGGTGGGTTTTACCGGAAGAATTTTTTCTTCCGAATCGGCTCCCGTATCTGCCGGAGAGATTGATCAAGCTAAATATATTAATACTCCCCAAACAAGAATTTATGATAAGAGTAAAATTCTTTACGGCTTGAATAAGGCCAAACTTGAGATCAAACAGGCGGATTTGTGTGTATTGGTTGAAGGCAACATGGACGCATTGATGTCGTATCAGGCGGGAGTAAAAAACGTTGTTGCTTCTTCTGGAACAGCTTTAACGCCAAATCATTTATCGCTACTACATAGATATACGACCAATCTCGGTTTTTGTTTTGATACTGATCAGGCGGGGGATAGGGCCACAAGAAGAGGGATTGGATTGGCTCTTAGTCAAAATTTTAATATTAAGGTTGTTGAAATAAATGATAAGGAATGTAAAGATCCCGCTGATCTTGTTAGAAAGAACTCAGAAAGTTGGTCCAGTGCTGTTAATCAAGCAAAACCAGTTATTGAGTTTTATTTTAATAAGGCCAAGAGCGGATTTGATTTTAATTCCGTCGATAGTAAAAAATCCGTGATTTCCGTTTTGGCACCATTTTTAAAAAGATTAACCAGTAACGTTGAAAGATCGCATTGGATGACGAAGTTAGCATTTTTTTTAAGAACGAAGGAGGAAGCGATTGAGGCAGACATTGAATTGGCCAAAGATGATCTGGATGTTTATGATCGTGAACCGGTTTTGGTCGAGGCGTCTAATAAAGACAATTTAGTTTTAAAAACCGAAGATAGGCTTAGCGAGACGCTATTGTCGTTGGTAATGAAAGACCCTATACTTTTTAAGGATGACCTTAAAAAAATAAATCCTGAATTGTTGGATTCTGATACGGCTGAGGCTGTTAGAAATTTAATCGCAGTCAATTCAGAGAATATATCAGACCTGCTGAAGGATTTTAGAGAAAAAACCCAAAGTTATAAGTTGGAGTTTGCGTATTTGAAGTCTCAAGAATTCTGGAAAGATTCTAAGGATCAAGAATTAAAACTCGAATTTAGTCGTTTGATAAATAAGATTGAAGAACGTCACCTTAGAAATAAACTTGAAAAAATATCCCTTGAAATTAATGCCGGAGATAATGAGAAAAATAAAATGATTTTAGCGATGGAGGCCAATAAAATTTTAAATAGACTCGGAGAAATTCAAAAGTCAAATATTTAACTACATATGAAGAAAAAGATAAAACCAAAAAAAATAAAAAAGCCCGTCAAGAAATCAATTAGCAAGAAGATCAAAAAATCTGTTAAAAAGAAAAATAAAAAATCTTCAACCGGACGTGTTAAGAATCAAATGAGTAAAAAGAGTCCGATTTCAGAAAGCGGGGTTTTGGCTTTGGTTGAAAAGGGCAAGTCAAGAGGATTTGTGACTCAGGCCGAGGTTTTAAATGCTTTTCCGAGCATAGAGAAAGACATTAAGGGCCTTGAGGCGCTATATGAAAGATTGGAGTCTTCAAATATAAATATCATTGAATCGGGGAGAGTTTTTGAAGAAGAGAAGGTTAAGGAATATGATGAGAAAAAGAAAATAGAAACAGAGTTTGGTGATGTTGCTTCTGACTCCGTTCAGATGTATTTGAAAGAAATTGGCCGATATCCTCTTTTGACCGGCGATGAAGAAGTTGATCTTGCTAAGAAAATTGAAAAGAATGATGAGTCGGCCAGACACAAACTTGCCGTCTCAAATCTTAGGCTGGTTGTATCTATTGCCAAAAAATATGTCGGTCGTTCGGCAAATTTAACATTACTTGATTTGATACAGGAAGGGAATATCGGATTATTTAAGGCGGTTGAAAAATTTGATTATAAAAAAGGATATAAATTTTCTACGTATGCGACTTGGTGGATAAGACAGGCTATTACTCGTGCTTTGGCGGATCAAGGCAGAACTATTCGTATTCCTGTTCATATGGTTGAGACTATCAATAAATATCAGCAGGTTGTTAGACGCCTGGTCCAGGATTTGGGACGTGATCCGATGCCCGAAGAAATAGCATCAGAAATGGGAATGGAGGTAGACAAGGTCAGGCATATACAAAAAATTTCACAAGAAACAATTTCTCTTGAAGCGCCTGTGGGCGATGATGACGAAGACAGTTCGTTGGAGAGTTTTATCCCTGATGATGATTCAGTGTCACCGTCAATGTCAGCTGCTCGAAAAATTCTTAAGACCTATATTGATGAAATAATTGCTGATCTTACACCTAGGGAACAAAAAATTCTGGATATGCGTTTTGGGCTTGCTGATGGTGTCACACACACACTTGAGGAGGTAGGTAAGGTGTTTGCTGTTACTAGGGAAAGAATTAGGCAAATTGAAGCAAAAGCATTGGATAAAATTCGTCAGCATCATAAACTTGGGAAACTTAAGGGATACGAGTAACCCATATAAAAACGACCCAACTGGTCGTTTTTATATGAACCAATTGAAAAGAGGTGTGTTTTTTGCTACTCTCTTTGTAATTGTTCTTTGATGAGGAATAAAAATGTTTCCAGTAGATTTGGTCTGCATTAGACATGCTCAATCTGAAGAGAATCTTGCCACCAAGAAGTTTAAGAAAGGTGATGAAAGTTTTTTTAGTCCCGAATTCAGAAATAGGCATAGCCGGACTTTTCGCCTTACTGATCTTGGCATTGAACAAGCCAAATGTACCGGACAATGGATCAAAACAAATGTTCCGATGCCGTTTGATGGTTTTTTTGTTTCCGATTTTATCCGCGCAAAAGAAACAGCTGTTTATTTGAATTTGCCACAAGCTCGGTGGGTGATTAAATATGAGTTAAGGGAGCGGGATCAGGCATTTGTTGATGATTATCAGAATGCTGAACAGGTGAGTCTCCTTGGAGGATTTAAAAAACATAAATACGGAAAGGATCTGTTTTATTCCTATCCACCCGGTGGCGGAGAATCTATAGCCTCTTTGTGCCAGAGAATAAAAACCGGCCCTCTTCATGATTTGGAAATAAACAACGACAACAACAGAAGTGTCGTGGTTGTCTGTCACGGTCGCGTAATGAGAGCTTTGCAATTAGGTCTTGAATCTTTGAGTAGAGATGATTTTGTGAGATTGGATAAGTCTAAGAATCCAGCCGAGAGGCTTCTTAATTGTCAGATACATTGGTATACACGCAGAGATCCTGAAACATTTTCTGAACACCCGCATTTTGTTGCTGTCCGTTCAGTCTGTGTCCATGGACTAAAAGGTGATTATGGTTGGCGAAGGATTAAGCGTCCAACATTTTCAAATGAAGAACTCATGGAAGAGGTCAGAAGATACCCATGTTATCTTCCCGAATAAATCCCAATTTTAGGGATTTTTATTTTGCATATACATAAAACAACCCCGCCGGTTGGCGGGATTGTTTTATGTATAGTAGTAACGAGTCTATTAAGCTCGTTGTACATTTTTGGCGGCTGGTCCTTTTGCTCCGTCTACTACATCGAAAGAAACGACATCGCCTTCTTTCAATTCTTCAAAAGTAACACCGTTCAAGTCGTCTTTGTGGAAAAACAAATCTTTTGATTCACCTTCTCTAGCGATGAATCCAAAAGCTCTGTCTTCTATTTTTTTCTTGATTGTTCCTGTCATCTTTGTTTTTATAACTTTTATATTTAACTTAAGAAACTCGACCTCTGTCTCTTCTCTACTTACTACCCATTATACACTGATTTTTAGATAATGCAATCTTAGTCCTTCGGCACCCTTATCAAGTCATTAATTTTGTGGTAAAATATTGGGTCAGATAATTAATCCATTTTATCAGTTTAGCGGAGCGGATTTTAGCCAAATCCGAGACGCGAGTCAGCAGATGTAGATGATTCTACTTCAAGGACGAGCAACGAAGGATTTGGTCTAAAATCAGCCCGCCCTAAAAGGGAAGCTAAATAACAAGACCGATTCCATTGTCTCTCCTCCTCGACATAGAACAATCTATGTCTTCGTCGTCGTTCCGCAGACTCGGTCTGTTCTTTAGCTTCTAAAATGATAAAATGGGTTAAATATCTGATCTATTATGATAGTAGATGACCTTACAATCAGGATTCAGGCTGGTAAGGGCGGAGACGGAATAATTGCTTTTAATAAAAACAAAGGCTCACAAGGCCCGACTGGTGGCCGGGGTGGAAATGGTGGCAATGTTTTTTTTGTTGGAATTTCCGATCTCAGCGCATTGAACTCCCTTCGTAATCAGAAGGTTTTTAAGGCTGAAGATGGTAAAAAGGGAAGACATCAACTTAATGATGGCACAAACGGAGAAGATATTTTTATAAACGTTCCAGTTGGAACTGTAATTCATAATCTCACTACGGGGGTGGATCACGAGATTGTAAAAGTGGAGGAGCGGATTTTATTGGCAAAAGGCGGACATGGCGGGAAGGGAAATTTTCTTTTTAGGGGTCCTCACAGCACTAGTCCCAAAAGATTTCAAGAAGGTTTGCCCGGAGAGCAGTTTAATATCCGTCTTGAATTGAAGATGGTTGCCGACGTTGGATTAATCGGACTTCCGAATGTTGGAAAATCAAGCCTTTTGAATGAATTAACTAAGGCAAAAAGTAAGGTTGCTAATTATCATTTTACAACGCTTGAGCCACACCTCGGTTCTTTTTACGGACTGATTCTGGCGGACATTCCCGGTCTTATTGAGGGCGCATCCGGTGGTCGGGGATTGGGAATTAAATTTCTTCGCCACATTGAACGAACCCGCGTTTTATTTCATATCGTTTCAGCTGAATCAGAAGACGTTGTGAAAGATTACAAAACAATTAGAAAAGAGCTCGGCTCGTATAACCCGAGAGTAAAGCGAGCGGAGCAGTCGCCGTATGACGATAACAAGGCATTGTTGGACAAAGACGAGTATTTATTCTTGAGCAAAACTGACATGGTTGATTCAGCGACAATAAAAAAGCAATTAACCAAACTTAAGAAATTAAATAAGACAGCATCACCTCTTTCAATCCATGATTTGGACTCTATCACCTCTGTCCAAAAACTTCTAAACAAAATCTCCAAAGATAAATAGTATCACCCTTAACAGATCTCTAAATTTGAAATTATTAAGTATTTTTGATAACATTTTAGAGTTAGTTTTATATTCCACATGCTGGCAGGCATGACCGAGTCCTTTGTAAGTATTATTCCGCGGTAGCTCTCCGGCAGCTGCCGGAGGTAGAGCGACTATGTATGTAATTTATGCGATTTACAATTCAAAATATAGAAAACTCTATGTTGGACAAATTGGCAATTTAGACGATAGAATTAAGATGCACAACAAAGGCACGTTCAGTAAAAGTTACACTGCTCACTTTGATGGTGAATGGCGGTTGATTTATCAGGAAACAGTAGCTGATAGAAAAGCCGCTCTTCTTCGTGAAAAGCAGTTAAAAAGTCATCGAGGAAGAGAGTCCTTAAAACAATATATTCCGCGGTAGCTCAATGGTAGAGCGGCTCCCTGTCGAGTAAGGCAGCTTCCTAACGAAAGTTAGGAATGAACTTTTCGGGATAACGGTGAAGGCTAAATCGAAAGATATGCTAATACCGTGGGAACTCCAGTATTGCTGGAGAGCGCCGTAGAGACTAGATACCGAAATCCCGCCAGATGAAAGTCTCGGGAAAGATATAGTCCACGCCGTAACGAAAGTTATGGATTATGTGTAAGGAGATGGTTCCAGGTTCGAGTCCTGGCCGCGGAGCAAGGTTCTGACATCACCCCACAAGGGTGGTGTTTTGATTTGAAGTCAGAACCTGAAAGTGAGATAATTTAGATATATTGATTTAGCTAACTCAAGTAAATTTATATAAATATGAAACTTCTTCTTACCTCAAACGGACTGAAAAATCTGGAACTTGAGCAAGCATTTTTAGAGTTAATCGGCGATAGAAAAGGTCTCACAGTAGCTATTATTCCCACCGCAGGAGATCCTATTGAGTGGGTTCCAGAAACAGAGGGTAGTAAGAAATATATTGCAAAATTAGTTCCCGAAAAGAAAGAAAAAAATCTTGTCTGGTGGCATTCGATGCAAGAGGCGTGGAAGGAAAAAGAACATCGCGCAATTATTGTAGATTTAAAGGAAGATCCAGTAGAGGTAAAGAAAAAATTAGAAAGCGCTGACATCATCGATGTTACCGGCGGTGATGTGAATTATTTAGTTGCTTGGGCAAAAAAAGCAAACCTTGGCGCTTATCTTAAAGATCTCTTGGCAAAAGGCGTAATCTATCTCGGAGCCAGTGCGGGAAATGGGATCGCAACAGCTGACTTTGGACTAACTTGGTGGGATCCCGTCAAATGGGAAGACGAGGATCATGCTGGACTTGGGATTGTCGGTTTTGTTGTGGTTCCACATCAAAAAGAAAGTGATCCGGAGAAGACCGTCGAAGCGCTGACTGCGCGTAAAAGGTATATGCGGTCACATATGGATTATCCCTGGAAAGTATATCTCCTCCAGGACGGTCAAGCGATCAAAGTAGATGGAGACAAGATTGAGCATATTGGAGAAGGAATCAAAATATCTATTTAATGTGTCAAATAGGTTCTAATATTCTGCTTTTTATATTTAGAGACAATATAGGACTCGAACTTTTTATTAAAAAAGGTATACTTTTAGTATGAACCCTGCCACTAAAGAAGAAAATTCACAATTAGCTAAAAAGTTTGGTTGGCTTGATATACCCAAATCAATTTGGTACTTTTTGGATAAAGACAAGCCACGTTGGGTAACGTTTAATATTATATTATTTGTAATTTTCTTTTATGATCTCGTACCTCCTTTTATTGTCGGCAGGATAATTGACTTCTTTACCAAATATCATGCAGGTGATTCTTTACGCACGTTTTATGCTTATATAATTTTTCTAGGTGTTGCCCATATTATTGTTTCTCTTATTAGACTGGGGAGTAAGAATAAAATTTCAAAAATGGGTATTAATACCAGAACTCGTGCACGGATATTAGGCTTTGAGAATTTAATTAACCTACCTCTTCAATGGCACGCTCAAGAAAATACTGGAAATAAAATAGAACGAGTTTTTACAGGTAGCCAGGCACTTAGAGAGTGGTCGCATTTCACCAATAATGGATTATTTCCAATTGCTGTCTCTTTCATCGGTGTTTTAACCGTGTTTATCTTTTTAAGTCCAGTATTTTTTATTTTCTTGCTTGCCTACACAGCTTTATTTTTTACCACTGAATGGTATTTCAATAGAAAAATTGCAGCGCTTAATGATGAATATAATCGTTCTAATCAAAAAGCAACCGGAACTTACATGGAAAGTACGGGCAATCTTTTATCCATTAAAGCGATGGGTTCTGAAAAGCATCTTAACTTACGGGTTCAAAAGAGTGAAGAATCTGCCAAAAAACTTCAGCATACTATTTCTGATACGGGCATTCGTAAATGGTATACATTCCAAACTATTAATGGGATTTCTTTTACTCTATTTTTCTTCTTGTTGGGGCATCAGTTGATTGGCGGCTTCATCACAGTTGGTTCGATTCTGGTGTACTATACTTACTTTGGTAAACTTCGCGAGGCTGCTAGTGATGCTACTGACGCCGCGGTAAAAGTAATAGGACTTAAATCTGATTTGGCAAATATGATGCCTATATTTTGGGAGCAGTCTAATATAAAGACGGGGCATCAGAAATTTCCAAAGAAATGGGACAAAATCGAAATTATTAATGGTGACTTCGCTTATCCATCAGGCAAGAAAGCCCTGAATAGCATCAGCCTATCTTTAGCAAAGAATGAAAAGCTTGGAATAGCAGGGGCCTCTGGAAGTGGCAAATCAACTTTAGTAAAGATGTTGCTTGGGCTGTATGCTTTAGAAGCTGGCGAGTTTAGAATTGGTGATAGAAATTATTATGATATTGCCCACGATGATTTGATTAAAAACATAGCAGTTGTATTACAAGAAACTGAACTATTTAATCTGTCTCTTCTCGATAACATTACTGGTCTAAAAAGTGTAGATTCTGATTTAATCGAATTAGCCTTAGAAATATCTCAACTAAAAGATGTTCTAAAAAAGTTGCCGGATGGCTTAGATACATTAGTTGGTGAAAAAGGATACAAGCTTTCGGGTGGAGAGAGGCAAAGATTGGGTATTGCTAGAGCCATCTGTAAAAATGCTCCGATCTTACTCCTTGATGAAGCAACTTCGGCCCTAGACAGTAAGACCGAGAAGAAAATAATGGATAAATTAATGGCTAAATTCAGTAACGAGAAAACCCTTATCATTATTGCTCATCGCATTTCTACGTTCAAAGATACCGATAGAGTGGTTGTATTTGAAGACGGCTATATTCTTGAAGAAGGTTTATATGATGACTTAATTCAAGATTCCAAGTCTCATTTGGGACAACTCTATGCTCTACAGGGTGGAAGTAATTAAACCTGTGTCTAATAAAATGTATGGAAAATAAATATTTAAGTTTCTTAATGGGATCCAGTGGTATTCAAGATAGTGATCTTGAAGCTCTTAACATTGAAATTGTAGATAAAGATTCCGATAGTGACAGAAAATTAAAGATTCTGGCAGCAAGTCTGTCTGCTTATTTGTATTTAGTTCGATCAGGACTTAACCCAGGATTTTGGAACGAAGTAATAGGAGAAAAAGAAATAATATTTACCTTTAAATTCAAAGACGGAACTATTAAAGAATATATATTGTCACCAGAGAACGAGAGAGAAATAGATAAGTTATGCGCTGAATTCAATAGCGAACCGCCAGATAAAACAGCCAATGTTTATAAATACATATCTGACAATAAGTTTTATCATGATTTTATGGTGGAACATTATGCCGATATGATAAACAGACGACCATGGAAACCATTTTTATTGGAATTGTTGGTCCTTCTGGTTCTGGTAAAACAACTCTTTGTAAACAGCTCAAGCTATCCAACAAAAATCATGAACACATCAGATTAGATAACTATTTTAAGCATCCTCGGACGTTTCCGTTAAAGCACGGCTTCAAAAACTGGGAAAAACCCTCTAACATTAAATTCGATGTTTTGTTGAAGCACTTGAAAGCACTGCGAGACGGCAAGGAAGTTCACACTAAGTCGTTCCCAAAGAAGGCTGGGGCCAAGCCTGAACCAATAACATTAAAACCTAAACAGGTAGTCCTTATTGAAGGTTTTATGCTTTTTAAAGACAAGGAGGTGGTGCGAGATATACTGGATATTAAGATTTATCTGGAAATTCATCCCGAGTTGATGCTTCAACGTCGAGCTATCAGGTTTGGAGCAAGCCACATAACAGATTACGATACTAAAGTAGCCATCCCAGAATTTCTAAAGCATGGCGTAACCCAAAAGAAATATGCCGATTATGTGGTTAATGCCACACGGCCACAGTCCCAAGTTATTCAAGATGTGCAAACCATAATTTCCAAATCTATAAAATGAATATAGCCCTGAAACAATTAGCCGATTTTTTAGACGAAGCAAACAAGAGTAGCTATGCCAATAAAGATGCTCCTAAAGCATCTTCTTCTCGTTTGAAATCCGAAGATTACCATTTTGAAAAAGATGGTCTTATTTATCACGACACATACTTTGGCAGCCGTGACTTTATCGGAGAAGAAATAATATATAAAGACAATGAGCCGGTTTGGGGCATGAATTATTATGGCTATATTCTTTCAGAAACCACGAATGAAAAAGAACTTTATGCATTTTTAAGAAAAGCATTGATGCAAGAATATTCTGATATTATTCCTGTTCGCGGTCCAATGAGCTTCCAAGATGGAGATTGGGAATACGGTAATTCTGCTGACGGTGAATTAGGCCGCTTTACTGGCATAGAGGAAATATACCGAGCCAGTGTATTGGTTTATAGATGCAACTATCACGGCAGGTTTATAAAATAAATTATGGAGATAATAGAAACAACACCAATGGATACAAAACTTTTTAGAACTGAAGAGGAAAGAAGAGTAACGCTTACTCAAAACGAGCAAGAGAAAATTTTTGGGATTGACCCCTCATTCAAATCTGTTTCTGAAGCAGTTTATTTTGATAACTATGATTTACCTTGCCCTGTTCGTGTAACTATCGAAACGAAAGACGGCAAAATCAAAACAGTTGTTCTTAGAAAAAACCGACACGGTGATGTTAGAAAAGAAATACAGATAATGGGTGCTTTGAGGGAATATGGATTGCCAGTCCCCGAGGTTTTGGTTGAACCTTTTGAAACAGAAGATGATGAATATGCGGCAGTATACTCATTATTGCCAGGAGAAAATCTCCAAAAATTAAGTATGCGTTCTGACGAGGATTTAGCTAAAGCAAAAGAACTGCTTGTTCAAGCCGTTATTAAACTTATGGATGCCTCCGATTTCATTAGGGAGCACGAGGTATCCAAAATCTTGCCTGACGTTACGTTGGAAGACGAATTAAAATTACTTAATTCAGAAGATAGTCCGTGGCTCAAGGAGAAGGTATACCAAGATGCTATTCAAAAACTACAAAAAGTTATTCCTACCATTGATACGCCCCTGGTTCTTTCTAATGGTGATTATCAACCAGGCAATTTTCTGCAGGTAGATGGTAAGATAACTGGATTTCTTGATTTTGAGTCGCCATCATTCCAAGACCCGATGATGGGCTTTGTTAAATATCCGATATACGATTTACATCCGTTAGGCAGAACAGATATCGTGAAAGTGTTTTTAGATAAAAAGGGGTTCTCTGAAAAAGATTTTAACCTTCGTCTGGCATTAGGGTGTTTGAAGATTTTGAAGAAAGAGATACCGGTGACAGGTGGAGACGAAGAAACGCAGGAGTATAGACATCGGGTCTTAATGCTTTTGGATAAAGGCATTAACTCTTTTGAATAAATAGTAAGTAGCGGAGCAAGATGAAATCTGCTATAACTATATTGGAATAGCGAGAGTTGGTATTCTTTAGCTTTTAGTTAAAGACGGTATTGTGTAATAAGTCCGTCATCCGCCTTTGTGCGGTGGATTTGCCAAGTATGGCGAAGGGTGCGGTGAAAAGCAATTATTGGCTTATGGGTCTACCAAGAGCTGGGTCGAGTATCATGGGAGCATCTATGAGGACCCGGGAGCGAACAAAGGGCGAAGTAGACGACGAAATCCTACTTTCCTTCAAGTAACTCGCTACTCCCACAAAGAACTTCCAAGACGGGAGTTTTTTGTTTCTAAAGGATACAGAAGTGAGACAGTCTCAAATATCATTTTTTTGTCTCATTTGTCTCATTTACGGCGGTATCAGCGACCCTAAGGCATCCGTTTTAGACCCGCTTGAAAGCCCTTGAAATGCTTGCTAAAATGCAATCACGACTAACACGCGGAGCAGATTAGTGGAAACAACATCGCCACCCTCAAAAGGTGGCTTTGTTGTTGGATAAAAGAGGTTCTAATGAGGGTGTCAAAATGCCAATGACGGGGAATGGACATTTTTCTGTCAGATATTGAATTAAACTAGATTTTATTGAGGTTAAATAGGTTCTAATACTCTGCTTTTTATATTTAGAGACAATATAGGACTCGAACTTATTTGTGACCGTTACAATTCTTGTAATTTTTTAAAAATATTATATAATATGAATATATTGAAAACCAGGAGAAAGTCATGGCAATTCCAGAAAATTGGAAATTAATTTCTACCAATCTTCCATTTTCGAGACTCAAGGCATTTCTTGATGCCCTTGAACAAGAAAAAGTACAATATGTTCATGGAAGTATTTCTTTGTTTGTCCAGAGTGCGGGTTGCGAGTTTAATTTTGAGGGAGCAACATACGGTGTCAATGAATTTTCTGAAGAGATTACTTCTGTTAATCTACTATCGGCAAATCCAGCTTTCACACAGACCCTAATTAATGAGCTTGAGGCTGATCTTTCTGTGGTAGTTAAAGAAAGAAAATATGACGAGGCAAAAGCTATCAATGCCAAGATTGAAGACCTGAAGAATCTTTTGCTGATTTAATTCCGTTTTATCATCATTTGACCGAGAAATCGGTCTTTTTTATTTATATTCCTCTGTTTCAAGAAGTCCAGGGCAAGACGGTTCGGAACCTTTGGAGTCGGTTTACAAAACATCACAAGTGTGGTATTTTGTTTAGGCATCATTAGAATTCGGGAGGAAAATAGTGGGACATTCTTGGAGAGAGATGGATCCGGTTCGTGCGGATGAGCACGACAGAAGAATGAGCCGTATGTCAAAATTGCGCGACCAGTTAGAAAATGTTTCGCTCGGTGAGTTTATGGTAAGTGAGCTTGAGGCGGTGATGAGGCTTTTCGGTCTTGCTCAAAATAGCACAGGCGCTCTTATGCCTTGGGAAGAACACCTCAAACTTTTAGAGGAAAAAGTTGAGAAAATGAAGGATAAGGGCTAATGTAATGTATATGCCGTGGGTACGCCCACGGTTTTAATTTGCTTAATCTTAGGCTTGCCCTGAGTGTGGCTGAAGGGCTCTAACATCACCGGCCCTGAGGAGTTTTTGAAAAATAAAAAAAGTTATATAATTTAAGGTATATGAATATTTCAAGAAAAAAATTCATTGGCCTCTTTATTGTTTTCGGGCTTGCTTTTATGTTTATCACTACCTCACTTTTGGGATCAACGGGTCCCCGAGGTTTTCCTAAACCACCAGACACTTTTCTTGGAACAGCGTCACCAATAGCTTGGAAGAATTCCGTATCAACAATTATCTCACCTATCAAAATTATTTTGATAGGACCCTTGTTGCTTTCCAACAATTTTTTGCGAGATGATCCACCACCCCCATTTATTGGCATCTATCTCATTTTTTACTGGACGATCCTTGCCTCAATTATTCATTATCTTATCGGCAAAATTAAACGCTCTTAATTGATCAATGTGATGGTGTGATAAAATAAATCCGTTTTTTATTTTATTTTGGTCACTACTTCGGGTCGGATGGTTGTTTGTTTGATTTCAAATTTAGTTTGACCAAGTGTTTGGCCGTTACTTGTTTTTGTGGCTACTCGCCATTGACCCTCGCTCACATTGTTTTTATATGAATATCCTCGGTAACCTTGTTCTCTACCGCCGGATATTGAAAACGGAATACTACTTACCGTCACCCAGCGGTTATTGGTCTGGTCATATTTTGACCACTCATGGACAATTGTCGTTTTCAAGTTGGCAGGTGCGTAGACTAAACTAAAAGCATAGACAGTTTCTCCGGCAACCTGATTATATGTTGGATTATATGAACCATGAAGAAAGTTGTACCATTTAGCCGGCTCGTAACTGACGTAGTAATTGTTTGTTGAAAGCTCAATATTGTGTGCGATGATTATTTCTTTAAGTGCCAGTGGTAGTGGGGGAATGATATCGGCGAAATATAAGAAATTAAAAATTGCCAAGATAGACAAAATTAACCGGACGATATTGTTTTTATTGGTTTGAAATATTTCTGGGGTTATTTTCTTAAATAATAAAATTATTAATGATATTATTGCCAGTGCCATAAGGGTGCTAAGCAAAAATATTTCTGGGCCGATTTTATCAAGTAAGACCGGGACGGCGAAGGTTAGATATGATAGACAGGCGACAAAATAAACGCTTATCTGGAAAGCTAAACGCTGGTACCTATTTTTAAAGAACTCATTGCCTATCAAAAGGGCAATTAGCATCAAAACAAAAGGCCAGCTTGCTGCCAGAGAAGCATTACGTGAATACAACACCACGAAACCACTGAACAAGCTACCAAAAGCAAGTTGTAGCAAAACTGGTAGCCATGGAACTAATTTACGCATTCGGATGCCTTGAAAATGATTATCTGTTTCCAGATTAATTAATATCATGGCAATGCTTGCCAAAACGAAATAACTTAAGAGGATCAGATTATCAAGCCATAAATCAGTCCGTGTCAGGGTTAGGCTATCAATAATAAAACCAAAGGCTAACGTAATCGCTGAAACATATCTTTCGTGTTCCTCAAGCATGTGTCCAAGCACTCGGGGGTTGTATTTGTTGAGTATCATAAAACAGGATTTAATTTTACCTAGAAAGAATGAGGGCGATTTTGATGGTTGAGTCCATAATTTTTGCGGAATTATTCCAATCTGCCGCCGCCTTCCATAGAGTCTCAAATGAATACACCATGCCGTTTCCTTGTTCAGTACCAGGGTCATTTACGATAAAACCTTCCTCGTTGTAGCCTCGGACCACTATCATATGATAGGTTGGTCCTGATTCGACATATGTTGGATTTCCCAATAATCGTGCATTGATCGGTAAGAGGATAACATGATTTTTTAGCAATGCTTTTTTTAAATCAGTCTCAGTATAATTTTTAATTTGCCGGACCGTAATGCCAAATGCTCCCTCAGCCATTCGTGAGGTTGCATATGCACCCGTATCGTCGTTGTATCCAATATTTGCCTCTTCCCAAGCTCGGAGACGAGCGATGTATTCTTGAGCTCCTGCAATGGGTAGTCTATCTTCGGTATCTCCAGTCAAATATGCCTGAGCCATTGCAATACTTGCTTCTTCACAGTCTTCGTTACGATCCCATTTTCCAGTTGGGGCTTGGTCAGTAAAAGGCACGGGTAGGAGGAAAGATTTTGGTAGTGGCCAGTTGGTCGCTACGATTAGTGCCCCAAAACCGATGGCCAACATGAAGAGGTGTTTATGGTTTGAAAAAATATTTTGCATTGATTTTGTGAAATTATGTCGCGCAATCGTCCTTTAAGGCGTGACAGTGGTTATTGTGAGATCACAATCATGAGAGATTTATTCTCATCAATTGTACCCGTGGCGTGGTTCCAGTCGGCAGGGGCATTTTTTAGGGTGGAAAAGGAATATTTATAATCCTCTCCGTTTTTTGTTCCAGGATCGTTGGTGATGAGTTGTGTCGCGGTATAACCTTTAATGACAAGCATATGGTAGATTGGTCCGGGGGGTTTGTAGTAAGGATTTCCAATTTTACGTCCGTTTACCGGAATAATTACCAACTTTTTAGCATTCAATGCGTCTTTAATATCTTTTTCCGTAAAGTTGTTCACGATAGTTGCTTTGAGGTTGTAAAATGATTCTATCATTTCTGCTGTTTCTGCAGTGGTGGTGTCCAGTGAGTAACCAAAATTATTTTGCTCCCAGTTGGTTAAGGCGGTTAATTGGTTCTCTACCTCTGTCGCCGGAAGTTTTAATCTTGTATCGCTAGAAAAGTATGCCGCCACCATAATTGCACTGGCTTCTTCACATGCTTCATTGTGGAGTTGGTCCCAATTTCCGGTTGGGGCTTGGGGCGTGAATGGAACCGTGAGCAAAAGAGTCACCGGATTTGTGATAGAGGACTGGGTCGCAGAAGGCTTTGGTGAAAAAGTTACTTGGCTAGTGGAAGGCGAAGGTGTTTTGGTGTAGCCCGGAAGTTCAAAAGACGGTTTTGTTTTATACCAAATTACCCAGCCAAGAATAGCTACAGTGAAAAGCGAGATAATAATTATGGCTGTTTTTTTTCATCATAATAGGGTCAGTATAGTCCTAATTTTCAAATAACTATAGGCCATTGAGACAATGTCCGGATTAAGTTTATTTGCTCATTTTTGGAAATATTTTATCGGGTCCTGAAAATTGTCGGCTTTTGTTTTACCTCAATGTGTTGCAAGGGTATTGAAACATTACGCCAGGTTGACAAAGTATCACTTAGGTGATATTTTGTGGATATTCTTAAAAATATTGTAGTGAGGCTAACGTGGAGATTAAAAATAAGCCGATCCCAAGAGAACTTTCCGAGTTATTACAGAAATTTCTTCGTGAAGAAGATCGTGAAAAATGGCTTTCTTTTCCACATCCAGATTTAGGAAACAGGACACCACAACAGTGTGTCAACCAGGGCTGTGGTGATGCGGTAGTGACTCTAATTTCTAATGCTCTTTCAGGTATTCCATCTTAACCGTTCAGTGAACGGTTTTTGTTTAGATGATAATTCTTATGCCCATTTCATAAAACTCTAAGCAAGGAATAATAATTTCGTATTGCGAATATTTAAAAATATGGTATAATTATTTCATTGGTTATTGAAGAAGAGGGGTGATGGAGTGGGTGAATTGCAGTTCAAGGCGATAGTTGCAGGAGTGTTCTTTGGAATTTGGCCCCTCTTGATGAATAAGAGTGGTCTTTCGGGTAATGTTTCATCTGCCGTTTTCGGACTGGGTGTCTTGATGATTGTTGCTCCGTTTGCTTTCTATGAACTTCGGAATATCTCCGTGGAGGTTGTCTGAAGAATGGCGATTGGTGCATGTGTCTTTGGTGGTTTCGGACTTCTAGCTTTTAGTGGCATGTTATCAAAAGCGACCCCACAAACAGTCGGAGCCTTAATTGTGCTAATGACTGTGGTTCGGATATCAACTCCGGCGTTGTATCAAGTGATCCAAGACGGTGGCCTTACCACCAGCAAGATGATAGGTTTTGCTGCTGCGCTTCTTGCAGCATTTTTGTTGGTGTGAGTTTTTGGACCCTGACGAGGCTTTTGCCTCGTCGGGGTCTCGTTTGTTTTAACGGGATTGACAAAGACGTAAAAGGGATGTATTTTGATGTAAGTATCTTAAGCCTTTGAGTATGGAGTTTGATGGTGCCGGAGCAGGTTTCTTTTGTTCGACACGAGTCTGTTCTTGGTTCGGTATGTGCAATCTTTAGTGATCCTCAAGGTGGACCTGATTTCGTTGTAAATCGCGAAGAGTGTCAGAGGAGGTTAATTAATTTAAGGAGAAATAATTTTCCTTCTGAAGAGACTGAAAAGGCTTTGAAATACTGGCCTGAACAAGCCGACTAATTCTTCGACCCTATTTAGGGCAAGCTAGTCGGTTTTTTGTTTGTCGATCATGATAAAATTGACAAGAAGTATTTGTCGTGGTATTCTGTTGTTACTACTTTTTGTTTCGGGAGTTGATAGGTGAAACAATTTGATGTCATCTTGTCAGATAATTTTGACAGACCATCATTGCCGATAAACCATTCAGCGATGGTCATTTGGGAGAATCAACATGGCAATGATTGCATTGAAAATTTCAGGAAAAATACCCATCTTGAATTAATGACTGAGGTCTTTGGTTTTATAAAAAGACAGGGATTTATGGTGTTTTCCATGGATATCAGTCAGTTCTTCGTGGATCGAAGAATTGTCCTTCATTGTCGGACGCCTATGTTTTAGTGAATGTTATTTTACCCCCAGATAATGGCCCTGCCAATATCTGGGGCTTTTTGATTAATTGGTATTTTGTGATAGACTCAAGAATAATTATATTAATTAAGTAAATTATATTTTATGGGAAAAAGACGAACCGGAGTAGGTAAATTTAGGAAAACTCACTCTCGCAAAACTAAAAAAAGGTTGGAGGTCAAAAGACTGATGCTTCAGGCAAGAAAAAAGAGATAGTTGACATTCATACTAGTATCAGTTAGAATACCGCCTAGTATCTTTATAGAGGAAGAAAATAATGAGACTCAACAAAGTCCTTTCTTTTGTTTTTGTTGTGGCTTTATTTGTTGTAAGTTTTCCGGCATATGCCCAGAACGAACAGATGAACGACAGGAAGTTTGTTCATAATTTGGATGTTATGTGGCCTGGTCAACAGGATGGCAAGTTCAAGGTTTCTTTGGTCGGGTATCATTTTTATCCGTGGTGTTTTGGTAGATTGTGCGGGCCAGGCGTTGGTGTTTTGTGGAGCGTGAAACCAAATGTTGAAAATGGTTCAAGTTTGGAAATAGCCATGCCATTTGGTGCAAGAATGAATTCAAGGGATAACGATTCAAAATTTGATTTTTATTTGAATGTGGCCCCTACGGTAGGTAAGGGCGGACTAGGTGTCGGCGTTGGTCTATCACTAAGTCCAAGACCGAAGAGTTGATTTGTTAAGGTGACCTCGTAAGAGGTCTTTTTTTATAACAAAAAACCGACAAAGAGTCGGTAATTAAATTGGTTTTTCAATTTTTGCCAGATTCAAAAATGAAAATAATTTTAGAATTGCCCAGCCGGGATCAAATTCATTTGGCCGATGGGAAAGTTTTGGACTGCCGGGAGAGTAATGATGGTTATTATGGAGACCTTCACCCATTGTAATAAAGGCGATGAGTCTGTTGTTGAATGCTACAACCTCCGGATAGTTTTTATAACCCCTGTAGTGGCACCAACCGTTTATGAGATTGTTTAAAAAGAATACATACAACAATGCGTGAACGGCGGAGATGATTAGCCCTGTTTTAGTTCCAACAACTAAACAGATCAGACTTACTCCCAAAACCAATCCCCAAATTCCTGAACCCCAGACTTTTGAAATTATTTTTTCAAAACCGACAGGTTTTCGGTGTCTTGCATACCAAAGAACATTTGGATCTTTGGTTGCTCTCCAATAAAAAAAGGCATTGAAAAGTTGGACTTTCCAGAACCCTAAAATTAGGGGGCTATGGGGATCACCCTCAACATCAGCGTGGGCATGATGGCACAGATGCACGGCTTCCCATTCTTTTCTGTTGATTCCGGTTGTTAGCCATAAATCAAGCTGAAATAAAAATTCCAGAAACGGGTGAAATGATATTGCTCTGTGGGTAGTTCCACGATGAAGATACAATGTGGTCACGACAGATGCCATTTCAGCAATAATAAAGCCGATTAAAATGCAACTTACCCAGTAAGTCATAGCCGAGCCTTTAGATTAAAAGAACTTTGATAACTCTATCACATTATGGTTAAATTGAGGACATGAGTATCAATTATGAGGATTTTGAGAAGGTGGATATTAGGGTCGGTAAAATAATCCAAGTAGATGATTTTCCTGAAGCAAAGAAACCGGCTTTTAAATTAAAAATAGACTTTGGTCCAGAGATTGGAATTAAAGTCTCCAGCGTCCAAGCGATTGGAGCACACACAAGAGAGGGATTATTTGGAATGCTTGTTTGCTGTGTCGTTAATTTTCAAGCAAAACAAATCGGCCCGTTTTCGTCTGAAGTTTTAACGCTTGGTTTTAGAAATTCTAAAGGTTCAGGTTGGGTATTAATCACACCATCAAAGCCGGATGTAAGCATTGGTGACAAGCTTGCCTGAAATAATGAATAATTCTGAATTTAAAAAAAATTACGACCGTCTTAATTTGAAGCAAAAAGAGGCTGTTGATGCTATTGACGGTCCGGTTATGGTTGTGGCCGGACCCGGTACTGGAAAAACTCAAATTCTGACTCTTCGTATTGCCAATATTCTCAAGGAAACAGATACCCCTCCGGAAAATATTCTTGCTCTTACTTTTACTGAATCAGGCGTTGCTTCAATGCGCAGGCGTCTTTCGGATATTATTGGTGGCCCAGCTTATTCTGTGGTCATAAGCACGTTCCATGGTTTTTGTAATGATGTTATTAAAAATTACCCGGAATATTTTCCGAGAATAATCGGTTCACAGAACATAACTGAAGTTGACCAAATAAAAATAATCGAGGAGGCGATAATGGACTTACCCTTGAAAGAGCTTAAACCTTTTGGTGATGTTTTGTATTATCTCCGTTCAATCTTATCCGCAATAAACAATTTGAAACGTGAGGGTGTGGACACCGAACAGTTCAAGAAAATAGTTTCTAATGAACTTCTTAGTTTTAATGCCATTGAAGATTTATATCATGAGAAGGGTCCGCACAAGGGCAAGATGAAAGGAGACTATCAAAAACTTTTAAAACAAATAAATAAAAATCAGGAATTAATTTTGGTTTACGATTTTTACCAAGAGCAACTTGAGAAGTCAAAATTGTACGATTATAGCGACATGATAATGGAAGTTTTGAAGGAGCTTCAGAATAACAAAGATCTCTTGCTTATTCTTCAGGAACAACACCAGTATCTTTTGGTTGATGAGCATCAGGATACAAATAATGGCCAAAATAAAATTATGGAACTTCTTTGTAATTTTCATCCAAATCCAAATATTTTTGTTGTCGGTGATGAGAAACAGGCCATTTTCCGTTTTCAGGGAGCATCCCTTGAGAATTTTATGTATTTTAAAAAACTTTATTCTAAAGCGAAATTTATTGTCCTTGAGGATAATTACCGCTCAACTCAAAATATTCTGGATTCGGCACACAGCGTTCTTCCCGATAAAAAAACTCTAAAAGCACAAGCACCGCACAATACGACAGATGGCGGAGATAAAATCAGGCTCTGCGTGTTTTCTAAACCGGAAGCGGAGACTTATTTTTTGGCAAAAGATATAAAGACCAAAATAGAAAAAGGGGTCAAACCTCATGAAATTGCGGTTTTATACAGAGACAACAGAGATGCAATGCCCCTTGCCCGCATGTTTGAAAAAGTTGGGTTGTCTTTTGCCATTGAGTCAGACCAAGATGTTTTGTCCGATAATGATATAAAAAAATTAATTCTGCTTTTAAGAACCGTTAATGAATTTGGAGCCCAGGAAAAACTTATTGAGTTGATGCATGTCGATTTTTTGGGTATCCAACCGCTGGATGTCTATAGGGTGGTTGATTATGCCAATAGAAATAAAATATCGCTTTACAGCATTATCAAGTCTTTCGAGATTTTATCTAGTCTTGGTCTTGATGCTCCAGAAAAAATGACGGCCCTTTATGAGAATTTATCGTTGTGGGCAATTGCTTCCAAAAATGAGAATCTCCCCGTTTTTATTGAGAAAATAATAAGAGAATCCGGTATCCTTGCTTATTTTTTGAATTCCAAAAATGCAACCGACAAGATGGATAAGCTCAATGACTTATTTGATGAGGTTCAGTCTTTGACGGAAAAACACAGGGATTATCGGCTGAATGATTTTATGGATTATATTGATACGCTTAATGAGCATCAAGTTTTGATTAAGAAAAACAATATTTCCCAATCTATCGGGCAGGTGAGGTTGATGACGGCCCACCGTTCAAAGGGTCAGGAGTTTGAATACGTATATATAATTAATTCTTTTGACGGTCATTGGGGCAACAAACGAAAGCCAAATCTTTTGTCTTTGCCGGCCAGTGTTTATTCTGTTTCCGGAACATTTGTTGGAAAAGAAGATGTTATTGAAGACGAAAGACGCCTTTTTTATGTGGCCCTTACCAGAGCCAAAAAAGAAGTGTTGATTTCTTATTCCACTCAAAGTTTATCCGGAAAAGAGCAACTTCCTTGCCAGTTTATACAGGAAATAAAACCCGAATTTTTAGAAGTTATAAATATTCAAGATAGCGAGGATGATCTTAATCGTAACAGGGATATACTTTTTGCACCACCGCTTGTATCAGGGCCAGAAATCAAAGATAAAGATTTTATTAGAGAACTTTTTGTTAAACGTGGACTTGCCGTCACAGCATTGAATAACTATCTAAAATGTCCTTGGCAGTATTTTTATACAAATCTTCTGAGGATTCCGATGGCTAAAGCCAACCACCAGCTTTATGGAACAGCAATACATGAGAGCCTGAAAGATTATTTTGAGGCCCTTACGGCCGATAGGCCTTTTCCGCCGGATAAAAATTATATTTTGGAAAGATTTAAATTTAATTTAAGCCAACAACCATTCAGTGAAAGAGATGCACTTGATTGGCAGGAAAGAGGCCTGAAAGCATTGTCGGGTTATTACGATTTTAGTCTTAAAGATTGGCGGGGTAGGGCTGTCTTGGAGTTTAATGTTGGAGAGATAATGTTAACTCCGGAGATAAAACTTACTGGGAAAATAGATAAGCTTGAATTTGTAGGCAATGGTCACGATGTTAATGTTGTTGATTATAAAACAGGAAAACCTAAAACCAGAGGAGAGATAGAAGGGGCGACTAAAAGTTCGGATGGCGACATAAAGCGTCAGTTGGTTTTTTATAATTTACTTTTGGATAGATACGAACAAGGCCCGCCTTCGCATGGTTTCGGCCTGGCTATGCCAAATGGCTCTGCCATGGCGAGCGAGGCGAGCAAGAAGTATAAGATGGTTTCCGGGGAGATAGATTTCGTTGAGCCGGACGATAAGGGCAGATATAAAAAAGAAGCTTTTTTTATAAAAAAAGAAGACGTTATGGAACTTGAAGAATTGATCAAAAAAACAGGCGAGGAAATAATGGCTTTGGCGTTTTGGGATAAAACTTGTGAACAAAAGGATTGTCGTTTTTGTTCTCTTCGGCTGATGATGAGTTAGATTAACAAAGACCGCCATTGTACAATGGCGGTCTTTGTTAATCTTTAGGTCAATTAGGATTAGGAGAGATGTTTGGAAACGAGCTTGGTCATTTCAAACATGTTGACCACATCTTTTCCTCCGAAAACTTTTTTTAAAGCTCCATCGGCGTTGATGTTTCTCTTGTTGGTCGGATCTTGAAGATTGTTCGCCTTGATGTATACCCAGAGTTTTTTGACAACCTCTGACCTAGGCATAGGTCCTTTGCCGACCACTTCAGCCAACTCGGGGCTGACATTTAAGGGCTTCATAAATGCAGAATTTGATTTTTGTGGCATATTGTTGTATTTTAATTTCGTTACGCAGATACTCGACCTATGGTCAGACTCCTGACCTAATGTGGGTAGTATATATGAAATAAGTATATATGGCAAATAGCCATTCCACAGGAGACGGGATTATTGAATCATTGCGTTGAATTGACATTTGTCCTTGATGTGTTAGTTTAGTGTTGGATTGAACAGTATTTAATCTGATAAGGAGAAATCATTGGAAGGCTTGGGCTTCGGACTGTTGGGATTTACTGAATTTGATAAGGAGTTGTTTGAAAAGATATATCGTTTGACAGCGCTCGTTCGTGGGGCGGAGACGCTTAAGGAAAGTTTGGGGGTGGAGTTATATACCAAAACAATTTTTGTGTTTGTAGTTGCGGATAAAAATGACGATCAAGAAGATGTTCATTTAGCGGTAATGGAAGAATTTGTGAAAAAGTTTGTTGAGAAGTGCGGTTATAAATACGAGCTTCTTTATAGAAATACTTTGAAAAGGGATCGCGTTGATGGTGTCAGGATACATATTTAAAAAGCAAAAAGATAATTAACGGTCACAGAGAGGCCGTTTTTATTTTTTACCATACTAAGTATATGGGCGTGGGGGTTTTCTTGATTAACAATTTATTTTTGTTTATGATGGACTGATATGGAAAATAACATAAACGAAAATTTTGGGATTGATAAAACTAAATTTATTTTGCCGGGGTCGATATTGATAGCCGCCCTTTTGATAAGCGGTTCGGTCGTTTTTTCTTCTTTAAGTCCTGACAGGACCGGAGCAAACATAAAACAGGCCGGAGATCCTGTGGTGGGAGAGAGGGTGGATGTTTCAGTGGATGACGATCCCTTTATTGGAAATGAAAATGCTAAGGTTACAATTGTTGAGTTTAGTGATTTTCAATGCCCGTTTTGTAGAATGTTTTGGAGCGGGGCATATCAACAAATAAAAACGGATTATGTTGACACTGGAAAGGTGAAGTTGGTTTTTAGGGATTATCCGCTATCTTTTCATCCGTCCGCTCAAGTTTCAGGAGAGGCATCAGAATGTGCCGATGAGCAGGGCAAATTTTGGGAAATGCATGACAAAATATTTCAGGAACAGGCTAAACAAGGTTCTGGAACTGTGACCTATGGTGTTGCTGAATTGAAAAAATGGGCATCCCAGATAGGTGTAAATGTGGGACAATTTAATAAATGCATAGATTCTGGTAAATATAAAACAGAGGTTGAAAAAGATACGGCCGACGGGACTTCTTATGGAGTTTCGGGTACTCCAACATTGTTTGTAAATGGTTTACCAGTTGTTGGCGCCCAACCCTTTTCAGTATTTAAAGATGTAATTGATAAGGAATTAAAATCCCGTTAGAAGTGAGCCCTATCGGGAATAAATAATATTAAGCATTAAATAAAGTGTCTACAACTTGCCATCGCTTCAATACGGTGGACAATTAATAGCACTTCTAACGGGATGAAAAAATTATTATTATCGGGGGCAGTTTTGGTGGTAGTAGTGGTAGTAGGTTGGTTTTTAATGGTAAAGGATGATCCTGTCGCTTTGAGTACACCTACTCCAACGCCTATTCCAACACCTACGATCTCTCCATCTCCTGAATTAAGTCCGACCCCAACTCCAGTTGTTTCAAAAAACATTATTACCTTAACCGATTCAGGCTATTCACCCGCAACTATAACTATAAAAAAGGGTGAAACAGTGGTATGGAAAAATGAAAGTAAGGGGTTAATGTGGACAGCCTCGGCTATGCACCCAACCCATAAAGTTTATCCCGGAACTGATATAACAGCTTGTGGGACACAGACTTTATTACCCATGTTTGATGCCTGTGCTGGTGTAGCATCGGGTCAATCTTGGTCGTTTATATTTAAAAATGTTGGGACATGGAAATATCATAACCATCTTAATTCTAAACAATTCGGGACAGTTGTGGTTGAGTAAATATTTCTCTTGACTTTTGGGGTCGATAAATGCTATACTTCTATCAACGTAGGTTTTCTCGGTGTAGTCCTTCTTTTAGCGGGAACTAGACGAGAGGTCGTCCTACTAAAGTAAGTTTTTGTCCAAGAGTGAAGCGATTGGTAACAAAAAGTTACCCCACACATAATTTTTATGTGTGGGGTACTAATAATTGTAACCACTCACCAAGTTCATGGACAATTATTGTAAATTGGGAAAGAAATTATATGTCGGAAGTTTGTCTTATGACACAACCGACGCGTCTTTGAAAGAAGCTTTTTCACAGGCTGGAACCGTTGAATCGGCATCAGTTATAACCGACAAAATGTCGGGCCGATCAAGAGGATTTGGTTTTGTGGAAATGGCTACTGACGAAGAAGCCCAAAAAGCAATCGAAATGTTCAATGGTAATGAAGTTGACGGCCGAAAGGTTACTGTCAATGAAGCAAGACCAATGACAGATCGACCACCCAGACCAGCCGGAGGTTTTAACCGAGGCGGTAATGGAGGCGGTTTCAACCGCGGTGGAGGCAGAGGCTTCGGAGGCGGTGGAAGAGACTACTAATCAAAAACAAAAAACTGCTGAAAGGCAGTTTTTTGTTACGCTCCCGATCGCATACCCCTGACCAGATTGATTTGATGGTGCAATAGTGATATTATCTTGGCAGAATAATTTACAATGGGGAGTTATTTGTGTCGACACAACTAAGCCAAGAACCCACTCTTTTACCAGCCGATATTTTTATTAGAAGATCAGAACTAATAGAAAAAGTAGCCACATCAAAAGGATTAATAATAAAAAAACATCATGAAGACAGGCAAAAATCCGAAACTGAAGTTGTTGGAACATACAAATTAAATAAAAGGTTGATAGAAGCATTTGGAAAAGTTGGCTTCACCTTTGAACCCGGAAGAAAACCACCTCATGACACAATGATTTATTTATCGGGCAATTCTGACCAGAGAGGAGAAGAAGTATTTGAATCCGATTGCTGGGCTTGGAAAAGAACAGAAAAAAATCCTCAACTTACTGTGTATTTTGAACTCTCCGCCAGCGAAAGAGAAAGAGGTGTTATTGCTGTACCTAAGGTTTGGGGCAATTGTAGCGGGGGAGCATGCCATCGTCCGACCATCAATAAGCTCGTTGTGGCAATTGCGGGTTATTTTCCGGATGTGCACCCATTACTTAAAGAAGTGACTACCGATTCATATCCAGCCATATACTGGAGCGATATCGGTTTAGGTGGAGTAAGAACAGTCGCTACGCTATTTGAAGAATTACGCGGACATAATGAGCCAGTTTCTCGGCTTGCCCATTCTAATGTTTCACCCTTTTTACCCAGTCCCAAAGATATTGGGCATGACTATTTTGTTGTTGAATCAGACCAACCGAAGTTGTTTGAACAGTGGCGAAGACAATTACGGGAATACAAAAATAAGCTTGGCTAAAATGAATAGTGCGATGATTTCGCACTTTTTTGTTCATTTGAAAATGGTGCCATGACTTTTAGAGGTTGTTTTGTTTTGTTTAAAAATGTGTTAATAATTAAAAACTTCTTTGAAATAAAGGTAACAAATGCTTAAAGAGTCTGGTTCCATTACTGTTTATGCCGGACCAATGAGATCCGCTAAATCAAGAAAATTGATTGAGGCTATT